>Ga0123329_1002898_pt1 | contig 14664 bp, 8 predicted proteins | sample BioC12SIPDNA_FD_89703 | JGI IMG/M metagenome (GOLD analysis project Ga0123329, IMG submission 89703) | Anaerobic biogas reactor microbial communites from Washington, USA - Biogas_R1_B C12 SIP DNA | ecosystem: Engineered > Bioreactor > Anaerobic > Unclassified | place: Washington, USA | collected... | reverse complement strand
TGATACGGGCCAGAGAGGGGGACGAGGACCGCTGGGATCGTTCCCGGCGCATCAAGTGGATGGACATGGAGAAGTTGCGGTCCTCCAGTTTTCTGGTGGTCGGCGCTGGGGCCTTGGGCAACGATGTGGTAAAGGACCTGATTCTGTCCGGCGCCCGCAAGATAACCTTGGTGGACATGGACCATGTGGTGCGTTCCAACCTCAACCGCTGCATCTTCTTCAGAGAAGGTGACAGCGAGGCAAGGAGGCCCAAAGCAGAGGTGGTCGCCGAGAGGGTTCGGGAGCTGGATCCTAGCGTGGATATCGATCCCGTGGTGGGAAAGGTGGAGGACCTTCCCGAAGATTCATGGGGTGAGCATAGCATAGTTCTAGGGTGCCTGGATAATGTGGCTGCGCGCCTACATGTCAACTCCTTCTCGTATTTCAACATGATGCCGTACATCGATGGTGGCACCAACGGACATGCGGGCAGGGTGCAGGTCATACTTCCCCCGTCCACTCCCTGCCTGCAGTGCGGCCTCAACCGCAGCCACTACAGGATATTAGAGCGAAGGAACTCATGCACTGGAACAGAGATGACCTACTTCCAGCCAAAGATGGCAGCGGAGATCACAACCACGGCCATGGTGGCGGCGGTACAGGTGCGTGAGGCTCTCAAGATCGTGAGCGGTCGAGATGATTCGATCATCAGGAACGTCCTTCATCTCAATGGGTTACATAACACCTGGGAAGTATTGGAGGCGTCCTTCGACCCCCTCTGTCCGCTCCATCATATGGGTCATGAATAATATCAAATAGACTACATAGAACAGTCAGTTTTATGTGTATAAACTAATTTTATACAATTGGTTGAATAATATGCCCTTCAGGGTGAAAGTAAGGAACGCAGAGAGCGGGTCGACGGTAGACATGGAGCTAGAACAGGAGAATACCGTGGAGGAGATCATAGAAGGGGCCGCAGGATATTGGGAAAAGGATGCTGGGGCCTACGTCATCCGGAGAGGTAAGAAGCTTCTAAGGGGCCAACAGACGGTGTCGGAAGCAGGCATCCAGAACAATGATGAACTGGAGCTCATCCCTGACCCCGAGGGCGGATACAGTGGCCCTCCCCTCTGACATCCTGCTGGCAAGGTTGCGGAACGAGATCAGGGCGTGCGCGAGGTACATCACCTCCTCCCCCGATCTCCGCAGCTCCAGAGAGGTCATCTTCCCCATCGATATAGAGGTGGAGCTGCTGAAGGTTCCCGGACCCTGCGTCGAGGGGGATCGTGTCGTTCAGAGGTACAGCCACCGCCTGCGCATCAGCATCGGCAGGGATTATCCGTTCGTCAAGCCGCACATCGCCTGGCTGACGCCGATATTCCACCCCAACATCATGATGCCCGAGGATGGTGGCTACGTCTGCACCAAGCTGCTGGAGGATTGGAGCTTCAACTCCACCATGATCTCGTTCATAAAGGGAGTGGAGTCCCTGGTCACCACCCCCAATCCCAGCAGCCCGTTCGGAACGGACAGCTGCACGGCGGCAGCGGAGTATTTCAACAACGGTGAGAGAAGGTTGCCGCCCATGCTCTCCGCCCCTGTGCCTAGGGTGGTGGGTCGGGAATGAGCCATCCGATCATCGTGGGGAAGCAGCAGGCGGAGGTGCGCGAAGCGCCTCCTCCTTCCAAGAATCGCATCAAGGCCCACAAGTGGCTGACCGAAAAGTGCCAGTCGGAGTACCGCTCTCAGGAGGCCACGGGGTTCGAGCTATACATCTCCAAGGTGGCGGAGGAGAAGATGCGCAACCACGCGATCATGCACGTGGAGGAGAGGAAGGAGGTCATGGGTCTGATGCTGGGGTCAATCTTCCGATATGCGGGCAGGGAGTACGCGGTGGTGCGCGATGTGGCCACCACTGATCTGGACGCTACCGAGGTGAGCGTACGCTTCGATCCCAATGCCTTCGAGAAGCTGTTCGCCTGCCTTGATGACATCGGGTTCCGATATGTGATCGTGGGATGGTACCATTCCCATCCCTCCTACCATTGCTACATGTCCTCAACAGACGTCCAGACCCAGCGGGGGATGTTCAACATGCGCTGCCATTCGGCTGTGGTCATCGACCCTGTCAACAAAGAGATAGAGGCCTTCTACCTGGAGGAGGAAAAGGTGAGATCGAGGCCGTTCGCCATATACTGGGACGAGTTTCAGAGCCCCTATTTCGGGACCACCGTGCGCATGCGCCAGACGGCGGATGCCCCATGCCCGGGAGCCGTGACCGGCACGCGCTGTTGGCATCGTTTATAGGATGTAGACACTGCGACACGGGAATTACATGGTGGGTCATGCGGAGCGCGATGTTTTCGGGATACCTCTCGACGCATCACACCCAGATGGCGTGCCGCCTTCTCAGGGAAGCTTCGTTCTGGTCCATCCTCTCCATTATCATAGGCACCATGGAGTCGAACATCACCAGGGCCGCGTCCTCGAAGATTGTTCCCAGCGGGGCCAGCCGCTTCTTCTGTTCGTCCTTCACCTGGCCCACCTCCAGGACGATGTTCGAAGCATGCCCTAGCTTGGAGTTTGGATTGGAGGTCACACCGATGACCTTGGCCCCCACCCTGCGGACGATGTTGGCGGTCTGGACAACGGACATCGTCTCCCCGGTGTTGGAGACGATTATGACGACATCGGTGTTGTTGACGAAGGGAGTGGTCATGTCACCGACGAAGTGGACATCGAACCCCATCTGCACCAGGCGGACGGCGAACGCCTGACCCACCAGGCCGGACCTTCCCACCCCATAGATGAAGATCTTCTTGGCCGCGGCGAAGGCCTCTATAGCCGCATCCACCTCGGAGGGGCTCACGCGGGAGAGGGCCTCGAGCATCTCCCTCATGATGTATGACAGGGATTCCTGCATGTTCACCGCTTCTTCTTGGTGGAGGTAGCAGGCTTGGCTGGGGCCTTGGCGGGCGCTTTTGCCGGCTGCTTGGCGGCCGGCTTCGTCTTCTCGCTCTTGGGCTTGGCGCTTGGCGTCTGCTTTTCTGCAGGAGCCTTCTTCTCTACGCGGGGTCGGGGTGCGGTCTCCAGAACATCCTGGTCCTCCTCCACCTCATCGATCTCGACGTCGTACTCCACCCCATCATCCTCATCTATGTCAAGTTCCGGGTCCTCATCCTTGCCCTTATCGGACTTCTTGCCCCTGGTCTCCTTGGCCACCCTCTTGGTCAGGACCCGCTCGTAGATGACCTTCATATACATGGCGTCATGCTCGAGCAATGGGGATGAGGATATGATGGTGATGTTCGGGTTCTCCTCTGCAAGGTAGTCCGCCAGAGGCTCGAACTTGAGGTCCCCTTTCTTGATGGGGGTGATCCTCTTCTCGTTCCCTCCCTCGTGCTCGACACCGGAAAAGTGAGTGTAGAAGTGACCATCGATATAGTCCCGGACCTTATCCAGGAGTTTGCCGAAATCCTGTGGCTCCCGGAGAGTGCCCTCATCCCGGGCATGCACGTGGGCGAAGTTGATGACAGGTACCGTCCCCTCGATGTCGTCGCACATCTCCAGAACCTCGTCCAAGGAGCCGAACACCTCCTGCCTGCCGCTGGTCTCGAAACCCAGACGGGGCTTGAGGCCGTTGTCCTTCCACCAGTCCATGATGGAGGAGATGTTCTCGGTGATGTTCTTCTTGGCCTGCTTCTTGCTCTTGTTCGGCGCCAGCCCCAGGTGCGTCACCACCAGGCATCCGTCCATCTGGTCGGTCATGGTGCCGGCCCACCGGATGTTATCCATGCAGCGGGCCGTCAGCTCGGTGTTGCTGGCGAGGTCCATGTAGTAGGGGGTGTGCATGGACAGCTGCACATCCATCTCCTTACCCATGCGGCCCAGCTCCTTGAGCTCCATGAAGTTCTGCGCTATGCCTGATGCCAGGGTGATGAGGGTATCGTCCTCCTTGATCTTCTCCTTAGGCTGAGTGAGCCGGACCTCCTTTTTGTTCTTGGTCCGGACGATCTCCATGATGAGGTCGCTCTCCACGTCCATGGGGGTGAGCCCGACCTCCTCTTCGTCGGGGAAACGCTCGATGACGTTGACCCTCACCATCTGGACCTCCATGGCATTAAGGCCTAGCCCGTGGACGTCCTCGATGCCATCACGGAGGGTCCTGCCCTTGCAAGAGAGTGGAATGCCCGCTGGGCCAAATCGAATCATAATCGCACCAATGCGCTCGGTGTGTTCCGAACGAACAATGCAATGCGGGAGGGCATATTTAATTGCTATTTATCTACATCAATGCCAGGAATAGTCCTTCTTTATAACGCTAAGAGGCCGTGGTAATGACAGCGCAATATTTTTCCGCTATTAACCCATGACGCTTGGGTGGGATGGTCACTCTGAGCGCGGATGTTGTAGTCGAACGTATATCCAGTTTACGAAATGATCTTATCGACATCACCTTGAGGAACAGGCTGGTGGACATGGGAGAGGGGTGCACTGCCTGCATGGGCCTGATCGGAACCTCTCCCGCAGAGATATACCGTGAGCTCGCTCTTCGTAACGGCTCATTCGTCGTCCGCCTCGGGACTTCGGAAGGCGATGCTTCGCGGTCGATCGAGTGCCTCCACTTATCTTCCTCCGTCGGAAACGCCAAGGTCTCCAGTTCGCTCATGTCGATGTACTCCAAGGCGCAGGAGGTCCTAGACGCCCAGGGCGTCCGCGTCCTGTTCCTCGCCATGGGCAGCCTGGAGTGGTCGAGTGACGGCACTCAGGGCAGGAGGGCACGCTCCCCTTTGCTCTTATTACCGGTCCGCGTCACGCGTCCACCGTCCTCGGTGGACTTCGAGCTGTGGGCCGACGGGCCGGTCCTGCTCAAACCTGTCCTGGAGCATAAACTGCGCACAGAGATGTCGCTGTCCCTCCCCCCTCTCTCTGAGGGCGTGGTGGACGTGGATGGTTACTTCCAAGAGTTGCGCGATCTTTTCACGGGGAAAGGCTGGGACGTGACGTCGGCGGCACACCTGGGCCTTTTCGAGCTGCCCCATATGGCCGTCCACGACGAGTTCGCCAAGTACCAGGACATGATGGTCGCTCATCCGGTGATAAGAGTTATCGCCCAGGGCAAAGGCGCTCCGGACGAGTGCTCCGGCTCCAGGGAAGCGGTCGACGCGGAGGCGTTCAGCGTCCTGGACGCGGATTCCAGCCAAAGGGAGGCGGTCTCGCTGATGCTCTCCGGGACCAGCTTCGTGCTGCAGGGCCCCCCTGGTACTGGCAAGAGCCAGACCATAGTGAACATGATCACCGAGGAGATCGCGCGAGGACGCAAGGTCCTTTTCGTTTCGGAGAAGAGGTATGCTCTGGATACGGTCCGGAAACGGATGGAGACGAGAGGCTTGGGTCGGTACTGTCTCGATCTGTACGACCCCCAGCGGGACGTCCGCGAAGTGGCCGACGAGCTCGGCAGATGCCTGTCATCCCTCCCGTCCTCCTCCACGGTGACCTTCTCCCGTGAGGAGATGGAGCAATGCCGCAAACAGCTGGACGGATACGTGGAAGCCCTCCATCAGGTGAGGGAGGGCCTGGGAATGTCCTTCCATGAGGTTCTATCCCGCCTCACCGAGCTGAGATCGGTAGCGGAGGTCTCCCTGGGCTTCCCCGGACTGGAGAGGATGAGCGCCAGATACCTGGAGTCCCTGCAGCCTCTGGTAAAGGACTTGGAGAAGTATGCTCCTCTGCTGGAAACGAGCGAGACGCACCCCTGGGCGGACTGCGAGGTAGGGAAATGGCAGCTGAGCGCGCAGTCGGAGATCATGCGCCGGCTTTCGGACCTTAAGCTTTCCCGGACCCGCCTCGAGGAGGTCATTAAGAGCCTGTGCGAGGAGTATGACCTTCCCGTCCCCCGGGACCTCAAGGGCACCAACGAGCTGACCGACCATCTCCGGGCGATCAACCTCACCCACTATCCTGAGGAGAGTTGGCTGATCAGCGACCCCGCTCCCCTGCTGGAGCTCGTGGAGGACATCCAGGAATCATACAGGCAGCGCCTGGAAAGGATGACCTGGGTGAAACAGATGTACCGCGATGGGGTCCTCGACCTGGACCTCAAGGGTATGCAGGAGAGGGCCCTCCAGGGCAGCAAGATGACCACGAGGCTCTTCGACCACGACTACCGCAGGGACATGAAGGCATTGGAGAGCCTGAAACGGGGGAACCGCAAGCTCAAGCATGCTCAGGCGTGCTTCGAGCTCAAGGAGCTGGTCGAGGTCTCGGACCTGATCTCCCACATCCAGAAGGATGAGAGGGATTGCGCCGAGCGTCTGGGAAGGCACTTCCAAGGGGACAAGACGGACTGGGCCAAGACCGTCAAGGCCATCGAGTGGACGCGCGAGTACCGCGCCAAGAACGGGGTCCCACAGACCCCCGGCATCACGCGCCTCCTGTGTTCCGGTCCCGACGCCCTCGAGGGCCTCAAGACCAAGATCGACTCCCTGGACGAGGCCGCACAGCGCCTGTCCACGGCCGTTTCGGCGGTAAGGGAACGTTTCGACCTGAGCCCATTGATGAACGGTAGGAGCGTCAGCGAGGTGCCGTTCCAGGAGCTGAACGACTGGGCCCAGAACCATCTTGATCACGCCACCTCCTTCCAGGAGTGGACAGAGGTGGTGCGGATACAGAAGGAGGCGCGGGAGAGCGGATTGGAGGACCTCTTGATATTAGCCTCGGCCGGAAAGCTTTCTCCGGAGAGCACTTGGGAGGGAGTTCGCAAGCGGCACCTCATGCTGTGGCACGACCTTCTTCTGTCCCGTGACGACAGGCTTCGGCTCTTCGACCGGGAGACCCATGAGCGCAGGGCGGCCCGCTTTGCAGAGCTGGACCTCGATAGTTTGGAGGCGGCCACCTCGCAGACCAGACGGGCGCTCGAAAGGCACCGCGGTGATGCCTTCAGGAGCATCTCGGAGCAGAGCGAGGAACAGCATTCCATACCCAAGAGTGAGGTATCCGGCATTGGGCAGAGGGGGTCCCTGGGGGGATTGTTCGCCTCGGCCTTGGACCACATACTTGCGATAAAGCCCTGCCTCATGATGAGCCCCCGGGCGGTCACCGCCCTTCTGGACCCTACCACCGCCCTCTTCGACCTGCTTATCCTTGATGAGGCCTCACAGATGCGCGTAGAGGACGGGATAGCCAGCATGCTCCGCGCCAAGCAGGTGGTGGTAGTGGGGGACAGCATGCAGCTGCCCCCGATGGACCTGGCCACGGGTGCCGAGGGAGCGATAGCGGAGGGTCGAGAGAGCATTATGGACGCGTGCTCGGGGTCGCTGCCCCAGAGATCGCTCTTGTGGCATTACCGGTCGCGGCAGGAGTCGCTGTTCGCGTTCTCCAACGAAAGATTCTACGGTGGACGGTTGATAACCTACCCGTCAGCAACGTTGGACCGGGAGGACCTGGGCGTTTCGTTCGTCCACGTGCCGGGGGCGATCGGAGAAGAGGGCAGGTGCGACCACAGCGAGGCGGAGGCCAAGAAGGTGGTCGACCTGGTCCTGGAGCATGTCGGTCATCGTTCCCGAGATTCCCTGGGAGTGGTGGCATTCACCGAAACCCAGCAGGTGGCCATCCTGGCGGAGCTGGAGCGCAGGACCGCCCAGGATCCCGCTCTGGCACCTCTGCTCACCCGCGCCAGGGAGGAGTCCTTCTTCGTCAAGAGTCTGGATGCCGTGCAGGGGGACGAGAGGGACGTGATCATAATTTCCGTGGGCCACTGTAAGGACCGATCGGGCAGGATGTTCAGGAGCTTGGGCCTGCTCAAAGGCGAGATGGGCAGGAGGCGCCTGAACGTCGCCGTCACTCGGGCGAGGAAGCACATCAAGCTCGTCTCCTCGCTGCTGCCGGAGGAGATCGAGACTGATGCCAATGGAAGGGACGTGCTAAGGGATTATCTAGAATACGCCGCATGGCCCGGGCACGAAGTGGAGAATGGAGCGAGTTCGGGCGCACGGGACCCCATCGCGGACGACGTCCGTGAGCGGTTGGAGGAGCGCGGCCTGAAGGTGGAGAGGGATGTGGGGATGTCCTCCGGCAAGGTCGATCTGGCCATAGTCGATGATGAGCATCCTGGAAGATACCTTCTGGGCATCCTTACTGACGGCCGGTCCTACCGCAAGGCAGGAGGCGCCAGGGACCGGGATCGGCTCCGGCAGGAGGTCCTCACCAACTTAGGTTGGATACTCCACCGCCTCTGGTCCCAGGATTGGCTAAGCAACCCCCAGGCGGAGGTGGAGCGGATCGTGGCCGCCGTGGAGATGAGCAGGACTGCGCACGCGGAGAAGGAGGCCGATGAGGAGATGAGACCACTAGAGGTCCTGGTGGCCTCGCTGTCAGTGGTGGATATGGCCGGGGCGTCCGATGCACCTAACACCTTGACCGTCGATGACGGCATCGCGGGCGGAGGCTGGAGCTCTGCCGATCCGGAGGTGGACGGTACCGTAATGACGTCCCTGTCGGCCGCGGAAGAGGTCGACCTATCCGCTGAGGGCGGGTCCATCTCCTTTAACAGCGCCTCGGAGGAGACCGAGCTCATTGTGGATGAGGTGCCCGCCGCCATCGCCGCCGAGCCGGACACCAGGGCCGTAAGCCAGGGGCTAATGGCCCCGGACGAGCCCCTGAGGGACCTGTGCGCGATCTATTCCCGGGCCCGGCTGCATGAGGACCCGTCCCTGGTCTACCTATTTGCGCAGGACCAAGAAGCGGCGATGCGGGAGGCGGCCATCAGGGTGGTCGAGGAGGAAGGTCCGGTCCATATGACCGTCGTCCGGGACCGGGTCAAGGAGCTGGTCGCGGTCTCCACAGGGAAGCGCCCCTCAAACGTGGACAGGCTTATACGGCCGGCGATCGGCGGTCTGGAGGAAGAGAGCAGGATCAGGATAGAGGGCGACTTCTTGTGGCCCGCGGACCTCAGGACTCTGCGCCCCCGGCGCTGTTACTCACCACGGCGCGACATCGATCATGTGTGCGATGCTGAGATGGAGGCCATGGTGAGGATGATAACCGCCAGGACCCCCAACATCAGGGTGAAAAGGGTGGTGAACGATGTCTCCGACCTCCTGGGCTACAAGAGGCCTACCGCTGCCATCAAGAAACGGGTCGAGAGGACACTGGCCACCGTCGCCCCGAGCAGGACGAGGAAGGCCAAAGATATCGACGATGGACGCATGGATGACCTAGATGGCTTCAAAGAGGGGAGCTGAAGCTGAGGGCTGAACCACCTTCCAGCGGTCCATACCTTTTTCTCCAGGACCGCGCCTTCCTTCGAGGTAAGCAATGATCCCACGGCCAGCATCAACGTTGGAACAGAAGATCCAGAGATGGCGGGAGGAGCTCCTGGATATGAGCCTAAGGAACCGTCTCCTCAATTTCCAGCCCCGCTCAGCGGTGCGTATCATCGCGCCGCAGGCCTCGACGGTCTTCGAGGAGCTCGTGGTCAAAGGCCGTATGATCTCCTTAGATGAGATGGTGAAGGAGAGCCCTGGTAACCTAGCTCAGCAACCACTGGCCGCGGACCGGTTATGGGTACCTCATGATCCCCGAGGCATGGACGCCACCCTGAAGAGGATGCGTCTGCGGGCCCGCGGGTCCATTCAGGAACAGGGGGTGAACATCCTCTTCCTGGCCTTGGGCATGATCACATGGTACGATCCTAAGGACAGGTCCCAGGAGCTGATGTCACCATTGGTCCTGGTGCCCGTGGAGCTGGTCAAGGAGGGGCCGCTGGTGCCCTTTCGCGTCCGGGCCATCGATGAAGATATCGTCGTCAATCCCAACCTGGCATACAAGCTGAAGGTCGATCTTTCGATCACCCTCCCAGAGTGGCCGGAGGAGCTCACCTCCCTGGACGGGTTCCTGGATAGGGTCAGGGCGTCCATCTCTGTCGCCCCTAAATGGGAGGTGGAGGCCAGCGCCCATCTCGGCCTGTTCTCCTTCGCCAAGCTCAGCATGTACCAGGAGCTGCTGGTGGAGCACGAGAGGTTGGCCAAGCATCCGTTCATCAATGCGCTGGCAGGCGATCCATCGCTTCTCCCGGCCCTGCCCGACCATCCCCGGGCCGATCGCATGGACGCCATGGTGCGCCCCGCCGACTCCTTCCAGATCCTCGATGCCGATTCCTCGCAGCAGGAGGCCATAGAGATGGCCAAGCGGGGTATCAGTTTCGTCCTGCAGGGCCCTCCCGGAACCGGGAAGAGCCAGACCATCAGCAACATTATCGCCGAGGCCCTGGCGCAGGACAAGCGGGTTCTGTTCGTGTCCGAGAAGATGGCCGCCCTGGAGGTGGTCAAGGGCCGTCTGGAGGACAAGGGGCTGGGCGATTACACCCTGGAGATCCACAGCCAGAAGTCCAGCAAGACCGCGGTGGTGGAGGAGCTTCGCCGCTGCATGATGCCCGCTCCAGTACCTCCGGTGAACGTGGACGACCTGAGAAGGCTGGAGCTGGTGCGCGATGAGATCAACGGGTACGTGAACGCACTCCACATCGTGCGCGGTCCCCTGGGCCGCTCGGCGTTCCAGGTCCTCTCCAGATTGGCCACCCTGCACGAGGCTCCGGACCTGACCATCGCCATCCCCGATGTAGCCTCCATGCGCCCCGAGGATCTCGAGGCACGCCTGCGGCTGGTAGGCAAGGTCCAGGCCCAGCGGGCCCTGGTAGAGAGGATGGATGTTCACACCTGGAGGGACCTGCGCACAGACGGCTGGAAGGCCGGGGAAGAGGTGGCCGTGGCCTCGGCCTTGAGGGGGCTCAAGGACGGAGTGCACAGGGTGCAGGAGATCACCTCCGGGGCGGGCGCGGCCGTGGGCATGGAGCCCCCCCGATCCCTTGCCGAGGGCCAGAAGCTGCTGTCCCTGCTCCACAGGACCGGCTCCACCCCCTACCCCATGGAGTCCTGGCTGGCGCCGGGAAGGGCGGCTGCCCTCTTACAGGAGTGTGAACTGCTGCAGAGGGCATACCGCCAGAAGGATGATGATCAGAGGTGGCTCAGAGAGCGCTACCACGAGGAGGTCCGGACCCTGGATGCCCGGGGCCTCCTCTACCGGTTCGAGGCCGAGCACAGGGGTATGCTCCGCTCCCTTAGCTCGCGGTTCAAGGCCGATCGTGCCCTCGTTCTGCAACAACGTAGGGACGGCCGCAGGCCCGATCATGGTGAGATCGTGTCCGACCTCCGCCGTCTGGTGTCCATGGAGGAGCGGTCCCGAGAGCTGGAGTCCAGGGAGGCGTCCGCGGCAGGCAACCTCGGACCTCGGTTCCGCGGGCCCAGCACTGACTGGGGCGACCTGAGGAACAGCCTCACGTGGACCGCTGATTATGTCATAGGACTCCCTACTCCTCTCCCGTCGCCGTTGGTACAGGCCCTGTGCGATCCCTCCGGGCCGGGAAGGAAGCTGGAGACCACAGCCCAGGAGGGCGATGCTGCCGCGGCGGACCTGTCCCGCTCTCTGGGCGAGATGCAGCGCTACTTCGAGCTTCAGGGCAGGGCCAGGACGCAGGACAGGAGCTTCGAGGAGCTTACCCTGTTCGCAGAGCGTCATCTCGCGGACCTGCCGTCGATGAGGGAGTGGCTGGAGGCGGCCTCCCTGGAGAGGGCGTGCCGGGAGCAGGGCATAGCCGACCTGTTCCGGATCGGGAGGGACGGAGACCTTCCGGGAGGGGACATTGTGGCCGCGTTCGAGAAGCGGTCCTACCGCCTATGGTTCGAGCACGTCTGTTCCTTGGATTCTCGCCTTCGTGACTTCCGGGGCGAGGACCGTGAGGACGCCATCGGCCGCTTCCGGGAGTTGGACGAGAGACAGATGGCGATCGCCCAGACGAGGCTCAGGGCCAAGCTGGCCGCGGGGATTGAGCTGGCTCTGAGCGCGCAGGCGGAGAAGGGTAGCGAGCTAGCCGTCTTGAAGCGGGAGCTGGCAAAGAAGAAGAGGTTCAAGCAGGTCCGCCAGCTTTTCCAGCAGTGCCCGGACATCATCCTGAAGCTGAAACCCTGCCTCCTCATGAGCCCCCTATCGGTGAGCCAGTTCCTTGACCCGGCCGTGGTGAGGTTCGACATGGTGGTCTTCGACGAGGCCTCACAGGTGCGGCCAGAGGATGCCGTGGGCTCTATCATGAGAGGGGGCCAGACCATAGTAGTAGGGGACAGCAAGCAGCTTCCTCCCACTTCCTTCTTCAGGAGCGAGGCGGGAGAGGCAGAGGACGAGGAACTGGAGGACCTCGAGAGCATCCTGGACGAGTGCACCGCCCTCAACATCAAGCAGCACATGCTCCTGTGGCACTACCGCAGCCGGCACGAGTCGCTCATCGCCTTCTCCAACCAGCGCATGTACGACGGTTTACTGAACACCTTCCCCTCGGCCGGACATGAGGCAGGGGAATGGGGCGTCAGCTTCGTTCGTGTGACCGATGGAGTGTACGAGAGGGGCGGCAGCCGGACCAATCCCGTGGAGGCAAGGAAGGTGGCCGAGCTGGTGTTCGAGCATTTCGCCCGCACTCCCGAAAGGTCTCTGGGGGTGATCGCCTTCAGCGAGGCACAGCAGATGGCCATTATCGATGTCATCGACGACCTCCGCCGAGAGAGGCCAGAGTTCGAAGCCCACTTCGCCGAGGATGGGGACGAGGAGTTCTTCGTGAAGAACCTGGAGAGCGTTCAGGGCGACGAGCGTGACGTGATGATCTTCTCCGTCGGTTACGGGAGGGACCCCCAGGGCAGGATGCACCAGAACTATGGGCCCCTCAACACTGCAGGGGGGGAGAGAAGGCTCAACGTCGCCATCACCCGGGCGAGGATGCATATCAAGCTGGTGGCGTCCATCGGACCTGAGGACGTGGACGGCTCGATGAGCCAGGGGGCGAGAATGTTGAGGGACTACATCGCCTACGCGGCCAGCGGGGACAGCAGGACCACGCTCCCGGGGGCTCCGGAGAGGGTGCAAAGGCTCACGTTCGGTACGGAGCTGGAGGACGACGTCCACAACGCTCTGACCGGTGAGGGTTGGAAGGTGCAGAAGCATATCGGATGCTCCAGCTACCGCATAGATCTCGCCGTTGAGGATCCCTCAAGACCGGGATCATTTCTGCTGGGCATAGTGTGCGACGGCGACTCCTACCGTTCAGGCATGACCGCGAGGGACCGTGACCGTTTGCGAGACATGGTCCTGAAGGGGCTGGGCTGGAACATCCATCATCTGTGGTCCCGCGATTGGGTGGACCACAGAGGCCGGGAGCTGGAGAGGATCAGGGCGGAGATCGCTAGGATCAACGCCTCCCGGTGTGCCCCCCCAGGGAACGAGGGGGCATCTCAGGACACCAAGGGGGATGAGCTTGAGGGCCGGTCGCTGCTGAGGACCGCCTTGGTGGACCTGGTGAGGATCGAGGGGCCCGTGGATCGACCGGGCCTGAGAATCTCTTTAGGAAGGTCCGGCATGGGGGAGGTGTCCGGGGACACGTTCGATGCCGTCCTTAACGAGATGATCGCAGAGAAGGTGGTCGTGGCCAGAGGGGACTTCGTCTGGCCAGTGGGCATGTCTCGACCTCCTGTGAGGGGGCCCCGGGGGGCGGAGGCAGTGGTGCTCGCCCGCGTGGCCCCGGAGGAACTGGGGGAGGCCGCGCTGTATGTGATGGGTAGCGATGTTATGATCGCCAAGAGGGAGCTCTTCGACAGGGTGACACGCTTCTACCGCCATGATAGGCTGTCGGAGTCGGATATGAAAAGGGTCGATGATGCTCTCAGACGCTTGGTGGCGGCCGGTTATCTATCTTCTGCGGGATCCGACTCCTTTCGTAGGCCCCTGTAGGCCATAGGGCTTATCGGGAGCGTTCCTGTTGCTGGGAAAGTTTATTAAACCCCTGCCTATTAGAGGCTCTGCTCAATGTCGAGGGAGTCAGAATGAAACATATACGAAAAACGGACCCCAACCTGGTGGCCCTCATCAACGATCTGAAGAGGGAGTCCCGGGAGAGGGAGACCGCCATCTGGCGAGACATTGCTCAGCGCTTGGAGAAGCCCAGCCGCAGCTGGGCCGAGGTCAACCTGAGCAAGTTGGAGAGATACGCGAACGAGGGCGACGTCATCGTCGTCGCCGGAAAGGTACTCGGCGCTGGAAGCCTCAAAAAGAAGGTTACGGTAGCGGCGTTCCGGTTCTCGGAGTCGGCCGCCAAGGCCATAGATGAGGCCGGCGGGAAGAGGATGTCCATAACCGAGCTGGTCGCCGATAACCCCACGGGCAATGGCGTCAGGATCATGGGGTGAGCCAAATGGTAGCTGTCATCAATGCAGAAGGGCACATCCTGGGACGCCTCAGCACCAACGTGGCCAAGCGCCTGCTGAATGGCGAGGAGATCATCGTGGTGAACGCCGAGAAGGCCGTCATCACCGGTAACAGGGCCGTGGTGTTCGAGAACTACACTGCCAAGTACAAGCGAGGCAAGCAGATCAACGGTCCGTTCTTCCCTAAGAGGGCCGACCTGATCCTGAAGAGGACAGTAAGGGGAATGATCCCCTACAAGACCTCCCGCGGCAGGGATGTGTACAGGAACCTGAAGGTGTTCGTGGGCGTGCCCAAGGACATGGCGACCGCGAAGATGGAGAGGATCGAGACCGCGACCAACCTGTGGACGGACAAGTATGTCACCCTGGGAGAGGTAGCAGA
>Ga0123329_1002892_pt1 | contig 14688 bp, 12 predicted proteins | sample BioC12SIPDNA_FD_89703 | JGI IMG/M metagenome (GOLD analysis project Ga0123329, IMG submission 89703) | Anaerobic biogas reactor microbial communites from Washington, USA - Biogas_R1_B C12 SIP DNA | ecosystem: Engineered > Bioreactor > Anaerobic > Unclassified | place: Washington, USA | collected... | reverse complement strand
TAGACGATGCCACACCCCAACCCCAAATCCCTCGTCCGCCGCGGCTACGACCTCTGCGCCGCCGCCTATGAGGCTGCCCGTCAGACCGAGCCGCCCCCTGAACTCGACCTCCTCACCTCCCGCCTCCCCGATGGCGCGCGGGTGCTCGACATCGGCTGCGGCGCCGGCGTGCCCATCGCGCGGGCCTTGGCGGGCCCCTTTGCCGTCACCGGCGTCGATATCTCGGGGGAGCAGACACGCCGGGCGCGGGCGAACGTCCCCATGGGCACCTTTATCCAAGCCGACATCATGGAGGTCACGTTCCCGCCGGGCAGCTTTGATGCGGCTGTGGCGTTCTACTCCCTCTTTCACCTGCCCCGCGAGGAGCACCCCGAGCTGCTGCGGCGCGTCGGCGAGTGGCTCGGGCCGGGCGGTTACCTCCTCACTACGTTGAGTTTCCAGGCCGAGGACGCCTATACTGAGGACGACTTTTTTGGCGCTACGATGTACTGGAGCAACTATGGGCTGGCCGACTACCGGGCCATACTCGAGGAGCTGGGGTTCGCCATCGTCGAGTGCACGACCCTCGGCGGGGGCCACCCGGAGGAGGCGGGCGAGCCGCCCGAGCGACACCCACTCGTCCTGGCCAGGTCGGCACGGTAGGAGGCAACAGGAGATCGCCGCGTGAGACCAGCCGCACGATCACCAGGATCCTGCTCGTGCGGGTGTATCCAAGGCACGAAAGGCCCATCGGATACCACCCGCGGCCAAGGCCGGCGGCTGATCGCGAAAGCGCGCCGAGGCGCGCTGCAGGCAAGCGCGGTTGCTCGCAGTTGCCTCAAGATCCTGGGTAGGCTCTGCCTGCGCCTCCGGCTTGACAGAGCCCCCAACGCGCGGTAGGCTAGTGCCGTGGCTCGGGCTGGGCGGTTCGCTCCTCGCCTCGAGTTTGGCAGCACACCGGAGCCCCGTCGACCCCCGCTGTTAGCGAACACCCCGATGGTCCCTCTGCTCCAACGATCGCTCGACGCACAGCAGCTATGGCAGGAAGGACAGACAATGAGACACCCCTTCATCGTCGGCTCCACTTATGGCAACAACCTTGGCGAATACACCGTCGTCGAGATCTCACCACCGAACATGCGCGTGAGGTACGCCGACGGCCGAGAGCAGACGGTCACCATCGCGGTTCAGGCGCGCATTTGGCGTCGCCTCCAGGCGCCACCTCCTCCTGTCGTGACGGATTCATCATCCGGATCCAGGCCCTCTCGCACCAGGTCCGACCGACGTGGGGCGGCGTTCGAGGGATTGCTGGAGACCGACTTCAAAGACAATGTGACGGGAACGCATTGGCGCAGCCGTGATGGGCTCGGAGGCTTGGTCACCAAAAAGCTCTCCGCCCTGACAGGACAAGAGTACACGTCGTGGGCCGTCTACCGCCGGCCCTAGTCCTTTATCTATGACCCGCGCCTCCCCATGAACAGCCAGGCCGAGGGTGTCAAGCTGCCCAAGTTGCTGATTCAGCTCACCCCCCACGAGGCGCTCTATGGCTTCTACATCGAAAAGTCGGACGAGCCGATGGACGATGCATGGTATTGGCCGCGCTTCCTGACGCTCCTAGCCGAGGACCGATGGCGACGGGAATTGGAGCGCGTGATGATCGAGCAGGGCCTCCACTGGCTGCTCGATCTGGTTGCTGCGGGTCCCACCGGCACGTACGCCTCCGCGGGACAGCTCACCGTACCGTCCTTCACACCAGACTCCTCCTTCCCAACCTTCGCGGGGTTCATCGACCATCTGCGCTCCCTGCATTCCGATCACTGGTGCAATCTCTACCTCATCAAAGCGCTGGACAAGCAACAGGCGATAGACAAAGGCACCCGCGTCGCAGACCACATGGCCGAGACGCTGGCAGCCCTTTCACCCATGTACGTCGAACTGCTGAGGCGATAGCGCAGGAGGTCTCATGCTCACCATCGCCCGCGCCGGCGCCGAATCCCTCCTCGACCTCCTCCGCCGCATGGCCGCCGGCCACGCCCCCAGCGAGGCTGGACTGGACGAGGCGCTCGCCGCCAACGCCTTCTTTTTCGGGTTCTACGCCGGCTGGGAGGGGGTCGGAATGGACAGCCTGCGGGAGGCGCTGCGTTACTTTCGGCAGCCCGAGCGGGTCCCCGCAGGCACGATCCCGACCTGCGTGGCCGAGGGCTTTCGCCGGGCGGTAGCCGAGATCGACCTGATGGAGGCCCGCCTGGCCTGGCTGCGCGAGGTCGATCCCTCGGGCATCGCCGGGCGCATGCTCGCCTACCTGCCCGCCGACACACCCCTGGATTCCACCGTACACATCACCATCGACGCCTTCAACAACGCCTTTGCCCACGCCGGCGGCATGGGGGTGAGCCTGCTCAAGGGGGCGGCCGACCGGCGGACGTTCGAGGTCGCCGTAGCGCACGAGTTGCACCACCTGGGCGTCGGCTACTGGGCCGCGCGCGACGCCGGGCGCCGGGCGCTCCTCGCGGAAAAGTCGGGGCGCTCCGTGGCCGTGCTCCACGTGGGCAACCTGCTCTCGGAGGGACTGGCCAACTACTACCTATCACCCGGCTATGTCTTTCCAGCATCGAGCGACGATCCCCCTGCCGGCGTTCCTGCCCCTGTACAACGAGGCCGCACAGGCCACGGGCGCGTTCGTGTTCGACGCCGAGCATGTCGAGCGCTTTGGACGGCTCTGGGGCACGGCAGGCGCATAGCTGGTCGGCAGCGTTTGGCCCCTTGGGTAGCCGATGCTATCCTCGCCTAGGGGCGCGCAGCCACGTGTCGCCACGGCGGGGATCAGCGCGCCCCCAGAGATCGGCCCTCCACGCGCGTCCGCTCGCTTCGCGCCCACTCTTTTCGAGGAGTCACATCGATGCAACGCGACCTCGTCGTCATCACGGGCCCGGTGGGCGGCGGCAAGAGCACCGTCGCGCTGGCCCTGGCCGAGCGCCTGCGCCGCACGGGGCGCACCGCAGCCGTCATCGACCTGGACCTGGTCTACTGCATGGCCCGTCAGGGGGACGATTATGGCGAGGACCATACCTGGGCCACCGCCCGACGGGGAGCCGCGGCGCTGGCCGACGCCTTTTTCGCCGACGGGCTGGACGCCGTGGTCATCGAGGGCGAGTTCTTTACCCCCGACGAGTTCGCCACGCTGCGAGAGGCCCTCGCCACACCCGCCGGGTGGACGTTCGTCACGCTGGAGGCCTCGTACGAGCAGGCGCTCGTCCGCGTGGCGGGCGACCCCACCCGGGGGATGTCGCGCGACGCCGATTTCCTGAGGCGTCTGCACGAGCAGTTCCAGCGGGCGCTCCCCTACTTGCGGGCGTCGAGCCTGGTGGTCGACGCCGACTCGCGCACGCCGGACGAACTGGCGAAGGAGATATCGTCGGCCCTGCCGACGCGGCAGGCCCCCGCCGTGTAGCTCCGGGACCTGCGGAGGCACCCTCGTTCCGTTATGTCGTCTGAACCCGCTACCTTGACACGCCCCCTCCCCCTGGTAGACTGGAGCCGTGTTGCCGTGTATTCCCTGTGATTGCGGTACGCACCCGGTTCCCTGGCTGGCTGACAACCCCGTGTGATAGTGTCGTGCTCTCGTTGTGCCGGTCTCGGGCAAAGGCTGGGCCCGGGCCGCGCACGTCGGGCGCGACAAGCCGTACCGCGAGACGCCGGCCCCTCGACATACGGAGGAGTCATCCCGCCCCACCCCGGCACCGCCTCGCCGTGGCCAGCGCCTTGACCTCGCTCCCGATCCGTGTTAGGCTGCCATGGTGATTAGGGTCGGACTTGGCCCTTCCCCGTCTGCTGGCGAACCCCGGCATTTCGCCAACTCCCCTGCCAGTAGCGCGTGCCCCGGCAGCCTACCCGTTCTGGCGCCCGCTCAACACACATATACAAGCAAAGGTAGCGAGACAGCCCTTCATCGTCGGCGCCGTCGCTTACCCATCACGACGCATACACCGTCGTGTTGCTGCGCCCAAACGCATCACACCGTCGAGAGAGGCAAGACATGGCACACCGCATGTTCGCCCTGGTTACCCTGGTTCTCTGTGCTGCGCTCGTTGCTGGCTGCTGTGGGCGCCTGGCGTTTGGCACCCGCGTCGGCCAGACGCCCGCCGTGGCCCCATCGGCTGCGGATGCGGCCCTGCCTGCCACCCCTTCGTCCCACACCACCGCGCCTGAGGACAGTACATCCAGTGGCATGGCAAAGACGCCCGCGGCAGCACCGACGCTCATCCAAGCCATGCCCACGCCCGCGGGAGCGCCGGCCTTTGCACTCGCCGCCGAGCTGCCGTGGCAGCCGGTCTACTGCGGAGACCCCCTGCGCCTCATGGTGCGACTCTCCAGCCCCCGCGCCATGCAGGACGCCTATCGGGCCATCTCTGACCAGGAGGGTCAGGACTCAGAATCGACCACTATTGGCGCCCCGGATGTGCCGGTGGATTGGTTCCAGGGCCTGGACCTCACCCTCTACCACGTCGATGCCGATGGGACGCGTACGGAGGTGCTGGCGGATTCCGCCTGGGCGCCCCACCAGCGCCAGACGCACCCGAACCTGCCCGCGGTTAGCCTGGTCACGTGGTCGCAAGAGTGGTTCGTGCCGGCCGAGATAGCCCAGCTCCAAGAGGGCGGGTACCTCCTCGCGGCCTCGTGGGACGGGCATGGCCTTGATCGCACCCTCCTGGGCCCCGATGGCATCGTCATGGCCGAGGAGCTGCGCTTTGCCGTTCAGGCTCCGACCAGTGATGGCGAGCGGGCAACCCAGGCCGGCCGCCTAGCCTACAATGCCTACGTCCGGGGCGACTATCCGGAGGCGCGCACGCATGGCGAGGAGGCGCTCGAACTGGGCGTCGAGGACGGCAGCCCGGACCGCCTTGATACGCATTTCCTCGTGGCCGGGGCGTGTTTTGGCATGAAGGACTATCCGGCGGCTATCGCCGCCTATGAGCGGATCATCGCGCTGCCGGCAAAGGGGCACCATCTCGCCGACCTGGCACAGCAGTGGATCGACGTGATCAACGAGATGCAGGGCGGGAGGTAGACGATGCGTACCAGAATCGTGATTCTGCTCACCTGTGTATCCATCGTGTTCGCCGCCCTGCCCGCGCGAGCAGATAGCGAAGCGACACTTGGCGAGGTGACGCTGCGCTGGACGATGATTGTGCAGGCAAGTGACACCTTCTCCAAGGACTGGCGCACCGATTGGGCGGAGGACTATGAATGGACAACGGAGGTGGCGTCCGATCAACTGACGCTCACCTACGAAGGCAGGCGGACATGGCAGGTCCTGCGCGATGGCGCCGGCCACCTTGAGCTGGACCAGGGCCAGGGCGAGTACCGCGTCTCAGGATCTGGCGGCGGCAACCAACAGATCGAGCACTGGGAAGGGCCCAGGAGCAGCTATTGCGCTCAGGGCGGCAGCGGCGGCTACTGGGTGCCGTCAAGTTCCCTCTCGACCAGCTCGTGGGCCTACCAGGCTGATGCGGGCGAGGGCGGGCGTGTGTACGTCTCCCTGAACCGCCAGGACGACGAGATCGCCTACTCGGTCAACTGGGATTGGGAGCAAGAGATCACCCTCGACGGGACCGTGGCCGACAGCAGCCGGGGCTGTGGTTCATCCAGTTCAAGCGAAGCGTGCGGGACGTCCACCATGTACTGGACGTGCCCCGGCGCCGGTGGCGCTCAGACGTACGCCGAGCTCTATGTCTTGGGCCTGGCGACCCAGAGGGGGCAGGAGGCGCTGCAGGGCAAGGTACGCCCCGAGGATTGGGGGTTTTCGGTCACCGGGAGGGCAACATACAGCCCAGAGCCTCAGGCAGAGAGTGACACGGGCGATGAATACCGCTCACAGCGCACCCTGCAGGGTTCGGGAGTGCTCGAGTACACCCTCACGTATGAGCGCGAGCCCACGGATCTGGAGGCGGTGATCACATTTCCCGGCGAGGGCGAGTATGAGCAGTGGCAGCCCCGGGCCGGCCGCGATGAGGACACGGTGGGCAGCCAGCTCCGCGTCGAGGCCGAGCTACGCTACAAAGACAGGCCCGAAGAGACGCCGCTCGAAAAGGCCACCTTCCGCTTCCGCCTTGTCGATACCTCCCGCGAGCCAGGCGTCTGCCTCAACGCACCGCCCAAGGACCAGGCACAGGATACGTACGACCTCAAGATCGACCAGGAGGTCAACCCTGACCTGGACGTCGGGGAGGACGGCCAGGAGGCATCCACCGCAGATACCACCACGGGGGCCGGCGTCACCATCTCCTCCTACGATTGGGGAGCCTATGGCCGTCTCCAAGTTACAGCCACCACCGAGGACGGACGCCTGCTCATCGCCCACCTCGATGGCCAGCCGGAGAAGGAGCAGGCCTCCATACCGCTCGATGATAACGACAACCACATCGCCGACGCCTGGGAGGCAAACGAGGGGGTGCTGGACCAGGGCTACCCGGCTAACTGGGACGCGGCCCTGCTTCCCCGCGGGCAGGAGTCGGACGGTGACGGCATCGCGCTCTATGAGCGGTACCGGGGTTTCGAGTTCGGCAGCGGCGCGGCCGTATATCACGAACGGCTGAACGCCCTGACCAAGCACATCCTTGTCTATGACCCCGACGGCATCGTGCTGTCGACGATAGTGGACCCCCGCGGTGCGGCCAGCAGCCTGCCTGCCGTCTCCCAATGTCGTGTGCGCTTTGTCGACGACCAGCACTGGACCGGCTCTGGCCTAGCTGGCGACAAGAAGCGCATCGTCAACTTTAACACCTCCGGCTTTGGTCACGCTCTCGACCAGCACGCCCTAGACATCCGCCTGGACGCGAGCGAGTCGCCCATCAACCCACCGGATTGGAGAGAGCACTATGAGGCGGCCACGGGGCGAAAGTACACGGAGGTGGTGGGGACGGACATCCGGGGCATAACCTATCCCGACCTTAGTGTTGATAGCGGGACGATCTCACCGAAGGACTTTATGCGGATCGTCATCTTTGCCAACAACATTGCGCACACTACCAGAGACACCGTACGCCATCACACGTGGGGTCTGCCCGAGTACGTTGCGGCCAGTGCAGGTGACCTGGAGCCGGAGGTCGACCGCTACATCAACGAACACATGGACGAGTTCGGTGAGGCCTATCAGAAGCAACTCGCGCGCGTGATCAGCCATGAGGCGGGCCACGGCCTGGGAATCGAGCACCACAAACCCACGACTATGGGGGATAGGGCCTGCGTGATGCGCTACCAGGCCCATTGCCCGAGGGATCCCAACGACCGCTTTGCGCTTGGCTGCAACTCGCCTTGGCCCCATACATTTTGCCAAGATGGCCCGGGCTGTTGGGCACAGGTGCAGATAGCGGACCGGTAGAGGCGGCGGCTCACGGCGCCAAGGGCCGCGTCGCGGTGCCCGTTGTGGCCCGCTCGCTCAGCTGGCGAAAGCCGGACGAAACACCCCGCAGTTGGGCGTTCAGGTCGACGGATGGGGTCTGCCCGACGATGGCCTTGTTGTACGCAACCACCATGGCCACCGTGGCCAGAGGGTCCACCAGCAGCCACTGGAAGATGCTCGCCAGGAACAGCGCCGGCAGCGCCATCATGAACCCATAGGCCACGCCGTCGATCTCGGCGGGCGCGCCGAGGGCGGGATAGGTGGCCAGCCCCGCCATCAAAAAGAGGGCGAACCCCACCAGCCACACCACGCTCACCAGCAGGGCGAGGACGGCCGCCGAGGTGAGGAGTCGCTTCCAGCCCTGGGCATAGAGCACCACGCCATCGGCCGCGGCCTGCCACACGTTCTCGTCGCCGCGCTGCAGGACGTAGCTCATCACCGCCTCGTCGATATAGTTGGCGGCGATGGAGAGGATGCGGCGGACGACACCGCCCAGCGCCCGCAGGCCGGGCACGTTCGCCAGGCACCCGCCGCCCAGCGATGTGAGCCACCCCAGCACCTGCTGCACGCTGGCCGCCAGAAGCTGATCCACGGCAAACAGGGCGCTGGCGCTGCCGAAATGGCGCACCACCTTGTCCTTGCCATAGGCGAACTGGTTGGTACCCTCGGGCAGGGAGCCGTTGACGACGAGTTCCGTCACCACCGCCACGTGCCCCACCTTGACCAGGTAGAGGACGTATCGGTTGGCCAGTTTCGCCAACCCCCAGAGCCCACCCACCAGCATCACCGCCACGATGAGCACCACCGTGCCTGCGCCGCCGGCAAAGGCCGATAGCACGAACCCGAGGCCGAGCACCACCGCCACGAACAGGATCGACGCCATGCCAAAGGCGAGGAAAACCAGCGCCCGCATGGCCACGTAGGGCAACGTCCGAAGGAAGAGGCGGATCGTCATCGGTTCTCCTTGTCGGGCGAGGGTGTGGGCGCCGTGGCGCCGGTGCGGGAGAGGCTCGCGCGCCTAGTGTAGCCTCGCCGCCGGCGGTGTCAACCCAGGTGCGGCCCCGCAACGCGAAACGCCCCCGCGAGCGCTTGGCACTCGGGGGGGCTTGGGGTTCGTGTGGTTGGCCTAACGCGATGGCGCCGCAATCGCGCCGCCGCCGCGTCTACCGCGAGCGCACCACTCCCCTGCGTTGGCCGCGTGGCGCAAAGCTGCGCCGCCGGGCGGTCGGCGCCGTGCGCGGCGTCGTGTCGGGCGTGAATGCGCCATAGTCGAACCCGGGCACCATCCGGCGCTCGATACGCTCCGCCAGCGCCCGCTCGACGCCGTGCACCGTGGGCTCGTCCTTGAACGTCACCAGCGAGAACGCCTCGCCCGTGAGCTGGGCGCGCCCCGTGCGTCCGATGCGGTGCGTGTAGGCGTCGACCGTGTCGGGCATGTCAAAGTTGATGACGTGCGAGATCTCGGGCACATCGATGCCCCGCGCGGCGATATCGGTGGCGACGAGGATGTCGTACTTGCCGCTTCGAAAGCCGTCGATGGCCGCCTGACGCCGATTCTGCGCCATATTGCCCTGAAGCGCCGCCACGTTGTAGCCATGGTGGGCCAGGTCGAGCGCCAGATTCCGGGCGCGGCGCTTGGTGCGGGTGAACACCAGCACTCGGCCGGTGGCGTTCTGCTCGAGGAGCGCCAGCAGCAAGGGCGTCTTGAGCCGATCCGTAACGGGATAGAGGGCGTGAGACACCGTCTCCACCGGCGCGATCTCGCCGATTTGCACGGTGACCGGATCGTGGAGGATGCCGCTGGCCAGCCCACGGATCTCGTCGGGCATGGTGGCCGAGAAGAACAGCGTCTGTCGCTCTTTCGGCAGCATGTCGAGGATGCGGCGGATGTCGGGCAAAAAGCCCATGTCGCACATGCGATCCGCCTCATCGAGCACCAGCACCTCGATGTGCGAGAAATCGATATCGCGGTGACGCGCGTGGTCAAGGAGGCGGCCGGGGCAGGCCACCACAATATCGACGCCGCGCCGCAGCGCGGCGATGTCCGGCGCCTTGCTCACGCCGCCATAGATGGAGACGCTCCGTACGCCGGTTTTCCTGCCCAGCTCGGTGATCGCCTGCTGCGTCTGCTCGGCCAACTCGCGGGTGGGCGCCAAGACCAGGGCGCGCACGCGGCGCCTCTGCCCCTCGGGCGAGGGCGCGTCAGTCAGCCGCTGTAGGATGGGCAGCACGAACGCCGCCGTCTTGCCGGTGCCGGTCTGCGCCACGCCCAGGACGTCGCGCCCCTCCATGACGACGGGCATGGCTTGCTCTTGGATCGGGGTAGGTATGCGGTAGCCGGCCTCTTGGACGCCGGCCGCGATGCGGGGGTCGAACGCGAAATGATGGAAACTCACAGATGTGCTCCCTGACTCTGTTGAGCCAAGTCGCACTCTTAGCTCGTTGATGTGATGCCATGATCGGCAGCTGCGCCGCGAACACCATGATCGCGGACACAAGACATGATTATACCTCGGATCGAGCCACGGCGCGAATCCAGGGCTTTGCCCGTCGTGCCCCCACAGCTCCCTCTGCGCTCTCGGCGCTCTCTGCGGTGAGCCCCTCCGCGGTGACCCCCTCGTCCTGGCCCACGCTCGCGCCGTGTGCTACAATGCGCCCCGTAGACAGGCTCCAACCAAGCAAGCAGGAAGGTCGGCAATGGACCCACAGACCATGTTTGACATACGCGAGGTGCGCGTGGTGGTGACGGGCGGGGGAGGCGTGCTGTGCGGCGGCATGGCGCGCGGCCTCGCCGCGCTGGGCGCGCGGGTGGCGGTGGTGGACCTGATCGAGGAGAAGGCACAGAAGGTGGTGGACGACATCCGCGACGCCGGCGGCGATGCCTACGCCGTGGTGTGCGATGTCACCGATCCCGCCTCGGTGGCCGCCGCACGCGACGCCGTGCTGCGCCAGTGGGGCACGGTGGACGTGCTGCTGAACGGCGCCGGCGGCAACCACCCCAAGGCGACCACCGCGTCGGACACCCCCTTCTTTACGCTTGTTCCCGACGCGGTGCGGCAAGTGTTCGATCTGAACTTTATCGGGACGTTCCTCCCCTCGCAGGCGTTCGGTGAGATCATGGCGCGCAACGGCAGCGGCGCCATCGTCAACATCGCCTCGATGAACTCGATCCGGCCCCTCACGCGCATCCCGGCCTACTCGGCGGCCAAGGCGGCCGTGGCCAACTTTACCCAGTGGCTGGCGGTGTACATGGCGCAAGAGTTCGGCCCCAAGATCCGCGTCAACGCCATGGCGCCCGGCTTTTTCGTCACCGAACAGACGCGCTACCTGCACGTCGACGCCGAGACGGGTGAGTACACCCCCCGCGGCCAGCAGATCGTCTCCCACACCCCCATGGGGCGCATGGGCACGCCGGAGGACCTCCTCAGCACGCTCGTGTGGCTCATCTGCCCCGGGTCGTGCTTTGTCACCGGCATCGTGGTTCCTGTGGACGGCGGCTTTTCCGCCTACAGCGGCGTATAGAGGGATGGCATCATGACGACCAACGTATCCATGTCGCCGCTCCTCGCCACCGTCTCTACCACCAAGACGGACGTGTGGAACGATTCGTGCTCCATCGAGGAGCTGACCTACGCCATCGAGAACGGCGCCGTCGGCGCCACGACCAACCCCACCATCGTGCTCAACGTGCTCCGCAAGGAGCTACACCTGTGGCGCGACCGGATCCACGCCATCATCGACGAGAACCCCACCTGGGGTGAGGTGGAGGTGGCGTGGCGAATCATCGAAGAGTTGGGCTGCAAGGGCGCCGAACTCCTCATGCCGGTGTTCGAGCGCGAGGGGGGCCGCAAAGGGCGGCTGTCTATCCAGACCAACCCCCAGTTCTACCGCAACGCGGAGGCCATCGTCGAGCAGGCGGTCTACTTTTCCGGGTTGGCGCCCAACATCCAAGTCAAGATACCAGTGACGCGGGCGGGCATCCCGGCCATCGAAGAGGCCACCTATCGCGGCGTCAACGTGAACGCCACCGTCTGCTTTACCGTGCCCCAGGCGCTGGCCGTCGCGGAGGCGGTGGAGCGCGGCCTGCGCCGTCGCGAGGCGCAGGGGCTGGACACGGCGTCCATGACGCCGGTGTGCACTATCATGATCGGCCGGCTTGATGACTGGCTCAAGGTGGTGGCCGCCAAAGAGGGGATCGTCACGAACCCCGGCCATCTAGAGTGGGCCGGCATCGCCGCCATCAAGAAAGCGTACGCCATCTACCAGGAGCGGGGCTATCGCGCCCGGCTGTTGGCCGCCGCCTACCGCAACCACATGCACTGGTCGGAACTCATCGGCGGGGACATTATCCTCACCATCCCCTACGACTGGCAGCGCCTGTTCAACGCCTCGGACATCGCGGTGCGCGAGCGGTTCCACGAGCCGGTGGACCCCTGCATCGTGGACGACCTGTACCGTCGTTTCGTCGAGTTCCGCCGCGCTTACGACGCCGACGGGCTCTCGGTGGACGAGTTCGATACCTACGGCGCCTGCGCCCGCACCCTGCGATCGTTCATCAGCTCGTACCATGAGCTGTTGGGGTTCGTGCGCGACATCATGCTGCCCGATCCAGACAAGCGATAGGGATCGCGCGTCACGGACTCCCATCCCGGTGCCGTCGCTCATAGGAGGGCCACAGATGACGGGCCAGACTGACCATGCCGTGGTGATCACCGGTTACGAACGGGCCGAACTCCTGGCCGAGCCCCGTGACCCGACGCCGCTGGCGCCGGATGAGGTGGCCGGCGCCACCCTCGCCACCCTCATCAGCGCCGGCACCGAGTTGGCCGGCTCCTATCGTGGGGCCGAATTCCCGCGGCGGCCGGGGTATGCCGCCGTGTTCCGCGTCGAAGAGGTGGGGGAGGCCGTCGCCGACCTCGGCGCGGGGGACCTCGTCCTGTGCATGGGGCGACACCAGTCCTATCAGCGCCATCCCCGAGCGCGGGTCCTCCCGGTGCCCCAGGGGCTCTCCCCGGAGGAGGCCACCTTTGCGCGCATGATGGGCGTCTCCATGAGCACCCTCACCACCACGGCCGCGCGTCCGCCGGAGCGCGTGATGGTCACCGGCCTCGGCCTGGTCGGGCACCTCGCGGCCCAGATCTTTCGCTCGTGCAGCTACCGGGTGCTGGGAGTCGACCCGTCCGAGGCGCGGCGCGATCTGGCGCGGGAGCGCGGCATCGCCGACCTCGCGCCCGCCGTGCCCGTGGACGACCCGCAGGTCGTCGATCACGTCGCCCTGGCGCTGGAATGCTCCGGTCACGAGGGCGCCGCGCTGGACGCCTGCCGCGTGGTGCGCAAGCGCGGCGAGGTCGTGCTGGTGGGCGCCCCCTGGGAGCGCCGCACGGAGCGCTACGCCCACGAGTTCACCCACCTCATCTTTCACCGCTACGTGGTGCTGCGCAGCGGCTGGGAGTGGGAGGTGCCCCTCTTTCCCACTGACTTTTGCACCAACAGCATCTATGGCAACCTGGCGGCGGCGCTGGCGTGGCTCGCCGAGGGAAGGGTGCGCGTGGAGGGGTTGTACATGCGCGTGGCGCCCCGCGAGGCGCAGCAGGCGTACCAGGATCTCCTCCACATGCGCGTCCCGCGCCTGGGCGTCGTCTTGGACTGGACGACGTTGGGAGGGTAGACCGCTCAGACGCACCGCGGGCCGGACGGCGTCCGGCCCCTACACCCGCGCCGTCCGAGGCCACGGGGTGATACGGCGCCCCCGCCGCCGTGTAGGGCGCGCACGCCGTGCGCGCCGCCCGCCGAACGGCGAACGTAGGCCCACCTACACAGCTTGACAACGAGGGTCTTTCGCACTACTATATTCATAGTTCTGAATGGATGGGAGTTCGAGCGTGCCATCGACACACGAGGCGTACAAGCGACAGGCCGCGTTGATCAAGGCGCTGGCGCACCCGACCCGCCTCCAGATCCTCGATATCCTGGGTCACGAGGAGGAGTGCGTGTGCCACCTGACCGCCATCCTCCGCCAGCGGCAGCCCTACATTTCGCAGCAGCTCATGATCCTGCGCGAGGCGGGGCTGGTGACGGATCGCAGGGACGGCGTCATGGTCTATTACCGCCTGGCCGACCCCGCCATCTCTGCCACGGTGCGCGCAACGCGTGAGCTGCTGCGCACCAACGGCGAGGCGGCCGAGTTTCCGCCCATCCCGACGTCGCCCGTAGAGGGGTGTCCCTGCCCGCATTGCGGCGGAGAGGGTCCCTGCGTCTAGACCGGGCTGCGCGCGCATCCCTCTCTTTTTTATGTCAATATATTCCGTTTTCTGAATGTCCGCCCGCGTTAGCGGGCTACAGGAGGCTCGATACGCCATGAGTATCCTTCAGACCGTCGGCGGGCTGCTCCAGGGGGGCTTGGGCAACCTGGCCGCCTACCTCGCGGCGCATGTGCTGCTGTGCCTGCTTCCCGCCTTTTTCATCGCCGGCGCCCTGACCGCCCTTGTCCCCAAGGAGGCGGTGACGCGCTACCTCGGTCGCACGGCGCCCAAGGTGATCTCGTACCCCGCCGCGGCGCTGGGTGGGTTCGTCCTGGCTGTGTGCTCGTGTACCATTCTGCCCCTGTTTGCCGGCATCTATAAAAAGGGCGCCGGCCTGGGGCCCGCCATCACCTTTCTCTTTGTCGGTCCGGCCATCAACATCCTGGCCCTGTCGTACACCGGCGTGGCGCTGGGGATGGATATCGCCATCGCCCGCCTCGTCCTTTCCATCATTTTTGGCATCGGCATCGGTCTCATCATGGCCATCATCTTTCGCGGCGACGACGCCGCGCGCGAGGGCGAAGGTGGGGGCGGGTTCGGCGCCGGGGCGCGGGTGCCGGGCAAGGTCCTGCTCTTCTTGGGGCTGCTCATCGCGCTGCTCGTCGCGGGGACGCTCCAGGTCGGCCTGCTGACGGACAGCTACGCCCAGGTGACCCTGCCGATCCCCGGCATGGACGGCGTGCAGGCGACGCTCGACCGGTTGGTGCCCTACGACGCCTCCCGCGGCGAGGAGGGGGTCACGGTGCAGGGCGCGCTGCTCATCGGGCTGCTGGCGATGATCGGCGTGGCCGCCTGGAAGGGGCTCACGCGCGTCGATGAGGGGTACAACCGCTGGACGTGGGTTTCCCTGGGGCTCATCGCCCTCACCCTGGTGGTGGCCGCCACGCGCATGGCGCCCCTGGCCGGCGGTCTCCAGGTGCAGTTCACCGGCAAGATGTTCGCCGTGATCGCCGCCGTGGCGGGGCTATGGTGGCTGGCGCGCACGTCCTATGACGAGTACGAGGT
>Ga0123329_1002884_pt1 | contig 14723 bp, 5 predicted proteins | sample BioC12SIPDNA_FD_89703 | JGI IMG/M metagenome (GOLD analysis project Ga0123329, IMG submission 89703) | Anaerobic biogas reactor microbial communites from Washington, USA - Biogas_R1_B C12 SIP DNA | ecosystem: Engineered > Bioreactor > Anaerobic > Unclassified | place: Washington, USA | collected... | reverse complement strand
TCAGTGCGGTGCCGATCCTCTCGGACACAGCTCAGGTTCTGGTCGTGCCGGTCCCCGTTCCAGCGGGGGGGCAAGTCACCTTGAATGCCAATGTGAATGGCGAGGTCGAAGTTGTCGTAACAGCGCAAGCCGCGGGCATGTGGGGGCTGCTCTCGAGCGCCGCCACCGCGGGATTCGACTTCCGGCCAGGAGCGGGTGGGACCTACCGCGGCCTGGGTATCGGGAACTTCACCGGCCCGGATGGCGGTCCGGTGCCACTTGGCATCGTGATCGAGAGTTGCCGTGGTCCATTCGACTACATCCCACGCCCGAGTGACTTCAATAGGGATGGCGATGTCGATTCCGATGACTACGGCTTGTGGGCAGACTGCGCTTCCGGCCCGGCCGTACCGGTCGCTCCTGAATGCGAGTTCGCCGACCTGGACAATGACGGCGACGTGGATCAGTCCGACTTCGGCCTGTTCCAGGCAGCGTACACGGGACCACGGGAGCCGTGACGACGGCGGAGTAGCTGTGCTCTGACGAGGGCCGTGATCCTCCAGAGCGGAAGATAACAGGGTGATACTCGCACAGTATTCTGTACTTCTGTGGTCGAGGGCCGAAGCACATGAACATTTTTAAGGGAGTTGCATCGGTCGCTGTGACCATTAGCCTGCTTGTGGGTACAGCCTGGGCGGGACTTGGCGTTCCAACGGGATACCCATCCGACTATATAGCATTAGGAGAGAATTACCCTTGTGTGGGGCAACTCAATGGAATTGGTCCAGGCTCAGGAACGCTCATCAGCCCAATCTGGGTGCTCACGGCTGCGCACAATGTGGTCGATCCCGAAGGCAACGGAACGCCAATACCTCCGAACTGGCCTGTACAGTTTATGGGCTACGATGTCACAGAAATCGTCGTATACCCCACCTTTCTGGCAGACTGGCCGAATAACCGCAACCCTAATGACGGATGGGATCTTGCATTGGTATCTCTCACCCGAGCTCTGCCGCCATCGCTAATCCCTCCGGCAGCTCTTTATCGTGGCTCTAATGAAAAGAACTCCACAGCCGTGCTGGTAGGCTACGGCCTAACTGGTTACGCACCCTGCGGATGTGGGACTAACCCTTCGATGCTATCCTGCCAAGCCCAGCAAAACTATGGAACCAGGCGCGCCGGCCGGAATGTCATTGACCTTCGTGGAAATGAGTATATACCTGACTGGTCCGATCGGCTACTGCTGTGTGACCTTGACTCACCGAGTAGTCAGAGCGCCAGCGTCTTTGGTGGCAGATCCCCCGTCAATCTGGAGTTTACTACTTGCGAAGGCGATAGTGGTGGCGGTCTTTTTGTCGGCTCGCAGTTGGCGGGTGTTCACTCTTTTATATACAGGCGCAATGGAACCTACGGAACAGTTATGGCAGCTACGAGCGTCTCATCGCTCGCATGGTGGATCGATCAGGTAACAAGCACGATTGCGTATGGACGTGATTCTGAGGCTACTGTCACTGTTGGTGCGGGGTGTGTGTGGCATCATGATCAATGGCTTACCGTGGGGTACGGGGTCAATGCTACTGGCGCTCTTATCATAGATTCCGGCGGAGTTATGACTACTAGCGAATGGCTTAACCTGGGTTGGAACTCGGGAAGTTCTGGGACCGTTCTCCTATCCGGCCTAGATTCGTTTCTAAAGGCGGGAGTATTCAATGTGGGCACGGCCGGTTATGGCCGTGTAACCGTGCAGGACGAGGCGGGGCTCGAGTTTGACGAGTTGAATCTGGGCCGTGATGTCGAGTCAAGCGGGGAGTGCTTACTGACTGAAGGAAGTCATGCTACCGGCGGGGGCATCAGAGTGGGATGGCAGGGCAACGGGGTCCTGATTATCGATGGTGAGGCATGCTGTGACACCGTGGGAGGCCATGTCGGTTTTGCTAACTCGTCCGAAGGACAAGTGATACTTTCCGGCGAAAACTCTAGCATGTCGGTGGCGGTGTTCTTCAATGTGGCGGATGAAGGGACGGCTTCCGTAGATATTTCTGGCGGTGCGAGGATGAGTGTTTCTGGCTGGCTCAATCAGTCAGCTGAGCCTTCCGGTGTGTCTACGATCACAGTCGCGGAGTCATCGAGCCATTTGAGTGCTGACGTCTTCAATGTTGGGCAGAAAGGACACGCGAGTCTCCATGTTACTGAATCCGCAGAGCTTACTTTTGGCGAGTTGAATCTGGGACGTAGCTCCACAGCCTCCGTCGGTATCGTACTGATCGACCATGCTGCTGTTGTTGAAGGCAATATGATCAACAGCGGAATGGAGGGTTGTGGTACTGTCATAGTAGAGCATGGCGGAACACTTTCTGCGGAGGCTATGGCCATTGGTAGTTTTCGTGAGTCGAACGGCTTAGTTGTTGTGCGCGACTCGGAATCCTCGGCGAGCATAGCGGGTGGGGTCGTTGTCGGAGGTGAGGGCCGTGGGTCGCTTTCCGTCGAGGGCGGGGCGGTCGTGGTAATCGGCGAGCTCCTTATAATAGGGCAGCATGGCGAAGTAGGAACAGCTGGCGGCAGCATCGCGATTGGGCCTGGAGTCGTGGGGGCGGCCACGGATGAAGTGAGTATTGGCGCGAACGGCTACCTTGGAGGTTCAGGGCGAGTTGCTGCGAATATTGTTAACGGCGGCACGCTTGCCATTGGGCACCCCCCAGGGGCGGCTGAACTGCTTGTACAAGGACAGTATACGCAGTGGGCCAATGGGGTGCTCTCGATCGAGATTGGCGGAGCCGTAGAACACGCTTGGCACGACAAGCTTCACGTGTCGGGTCATGCATCCCTTGATGGTGTGCTTAGCGTGATTCTCGTTGGGGATTACCAGCCGAAGGTAGGAGATCGATTCGACACGTTGAGCTTCGGCGGAATGGATGGAGGGTTCTCTGAACTACGCATGCCGAACTTGGCCGTCGGCATCTGGGGTGTGCGCTATGGTGCCACTGGCATTGAATTGATTGTCACAATATCACCGGATCTTGATAGGGATGGTGATGTTGACGCTGAGGACCTAGCCATCTTCATGGCCTGTCTCTCTGGGGCGGGTATACCCCACAACGGCAATGAGCTCTGCCGGATGGCGGATTTGGATGATGACGGCGACGTGGACCAATCTGACTTTGGGGCGCTACAGAGGTGCTTCAGCGGCGAAGGCGCATCACCTGATCCAGAGTGCATGGGTTGGTAGTCCAAGGTATCAGACCAAGCTTGTGGACGCGCTCAGTGTCACAAAAACAGGAACAGGAGAGCGGGGTCCATTGAGGGCTTGGCAAATCCCGCGAGAAGGTATAGCGTGAGGTCATGGCCTCGGCTCGCGACGACAGGCGCGGCCGAGGCATCTGAATGAGACGTTTATTCGATGACAGGTTGAGCCCGCTCTGACAACAGCCTCGTGGCGGAGGCACAGTCAGGCGGGTCGCGATAGATGTCCGGCATGGCGGCTGGGAAGAACCCCTTCACCTTCTTCGTAGCCCAACCTGCGGGGTTTGTCAATCACTGGTTTGCACTTCCTACACGTGCCACGCCGGATGTTCCGCCTCCCGTCATCGAAGGATATGCCGCGCGTCCGTCAAGTGCGCGGTCTTCCTGAAGAATCCGAACATGAGGCCTGAACACAACCCCGAAAGCACCTGGCGTGTGCGCGTCGAAAAACCCGCCGGCGGATACGTCTTCATCAAGGCCGAGCACCTGCTCAAGGCATGGTGGGCGCAACGCACCGGAACCATTGACCTCTTCGCCTTCCGCGTCTGGCTCGGCTGCCACGAGCTTATGGCCCGGCGATGCCGGATGAACCGCAAGCTCACCGCCTGTTACCGCGTCGAGGAACTGCTGCCGCTGACCGGCTCGGGCGACCTGGCCCGCCACCGGGCGGCCATCCGGCGTCTGCAGGAAGCCCGACTGCTCCGCTGGCTCGGCGACGATATCCGCCTGGAGCCGGTATCGCCGGGCGATGACGGCGTCGGCGCCGTCGGCGGCACCGACGACGATTATCTCGACATGCAGGCCATGGTGCAGAACTGGCGGCGCAAGATCCCCGTGCCCCGCAGGGTTATCAGGTACTTGGCCGGCCAGCGCCGCAAGGTGCTGATCGCAACGGTGCTGGGCCACCTGCTGCGGTGCGTGTACTACCGAAATCGGGCACCGCTGACCGGCGGACGCTGCAAGGCGTCGTGGATCGCCGATGTCTTCGGCGTGGACGCCCGCAATGTCAAGGCCGCCCGCAAGCAACTCATCGACGCCGGCTGGCTCACGGTCGTGGCCTCGTCACAGACCGCCCTGAACCGCTGGGGCCTGGCCGTCGTGGTTGCCCTGGACCATATGTTCCCCGCGTGTCGCCATGACACACCCGCCCGGCAATCGCCCCCGCCTCGCGAGCTTTCCACAGCCAAATCACCACCCCCTACACAAAACCGGGAACTCTCTGCGAGATCTGAAAACCACGAACTCAGGCACGGCCGAGCCGGTGGCGTCCCGACGGGCCAAGGAAGACAGGCCCCGCCACGGCTGCGAAGCATCGCCCTGGCGGACCTCAAGCAGCCGCAGCGCCTGGATCGGCTGTTCTGGGAAGCGGTCGCCGCCGGCATCGTCCGGCAAACCCAGGCCGAGCGTTTACGCTGGTTCGCCGCCGCCGAGCGGGCACTGGCGCTAGGCACCCGGAATCCCTGCGGATTCTTCGCCGCCATGGTCCGCCGCGGCCTCTGCCATCACATTAGCAACGCCCAGGAAGACACCGCCCGGCTCAAGCTCAAGCGGCTCGACTACGGAGAAGGCCGAAGCATGGGTTGGAAAGTGGAAGCCGCCTGATCGCGCAGGAGCGGTAGCGTTTCCACAGTTGTGGTTTTCCTTTGAACAGCGTGTCGCTCACGTTGATAACCCCGCAGTGGGTACTGGCCGTTTGCAGCTCAAGTTGCGCAATTCGGATCGGCAGGCACGTTCTCGCCGCTGTAACAGCGTTGGAAAACCCCGAAGTCGGATTGATCGACGTCGTTGTCGCTGTCGAAGTCCCGGTTCGAACATTCTGTTGACCGCGATATGCCCGGCCCGGAAGCGCACGCCTCGAATTCAGCGAAGTCGTCGGTATCCACGTCGCCGTCGCGGTCGTAGTCGCCGGGGATCAACGGCGGACAGCCATCCGCGTCCACCGGCGAACCCGGAACCGTATTCGGGCACAGGTCGCACCCATCCGGAATGCCATCAGTGTCGTCATCCGGGTCGTTCTGATCGGGCACGCCGTTGCCGTTGCAGTCGCGTGCCCGCATGCCGACCGCTCCCGGGCCGTAGTTGCTGGCCCGATCCCCGAATCTGTCGATGGCTGCCTTGATGAAGTAGTGGAAGAGCAAGCCCGGCTCGGCGGTGGTGTCATCGAACGAGACAGCACTCTTCCAACCACCGATCGAAACGGCGTTGGAAGAGCTGCTGGTCGCAGAGCGGTACACGCGGTAATAGGATGCCCCGGAAACGGCAGCCCAACTGACAGTCACGCGATCGACATAGGTTCCATTGCTCGCACTGGCGGTCGGCCCGGCCAGGGCTCTCCAACCAGTGTCGCCACCGATGGTGGCGGAGGCGTCGGTTCCCGCCGGGTTGGTGGCCGCCTTGATCCAGTAGTAGTAGGTCGTGCCCGGTACGGCGGTCGTGTCATCCCTGGAGGCGATATCCAGAAGCCAGCTGGTGATCGTGCCGGCGAGCTTTGGGTTGTCGGATGTTCCGCGATAGAGCTGGTACCACAATCCGGGCTCACCTGCATCCCAGGTGACGCGAACATACTCGGTCGATTTGCCATCGGAGGCGATGAGATTCGACGGCAGCACCATGGTCCGCCATCCAAGAACACCGACACTGAAGTCAGTCTCGCCGGTGCCGTCCTCGGCGATGGCGGCCTTGACGAAGTAGTAGTACTGCACGTTGGCGGCGCCGCTGAAGTCTTCGTAGTATCCCCCCTCGAACCAGCCGGTGATCGCCTCGGCTTGTGTGGCATCGTCGGTCAAGCCGCGATAGATCATGTGATATCGATCGTATGTGCCCTGGCTCCAGCTGATGAACACGCGATCGGTCATCGTCCCGTCGCTCGCATAGACATTGCTGGGCGGGGACAATCCTCGCCAGCCCGAATCGGACTCGCTCTTGAAGCTTGCACACGTTCCAAAGGCATCGTTGGCCGCGGTCACCCAGTAGTAATAAACGGCCCCGCTGATGGCACTGGTGTCATCGTAAGAAGTCTCCGTTCTCCAAGATCCCAGCGTATCGGCGGTCTGCGGATCATTGGTTGTGGATCGCCAGACTCGATAATGCGTGGCGCCCGGAACGGCATCCCACGTGACCCGGCAATATCCGAGGAATGTGCCGTCGCTAGCGCTGACGTTGGTCGGAGCGGGCATGGGGCGATACCCGGATGCGGATGCGCTCACATCGCTGGGGCGAGACCCCCCAATGTTGACAGCCGCTCTAACCCAGTAGTAAGCATCTTCGCATGGCTCCGCCATGATGTCATCGAAGCTGGTCCCCGTGAACCACGAACTGATCGCAACCGCGGACGCCGGATTGTCCGTGCTGTTGCGGTAGACGAGGTAGTGCGAGGCGCCAGGTGTGGCAGTCCAGGTAATCCGCACCAAATCGGCAAAGGCGCCCTGGCTCGCCTGCACGTTGGTGGGCGGTGCGAGCTTTCGGTAGCCGGTATCGTCCTCGCTGAACCACGACGCGGCCTGTCCGGTGCTGCTGATGGCACTGCAGACCCAGTAGTACTTGAGGACACCGGGAGACGCCGCCGATGAGCTGTCGAGATAGGACAATGAGGTCTGCCAGCTGGAGATCGGAATGGCGAACGCGGGATTATCGACATCATTGCGATACACGCGGTAATGCGTGGCTGAGGGGGCTGCATCCCAGGTAATCTCCACACCTGCGGTGGTTGTGCCGTCGGAGGCGGAGACCGATGTCGGTGCTCGGAGCTTGCTCCAGCCCAGGTCGGAGTTACTGGCCAGGCTGCCGCACAGCCCGCTGCTGTCGGCAGACGCACGCACCCAATAGTAGTATGCGGTCAACGGCAGGTTATCGGTGTCATCGAAGCTGGTTCCCGTCTGCCACCCACTGATGGGCATGGCAAGTTCGAAGTTGTTTGCGGTCGCCCGGTAGACTCGGTAGTGCGTCGCCCCGCTGACCCCGGTCCACGTCACACGGGTGTATTCGTACGTCCCGTCGGTGGCCGATACATTGGTCGGCGCAGTGATGCAGTCGTTGTAGGTCAGCGTGCCCATTCTGGCGGTGACCCGGTATGAATGCCAGGTGACTTGCTTGGCGTCCGTCCGGATGTCCTCCATCTCGAGGGTCCATATACCGGCGGGGTTCTCGCCCCACAGTGCGTTGGTGCAGTACTGCCAGGCCACCCGAGCATGAGGCTCGAACGGGCTGGCGTTGATGCCTCGGATCAGCCGGGTTCGATAACCACTTGGCGAGGTCAGGTTCAATTCCACGGGGTAGGTATTGGTGGTCTCGAAATCGACATCCACTAGCACTTCTTCCAGCGGGAGAGCTGCGGAAAAACTGAATTGCACAGTGTACGTCCCATTGTCCGCAAGAGTCTGGTTGACTGCCACGGTTCCGGTGGTCTGGGTGGTCTGGGTGGTCGGGCCGGCGTACAACACCGCCTGAGATGTGAGTTGATCCGCATCGATCAGCCCGAAACCGTACCGCTGATTGAAGTGGAAACCGGCCGCGTTGGTCCGCCATCCGCCGTCGCTCTCGGGAGTAGAGTCATCGGAATTCACGATAGCGCTCGTTCGGGCCAGCAGGTGCTTGGCGAACCGAGTATCGAGTGCAGGCTGGACCTGCTTGGCCATCGCCAGCACGCCCGCCACCAGCGGAGACGCCGACGAGGTGCCGCCAAAGTCGCTGGTGTAGTCCGGGTCGGGGAAGTCGTCCATTGAGCCGTTATACCCGCTGGCCTCGGTGGTGCGGTCGGTCGTGGTGATACCGAAAAGACCATCCGAATCCGATGGGGCGGTGACAAAGACGCAGGCCCCGTAATTGGAGTAACTCGCATACTGGCCGTCACTGCCCAGGGCGGAGACGGTGATCGCACCCGGTTCGTTCTGGAGATCTTTCACATTGCAGTCGTACGATTGGTTGCCCGCAGACCAGCAGTGGATGGTTCCCGCCGCGGTCGAGGTCGCCAGCGCATCCGCCTCCACATCGGTGATGTAGTAGGCCTTCGTATAACTGTAGCTGTGGTTCTTGATCTTGATCGAAGTATTGGATCCGCTGCTGTGATAAAGTGTGGCATCGACGAAGTCCGCCGCGTCCTGATCGAGGACGTGGAACGGAAGCCGCAGGCCCGCCAGGTTTGCATACGGCGCCGCCCCAGTCACGCCGATGCCGTTGCCCCCGCGCGCCGCCGCCACACCCGCCACCGCTGTGCCGTGCTTGTCCGCCGTCTGGGCCGGATTGGGATCGCTGTCATCATCGTAGAAATCCCAGCTATGAGCCGCCAGGTAGTTGGGCGCCAGGTCGGGATGGGCGGTCTGCAACCCGTCGTCGCAGATGCCGATGACAACCCCGCCGCCGGTCGCGTTGCGATTCCATGCACCCTCGACTCGCGCGTCGAGCCCCGGCGTATGCTCGTTGACCAGATGCCATTGACCGGGCCAAGGCGCTGACGGTGTGTCCTTGTGGAAGTACGGATCGTTGGGCACGAACGCATCAAGGACGTAGTGCCGCTTGGCGTTAGCGTAGGCCGACCGGATTGGGCCGGCTGATTCCGTCTTCGCCGTTGCTCGCATCGAGTTGAGGCGGGCGCGGGCCTGTTTGGCATCAGCGGCCGCCATGACGTAGGCGTTGGGGTCGCTGCGTAACGCTCGCTTGACGGTCAGCCCCCGCGCGGCAGCGAACCCCTTCGCGTCCGTGCCCGGCTTCAGAAACACGATCAACTCTGATGTGTCTTCCGCGGCAACCTGGCCGTACGAAGCCATCGTCCCCAGCAGGATTACAGCCAAGCCGATCGTAGACACTGCGATGAGACGCATGCTCTTCCCCTTCCTTGCGATTATCAGACGGGATGTGACCATCCCGGATGCTGATTCGGGGTCGTCACATCTCGACCATGGCTGACCAGCAAGTCATACCTGAGGATGTCGGTTATCGTCCCGAAGCTTTTCAGGCCGCCATGGTCCGCCCCATTCGCTCTTATCCCCAACACAAACTGGCGAGTTGTCGGGAACTTCGTGACTTGCCCGTCCTCGGCCGCTTCCATTGTTAAGCCCTTTGCTCAGCATTATACCAGCGCCACGATGCAGCCACATTGTCCTGCTGAGGAGTTTTTTGTTCCTGAACGCGGAGGCGGCCCCTGACGTGCGCCACGGAACGGCTTATCGGCCTAATTGTCTCTGCCCGGGGCACGGCATCTCCAATTTCGGATTCTATGGAATCAGCGATTTGGTTCGGGGCTGATCGGCTCATCATCAGGAACCCCTGTGTTAGCCGATCCGCAGCATGACCTCCGAGGCCCGGGCCAAATCCATGGCGGCGTAGATTTCGGTCACCGCCGACGACGTGTGGCCCAGCACGGTCCGGGCGGCCTCGATGCCGAACTCCTTGCGGATCTGCGTGGCCGCGTTGTGCCGCAACTGGTTCGGCGAGAACCGGTGGGCCTTCCGCCACGCCCGCAGGGCAGCCCTTTGCTTGGGCGTCAACTCGTCGGCCTGCAGCTCCTTCGGTGGCGGAAACGCCTTGTCACACGCCTTGACGATTGCCCGGGCGTAAGTGTTGGTGGTGTACTGGTCGCCCGGGCCACGCCTGGCTCGCGTGCGACGCTTGCTCAGCTTGTGCTCCGGCCGGCAGATCTTCGCTTCCTCGCGGATACGTTGACGATATTCGGTGACGACCTCGCTCGGATCGAACAGGTAGGCGGTCAGGTTCGGTTTGATGAACGGCTGAAGCTCCTGTTGGGCCTTGGGTCCCAGGTAGATCACGCGGACTCGGCCGTGGTGCTCGGTCTTGTGGCTCTGTGGCGTGTAGGCCCAGGCACGGCCGTTCATGTCGATGTCGGCCATTCGCATGATGGTCACCTCGCCGGGCCTCATGCCGGTCAGCAGTTGAAGCTGGAGCATGGCGGCGATCTGCCGGGGAGCGACGCGCAGGACGCCGTCGACCAGGTGGCCGGGCACCGGTTCGACGGGCTTGGTCTCACGGGCGTTGGTACGCCCCGGCCGAAGCGGCGCAACCGCCCGAAGTCCTTCGAGCAACAATGGCAGGACCATCTGATTCTCGACGCCCCAGCGAAACATCCGGCGAATCCGATTGACGCGGCTGTTGATCGACCTGCGACACAGGTCGGCGTCGATCATGGCCTGGCGGACGGCCTTGAGCGCGCGGGGGCCGAACGTCGCGACGGCGGAATCGCCATACAACTGGGCGAGCGGCTTCAGGGCGTCCTTGAGGTTGTGCAACTCGCCGGTGGGCCGACCGTTCTTGACGTAGTAGCCCTTGGCGAATTTCAGGTAAACGTCGATGAGTTCGTGGATGGTCAGATCGCCGGGCGGGCCGTCCGCCTCTTCGGCGGGCGCCAGGAGCCGGTGGTTCGCCAGCCACTCCTTGATGAGCCGGGCGTACTTCTGCTGGCTCTCATCGGAGCCGTGAGGGCCAAGGTAGGTGTCCTGTCCGTTGAGCCGGACGACGGCCAGACCGGACGGTTTGTGGAGACGGTACTTCGGGATGCGCGAAGACGATTGGATGGCCATGCGACTGCTCCTTCTCGCCGGAAAGTGGTATTTTACCACTTTCCGGGAGCATTGCAGCCGCACTGCCTGACGCCGGCAGGTACGCGTAAGTCGCGTTCGGCTAAGCCTTTATATCCACAGCGGGCGATGGGATTCGAACCCACGACGTCCAGCTTGGGAAGCTGGCATTCTACCACTGAATTACGCCCGCAGGTTTTCAACATCAGGCACTTACATAAATCCGCCTGTCGGCCTCAGTAGCGCTGCCGTACGTGCTCGGCGTCCTCGGAGGGGGACAGGCACTCCTCCGCCCTGAAGCCTGTCCGGTGCACCGGCGCCGCTGTGCGTCAGATGACTGGACCGTGCGGAAAGGCCTCTCGCCGGCAAAAAAGAGCCAGCCCCCGGACGCTCAGCATATACAGTGCAATCGCACTACTCAAAGACCTACCGCCGACCATTATACCGCGTTTCTCGCCGTTGGGAAGGGGGTTTCGGCGACAACGCCAGACAGCCTCAGAAGCTGCGATTCCTCGTGTCCGCCACGACCCCATCTGTCGCCCAGGCCGCGTCTGGGCTCGCCCGCGGTGCAAGAGCGTTCGGAGGATGGCATCAAGGACCTCGTCGAGATTCTTGCCCAGAAGCGTTTACTCGCCGGCGAGGTAGCGAGCCGCTTGGCGGTGGTTCGGATTCAACCGCAGCGTCTCGGTCCACTCGCGGCGGGCATCGGCGGTGAGGCCTTTGCTCGCGTAGGACTCGCCCAGGGCGCAGTGGAGGTCGGGATCTGACGGGAAAATGCGCAGGCCCTGGCGATACGTGCGAATGGCCCCGTCGAGATCCCCTTGTGCGGCCTGGGCGGTGCCGAGGAAGCCATAGGCCATACCCAGGCCGGGGTTCAGGGTGATGGCCTCATGAAGGTGAACCTCCGCGTTGGCGAAATCCCGCTTGCGCATCAGTTCCACGCCGAGACGGTAATGCGCATCCGTGTAGTGTGGTCTGGCACGGATCGCCTCGCGGTAGCGACGAATGGCGCCGTCGGATTGCCCGTCGCGGGCCAGCAGCAGGCCCAGGTTGTAGTGGGCCGCGGGGTGATGCGGGTCATGCCTGAGAGCTTCCTCGTAACTCTGTGTCGCTTTGTCGTGCTGGCCCTTCAGCATGTAGGCATTCCCCAGGTTGCAGTGAGCTTCAACGTAACCCGGGTTGAGTCGGGTCGCCTCGATGAACCGCTCGGTAGCCTCCTCGATTCTGGATTGCTTACCCAAGGCGATACCGAGGCAGTTGTGCACCACGGCGCCATTGGGTGCAAGCGCGACAGCGTGGCCAAAGAGGGTTTCCGTGTCTCGCCATCGCTGGATCTGTTGGCGCGTGACGAAGGCTTGCACGGCGGCAATGGCAAGAATCGCAGCCAGAGCAGGCGCGACAACACGCCGGTTTCGTACGCCGTCGCGTGGGAAGAGCATCGCCAGTCCGGCGGCGGCAGGGAAGAGCAGGCCGATGGCCGGCAAGTACGCATACTTGTCGGAAGCGACCACCCAACTGTATCCGACGATTCCCAACGTGGGCGAGATCAAAAGAAAGAAAAAACCCAATCCCATGGCCGGGGCAGGCGTCCGTCGGAACAGCACGATGGCCGTCGCGGCCACGATCACCAACGTCATGATCGCCGCCAACACGGCGGGATTGGCGAGCGAAAGCGCAGGAAGCTCGTAGTACGGCGAGAGGCGGGCGGGCCAGACAACCTTGCCGAGGTAAAAGGCCGCCAGATAGCCCACTCTCAGCACGGCCGACACCGGACCCGAATCTCCACCGATCATCTTGACTTCCGCGTTGTTGGCGGTGGATATGATGGTGACAATCCCGGACACAAGGGCAACCGCCAGGAAGGGTATTTTCTCGATCACCGCTCGCAGGCTCAGGCGTTTCAGCGGCCAGTAGTCGAGCAGCAGCAGCGCGAGCGGCAGAGGGACGGCTGTCGGCTTGGACATCACCGCCAGGACGAACATCACCAGGCTCGCCAGGTAGGCGGTCCATCGCCGCCGCCGCGTGTAGCGGACATAGAAGATCAGGCACGCCAGCGCCAGCAGCATGGCCAGCGGTGTCTTCCGCTCCCATACCCAGGCGACGGGCTCGACTGTCATCGGATGAAGTCCGAACAACAGCCCGACGAGCCCCGCCGACCAGAGACTGCCAAACACCTGGTACATCAGCAAGACGACCAGGAAGGTGTTGGCCACGTGCAGTGCCAGGCTGGTACGGTGGAATGGGGCCAAGTTGTCGGCTCTGCCCCCCAAGGCCACGTCGGCCATCAGCGAGATAAGCGTGAGCGGTTCGTAGTAGCCCTTGATGCTGGCAGAATGACAAACCTCTCCCAGGATACTGCCGGCCCCAGACCAGCTTGGGTTCATGAGGTAGGGATTGCCGAAGAGAAACTGCTCGTCGTCAAAGCAGATGGCCTGGCATCTAAGGACCGGCCAGTACGTGACCAGAACGACAAGCGCCGCCAAGAGGGCCACCGCCAGAGGCCGGGCAAACTCACCAAGTGCCGTCGCAAAACTGCGACCTTGAGTAGGCCGATCTGGCGGCTCCGAAGCGGAGCGATTCTGCTGCTTGTGCTTGGGGGACCGGACCATAGAGTCATTCTATTCGCGATTGTCCATATGGCCTCGTCCGGCTGCACCGCCGCCACCCGGCCATGCGCTACCATTGTACAACGACGCGACCTCCTTGTTGGCTCTTGGGCAGACTCTGTGCCATGAGCAGAGCCGCAAGGCCATCGCGGAACCGGCTGGACTGCCGCTCCCCCTGCCGTCCGGCAGGCATCCCGCAGGCACCGCCGCGTAAGCCCAATATGGCCGCGCTGCTTTGTAGCGGCCGCCGCCTCTGGCGGTCGCTGGACAGCGAGAGATCCTCAGACGCCGGCCGCCACAGCCTGTCCGCCCCGGCGAAGGGGTCGGCCGCTACCAGAAAGCCCCGTTCATCGCTGTCATACTCAAGCGACCGGCCGGACCTGAGCCCCTGGATGCCAGCGCGACGACCGGTGGAACGTAATCTCTGTATCTACAGGGAGTTGCGAACCCGCGAGCCGGTAGCGGCCGGTTTCGGGCATCCGCGCCTGTGGCATGGGGGCGTCGCAAGGCAGGCTGACGGCAGTTTTTTTTGATACCGAACAGTTGCCAAACTTCGGGATCTCGGTATACTGGGCCGCCGAGTTCGGTCAGACACCCAGGTTCCGAGAGGATCAAAGCCATGAGCGAGGACATCACCGCGAAGCGGGAGCAGGCTCTGGGACGAGCCCTCCAGCAGATTGAGAAGAGTTTCGGCAAGGGCGCGATCATGCGTCTCGACGACAATGCCAGCGTGGTACACGACGGGCTGAGCACCGGTGTGCTGTCGCTCGATCTGGCCTTAGGGGGCTACGGTGTTCCCCGCGGACGAATCGTGGAGCTGTATGGGCCGGAGTCGGGCGGTAAGACGACGCTGGCCCTACACATCGTGGCGTCTGCCCAGCAGAATGGGGGCGTCGCCGCGGTTGTCGATGCCGAGCACGCTCTTGATCCCACCTGGGCGAAGAAGTGCGGGGTGAAGCTGGATCAGCTTCTGGTCAGTCAGCCGGACACGGGCGAGCAGGCCTTGGATATCGTGGAGATGCTCGTGCACTCCAACGCGGTGGACGTGATCGTGGTGGACTCGGTGGCGGCTCTGGTCCCCAAGGCCGAGTTGGAAGGTGAAATGGGGCAGTCGCATGTCGGTTTGCAGGCCAGGCTCATGAGCCAGTCATTGCGCAAGCTCACCGGCATCACCGCCAAGAGCAAGTGCATCGTGATCTTCATCAACCAGATCCGCGAGAAGATCGGGGTGATGTTCGGGAACCCGGAGACCACGCCGGGCGGCCGAGCGTTGAAGTTCTACGCCTCGATCCGTTTGGACATCCGCCGCGTGACCACGATCAAGGAGGGCGAGCAGTCGGTGGGCAACCACGTCCGGGCGAAGGTCGTGAAG
>Ga0123329_1002881_pt1 | contig 14724 bp, 15 predicted proteins | sample BioC12SIPDNA_FD_89703 | JGI IMG/M metagenome (GOLD analysis project Ga0123329, IMG submission 89703) | Anaerobic biogas reactor microbial communites from Washington, USA - Biogas_R1_B C12 SIP DNA | ecosystem: Engineered > Bioreactor > Anaerobic > Unclassified | place: Washington, USA | collected... | reverse complement strand
GGCGATCCCTTCAAGGATACAGCCGGCCCTTCGCTGAACACGCTGATCACCGTGATGTCGCTGACGGCAACGGTGTTCGCACCGCTTCTGGTCAAGCTCGCGCTCTTCTAGTCTCTTTTCGGCGAAAGCTAAAGGGCCGCCCTCTTGGAGGGCGGCCCTTTGCGATGCCTGCGAGCGCAGGTGCTACTAGCCGTGGTAGTAGACGTCCCAGTCCAGGTAGGTGGTAAAGGCGTCGTTGAGGGCATCCGCCACCAGGCTGGGGCTGACGGCCACATGGTGCTCAAAGCCATTGGCGCAGATATAGTGTAGCAGGCCCTGAAAGTCGGGCAGCTCGATGACGCCATATCCGCCAAAGGTCTCTACCTTGTCGTCGGTGATGCGCCCTTCGCCCAGGTAGGCTCGGATGCTGCCATAGGTGTCGTCCGTCGAGACGCGGCAGTAGGTCAGGTCGGTCGGCTTGACGCGGCCCACGATGGTGCCATAGGTGTTCTCCTTGCCCACCGACCCGGCGATGATCTCCTGATAGTCCATCCTGCCCTCATCCCCGAACAAGGCCTGAGGGAGGTTGCTGCAGTGAAAGACGACAGCCTTGTTGGGATCATCGCCATAGTTGTTGTTCCAGTCGAGTAGGGCGCTAGGCTTGCCAGAAGCAAGCACCATGGCGTACATTCCGATCAGGCCAGTGATGTCGGTCTCACAGGCCGAGGGAATCAGTTTGTTGCTGAGCATGCTCATGGCCGTGCAGGGGACCACACCATAGTACTCTTCCATGGCCGTCCAGCATTGCACCGCGATACCGTCCAGTTCCATCTCGCCGACAAAGTCGTCCAGCACCAGAGCCAGTTTGGCCATCCGCTGAAGGGCCTCGCCCGGAACGTTGGCCGTCTTTTCGTAAGCGCGGATCTCGTCGATGCGGCCGAGCACGCGGGCGTCATCGTCGGCCAGCTTCCAGGCCTTGCCCAGGATCTCGGAAAGGTCCACGCTCTCGACGGCGATCCCGGCCTGCTCGAGCAGCTTTTCGCTGTAACGCACAGTGATAAAGGCTGCGGGACGCGCCCCGACCTGCCCGAAGCGTGCGCGTCGCAACCCGCGGACGATGCGGCAGGTGGCCGCAAAACGTTGGAGGTCGCGCCGGAAAGAAGCGCTGTCGAGCGGGACGGTGTGCATCGTGGTGAGGCTGTACGGGATGCCATACTGCCAGAGGTTGTTGCAGGCGGACATCTTGCCGCAAAAGCTGTCGCGACGGGTGGCGATTCCCATGGCGCCCAGCTCGTCGGGGGTAGCCTGGATGAGGACTGGCACGTCCAAGCCCGCCAGCCTGATGGCGTCCGCGATGCCGCGCTCCTCACCAAAGTTTGGTAGCGTGACGAGGATGCCGTCAATCTCGTCGGCGTGACGCTTGAACAGGTCCGCACAGATCTTGGAGTCGGCCCATGTCACGACGGAGCCATAGTCGGTGTCCTCGGGGGTCAGGCAGATGGCCTTGATGCCCTCTTCCTCCAGCACGCGGAGGACGGTCTCGCGGCCCTCCTTGCAGAGATGCGAGGGAAAGAAGCCGCGGTTGCCGACAATAACGCCCAACGTGGTCATAGCAAGGCCTCCTATGCATGGTCGCTCGGAACGCCCGAGCGTCGTGATGATCCAAGCGCATTATGGCCGACTGGGGGTGACGTGTCCAGTCTGCGATATAGGAGGGTGATGATGCCGATCGACGAACGCGATGAGATCGAGGTGCGTCTCGACGAGATGGAGCTGAGGCTGGCTACCGATCCGCGCATGGGTCCCTGGGCCGAGGTGGCTCCCTCAGAGCTGCTGCTCTCTCGCCACGCCTGGGTGGAGCGGGGCGAGCGGGTGCTGGTGTGGCCATCGGGTCACGGTGGTCTGGCGATCATGGCGGCGCAGCGCACCCAACCTAATCTGGTCACGGCTTGCGATACCCACTGGGTCGCGGCCCGGGTCTGTGGGCGCAACTTGGCGCGCCATGGCCTGGACGGGGTGCTGGTGCATTGCGGCCTGCCTCCGGGGGGTGCCCGCTCGTATGACGTCGTGGTCATGAGCTTGCCCAAGGGTCGCGCCACACAGCGGCTGTACGCGGCCCACGCCTACGCCGTCCTGCGGCCAGGTGGGCGGCTCTATGTGGCAGGGGCCAACGACGCTGGTGCCAAGAGTGCCCTGCGCGACCTCGAGGGGCTGTACGAGCCCCAGGGGCTGCTCGGGTACAAGGGCGGCCACCGGGCCGCGGCGTTTCGGCGTGGGGAGGACGCCGATCTGACGGGCGCCTATGCCGAGCCTGGCATCGCGCCGGATACTTGGCACAGCTTTTCCTGGGAGCGGGGCGACCGGGTGTACCAGGCCCGCACTACGGCCGGCGTCTTTTCGTGGGAGCACCTGGACGAAGGCACCCGGATGTTGCTGGAAGTGGTCGAGATCGCCCCGAACGCGCGCGTGCTGGATCTGGGCTGCGGTTGGGGGGCTATCGGCGGGTGCGCGGCCGATCGAGCGCGCGAGGGCTCGGTGACTCTGGTGGATGTAGATGCGTTGGCGACTCGGGCCGCCAGGGCGACCCTATCTGCCAATGGGCTGGAGGATGCGGCAGTGGTGTTGGGCGATGGCGCTCAGGCGGCTGGGCCTGGCCCCTACGATTTGGTCCTCAGCAACCTGCCGTTCCACCGCGGGCATGGCGTGGATCGGCAGTTGGCCGAAGGGCTGGTTCAGGGAGCGGCCCGCGTGCTGGCGCCAGGCGGCAGGGTGATCATTGTCGCTAACCGGTTCCTACGACACGAGCGCGCCATGTCCGACGTGCTGAGCAACGTGCGCTGCCTGGCCAGTGACAGTCGCTATCATGTATGGGCTGGGGACGCCCATTAGGACGCGGTGCCGCGATTGTATACGAATATCGTAGACAGCGATATGCTACTTGACGAATCTCGTACCGTGTGATATGATTATGCTTGAAAGGATGGTGTGGGGTAGCGATGGACGAGCTGGATCGTCAGATAGCCGAGCTGGTGCAACAGGATCCGCGCCGCAGCAATGTGGAGATGGCGCGAGCTCTGGGCGTCAGCGAGGGCACGGTACGTAAACGCCTGGACCGACTGCTGTCAGAGGGCGCTATCCGTTTGGGTGGTGTTGTCGCCACGGATCGTCTGGGCCTCGACGTGCGCGTCTTGGTGCTGCTCAAGGTAGAGCTGGCGCAGATCGAAGCGGTGGGGCGCGCCCTGGCCGCGATGTCCGAGGTCGTTAGCGTCTATGTAGTGACGGGCGAGTACGACCTGGTGGCAGAAGCGGTCTTTGGCGGGAATGAAGAGCTCGTGCGCTTTTTGACCGGGCAGGTTGGCAAGCTGGGCGGGGTGCTGGAGAGCGTGACGGTGCACGTCCCGCTGGTCCTCAAGCACGCCATCGACTGGGCGCCCCCCAAGCCGCCGCCCGCTCGTATCTTGGTGGTGGATGACGACCCGGATTTTTGCGAGATCACCCGCCTGCTGCTCGAGCGCGAGGGCTGGGTGGTGGACCTGGCCGCCAGCGGCAACGAGGCGCTGCTCAAATTGCAGCGCGAGCCTGCCGATCTGGTGCTGCTCGACATCATGATGGAAGGCATCCTCGATGGCTGGGACGCCGCCCGCCGGATTCGCGAGCTGCCCGAGGGCGGGGGCATGCCCATCTTGGTCGTCAGCTCGATTACCGAGACGGACTATCTCGGCATGGTGCCGACCGACGAGGACCACCTGATCGATTACTTTATGAGCAAGCCAGTGGATCCAACCTCGCTCACTGCCCAAGTGCGTCGACTGCTGAGGCGGTAGGAGGCTGCGGGAGGTCGTATGAGCAAGGTTCTGGTCGTGGATGATGATCCGGACTTTTGCGAGATCACGCGTCTGATCCTCTCCAAGAGGGGGTACGAGGTCGAGACGGCCTCCAACGGAGATATGGCCTTGCGGATGATGCGCGAGGAGCGTCCGGCGGTCGTGGTGCTGGACGTGATGATGGCCGGGGTGCTTGATGGTGTTTCGGTCGCCCACGCCATGGCTGACGAGCCTGACCTCTGCAAGGTGCCTATCGTGATGGTGTCCTCTATCGCCAGCAGCCAAAGCGCCGACATGTTTCCCACCGATGACTATATCCCCATCGATGCCTGGATCTCCAAGCCTGTGCAGCCCGACGAGCTGATCGCCACCGTCTCGCGTCTCACGCGCTGAGGGAAGCGGTCCGTCGGTCGTAGGAGGGCGACGTGGCCGAGGCCGCGGGCAAGACCATTCTGGTCATTGACGACGACCCTGACTTTTGTGGGTATGTCGAGATCATCTTGAGTGCCAATGGCTACCAGGTGCGGACCGCGGAGAACGCAGAGGTGGGTCTGGCGTTGGCCCGATCAGAGGCGCCCGACCTGGTGATGGTCGACCTGATGATGTCCTACGGCTTGGCTGGCCGAACGGTGACGCGCGAGATGGCACACGATCCCCAGCTATGCCGGATTCCGGTCCTCATGGTGTCGGCAATCGTAAGCGACGGCGATGATGAGATCATCCCCACCGGCGAGGACGGCCACGTGGACGCGTTCATGACCAAGCCACTCGAGCCATCCGAACTGCTGGCGTGCGTGGCGGGTCTGATGGGTGGTACGGCACGGCCAAGGAGGGAGCAGTGATCAATCCTGGGCAGTTGGCAAGCACCGATGCCATGGAGCGGGCCAGACTCTTGACGGCGCTGTACGTAGCGCAGGAGCAGTACGGCTATCTCACCGACGAGGCCGTCCAGCGCGTGGCCGAGCGCCTCCATATGGCACCGGGCAAGGTGTACGAGACGGCCACCTTTTACTCGATGTACCGCATGCAGCCGATGGGGCGGTACGTCATCCAGGTCTGCGAGGGTCTCTCCTGCCATCTGGCGGGCGGAGCGGAGCGGCTGCTGGATTACCTTGTGGAGAGGCTGGGCATCAGCCCGGGCGAGACCACCGAGGACGGGCTATTCTCGCTAGTCTCGGTGCAGTGCCTGGCCGCGTGTGACGTCTCCCCGGCCATGCGCGTCAACGACACCCTCTACACGGATCTGACCTTTGACGAGGTCGACAGCATCCTGGATCGTTTGGGGGGGCGCTAATGTTCGAGCCAATTCTGCTCAGGAGGGTCGATCTGCCGCGATCGGAGACCATCGAGGTGTATCTGGCCAACGGCGGTTACCAGGCCTTGCGCCAGGCCCTCGCCATGTCACCCGACGATCTCGTGGCTATGGTCAAGCGGTCCAAGCTGCGAGGGCGCGGCGGTGCGGGGTTCCCGACGGGCCTCAAGTGGAGCTTTATGCCGCGGGATGCTGAGCACAAGTATCTGGCTGTGAACACCGACGAGGGCGAGCCTGGCACCTTCAAGGATCGCAAGCTGATCGAAGAGGATCCGCATCAGGTGATCGAGGGAGCGATCATTGCCGCCTATGCCGTGGGCGCCGAGCACGCCTTTGTCTACATCCGCGGCGAGTTCTTTTTGGGCGTCAAGCGCTGGAACAAGGCCATCAACGATGCCTATGCGCATGGATTCCTCGGCAAGGACATTATGGGGAGCGGCTTTGACCTCGACATGACCGTGCATCGCGGCGCGGGCGCCTACATTTGCGGCGAGGAGACGGCCATGCTCAACTCGCTGGAGGGGCGACGCGGGGAGCCGCGCATCAAGCCGCCCTATCCGGCGCAGGTAGGCTATCATCAAGAGCCCACCCTGGTTCACAATGTGGAGACCCTGGCCAACGTGCCGCATATCGTGCTCAATGGCGATGAATGGTATCGCGGTGTCGGTACCGAGAACAGCACGGGGCCCAAGATCTTTTGCGTCAGCGGGCATGTCTATCGGCGGGGGGTGTACGAACTGCCGCTGGGTACGCCTCTCAGCACCATCATCCATGACTATGCCGGTGGGATCCCTGGCGGCAAGCAGCTCAAGGCGGTGATTCCTGGCGGGGCCTCGACGCCCTTTGTCACCGCCAAGAACGTGGATGTCCCCATGGATTTCGAGTCGCTGGCGGCGATCGGGTCGGCGCTGGGGACGGGGGCCATCGTGGTGATGGACGAGGACACCTGCATGGTGGACGTGGCGCTGCGGGCTGCCCGGTTCTTTGCGCACGAATCCTGCGGCAAGTGCACGCCCTGCCGCGTGGGTGGCCGCCGCATCCTCGATCTCTTGCAGCGCATCGTGGATGGTGCCGGCGCCCCTGGGGATACCGAACGGCTCTACAGCCTGTGCGATGGCATTGCCGGCCACACCTTTTGCCCGATGGGGGATGCCATGGTCGCCCCCATAAGGAGCAGCCTCGACCTATTTGCGGACGAGTATCAACGCCACCTGCCAGGTGGCTGCGCGGCGGCGCACTAGAGCGTTGGGCGGAAGGTCACGCCGAGGGGAGGCACCGATGGCCAAGATCCTGGTGGTGGACGATGATCCCGATTTCCTGGAGACGACGCGGATGGTGTTGGAGCCTGCCGGGTATGAGGTGATCACTGCCGCGGATGGCGAAAAAGGCTTGGCCCGCTCGCGCGCGGAGAATCCTGACCTGGTCATCCTGGATGTGATCATGTCCACTGTGCTGGACGGTTTGAGTATGAGCCAACGGATGAGCGAGGACCCCGAGCAGGCCACCATTCCGATCTTGATGGTGACATCCATCGCCAACAGCGACTACCGGGAGCTCTTCCCGACCGACGAGTACGTGCACATCGATGACTTTGTGAGCAAGCCTATCGCCCCCGAGGACCTGCTGAGGCGTGTGAGTCGCTTGCTCAAGCGGAGGGGCAGGGGGTAGACTATGGGGGGCAGCAGATCGCCCAAGATCCGCGTCGGCGGCATCATCGAGCACTCTGACCTAGCGTTGGTCGGCGTGATGTCGGCGCCCGATCGCCCCGGCCTGGCGGGGTCCGTGTTCGGCGCCCTGGGCGCTGCCGGTCTCAATGCCCAGTTCATCGTTCAGAGCATCGATCTGAGCAACCACTCGCACATCCAGTTCTTGGTGGCGTTGGGAGACCTCGCCCGGACCATCTCGGCGCTGCAGCCCGTGAGCGAGGCCTTGGCGGTGGAGCGGCTGACCCAGCGGGCGCCCGTGATGCAGCTGGCCGTCTATGGTCCTGACTTTCGCGAGCGCCCGGGCATCGCAAGCGCCGTATTCGGAGCGCTGGCATCGGTCCACGTGAACATTCTCGCGGTCTCCACGTCGATCTCGACCGTGTCATGTGTCATCTCTCAGGATGACCGCGATGCCGCTATGGAGGCGTTGCGGGGAGTTCTTGAACTGCCGTAGGCAAGGGCGCGCATCTCCGAGGCTCGGAAGGAGGAGCGTGGGCGACCTGTTTCGCATTCCCATCGAACGCGCGATGGGCGATCGCACTCGTTGGTTGGTGCGCTTTCGTTGGCTGCTGCTCATGGTGGCCTCCGCGGCCGTGCTGCTCCTGGATCTCGCCTTTGGCCTAGGCCTGCCCTATGGTCCTTTGGCGATCCTGCTGGCAGTGGTGTTGGGTTACCACGCCGCCTTTTGGTGGCTGGGCAACCATCCTCCCCAGGGAGCTCGGCTGCGTTGCTACTATGCCAACCTCTTGCACACCCAGATCCTGACCGATATGGTGGCCCTTACGGCGCTGCTGCACCTGACGGGCGGCCTGGAGAATCCCCTGTTTGCGCTTTACGTTCTGCTGGTGGGGGTGGGCAGTATCCTGACCAGCCCGGCGATCAGCTATAGCTATGCGGCGGCGGCCACCGGACTCTGGGTGCTGCTGACGCTGCTGGAGGCCTGCGGGGTGCTTCGGCACTATAACCTGGCGGGCTTTCGTTCGCCCAGCCGCTACCGCGAATGGTTTCATCTGATCAGCGTTTGGCTGGCGGTGGGCTCCAGCAGCTTTGGCATCGCGTACCTATGCTCTGGGATCATGCAATACGTCCGGCGAGGCGAGCGTGAGCTCTTGGAGGCGAACGCCGCGTGCGAGAGCCGTGCTGCCGAGCTCCAGCGCCTCAACCAAAAGCTCCAAGAGCTGGATCAGAGCCGGTACCTGTTTGTACGTTTGGTGACCCACGAGCTCCGCGCGCCGGTGGCCGCCATCCAGAGCTTCTTGCGGCTTATCCTGGAGGGCTATGTGCCCGAGGATCGCCTCATGGAGATCATCGACAAGGCCGAAAAGCGCGCCCATGACCAGCTAGAGCTAATCGGCGACCTGCTGGATCTGGCACGTGTTCAGGATGTGCGCGAGCAGCATGATGTCGGACTCTTGGATGTGGCGGCAGTGCTCCGTGACGTCTTGGATATGATGGCGGCCAGGATTGAGGACAAGCGGCTGACGCTTGACGTCGAGGTCGCCCCGGACCTGCCGCCGGTAATGGCCACCGAGGCGCACATCAAGCAGGTGTGGACCAACCTGGTCAGTAATGCCATAAAGTACACACCCGAGGAAGGCGGCGTGTCCATTCGCCTGACGCAAGAGGGTGGCCTGATTCGAGGTACGGTTACCGACACCGGCATCGGCATCCATCCGGAGGAGCTGGAGCATATCTTTGAGGACTTTTTCCGGACCGACGCTGCCAAGGCGATGGCGCGGCACGGCACTGGCCTGGGGCTTTCCATCGTAAAGAGTGTCGTAGAGCGCTATGGTGGCGAGGTATGGGTCGAGTCGGTCGTGAACAAGGGTAGCACCTTTGGGTTCACGCTGCCGGCGGTAGGTGCGCACCCCCCATCTAGCCCCGCTGTGTGAGTGTAGTATCCAAAACCCCCGCACGCTCGTCCACGGTAAAAGCACCCGTTCTTGTCGCATGGAGGCATTGGGCGTATCATGGGCGCCACGCTGTGCCGCCGGACCGATCCGGGCGGCATAGCAGCGACAGTGCGGGGGTTGGCCTGGAACGAAGGGGAGGGTGGTGTGACGCCGGAAGCTGCACGGGGGGCATACCGCGGGATGCGGGACATGGATGAAGGTTGCCTGGCCGCTCTGGACCGGATCGATCCAGAGATAGCCGGCCATGTACGGGCCGAGGATCGGCGCCAGCGAGAGACCATCGAGCTGATCGCCTCCGAGAACCTTACTAGCGCAGCGGTGCGCGCGGCCCAAGGTACGGTGTTGACGAACAAGTATGCCGAAGGCTATCCGGGCAAGCGCTACTATGGCGGATGCGCCCACGTGGATGCGGTCGAGCGCGTCGCCATCGAGCGGTGCCGGCAGCTCTTTGGTTGTGACCACGTCAACGTCCAGCCGCACTCGGGGTCGCAGGCCAACGCGGCGGCCTACCTGGCGGTGCTGGATATTGGCGACACCGTGTTGGCCATGAGCCTGGCTCACGGAGGTCATCTCACTCACGGGCACCGGCTCAGCTTTTCCGGGCGCGACTACCGGTTTGTGGCTTACGGCGTGGATCGCGAGACCGAGCGGATCGACTATGACGCCCTTCAGGCATTGGCTCGGCAGGAACATCCCAAGCTGATCGTCGCGGGCGCCAGTGCCTATGCGCGGGTGATCGACTTTGCACGGTTGCGCGACATCGCCGACGAGGTGGGCGCGCTCTTGATGGTGGACATGGCCCACATTGCGGGCCTGGTGGCCGCGGGCGTCCATCCTAGCCCCGTTCCCCACGCCGATCTGATCACCAGCACCACGCACAAGACGTTACGCGGACCGCGTGGCGGGCTCGCCCTGGCCCGTGCAGAGCAAGCGCAGGCACTGGATCGAGCCGTCTTTCCTGGGATCCAGGGCGGTCCGCTAATGCATGTCATCGCCGCCAAGGCTGTGGCGTTTCGGGAGGCGATGGAGCCTACGTTTGCCGGCTACCAACGGGCGGTGGTGGACAACGCTCAGGCGTTGGCCGCGGCTCTAGCGGACGCCGGCTTTCGACTGGTCTCTGGAGGTACCGATAACCATATGGTGCTGGTGGACGTGGGCCAGAGTCGGATCACCGGTGCCGACGCCGAGACCTGGCTGGAGGACGCGGGCATCGCCTGCAACAAGAACATGATCCCCTTTGATCCGCAGCCGCCGCGGGTGACTAGCGGTATTCGGCTGGGCACCCCGGCGGTGACGACGCGGGGCCTGGGCGTGGACGAGATGGCGCACATTGGCCGATGGATCGCGCGGGTGCTCGACGCGCACGGCGATCCCGAGGTGGTGGCCGAGATCAGGGCTGCGACGCGCGCGTTGACTGAAGCGTTCCCCCTGGACTAGCCTCCTGGCTCGATCGGACGACACAAAGGGCCCGGATCCTGCAAGGATCCGGGCCCGGTTCCTCTCCAAACGCCCTGGAGGCGCGATCGCTACTCGGCTGGGCAATCGACCTGAGCGAGCTCTGCGCCGCCCTCGTTCCAGGTATAGCAGTACCTGGTCTGGCTGCGGAGGTACTTGGCAAAAGAATCGCCGCCCGAGCCGATCTTGGCCGCCGTTTCTCGCGCGGCGATGGCATCAGCCTGATTGGCGACCACATCCTGCATATTGTAGGTGTCGATGGCAGTCTGAACAATATCCACCTCGGTCGCCTTGGCGGTATCAGCGGCCGAATCAGTCAGCCCACCCAAGCTGAGCGCGACGATGCCGACCAGAATACCCATGATGGTGATGACGATGAGGAGCTCGACGAACGTAAATCCGTCCTGGTTTCGCATGTTCTTTCCCCTCCAGGGGCTCTAGCGCTGTTCCGCCTGGTCCCGGTGCCACTTCCCAAATGGTTGGTCTGTCGCTTGGACACTCTGTGGACCGGCGGCCAGTCATCGGCCTGTGCTCTTGGTGTCTGGGCACATGCTACCATAGGGCGAATTGCCGAGAATTAAGCGAGCGTAAATAGACCGTGGGCCTTACGTAAAAGAGCTGCGAAAGATGCTGAAACGTAAGGTCGGCCGGCGACGCTCTCACAGCAAGACGCCCCGAGCGCCGCAAGGCGTCGGGACGTCTGAGGCACAGAGGGCGCTAGGAGCCGCGCAGGAGCAACCGCATATGCTCGGGGTTGACAGCGCGTGACATGACCTCTTCCAAGGTCACCAGACGTCGTCGGTACAGGTCCGTCAGGGCCTGATCCATGGTCTGCATACCCATGCGCTGGCCGGTCTCGATGACCCCCGGGATCTGGTGCGACTTGCCCTCCCGCACCAGGTTGCGGACGGCGGTGGTTGCCACCAAGACCTCGACGGCCGGTACACGACCGGCGCCGTCAGCGCGGGGGAGCAGCGTCTGCGAGAGCACGCCCACCAGGGACTCGGCCAGCTGGATGCGAACCTGCTGTTGCCGATGGGGCGGGAAGGCATCGATAATCCGATCCACGGTGAGAGCGGCGCCGGCCGTGTGCAGGGTGGAGAGGACCAAGTGTCCGGTCTCTGCTGCGGTGAGGGCCGCGCCGATGGTCTCGATGTCGCGCATTTCGCTCACTAGGATCACGTCCGGATCCTGGCGCAGGGCCTGCTTGACGGCGGCGGTAAAGCTCGTGGTATCATCGCCTAGCTCACGCTGCGTCACAAAGGCCCGGTCGTCCTCAATGACGTACTCGACGGGATCCTCGACGGTGATGATGCGGCAGGCATCGCGCTGGTTGCGATAGTTGATCATGGATGCCAGCGTGGTGGTCTTGCCGGAGCCGGTGATACCGGTGACTAGCACCAGGCCGCGGGGGCGCATCACCAGCTCTTTGCAGACGGCCGGTAGGCCCAGGCTGTCGATGGGGGGGATGGTCTCGTCCAGGCGCCGCATGACCAAGGTGACGGACTTGCGTTGCATGGCCACGTTAATGCGGTAGCGCGCCACACCCGGCAGCGCATAGGAAAGGTTCAGCTCTAGCGTATCGCCAAACGCCGCTTGCTGCTCGCGGCTGGCCACCTGCTCCAGGAACCGCCTCATGTCGGCTTCAGTGAGGGCGCCATAGTTATTGTGTGCGACCAGGCGGCCGTGCGTCCGGAGCACGGGCGGGCGGCCCGCCTTGAGGTGAAGGTCCGACGCTTTGGCTTCTGCAGTGAGCCGGAGAAGGTCGTCGATGTGGAGGCCCTCTGGGCGACCAGACCCTGACGTGGGCGGCGCGTCGCGCTCTTGGCTATACATGGAGGACATAGGTACTCCCATCGCTACTCTAGGGTTGAGGCCAAACGCATGCTAACGCAGATACCAGATCAGAATGCTCTCGCCAAAGATCATCACGATATAGACGCTCAGGATCATAAAAGGAGCGAAAGGGATGTAATCGGTGCGCCCCTTGATCCTGGCCGCGAGCAGGCCGGCCGAGACCAAGCCGCCCAGCACGAACGAGCCCGCGACCGATAGCATAGCCAAAGGATAGCCAGTGAGCAACCCGCACAGAAACGAGAGGCGGACGTCACCTGCGCCCATACCCTCCAGGCCGCGGCCACGGTACACCAGGGCCGCCAGGAGATGGATCAGCAAAAAGATCAGGAATGCCGACAGGGCTCCGACCACCTGGCTAACCATGGCCAGCACGCCAGGGTTGATTCGCGGCACAGCACCCGGCTCCAAGCCGGCCTGCCACCAGCCAACGAGACCAAAGGGTGGTGGTTGGATGAGGCGCAGCGGAAGCATCAGCAGCCCGATCGCAATGGCGGGAAGGATGATCACGTTGGGCACGATGCGGTGTTCGAGATCGATGACAAAAAGCACGATCAGTATCGCAGTCCACCAAGCCATCAACACCAGTTCCAGCCCCGCGCCGTACCGGGCGGCCAGCCAGCCGTAGAGCGCGCCGGTAACCAACTCGACGACGAGCACACGGCGCGGGATAGGGTGTCCACACGTGCGGCATCGCCCGCCCAACGCCAGATAGCTCGCCACGGGAATCATCTCTAGCGGCGTGAGGCGACGGCCACAGCTCGGACATTGCGACGGTGGGCGTAGCAACGAGGCCCGCTCGGGCACGCGGTCGGCCACCACGTTCAAAAAGCTGCCGACCGCTAGACCAACCAGGATCGCGATGATGACTTCCACGCTAGACCTTTTTCTGTGAGAGACCAAGGTTGGTCATGTATTCAGCCACGGGCATGTCGCTGGGCGCTTGGATAGAAGACGTCACAGGCGCGGCGGGGTACTCGACGTTGACGGCCACGTACTCGCGCGCATCGCGGTGCTCCAGCAAGCGCCCGGTCATATAGAGGGGCGTTGTCGACGAGATCATGGCGTTCGGGTGGCTGTCGTTGTAAAAGCGCGTCGTTTGCACCAGCTCGTTCACCAGGCGGTCAAGCCGACCCTCGATGTTCAAGTCGTCCTCCTCAAGCGAGAACGTGCGCATGACCGCTGGCTGAAAGCCCTGCACTAGAACCACATCCAGCGATCCCAGCTCCAGGTTCGTGATGACGGCGTCGGGTTGGTTGACGGCCCGGATGAGGGCCAGTGGCTTGAGATCCATGACATATGGTTGAATGCTCGCGGCTTCTATCGCCTTGACCTGGGCGTCCACCAGGTCGCGTGGTACACCCAGCAAGTAGATTCGCTGCATCTCTCCTTGCACCTCGTGGGTATCCCATGAGAGGTAGAGGTCATCCAGCGAAAGCGGCATCTCCTTGCGGGCCTCCCGCGCGATCGTCTCTGCCAGAAGCGAGGCCTGCAGCTTGGGCAGCGTCAGAATCCTCGGAATACTGCGAAGGCCCGTCAGTGCGGTCACCACGCGGCGACGGTCAAGCTCCTGTTGGGTGAAAAGCTCGTGCAGTATCGTCCCCATCTCGACCGGGTTGGTGATCAGGCCGTTCTTGATCAGCCCCAGCGGCAGCTCTAGCGAGCCCCACTTGGTGACGCGGCCGCCCGTGGTGGCGAGGTAACGCAGACCGCTCGCCCCAAAGGCGAGGGTCGTCACATCGCGCACACGGGGCTTGCCGAACTGGAGCATGCCGTCGTTCCTCTGTTGCTAGGGAATCCTCAAGTAGCTGCCGGCGCGAATGTACGAACTCGAGAGACCGTTGGCCGCCATCAGGGCATGCACGGTCACCCCAAAGCGCGTGGCGATGCTGTACAGCGTGTCACCCTCGACGACGCGGTAGGTGCGGGCGGGCCCGGTATCGGGCGTGAGCTCGGGCCAACCGGGCCATCCCGCGGGTGGGATCACCAGCCGCTGGTACGGGTAGACGGTGTGCCCGGCGAGATGGTTGGCCAGCATCAGAAGCGAAACCGTCGTGTGATAGCGCTGGGCGATGGAATAGAGCGTCTCGCCTTTGGAGACAACGTGCACGGCCGGCCCGGGTGAATGGACCGTCGGGATGTAGAGCGGGCGATAGGCCCAGATCACCGAACTGGTGAGGTTGTTGGCGGACATGATCGCCCAGACGGTGGTGCCATAGCGCTGGGCGATGCGGTAGAGTGTCTCGCCGGGCTGCACAATGTGAACCAGCGGTCCGGCTGGCGGGGACCCGCTGGCCGGAATCCAGATCTCGTCGCCGGCCCGCAAAAAGTAGCTCATCATTCCGTTGGCCTGCATGATCGCCTGCACGGTGGTGCTGAAGCGCTTGGCGAGAGAATAGAGCGTATCACCCGGCTGCACTGTGTAGCGGATCGGCTCGGGCAGGTAGATGGGCGTGGGTGTGCCGTGCGGCCAGGGCGTGAGAGAGCCTGTCGGCGAGGGCCCCGGCGTGACGGTGCTCCCCGCCGGCGGCGTTGGGCAGTAGCGCCCAACCAACTCCAGGCCCATGAGAGCTTCCTCACCCTCGGGCTGGAGTATCACCGCCTCTCGGAACATGGCTAGGCTCTGGGTGCAGTCCCCAGCGGTGAGCAGCTCATAGCCATAGTTGATGAGCGCATAATAG
>Ga0123329_1002878_pt1 | contig 14737 bp, 17 predicted proteins | sample BioC12SIPDNA_FD_89703 | JGI IMG/M metagenome (GOLD analysis project Ga0123329, IMG submission 89703) | Anaerobic biogas reactor microbial communites from Washington, USA - Biogas_R1_B C12 SIP DNA | ecosystem: Engineered > Bioreactor > Anaerobic > Unclassified | place: Washington, USA | collected... | reverse complement strand
GGCGGCAGCAGCCAATGGCCGTTCGTCGTGGACACGGTGGTCGAAGAACTCGGGATCGATGAGTCCCGGATCAGACGGAGCGATAGGCCGTACGCAGCGATTTCCGAGGGGCTGTCCATCGTGCCAGCACTTCGCCGCCAATTCAGTCACGCTCAGGAAAACCTTCGGGCGAATCTGCCAACCTTCGTGTCGAAGAAGCTGGACCCGTTGGTGAAGAAGCGAGTCGACGAGGTCGCAAAAGCAGTGGCCACTGCGGTGACTGGGGAATTATTCGATCAAAAGCTTCGGCCGATCCTTGTGCAATTCCGTGACAAGGGCGGCACAGTGGCCTCGCTCAAGAAGCAGATCGCCAGCGCCACGTCAGCATTCGAGCCTCGCCTGCTCGGCATCATCGAGGAAAAGATGACCGTGCTGAGCAGGGCGCTCCCGGCGGACGTTACAGAAGCTGTGGGAGCGTGGTTTGACGAGTATGGCTTGGCCGCGCCAAGTGGCTCGCTTGAGTTGTCTCGGTCTTCGACGAATAACGTTGCCGTCAGCGTGGAAATGCCCGACTTCTACTCCGACATCTTCAACACCGTCGCCTCATTCAGTACAGGGATCATCGCCAGCGTCGTGGCGATGATCTGCGGAGGAGGCGGCATGGCGTTGATCGCTTCCGGCCCACTGGGATGGATTATCGGGGCGATCATTGGCTTGGTGGTCGGCGCTCTTGTGATGTTCTATGGAGCAGAGGCGGCCAAGGACATGGCTGAGGGGTGGGAGGTGCCGGGCTGGATACGCCGACGAGCGGTAACAGACAAGAAGGTTAAGGAAACTCGGTCGAAGCTTGCCGACGACATCCAGTCAACCATCGAGGGTGAGTTTGAGCCGATGAAGCAGGCTCTGGATAAGCAGGTGCGGTTGCAGGTTGAGGCGGAGATCGATGCGATCAATGAGATAAACCAGATGTGAGTTGCTATCCAGGGCGGTTGTGCATTCTCCTCTGCTCGTCCCACCGCACGGGCAGGTTCTTCCGCAACTTCTCCAGGCTGAGCCCGTCGGGTTCGTCCCCCCGCAGGATCGCCTCGATGATGTCCGGGGCGAGACTGGTCAGGCGGAGCATGCGACCGACGTAGGTGCGGTCGCAGCCGACGTCCTTGGCCAGGTCTTCCAGACTGGCGTACTCGCCGGATTCGATCTGGGCCTGCCAGCGGCGTCCCTTGGCGATGGCCTCAATGAGCGTCCGGTTGGCACCGTTGGTGTACTCGACGTGCCGGGCCGCTGAGACCGGCGCGGCCTCCCCTTCGGCCAAGACCATGCACCGACCATTGCGACGGCGCAGCCGCATGGGGATGTGGACCACCACGGCGTCGCCGTCGCGGCGGACGCGCAGGCCGGGATAGCGGTCCTTCTGCTGGTCCTCGATGAGTGTCGTGTCATGCATGGGCACGTTCCTCGATGGGCTGGAGTTCTTCAACGATCTGCTCGATGCCGTTGGTGCGGAAGCGGATGTCGATACCGCTGGTGCTGACGGTGATTTCCTCGACGAGAAGCTGGGCGATGCGCCGCTGCTCCTCTGGGAACAGCACGTCCCAGATCGGATCGATGGCCCGCAGGGCTTCGCCGACGCGGTCGAGTTCGACCGGCGCGCCCTGCGTGGCCTTGGCCTCGAGGTCGCGGATGCTCCTGTCCAGTGACCGCAGCTCGTCATTGAGCCGTTTGAGCTCGTCGGCCAGGAAGCCCTCGTCCTGGTCGGCGACGTTCAGCGCCGCCCGGATGGATTTCTGCGTCTGCCCTCGCCGCATCCGCAGCTCGTCCAGCTTGGCGAGCGTGGCCGTGTCTGGTCCGCTGCCGCCCGACTTGCTGATCTCGCGGTACGTCCTGGCGATCACGTCGGGGTGACGCAGCAGCGCCCGCAACTGGTCGACGACCGCCGTCTCGATCTGGCCGGCGGGCAGGTTCGGCAGTGGGCACTGGCCATAGCCTTCCTTGACCTTCTTCGTGCAGGCGTAGTAGCGGTACTCGCGGCCGGCTTTGCGGGTCCAGGTCGGTTGCACGCGGCCGCCGCAATGGCCGCATTGGATCATCCGCCGGAGCAGGACGAACCGGCGCACCTGGTGCTTGTGCGTGTAAGTCTTGTTGGCGCTCAATTGCTTCTGGACGCGCTCGAATTGCTCGGTCGGCACGATGGCCTCGTGTTCGCCGGGGTAGGCCTTGCCCTTGTGAACCACCTGGCCGATGTATCGGCGGTTGATGAGCACCTCGTAGACGCTCCGCTGCCGCCAGGGTTTGCCACCGCGCTGCTTGCCGCTCTTGGTCGTCGGTCGAGCCTTGGTGCGGTAGCCCTCGGCGTTGAGGGCGACGGCGACCTTGCGGCAGGACTCGAGTTTCTCGAAGCGGTCGAAGATGTCGCGGACGAGCTTGGCCTCCTCGCGGTTGACCACGTATTTCTTGTCCACCACGTCCAGGCCGAGGATCGGCCCGCCTCCGACGTACTTGCCCTGGCGGGCCGTGGCCTGCTTCTTGTCGCGGATGCGCTCGCCGATGATCTCGCGCTCGAACTGGGCGAACGACAGCAGGATGTTCAGCGTCAAGCGGCCCATGGACGTGGTCGTGTTGAACTGCTGCGTCACCGAGACGAAGCTGACGCCGTGCTCGTCGAACAGGTTGATCAGCTTGGCGAAGTCCAGCAGCGACCGGCTCAACCGGTCCACCTTGTAGACCACGACGCAGTCGATGTGACCGTCGCGGATATCCGCGAGCAGCTGCTGGAGGGCCGGGCGCTCCAGCGTGCCGCCGGAATAGGCGGCGTCATCGTACCGCTTGCGGATGAGCTTCCAGCCCTCGTGGCGTTGGGATTCGATATACGCCTCGCCCGACTGTCGCTGGGCATCGAGGGAGTTGAACTCCTGGTCGAGGCCTTCCTCGTGGCTCTTGCGCGTGTAGATCGCGCACCGCACCTCTCGCGTGGGTTTGCTCATGAGTCACCTCGCTTGCGCTGGATGCCGAAGAAGAGGTTGCCGCTGGTGTGCGAGCCGGTGATGGCCTTTGCCACGGCCGTCAAGCTGCGGTAGAGCTTGCCGTCGTAGCGGAACCCGTCGGCCTCGACGATGACCTCGTACCTGTCGCCCCGCCATTCGCGCAGCAACCGCGTGCCCGGCGCGAGAATGGTCTTCTTGGACTTGGATGGCTTGGCGGTTCTGGTCTTGCCCTCGGCGGCAGCCTCAAGCTGCCTCCGGGCCTGGGGGCTCAACCCGCCATAGGCCAGTTCCTGGACGCGGTACGCCAGGCGTCGCATCAGGTACTGCCTCCCCAGCCTGCCGGGGTCGGTGCCCATCAGGTCCGCCCAACGCTTGCGGAGCTGGGCCATGGACATCTGGTTCAACTCGTCGATCTGCTTCAAAACGGTCTTCTGCATCATGTCACCTCGCAATCGTTCCGTGCTTCGGAAGTGGTGACACTGAGCCTCGTTTTGGCCGGAAGCTCAAGGCGGTTCCCGCGACCCGAACCACTCTTTTTCGTCCCCATACGAAGCATGCCTCGGGCGAGGATTTCGGCCAGTTCGTCCATGCGTGCGTCGGCCGAGGACGGCACGCGGCGGTCGGTGTTCAGGCAGACCATGTGTCGAACCCCCGGTCGGCAAGAGCCTGGCGAATGTGCCCGACGTGGCGGCAGATCGTCGTGTAGTGCCGGCCCAGCGCCGCAGCGATCTGCAACTCGCTCATGCCGTTCATCAACCCAAAGCAGATCCGCTGCTGCAGCGGCGTCAGCGCGGCCACCAGTTGCCGGACCTCGCCATCGGACGCGATGCCGTCCGGCGTGTGGCCGTCCTCTTCGGTCTGGGTCATCTGGCCGAGGCGTTCGATCAACGCCCGACGGCGGGAATTGGCCCGCGCCAGCATGCGGATGCGGTTGTCCAGCAGGCGGCAGAGGATGGTTTCCTCGCTGGCCGCATGGGCCTTACCCGCATCGAACGTGAACTCGTGGACCACGATGGCCAGTTCCTGCATCGTGTCCTGCCAGGCCTCCTGCGGCACGCGGAAGTGCATCATGCGTGCGATGGCCAACTTGATCTGCCACTCATCCATCCCGCCGACGTACTGCTGATACAGCTCTCGAACTCGATTCTTCTTCATGGCTCGGCTCTCCGTAACCAGGGCTTCGTTTGCGCTCGGGCCTGTCCCGTAGCGACGGAAGCGATGGTCACGGCCAAGCCGGTGCCACGTATCTAGCCGTGGATGTGAACGGCGAAGATCACATGAGCGTCATGTGATCGTCACATGACGTGTCACCGGTGCCAAGAGCGCTCACATGATCGGAATGTGAGCGCTCATGTGATTTTGAATGGCACCGCGAAGTTTTTGGCCTCTGCGGCAATAGGCACTACGGACGCAGGGCAGCGACCACTGCCCCAAGCATGGGAGTCCGACAATGCCGCAGACCGCGAACGACAACCTGGTGATCGACCTTGGCGTGCTGAGCGCCGAGCCGGCCCACGAGTACCACGCCAAGGCGGGCGAGTATCTGTCGAGCCATCAACTGCTCGACTTCATGGCCTGCCCGTGGCTCTACCGCAAGAAGCAGCTGGGCCTGATCGAAGACCATGACTCGCCCGCGCTGCTGATCGGCCGCGCCACCCACGTCCGCATCCTCGAGGGCCGCGACGCTTACGAGACTCAGTTCGCCATCGGCGGTCCCATCAATCCCCGCACCGGTAAGCCCTTCGGCTCGACCACCAAGGCCTTTGCCGAGTGGGCCGAGGCCCAGGGCAGGCCCGTCCTCTCCCACGACCACGTCGAATTGATCGAGCAGATGGCCAGCGGCGTGGCCATGAACGATGAAGCCGTGGACCTTCTTCTCTATGGCCGTTCCGAGGGCGTGATCCGCACGACCTACTGCGACACGCCGTGCCAGGCTCGATTCGATTGGATTCATCCTCATCGTGGCGTAGTCGACCTCAAGACCACGGCCGACCTGACCTGGTTCGAGAACGACGCCAAGCGCCGGCGCTACCACAACCAGATGGCCTTCTATCAGGCCGTCCTGGGCCAGGTGATCGACGAACTGGTCCCGGTCTACCTCATCGGCATCGAGAAGACCGAGCCGTTCCGCTGCGGGGTCTGGCGTCTGGGCGACAACACTCTCGCCATCGCCAGGCAGGAGAACGAGGAGGCGATCCGTCGCCTGCGTCGGGCCTGGGAGATCGACGCCTTCCCGACCGGCTACGAGGTCATCCGCATTCTCGACTTCCCCTGATCCATCTCCGCGCCCGGGCGGGACGGCGTGCCGTGCGGCATGGATGCCATCACGGAGGAACGCGGCCGGACTCCCTACGCCCGCCCGGGCGCTTTTCGGCAGGGCCGGGCTACCTGGGCCTCATAAGCCCCGGGACGCGGGTTCGACTCCCGCACCTGCCATTACTGCGACGGAAGCTCCTGCCGGAAGGAGCGTGAATCACGGCCAAGACCTCCCCCCTGGCCACGTCGGGCTGCCTGCCGTGAGCTGAAGGCCCGCCCGGGTTCGATCCCCGGCCGTCGCATTCGCTGGCCAGCGAGACAGGACATGAACAGACCAACAGACAACCGGAGAACGACATGAACCCCAACTACCGCAACACAGACCCGCCCACGTCGGCGCTGGCCGGGCGGGAGGCCGAAGCCAACGGCTCGGCCCGACAGCATCGGGCGATGTGCTTTCAGACCGTGATGCAGACGCCCGGGCTCACGGCCCGCGAGATCGAGGACAGCCTCGGCATCAAGGCCCACAAGCGTCTGCCGGAACTGCGCCGCGCCGGCATGGTCCGCAACGGCAAGAGCCGCACCTGCACCGTCAGCGGCAAGCAGGCTCTGACCTGGCACCCCAACGTCGGCAACCACTGCGCAGGAGAACTGGCATGACCCTGATGAACTCACTGATCAAGAGCACCACGCCCGCGCCGCCCAAGATGATCGTCTACGGCCAGCCGGGCGTCGGGAAGACCACCTTCGCGGCCTCGGCCAATGCAGTCCTGCTGGACTGCGAAAATGGTGCCGGTGCCGTGGCGAACCTGACCCGCACGCCGTACCTGCAGTCCTGGCCGCAGATGCGCAAGTGGCTGGTCGAACTGGCAGACCTGGACAAGGCCGACGCGCCCCAGGCCCTGGCTATCGACACCATCGACTGGATGGTCCAGCGGATCGTCGAGCACGTCGTGCACGACCTCGATCCCAAGGCCGGTGCCGATCTGACCAGCACGTTGGGCACCGCCCACGGCGGGTACTTCAAAGCCCGCGAGATCGTGCAGAACATTGTCTACCGCGATCTGCTGCCGATGCTCAACGCCGTGGCAGAGACCGGCGCGGCCATCATCCTCCTGGCCCACGCGGCCAACACGAAGATGACCATGCCCGAGGGCTACGACCAGCGTCTAGCCTCGCCCGACCTGCCGCACTGGATCGCGCCGCCCTTCATCGAGTGGGCCGACTGCGTGCTGTACGCCCACCGGCAGGACGATCAGCGTCTGCTGCTGACCGAGGGCACCAACGTGATCCTGGCGAAGAACCGCTACAGCCTGCCGGCCAAGCTTCCCCTCTCGTGGCCCGCGCTGATGCAGGCCATGAGCAGCAACGTCAACACCGACGACAAGCCCAACCTACGGCTTGTCAGCGACCCACACCACAACAGCAAGGAGAGCTGATCCATGGGACATCGATACAACCGCATCAACGGGTCGAGCACGATGCCGCTGGGTCAGATGTGGCCGGATGATTCGTGCGTGACTGAGGCAGGAGATGAGTACGCAGCCATCCACGTCGGCATCGACGAGAACGACAACAGCGTCGTGCTGGATTTCGGTTCCGACATGGGCGTCTCGACGGCCTCGGCGAGGCTGCGGCGACGATCGCTCGGCTGTCTCATTCATCTGCTCCAGGCAGCCAAGGACGCTCTAGCCCCTGGCGAGTCCGACGAGCGTGTGCCCGACGAAACCGACCTCTATCCCAACAGCCAACTTCCAGAGGAGAACTGATCCATGGCAAATCTGAATGGATTCAACGCGAACGAAGTCGAGCCGACCACGTCGTTCGAGGCGCTGCCGGCCGGCAAATACCTCGTGGCCATCACCGCCAGCGAGATGAAGGCCACGAAGAAAGGCGACGGCAGCTATCTGCAGCTGGAGTTCACCGTCCTCGAGGGCGACAGCAAGGGCCGCAAGACCTGGGACCGGCTTTGCATCAACCACCCCAACGACCTGACGCAGAAGATCGCGAGGGGCAACCTCTCGGCCATCTGCCGCGCTGTCGGGGTGATGCAGCCGAAAGACAGCGTCGAGCTGCACAACATCCCGCTCGTGATCTCGGTCAAGTGCAAGAAGCGCGAGGACACCGGCGAGATCACCAACGAGGTCAAGGGCTACGAGGCGAAGGCGACAGCCGCCGGTCGTCCGCAGCAGGCCCCGACCAACGACACCACGCCGCCGTGGAAGAGGTAGAGCCATGTCAGCAGAGCAAGACCGTAGACGAATTGACTGCCTCGCCAAAAGCCTCAGCGCCGCCCTGATTCGCCTCAGTCGGTACGAGAGCCTGGCGCACCACAACATGGACCTCGTCCTGGTCCTGCCGGCCGAGAAATGCCACACAGTGCTTTGGATCGACAGCGTGGCGGAAAGGGAGCAGTCGTGCATCTGACTCTGCCCTGGCCCCCGAGCGTGAATCACTACTACCGGCGTGTCGGGCCGCGCACGTTGATCAGCCGCGAGGGCCGGGAGTACCGCAGAGCGATCTGCGGGCTCCTGGCCCCGAGCGGCGGCAACGGCATCCGCAAACCGCCTGCGGGCGGACGCATCGCTTTGGCGATGGACGCCTTCCCACCCGATAGACGCCGGCGCGACCTCGACAACCTCATCAAGTGCACGCAGGACTCGCTGGCGCACGCCGGCGTGTTCGAGGACGACAGCCAGATCGACCTGCTGGCCGTGCGGCGATGTGAGGTGGTTCGGAACGGCACGGTCGTGATTCGAATCGCCGAGATACCCCTGCGTCGCTGCCCGCTCTGTGGGGGCAGGTATTCCCAGACAGAAAGTGAGCACCACCATGACAACTGATGAACCCACAAACCTGCGGCTCGACCAGATCCGTATCGATGGTGGCACACAACCCCGCGTGGCCATCGACCAAGCCGTCGTCGATGAGTACGCCGACGACTACGGCAACGGCAAGAACCTGCCCCCTGTGGTTGTGTTCTTCGACGGCGCGAACTACTGGCTGGCCGATGGCTTCCATCGCTACTGGGCCAACCGGAAGATCAACTGCAACCACATCTTCGCAGAGGTCCATCAAGGCACGAGGCGCGATGCGATCTTCTACTCCGTGGGTGCCAATGCAGATCACGGCCTGCGCCGAAGCAACGACGACAAACGGAAGGCGGTGCTGACCCTTCTGCAGGACAGCGAATGGTCACGCAAAACTCAGGAGGAGATTGCCCAAGCCTGTCGTGTCTCGCTGCGGCTCGTGAACAAGCTCGCACAGGAAATACCTCCATCTTGCGCACGTGCGCAAGATGACTATCGCGAGGTCGAGCGTAACGGCAAGACCTACCCAATGAAGACCGGCAACATCGGCCGTAGTCAGAAGACACCCCGTCGCTTCGAGCCCAAGCCGGGCTTGTCGCCCAACGCGATGACGCCCATCCGGGGCCACTCGACCCACCAACCGAAGACCGCACTCGAACTGCCGCACGATCCGCACTGGGCGTGTCGTGCCATCCTCAGCGCCATGGGCCATGACTTCGCCCGCGCGCTGGTCAAGGAACTAACCGCTTACTTGGAAGGAGCATCCGAATGATCGCCCTCGCTGAACCTCGAACCGCAAAGGTCCGCCCGCACTGCAACCTGATGACCATCACTCCGACCATGGCGTTGAATTGGCTGGACAACGCGAACACGAACAACCGCACGGTCAGCGACTCCTACGTCAAGAGGCTCGCTCGCGACATGACGGCCGGACGATGGCGGCTGACCCACGAGGGCATCGCCTTCGACCCGCATGGCGTTCTGCTCGACGGCCAACACCGTCTGTGGGCCATCGTCACTGCTGACAGACCTGTGGAGATGCACGTGTTCTTCAACATCCCACCCGAGGCGCTGCCCACGATCAATGTCGGCAGGGCCCGAAGTCTGGCAGACCAACTTCGGCTCGGACAGCAGCACGGCCAGGTGACCACCCGCCACACCTCGACGCTCAAAGCGATGCTTGGCGGCATGTCCGGCCCCTTGGCGATGACGCCGCTGGAGGCATCTGACGCGTTGGGTCGGCATGCCGTAGCGGTGGAGTTCGCAATCAACGCTCTGCCCCGGGGCAAGCGGATCTGCAACGCCACCACGCGGGGAGTGATCGCCCGGGCGTACTACTCGACGGACCAGAAGCGGCTGATGGAGTTCGGGGAGATGCTCAGCACCGGCGTCGTGCCCAATTCCGATGCTGTCGCCGTGATCCTGCTTCGACAGTACCTGTACAACAACGGCGGCAACGCCAACCATCTGCTGCGCGAGCGCTACGCCAAGATGGAAAGAGCATTGGCGGCATTCCTGAAGGACGAGCCGATCACCCGGCTGATGCCGACGAAGCAGGAGCTGTTCCCGCTTCCGGAGGAGGCGAAAGCTTGAGCCAGTCGCTTCTGCCACCTCCAGAAGCGCCTGCGATCACGCTGCGTCCGTACCAGGCCGAAGCGGTCGAGGCCGTCTACGACCACCTGCGCCGTCGGGATGACAACCCTTGTGTCGTCATCCCGACGGCCGGGGGCAAGACGCCGGTGATGGCCAGCATCTGCCGCGATGCGGTCAGCCAGTGGAACGGGCGGGTGCTGATCCTGGCGCACGTGAAGGAACTGCTCGAGCAGGCGGTGGACAAGCTCCACGCGATGGCACCGGACCTGTGGAATCAGATCGGCGTCTACTCCGCCGGCCTGGGCAGCCGCGACACCGACCATCCGATCATCGTGGCGGGCATTCAAAGCGTGTACCGGCGGGCAAAAAACCTCGACAGCTTCGACATCATCCTTCTGGATGAATGTCATATGCTCCCGCCCGACGGCGAGGGGATGTATCGCACGTTCCTGGCCGACGCGCAGGAGGTGAATCCCAACGTCCGCCTGATCGGCCTGACCGCCACGCCGTACCGTATGACGTCGGGCATGATCTGTGCGCCCGAGAATCTGCTGAACCACGTCTGCTACGAGGTGGGCGTCCGCGAGTTGATCGTGCAGGGCTACCTGTGCCCGCTGAAGACCAAGGCGGGCCGACGAAAGGTGGACACCTCGGGCCTGCACGTTCGGGGCGGCGAGTTCATCGCGGGCGAGGTCGAGGCCTTGATGGACGACGATTCACTGGTGCGGTCAGCGTGCCGTGAGATCGTCGATCACACCCGCGAGCGGCATTCGGTGCTGATCTTTGCCTCCGGTGTGCAGCATGCCCTGCATGTGCAGCGCGTGCTTGGCGAGATGGGCCATGAGTGCGGGTTCGTCTGCGGCGAGACGCTGCCGTTCGAGCGAGCCGAGACGCTGCGCCGCTTCAAGGTCGGGGATCTGAAGTACCTGGTCAACGTCAACGTGCTGACCACGGGCTTCGACGCGCCCAACATCGACTGTGTGGCGCTGCTGCGGCCGACGATGTCACCGGGCCTCTACTACCAGATGGTCGGTCGCGGCTTCCGCCTCGATCCGTCGAAGGCCGACTGCCTGGTTCTGGACTTCGGCGGCAACATCCTGCGGCATGGCCCGGTCGATGCGCTGCAGGTCGATGACCGCGCCGGCGGCAACGGTGAAGCGCCGGCGAAGGAGTGCCCGCAGTGCCAAGCGGTGATCCACGCCGCCTACGCCACCTGCCCCGAGTGCGGGTACGAGTTTCCGCCGCCGGAGCGCGAGAAGCACGACCACCAGGCGTCCACGGCGGGCATCCTTTCGGGCGAGGTCACCGAGACGGAATACACCGTCACCGGGGCCTACTACAGCGTCCACCAGAAGCGCGACGCGCCGGAAGACCATCCCCGCACGCTACGGATCGACTACCGCTGCGGCTTCAACGACTACCACAGCGAATGGGTCTGCCCCGAGCACTCCGGTTACGCGCGGCAGAAGTTCGAGGCCTGGTGGCGGGCCAGGTCGAACGAGCCATTCCCCGACTCGGCGGAGGAGGCGGTCGAACTGGCCGAGGCCGGGGCGCTCGCGCCGACAAGCGCCATCACCGTGCGGTCGGTGGCGGGCGAGAAGTTCGACCGCATCACGGACTACCAACTCGGGCCGATCCCGCCGCGCCTCGACGGCGGCGATGAACGCGTCGACGACGACGTGCCCGAGCCGGTCTGGCCCGAAGACGACATTCCGTTTTGAAGGAGGACTCCATGCCCTGCGCATGTCTGGACAAACCAAACACGGTCGACCGTGTGGCCCACCTGCTCGACGCCGTGAAAGGCATCGGCATCGATGACCTGGAGCGGATCGTCCAGCAGGCCCACGAGTGCGACATCCATCAGGTGACCGAGCCGGCCGAGCCTTTCCCGGTCACACGGCAGGCGCTGCGGATGTTCTGGCACTTCCGCTGCAACCTCGAATCGGTGGAGGTAACGCCGTCGCATGACTGAGTGCATGTCCATTTCGGATGCGGCGCGGGCCTACCTGGAAGCCGGTCTCTGCGTGCTGCCTGCCCGGCGGGCGGAGAAGCGCCCGGCTGTGGGCCGGTGGAAGCAGTATCAGAAGAGACTGCCCACCTCGGCCGAGTTGTCCGCCTGGTTGGCGAACACCGGGCAACATCCCGACGCTGTCTGCATTGTCTGCGGGTGTGCGTCGGACAACGCGGAGATCATCGACTTCGACGGCGGCGGTGAGCTGTTCTCGGCCTGGTGGGACCGCATACCCGCCGACCTGCGCGAGCGGCTGGTCGTGGAACGCACGCCATCGGGTGGTTGGCACGTGATCTACCGCTGCACCGTGGCCGTCTGCGGCAACCTGAAGCTGGCCCAGCGCCGCGTGGACGAGAAGATCGTCACGCTGATCGAGACCCGTGGCGAAGGCGGGTTGTTCCTATGCGCCCCGACGGCCGGATACGAGATCACCCAGGGCGACCTGTGCGATCTGCCCGTCCTGACCGAGGCCGAGCGCGACGTTCTGCTCCAGGCGGCGTGGGATCTGAACGAATGTCCGCCGCACAGCGCGAATGTCGGCCAGAGAAGCGCGTTGTCCGTCGGACAAGGCGGACTCTCGGCAGACAATTCGAACAATGGCGGCTGTCCGCCAGAGAGCGCCCACATGTGCGATGGTCCGTCGGACAATGGCCATGGTCGGCCGATGTCGGTGGACATTTCGCAGATCTGCGGATTATCGGCCGATGATTCGGACAATCGCCATGGTGCGTCGCACAACGCCCACATCACGCCGATGTCCGCCGGCCCTTCGCACAACCGCTCCATGTCGGCCGACAATGCCGACAGGCCGGGCGATGATTTCAACCGTCGCGGAGATGTGCGGGCTGTGCTGCGGAACGCTGGCTGGGTCCGCCTGACCGACCGACAAGGCGCGGACGGCAACGAATATTGGCGTCGCCCGGGCAAGGATTCGCGCGAAGGAGGCTGGTCGGCCACGCTGAAGGAGTGTTCCGACGGCCCGGTCTTCTACGTCTTCAGCTCGAATGCCGCGCCATTCGAGCCGCAGACCGGCTATGCACCGTTCGCCGTCTACACACTGCTCGAACACGGCGGAGACTTCGAACAGGCCGCCCGTTGTCTGCGGACCATGGGCTTCGGTGGCCATTGTTCGACGCACAACGCCGATGGTGCGGACATCTCGGCCCTATGCGGAATGTCCGCCGCACCCGGCGCATGTCCGTCGGACAATGCGCACATCGGCCATGGTGCGGCGAACAATGCCGACAGTGGGCCAGAGATTCAGAGACTCAAAGCCCTGATCACCGGGTTCACCGGCCTCAATCGCCCGATCATCCACGAACTGCTGCGGGAAGGCGAGACGATGAACGTCATCGCCAGCCCGAAGGTCGGCAAGTCGTGGTTCGTCTCCCGCTTGGCGATCTCCGTCGCCTCGGGCCTGGACTGGCTGGGCCTGACGGTCGAGCCGGGCCGCGTGCTGCACATCGACAACGAGCTGCACGAGAACACCATCGCCTACCGCTACCGGGTGATCAGTGAAGCCATGGACTTCCCGCACCACCTCTACAGCGGCAACATCGACATGGTGTCCTTGCGCGGCCGGCTCCGCGACCTTTACGGCCTGGCCCGTCTGTTCGAGCAGATCGAGCCGGGCCAGTACAAGATCGTCATCCTCGACGCCTTCTACCGCACGCTGCCGCGCGACACGGATGAGAACGACAACGGCGCAATCGCCAACCTCTACAACCTGATCGATCACTATGCCAGCCGGTTGCAGTGCGCGTTCGTCCTGATTCACCACACGTCCAAGGGCAATCAATCCGGCAAGGCGGTGACCGATGTGGGTGCCGGCGCGGGCAGCCAGAGCCGTGCGGCCGACACGCACCTGATCCTGCGGCCGCACGAGGAGGACGGCATCATCGTGCTGGAATCGGCCGTCCGCAGCTGGCCGCCCATGGCACCGCGTGCGCTGAAGTGGGATTGGCCCCTGTTCACGCTGACCGACGAGGTGGACACGTCGGCGCTGCTGGGCGTGTCCAAGCCCGGCAAGTCCAAGGCCGTGCCGCTCGATGACTTCGTCGATCAGTGCATCGCCACGGGCGACCCGTGCTCGAAACGCTCGGTCAACCGCTACATCTACGACACCGTGGTCAACGCCATTCACCGCGTGAAGCAGAATCGCCAGATCATCCTGATCACGCACAATCCGAACATCCCGGTCCTCGGCGAGGCATCGGCGGTGTACGTGCTGACCAGTAACGTTGAACGCTCGCGGTTGGCGAACCAAGGCTCGGTCGACGACTGCAAGATCGAGATCATCAACCTGCTCGAGGGCGGCAAGGAGGCCTTCGTCCGGAGAAAGGACAGGTACAACTACTGATGGTTGAACGGACTCAACCCAATCTGGATGCCGCCCTCGAAACGCTTCGCGAGCGACCTGACAAGATGTCGGTCGATGATCGGCGAAGCCTGGTCAAGGCCATCGAGGACGCGATCCTCTCCCGCAGCGCTGGCGAAGAACCGATCGTCGTCGAACTACTGGACCTCCTGGCATGCGATCCGGACTGGTCGGTCCGGCTGGAGGTGGCTCGTCTGCTGCATCTGCTCGACGACGAAGCGTGCAGCCGTCTCGCGGCCATCTTCCGCCAGGACGCCAACAGCTACGTATGGGGACCTCCGAGCCAGACTCTTCGAGAAGTTTGCCCCGAAGAAGAGACGAAGGAAGGGCCTACGGCCAGAAGAGCTGATCGACCCTGTCACGGCCAAGGAACTCGGCATCCAAGAGAATGACCTGTGGATTGCGGCACAGGCCATCGAGCGTAACCTCGTCCTCGTGACAAACGACGCAATGGCACGCATCCAGGAAGTGGCTTCTGAGCTCAAGGTAGAAGACTGGGCTGCTTCGAGCAGTTGACGTGAAAGTACTGCTGACGGCGAAGCTCAACCTTCCTCTGGGCCGTTCTGGTCAGGCCAGGTATCTTGGTCAATCTCTTTCAGGAGTTCCGGATTGCAGAGCTTATAGAACCCCGGCCTCGGGTCCGGGCAGAACTCGATCAAGCCTCGCTTGGTAAGGGCTGAGAGAATCCGCTTCGCAGATCGCTCGCTGAACCCGTAGTGGGCCATCACGT
>Ga0123329_1002871_pt1 | contig 14750 bp, 14 predicted proteins | sample BioC12SIPDNA_FD_89703 | JGI IMG/M metagenome (GOLD analysis project Ga0123329, IMG submission 89703) | Anaerobic biogas reactor microbial communites from Washington, USA - Biogas_R1_B C12 SIP DNA | ecosystem: Engineered > Bioreactor > Anaerobic > Unclassified | place: Washington, USA | collected... | reverse complement strand
GAGCGCGAAGCCATATTCCAGCAGCTTGGTGGTGTCCTCGTTGCAGGCAGGGGATGTCATCGCACCCATGACCACGCTCACCAGATTGACCCCGTCCTGCGAGCCTGAGCCCACCAAGCAGTACCCGGCGTTACCCGTGTAGCCGGTCTTGATACCGGTGACATACGCCACACTGCCCAGCAGCTTGTTGTGGTTTGCCATCTCCCGTTTCACCGCGTGCCCCGCCCAGTCGAAGGTGATGGAGGCAGTCCCCACCATCTCGGCAAATGCCGAGCTTTGCATGGCGTACGCACCCAGCGTAGCCAAGTCGCGCGCACTGGCGTAGTGGCCCTCGGCGTCCAACCCATGCGGGTTGGCGAAATGGGTGTTGGTCAGCCCCAACTGCTCCGCCCGCCTGTTCATCATATCCACGAAGGCAGCCACGTCTCCCGCCACGGATTCAGCCACGCACGTGGCGGCATCGTTGCCACTCATGACCATGAGCCCGTACAGCAACTGCTCCACGGGAACGACTTCCCCCACTTCCAGCCACATCTCGGACTCGCCGGTGTCGCACGCGTTCTGCGAGGCGGTGACGGTGCCCTTATAGTCCAAGTGCTCCAGCCCCAGCAGCCCGGTCATGATCTTGGTGGTGGAAGCCATTGCCCGGCGGACATCGGCGTTCTTCTCGAACAGAACCCGGCCGTCATCCGTATTGATGAGAATGGCAGCAGGGGCGCCCACCGAGGGGGCATCCGGCAGCACCACCCGAGCGGCCTGCGCCTCTCCGGAGTACGCAGCTTCCCCTGCCGCCTCCGCAGGAGCGGGGAGCACGGTGCTGGTGGTGCCAACCGCGACTGCAGGTGGTGCAACCAGCCACGCCGCGGGCAGGACCAGCAGTGCAAAGACCAGAATGAGTACCGCGCGATACGGCGGCGACATGACCCCTGAGACCCAACGCCGGCTCATGCCGCGAGTATACATGGAGCCGGGAAGGCCGGTGCTATACTTCGCCCCCTGCACTTTAGGTGGGAGGTGACGGAATAGGCGAGATTCTGGCCAACGCGTGGAGAAGGCTGTGGCGGAAACAGTTCTTGGCCCTCTACCCCTTTGCCCTCGGCCTCTTCAACACCCTGGCCTTCTTGGCCGTCTACTCCTCGCTGGAACCCAGTCTCGGCCTCAACGCCTTCTTCCACACCAACTTCACTCGCTGGACCTACATCCAGGAGCATCTTGCCCGGATCCTCACGCCGGGAGTACCTCTGGCCGTGGCCGTTGCGGCCGCCGTGGCGGTGTGCGTGCTGGCCGCGGCCGTGCGCGCACCCTTCTTCCGGGCGGTCACCGGCACCCACTACCCGCTGGCCCCTCGCTCGGCAGGCGAGATCCTGCGCCTCACGCTGTTCTACATGGCCACCTACGCCGTCTTCACCCTGCTTCCCTACAGCCTGGCTCCAGACGGCATCGCCTTCGCCATCCTGTCCTGGCTTCTCATACCGCTCAGCGCGCTCATCATGTTCGGAGACTACGTGCTGGTCTTCGAAGGCCTGACCCCATGGCGCGCCATCGCACGCAGCATGGCGCTCCTCCGCAAGGCTTGGCGCCCCGGCCTCGCCGTCCTGCTGCTGGCGCTGCTGCTCTGGTATCTGGTATCCCTGCTCTTCGACCGCTACTACGCCGGAAGCGGCCCCATCTTCCTGCTCTTCCCCCTGAGCCAACTGCTGGTGGAGGCCCTGGTCACCATGGTGATCGACGTCCTCCTCATCTCCACCTACGACCAGTACCGAGGATAGCGGCCCCAGCCCGTACCGTCGTACCGCCCTGTCGTGGCAATAAGCCAGGCGCGCGACGACAGCCCGCGGCCCTCAAGGCAGGATGGTGGTGGCTGAAGTGGGAAGCCGCAGTTCGGCAGGCACGGTAGTCACGTCCCGCACCATGCCGCTCGAGGCCAGCAGCGCCGCCGCGGCCAGCACCACCACCATCACCGCTATGGGCGCCAGCAGCCGCAGCGTGCGACGAGAATGCTTCACGCGTCCCATGACCAGCCTCAGACGGCGCCCCCGCGGCGGGCCACCTGCCACAGGGCGTCCCTCATCTCCTCCGCCTCGCGCCGGGCCGCTTCGCGCCACGGCAACGGCCGCTTCTTGTAGGCGTAGAGGATGGCGCGCGCGGAGTTCACCACCGCCGACACACCCTCCGGTCCAAAGAGGCCGACCATGTCCCCGGCCGTGGCACCCTGCGAGCCGTAGCCGGGAATCAGGAACGGCGTGCTGGGAAGCGCGGCGCGCAGCTCGCGGGCCTGGGCCGGATGCGTGCCGCCCACCACTGCACCCACCGCGGAAAGCCCGGATTCTCCCCTCGCCGCGACGCCCCACCCCTCCACCAGCGAGGCCATGGCGCGATAGACGGGGCGACCGTCCGCCAGCACCAGGTCCTGAAGTTCCTGTGACCCGGGATTAGAGGTCTTCACCAGCACGAACAGGCCCTTGCCCTCCTCTCGGGCACGACGTAGGAACGGCTCCATGCCATCACTGCCGAAGTAGGCGTTGACGGTCATGGCATCCGCACCGGCCACATCCAGGTGGGCCTTGGCGTAGGCCTCAGACGTGTTCCCGATGTCACCGCGTTTGGCGTCCGCGATCACCACGTAACCGAGAGCACGCGCTCTGGCCACCAGACCCAGGTACAGTTGATAGCCCACAGCCCCCAATGCCTCAAAGAAGGCCACTTGGATCTTGACCGCCACGGCAACCTCGCTCAGGTCCTGCAGCAAGCCCTCCAAGAAGTCCTGGTAAGCGCCGGCCATGTCCGCCACGTCCGGCTGGGGGCCGGTGCGGGATTGGATCTCAGCAGGAAGCGAGGCGTAGTCTGGATCCAGGCCCACCACCACGTGTGACCTCTTGCCCTCGATGGCGGCAGCCAACCTGTCCGCGAAGTTCATGCAGCGCCTTCTCCTTGCGGGTGTGCGGGTGTGCAGCGGCGGCGGGACAGAGTCCCGCCGCCAAAAAAGGCCGGGGGCGGTTACCGCCCCCGGCCCCCTCCTTCTCCTTCGGGCGCTCAGCTCACCTCACGGCGGCTTTCAGCGCAGACCCGGCGCTGAACTTGGGCACCCTTGTGGCAGCTATGTTGATGCGTGCCTTGGTCTGCGGGTTGATGCCCTCGCGGGCTTCCCGCACCTGCACGTAGAACTTGCCGAAACCGGTGAACTGTACTTCGTCCCCCGTTTCAAGGGCGTTCTTGATGACCTCGGTGAAAGCATCGACCGCCGCAGCCGCGTCCTTCTTGCTCAACCCGGCCTGCGCAGCGAACTTCTCGATGAACTCCGACTTGGTCACATTGTCCTCCCCTACTCGAATACTTAACCCACGGTTGCCCTACCGTCCCACGCAGGCAGCCGACACTGCGCCGGCCCCTGCTTCCTAACCTAGGAGGGCGCTGAAAAACAACAACCTCGGCCGCCGGAGCGCGCTGGGCGGCGCCATTCTGTGTCCTCGGTCACGCAAATAGCGCTGCTATTGGCGCTCCCTGCGTTCGAGACTGGCACGTACCCAGCACTCTCCGGCGGCGAAGCGGTCATTCTTCAGCACCCTGCTAGACCACCCGGCCGCTGATGGTCCTCATTGCTGCTTGATGCCCAACTCCGAAGAAGTGAACAAAGGATGAAGACATACCTTGGAAGCAGCGGCGTTCTCTCTTCCCCCCTCCTCTCGGTCAACCACACAGAAGAGATCGTCCACGACCAGACCCGCCGCCCTAAGCGCATCCACTGCCTGAAGCGAAGCCCCGCCCGACGTCACGATGTCTTCGACAACCGCCACACGCTCGCCCGGTCGCCACAGACCTTCCATGCCCTTGGCCGTCCCGTACTCCTTGGCGTTCTTGCGCACTATGAGAAAAGGTATTCCTAGTTCAAGAGAAAGTCCAGCACCGAGGGACACGGCGCCCAATTCCGGTGCCGCCAAGCGGTCATACACTGCTCCGCTCCCCAGCCGGGCCCGGATCATCCCGGCCATGGCCGACACTATCCCCTTCAAGCTGACGGGATCGGTCTCGAAGAGGTACTTGTCCAGGTAGTACTTGCTCCTTTTGCCGGAGCGAAGCACAAAATCCCCTTCCAGGTAGGAGACGGACAGGAGAAGCTTCCCAAGTTCCGCCTTGTCCACCACACCCTCCTCCGTCTCGTTGTCTTCAAGCCCGGCCGGCCCGCGTACGCCGGCCCCGGCTGCAAGCCGTGTGGACTATACCCCGGACACCGCAATCTCCGCCAGTACCAGCGAGGGAGCGAACACAGAACCGTGCAGGTAGTCCCATTGGGCATCCCCGGCCACTTCGGTCACGCTGCGCAAGAGCGAAAGCAGATCCGTGGCGAGCGTGGCCTCCCGCACCGCCCGCGACGGGGCCCCACCATGGATGAGTTGGCCTTTGATGCCCACCGACACCTCACCACTCACAGGGTTGATGCCGGAGTGCAGACCACTCACCTCGGTGACATACAACCCTTCGCCCACACGGCGCAGGACTTCCTCCATTGTGCCGGCCCCGTCCGACAGCAGCAGATTGCTGGCTCCCACCGCGGGGGCGCTACGGTAGGAGGGCCGGGACGAGTTGCTCGTGGACGCGCGCCCAGCCTTGCCGGCGGTGCGGGAATCATAGAGGAATCCCCCCAAGATCCCGTCCTTCAACAGATAGGTGGGGCCGCCTCGGGCCACGCCTTCATCGTCGAAAGGGAAGGTGGCCAACCCAGCCGGGTGCAGCCCGTCGTCCCGCAGTTCCAGAAGCGGCGACGCCACGGCCTCCCCTTCCCGGCCCGCGAAAAGGGAGCGGCCCTTCTGCACGGCGTCGGCCTGAAAGGCCGCCGCGAGCATCCCCAGCAACGCCGCCACGATCTGCCGATCAAGCACAACCCGATAGCCTCCGGAGGGGCAGGGGCCGGCCCCCAGCAGCCGGCGCGCCCGCGAGGCCGCTTCCTCCGCCACCGGCCCGGGTGCCAGGTCCGCCGGCTCCCGACCGCCCATAAAGCCCAGGCCGGACTCCATCTGACCCTCCCGTTCCGCGTGAGCGCTCACGTACAGGTACGCGAACGTCTGCTCCGCGTAGGCGGAGATGCCCCGACTGGACACCACGGCCACGCGGCGCTCTCCATCGCCGTAGGCCGCCTCCTCCACCATGCGCACGTCCGGCAGTGCCAGCGTCAACTTCTCCGCCTCCAATGCCAGCGCGATCTTCCGATCCAGGGGCGTAGCCCCCACCCCCGACCGGAACAGCCCGGGAACAGGGGAGTAGCCGGCCTGCGCCTGCGGCAGGCGGTGGTCCGGGTCGGGGTCGGTGGCGGCGGCGTTATCCGCCGCCGCCACCACCGCCTGCCGCAATCCCTCCGGGCTCAAATCCGAGGTATACGCATACCCCTGGCGCCCCTCCCACAGGTAGCGCACCCCGGCCCCGCGCGGCTCCGCTGCCGCCACCGACTCCGGCTCTCCCCGAAAGACCTTGATGGAGGTGGTGGTGGAGTGCTCAAGAAAGACCTCTATCTCACCCGGCAGCCGCCGCCCCGCGGCCAAGGCCTCCATACCCAGATCCGGCAACTCCCGCGGGCCCCTCAAAGCTGAGTGCCTCCCACGGTCATCTCGCGGATGCGGATGGTGGGCTGACCGGTCCCCACCGGCACCATCTGGCCCTCCTTGCCGCACATCCCGGCCTTGACCTCCAAGTCGGCGGCCACAGCCTCAATGGACTCAAGCACCCGGCGCCCGTTGCCCACCAGGGTGGCGCCCCGGACCGGCCGCCCCACGCTGCCGCCCTCAATGAGGTATCCCTCCGAAACCCCAAAAACGAAGTCCCCCGTGGCCGGGTTGACCTCGCCACCGGAGAGGCTCTTGGCGTAGAAGGCCCGAGGCGTGGCCGCGATCAGATCTTGGGCCGTGCCCGCTCCCGGCGCGAAGTAGGTGTTGGTCATACGCGGGCAGGGGATGTGGCGGAAGCTCTCCCGTCGGCCGTTGCCGGTGGCGGCAAGCCCCAGCTTGTCACCCCTCAGCAGGTCCACCAGATAGGCAGAGAGGATCCCCTGCTCTATCACCACGGTGCGCTGCGCGGGCGTGCCCTCGTCGTCAATGAGGTTGCTGCCCCACAGCCCGGCTCCCACGCCGTCATCCAAGGCGGTGAGAAACTCGGGGGCCACCCTCATGCCCAGCAGCCCTTCCCACACACTGCTTTGCTTGAGGATGAAGTCGGCCTCCAGCCCGTGGCCGCAGGCCTCGTGGAAGAGGACGCCCCCAAAACCCTGAGCCAGGACCACGGGCATGCGGCCGGTGGGAGCCGGGCCCGCCCCCAGCATCACCAGGCTCTTCTCCGCCGCCAGCGTCCCCACCTCTTCCGCCTCCTCCCGAGAAGGCGGCTCATTGGACCCGCTACGGGCCCAGGTCTCGCGCCCGGTTTGGATAACGCCTTCCCTCTGGGCAACCACAGTGGCCGCGATCAGCACCCGGCGGCGAAGATCGGTGGCGAAAGCCCCGCGGGAGTTGGCCACCCAGACCCGCTGCTCCAGCTCACCGTAGTTGGCCAGCACCTGGCGCACCTCGGCTCCACGGGAGCGGGCGCCCGTGTCCAGGGCGCGCAGCAGGGTGGCGCGCGCCGGCGGGTTGAACTGCGGTGGATCGGAGGCGGGCCCTCGCGCAGACGTGGCAGAGAGCGCCACCACCGGAGCCCCGCCTCCCTCGCCGGGGCTCACACCCCGGCTCAGTTCCCGCGCCAAGGCCAAAAGATCAGATTCGGCCAGGGATTCGGCATAGCCGAACAGCGTAGTGTTGCCACGGACGATGCGCAGGGAGGCTCCACGGTCGCGCCCGGAACCTACGTCTTCCACTCTGCCATCTTCCAGGCGCAGATTGAGAGACCGGCGGTCCTCGGCGAAAACCTCCGCGAAATCACCGCCTCGCCGGAGCGCCTCGCCGAGGACCGCCACCGCCAGTTCTGGATGGAGACCGGCGTTCACACCAACCTTTGTCACTAGGCGCCTATACGGACGCCACCGGGCTCTTGTCCAAGATGTCCTGGGCCAGGTTCATGAACTCGCCGGCCTCGGGGGCAGAGCCGGGGAAGGCCAGCATGGAGCCGTCATCAAAGTAGAGCTCCACCTGAGGCTTCTTCTGGCGCATCACGAAGTAGTAGTAAGCGGCGGCACCGGCGGAAGCGACCACGGTCAGGATGAGCAACACTCTCCATACTGCTTTCATGCCTCACCCTCCACTTCCTCTTCCTCTTCCTGCGCGTCCCTCATGCAGGTCTTCATATCGTAGAAGACCAGCCCGATGCGGCTGTCCTTCTTCCCGGTAGCCAGCATCCCCAACCCGTTTTCCTTTGGCTCCCGCGCGAAGAAGACCATGCCTTCACCGCCGGCGTCGATGACCAACTGGGTGAGCGGCGCGGACTTCATGTCCGTGGCCCGCGCATCGCCCAGGCTCGCGAGCTGGCGGGCCTTGGCGATCATAGTGAGGTTGAGGCTTTCGGGGAAGTTGGAGGCGAGCACCGTGTCCCCCCAGAACAGCACAGCCTTGTCGATGTCCGTGGAGATGTCCAACATCTCCTTGAAGGCCTTGTCGGCTTGTTCGTACAATGCCACCCTCCTCTCACGGCGCGTGACGCGCCTGATCCGTCCGCATGGATCCCCCCGGTCGCCCAGGAGACAAACGCGAGTTGCAGTGTACCATCCTCTTCTCTTGCGCCACCTCTCCGGCCAAGCTAACTTGTTCCCATGCAACCCAACGACGACGCTTTTGGTCCCGGCTACTTCACCGGCCTTTACGGAGTGATCCCTTCCCAGACCTGGGCAGACCGTTCCCGAGATGATCTCATCTCCCGGCTGGTGGCTCAGCACGACGGCCCGGCGCGCGGCCTCCCCCTCCTGGACCTGGGCTGCGGCTACGGCTACCTGCTGCAACGCTTCCACGGCCGCTACCAGCTATTCGGCGCCGATATCTCCCCCCACGCCGTCCAGGTAGCCGCCTCCCGCCTCCCCGACGCCACCTTCACCACCGCCGACGCCGAGCAGAGCCTCCCCTTCCCCATGCTCTTCCAGGTCATCCTCCTGGTCAACGTGTTGGAGCACCTGGCGCACCCCGCCCGTGCCGTAGACCGGCTCCACGCCGCCCTGCGCCCCGGCGGCCTGTGCCTGGTGCACCTGCCCACCATCAACAACCCCCTGAACCGTATCTACTACCGCTACTCCTACGCCAAGGACTCCACACACGTCTTCCGCCCCTCCGGCGCCCAGGTCACACGGCTCTTCGAAGGCGGGGGGTTCGAATTGCTGAAGGATTCCTACGCACCGCACTCGCCGACCCGGTTGTGGCGGGCGCTGAAGCCGTTTCCGCCTTTCGTGGGGGTTTACCGACGCCGACCGTAGCGCCCGCCGCCCCACAAGCGCCGGGGGCGCTCCGCCCGCGGAGCGCCCCCAACCCAATGGCCTCTCGTCAAATCCCGTTTGACCCGAGAGACCGAGTGACAGCTTGACTCTCAGTCGATCTTGCCCATGACGTTCCAGAGCACCTGTGCCACCTCGCCGCGAGACATGGAGCCCCACGGATTGGAGGCAGCCCCCGTCAGCGGCAGACCGGCGAGAAGACCGTTGTACTCAGCCAGGCGGGCGTTGGCGCCGTGGTCGGCCGAGAATGCGGTCCCCCAAGTGTTGGTGTACTCACCGTAAGGCGTGGTGAGTACTCCGGGGAACCTGGCTTGGACCGCCCGAACCACCATGGTCACCACTTGGGCGCGAGAGATCTCGAGATAGGGACTGTAGTTGGTGCCACCGGTGCCTTGCGTGATGCCATTGTCGTAAGCGGCGCGAACGAACTCGGTCATGTCCAGCTTGGTGGGATCGTCGGGATCCAGATCGGTGAACGGGGCGATCATGGCTTCATTGCAGGGAATCTGGAGAGCGCCCACGATCATCTTCGCGAACTGCCAGCGCCAGACAGGATTCTCAGGCCGGAAGCTGAAAGTACCATCATCATTCTCGTACCCGTTGATGATGCCGGCCTCGGCCATGCCTTGGATGGCCGCGTAGTACGGAGCACCCAACGGCACATCTTCGAATGCCTCCTGCTCCTCTTCCGCCGTGGTGAACGACCAGGTGAACGCCGCTGCCAGAGCCAACCCCTCGGCCGACTCCACACCGGTGGTCAACTGCGCCGTGTACACCGTTCCCGGCTCCAGCGCACCGCTCGGGTTCAGCGTGGCTCTCATGTTCGCGGCGCTGTAGCTGACAGCAGCGGCCACGGGCGTGGAGGCACCCTGCTTCGTCAGCTTGAACGTGCCCACGTTGAGCGTGCCCGGATCCATGGCTTGATCAAAGGTGGCGGTCACATTGACTCCCACATCCACGCCCGTCGCACCGCCTGCCGGCGAAACGACAGTGACCGTGGGAGCCTCTGCGGCCGGTTCCACGGTGAAGAAGGTGTGGGTACCCACGCAAGGATTGCCAACGAGGTCGGTCACGTCCACATTCGACACCAGCATGTACGTCCTGTCTGGTGTCAAGGGCGCGAGCGGGTCAACGTTAACCGTGTTGGTGCCCGTGCTGTAGGAAACGATAGCCGGCACGTTCTCGCCGGGTGAGCCCACCCAGGTGAGGAACACGTTCCCCGCGTAGTTCGCGACAGGCTCGCTGTACCTCACATGTGCAATGACATCAGGCGACACGTTGGTGGCGCCATCCGCCGGGTCCATCTCGAGGATCGTCGGTTCAACCACCGGAGTGAGATGCACGGCTACGTCCAGACGCGCACCTCTGCCGTCCTCCTCCAGACTGCCAAGTTGCCAGAAGGCTTTGTTGGCATCGTCCTCGGGGTCGGCGCCGGGAGCCACCCCGGTCACCACATCAAAGGTGAGGTCCCCCCCCATCCCCCTCGTATCCACGATGATGGTGACCACATAGGAATCTGTGCTCGCAAACTGATGGGAATGGTTGCCATATCCGGACCACCACACGTACCCGCTCTTGGGGCCGTTGTGGCCGGCATCGTCCGGCGTGGCATCCCATTCATCCTCGTAGTAGCCAGTGATGGTGGGCGAGTAGATCGCCTCGCCACTGTGCGTGCCACTGTAGGTCACCGACTCCACCGTCCAGCCGGCCGGATGCCGGAAAGCGATCACTCCCCGGGCGGCTTCAGTGGGCTCCTCGTTGTTGGGCCGGACGTTGACCACGATCTTGTAGGCCGGTCCTCTCTCGGAATTGCTGCTGTATGTCAGGCCGCTGATGCGAACGCAGCCGGAGACCAGCAGGGCAAGGCCCACAAGCAAGACGAGCAGCAGCGCGTACCCGACTCCACGTGTTGGCCTCCGCACCCTTGATCGCATACATCCTGTTGGCGTCTTCATGGAACTCCTTTCTCTTGCCGGCTGAGAACAGTCCCAGCCCATCCGGAGCTGAGTACACTGCTCCTCTCCATACTTGCCGTCCTCCCTCCAAGGTACTGCGAAAGAGGCTCCGTGTGCCAGGAGTCTGGGGCCGTGAGCAATCCCGCGACGCGCGGAGGAGAAGCACGGGGCCCGCCTCCTGGCGTTCCTCAGGCGCGCGCTGCCCTCCGCGGCGCCGAACCGGACGTGCTCCACGCCGTCGCTACGGCCTACCCGACCGCGGGGTGCAGGTAGCAGGCCACGAAGTGCCCGGGAGAAACCTCCACCAACTCGGGCAACTGCGTGTCGCAGGCGCAGCCGGCACATCCGGTCTTGGCGTAACAGCGGCCGGCAAAGCGACAGCCGGGAGCCGGGTCAATGGGGCTGGAAACGTCCCCCTCCAGCAGGATGCGCGTGCGGCGCTGAGCCGGGTTGGTGACGGGGATGGCCGAGAGCAGCGCCTTGGTGTACGGATGCAGGGGGTTGCGATACAAGTCGCGCTTGGGCGCCACCTCGACCAAACGGCCCAAGTACATGACGCCCACCCGGTCGCTCACGTGCTTGACCACGTTCAGACCGTGAGCGATGAACAGATAGGTGAGGCCGAACTGAACGGACAGCTCCGCCAACAGGTTGAGCACCTGCGCCTGCACGGACACGTCGAGGGCCGATACCGGCTCGTCGCAAACGATCAGCTTGGGTTCCATGGCCAAGGCCCGCGCGATGCCCACGCGCTGGCGCTGCCCGCCGGAGAACTCGTGCGGGAAGCGGTTGCGGTAGTTGGCGGAAAGCCCCACGGCGTTGAAGAGGTAGCCCACGCGATCGTCGACCTTGTCCCGGGGCAGCAGCCGGTTGACGCGGATGGGCTCAGCCACGATGTCGCCCACCGTCATGCGCGGGTTGAGCGACGCATAGGGATCCTGGAAGATGAGCTGGATATCCCTGCAGTAACGGCGGCGCTCCCGCGCGGGCAGCCCGGTGAGGTCTGTGCCCTGATACAGGATCCGGCCGGCGGTTGGCCGGTACAGGTTCACCAGCATCTTGCCCACCGTGGTCTTGCCGCAACCCGACTCCCCCACCAACCCGAAGGTCTCGCCGGGCATGATGTCGAACGAGAGATCGTCAACCGCCTTGAGCACCGAGATGGTCCGCCCCAAGAGGCTGCGCTCCACGACAAAGAACTTGGAGAGATGCCGCAGTTGGAGGAGAGGCTCGGTCATGGCGCCACCTCGCTGTCCGCCCTGCGCACAGCGCCGCCTGCTTGCGCGGACTCGGGCGAGAGCGCGGTAGCGGCTTGGTTGCAGCCGGGCTCGAAGAGGAAGCAGCGCAGCTTCCGTCCTTCCACCTCGATGAGCGCCGGCTGCTCAGCGGCGCAGCGCGCCCTGCGGCGATCGCAGCGCGGCGCGAAGGCGCAGCCCCGCGGCAGATGCAGCGGGTTGGGCACCATGCCTCGGATCATGTAGAGCGGCTCCGTAGCCTCCGTGTCCTCCATGGTGGGGATGGAGCGCAGCAGCCCCAGCGTGTAGGGGTGGAGCGGCCGCTCGAACAGTTGCTCGGTGGTGGCCTCCTCCACCACCTGCCCGCAGTACATGACGATGACCCGGTCCGCCGTCTCGGCCACCACGCCCAGGTCGTGGGTGATGAGGATGACGGCCATGCCGATCTTGTCGCGCAGGTCGCTGATGAGGGCCAGGATCTGGGCCTGGATGGTCACGTCCAGGTCGGTGGTGGGCTCGTCGGCGATGAGCAGGTCGGGGTCGCAGGAGAGGGCCATGGCCGTCATGACCCGCTGGCGCATGCCGCCGGACATCTGGTGCGGGTAGTCCTTGATACGCTTCTCCGGCGAGGGGATGCCCACCAGGCGCAGCATCTCCACGGCCCGCTTCACCGCCGCCCTCCGGTCCAGCTTCAGATGCAGGCGGATGCTCTCCGTCAGTTGGTCCTCGATGGTGAACACGGGGTTGAGGCTGGTCATGGGCTCCTGGAAGATCATGGAGATGTGATTGCCACGAATGTCACGCATCTCCCCCTTGGGGAGCTTGAGGAGATCCCGCCCCTTGTAGAGGACCTCGCCCGCCACGCAGCGGCCGGGGGGCTGCAGCAGCCCCAGGACGGACAGCGCCGCCACGCTCTTGCCCGAACCGGACTCGCCCACGATGGCCAGCACCTCGCCCTCGCGCACGGAGAAGCTGACGTCGATCACGGCGTGGACCGTGCCCTTCTTCATGGCGAAGTCGGTGCTGAGCCCCCTGACCTGGAGCAACAGCCCGGCCTCACCGTGCCCGCCCTTCGGTGGCGGCTCCGCGACACCACGAGCCTCAGCCGCACACGCGGCGGCCGTGCCGGCCGGTCCCGCTGTCACGGTCATCGGTTCACCCGGAGGAACGCCGGTCATGTCGGTGTTGACGTCAATGCTCGTGGTTCGCCGGCTCCTACTTGATCCGCGCTTTGGGGTCCAGGGCATCGCGTAGGCCATCTCCCAGCAGGTTGAAGGCCAGCACCGTGGCCGTGATGGCCATGCCCGGGAAAAGCAGCGTGTGCGGCGCCTGGAAGATGAAGCCGCGGGCCCGGCCCAGCATGTCACCCCACTCCGCCTGGGGTGGCTGGACGCCCAGCCCCAGGAAGCCCAGGGCCGCCGTGTCCAGCACCGCGCTGGAGATGCCCAACGTGGCCCGCACGATGATCACGGACAGCGCATTGGGCAGCACGTGCCGCAGGATGATGCGCGAGTCGCTCAGGCCCACCACGTGGGCCGCCGCCACGTAGTCGTTCTCCTTGATGGAGAGGATGCTGCCGCGCACAATGCGCGCGTACTCCGGTATGGACACCAGGCCGATGGCCACCACCGCCTTGTCGATGCCCTTGCCCAGGGCGGCCATGAGGGTGATGGCCAACAGGATGGAGGGCACGGACAGCATCATGTCCATGACCCGCATGATGACGGTATCGACCCAGCCGCCGGCGTATCCGGCCACCGCGCCCAGGATGATGCCCACAGTGAGCGCGATGGAGACCGCCAGCAATCCCACGGTCAGCGACACCCGCGTCCCGGCGATCACCCGGCTGAAGATGTCCATCCCCAGTTGGTCCGTCCCGAACCAGTGCTGCGCGCTGGGCGGCTTCAGCGCATTGGCCATGTTGGTCTCGATGGGGTTGTAAGGGGTGATGTAGGGACCTATGACGGCCAGCAGCGCCAGGAAGGCGATGAAGATGAGGCTGACCAACGCCGCCCGGTTCGCCTTCAGGCTGCGCCACATCTCTAGCCACTGGTTCTCGGGCTTCTCGTGGAGCGTCTCATCGAACTCGGGGATGCTTCCGTCCGGCAACAGCTCCCCCAGCGCCATGGTCTCGTCGGCGACCAGGCCCTCGGAAGCAGGCTCAGGCGGCGTGCCCGGCGCAACGGGGCTGTCCCACTTGCTCACGGGCTACCCCTCCTTCTTGGAGGCGTACTTGATACGCGGGTCCAGGTAGGCGTAGACCAGGTCCGCCACCAGGTTGACGGTGACGAAGATAAGCGCCACCAGCAGCACGATGCCCTGCACCACCGGGAAATCCGACTTCAGGATGCTGTCCACGGTGAACTTGCCGATGCCCGGCCAAGAGAACACGCTCTCCGTGAGCAGCGCGCCGCCCAGGAGCGCCCCGAACTGAAGGCCGATCACCGTGGTCACGGGGATCAGCGAGTTGCGCAGGGCGTGCTTGCCCACCACCTTGATCTCGCGAAGGCCCTTGGCCCGCGCCGTCCGGACATACTCCTGGCCCAGCGACTCCAGCATGGAGGAGCGGGTCATGCGCGTGATGATGGCCATGGAGTACATGCCCAGGGCCAGAGAGGGCAGGACAAGGTGGAGCAGCGCATCCTTGAGAGCCGCCCAGTCTCCGGCGATGACCGCGTCGACCATGTAGAAGCCGGTGACACGGGCAGGCTCCAGCAGCACGTTGATGCGGCCCCCGGAGGGCAGCAGGTGCAGAAAGCCGCTGAAGAACATGATGAGGAGGATGCCGAGCCAGAAGATGGGGATGGACACCCCCACCAAGGCGATGAGCGAGCCCGCCGCATCGAAGATGGAGTTCTTCTTCACCGCGGCGACGACCCCCAGCAGGATGCCGAAGATGGAGGCAAAGATGATGGCGGCGATCGCCAGTTCGATGGTAGCCGGGAAACGGGCGCCGATCTCCTTTGCCACGGACGCCTTGGAGAAGTAGGAGACGCCCAGGTCTCCCTGCAGGGCGCCCCACAGGTAGGTCAGGTACTGCACCACCACCGGCTTGTCCAACCCGTTGGCCATCCGCCAGGTGGTGATGGCCTCCTGCGTGGCGTGCTGCCCCAGGACGATGGGCGCCGGGTCCGGTGAGAAGACCCGCATCAGCGAGAACACGATGAT
>Ga0123329_1002867_pt1 | contig 14754 bp, 9 predicted proteins | sample BioC12SIPDNA_FD_89703 | JGI IMG/M metagenome (GOLD analysis project Ga0123329, IMG submission 89703) | Anaerobic biogas reactor microbial communites from Washington, USA - Biogas_R1_B C12 SIP DNA | ecosystem: Engineered > Bioreactor > Anaerobic > Unclassified | place: Washington, USA | collected... | reverse complement strand
CGCTCGCACCCTGATGCCGGACCAAGTCTATGAGGCGGGGCAGCGCCGACTGGTCGACTGGGCGCAGGGGTTCGCCCGCGCGCACGCGGCTGAGTCGCCTGCGCTGTTCCACGCCGAATCGGCGCTCTGCCACGCGCTGAGCCTGGCCGAAGCGAATGACGAGCCGACACCCGCGCGCCGCCTGCTGAACGCGCTGCGCCCGTACCTGCGCGAGTACGCGCCCAACCGCCTGCCGCCCGATGTCGCGCACCGCCAGCCAGAACTCACCGGCGAGCGCGCCGAAAGCGCCCGCCTAACCGATCAGGGGCTGGCGCAGACTGACGCCGGACAGTGGGAGACCGCCGACCAGGCGCTCACCCGCGCGCTGGACCTACGGCGCGAGCACGACAGCCCGCACGCGATCGCGGAAACATTAGTCGCGCTGGCGCGGCTGCGCGACGCTGAGGGGAATTATCCGCAGGCGGCGGAGCACCTGATCGAAGCGGCGGAGATGGTCTTCAACCTGGGCGCGGAGCCGTCCCTGAGCGTGATCCGGCGCGGGCTGGCGCAGGTCTATCGCCACTTGGGGCGCTACGCCGACGCGCTGGCAGTGCTGGACGACACGCCCGACGCCCACGAGGAGCGCGCCGCCGTCTTGCGCGCCGAAGGGCATTATGACGAGGCCGCGCGAGAGATCACGCTGGCGCCAGATGCACCGCCGGAAGCGCGTGCCGAAATTCTGCTGCTGGCCGGGCGCGCGCAGGACGCGCTCGACGCGATCGCCGGGCAAGATGACCCGGCCTCGGCGCTGCTGCGCGCGCAGGTAAACCACGTCGAAGGGAACGCTGAGCAGGCGATCGAGACCTACCGGCTCGCGCTTGACACCGCCGGCGATGACTCCGTCGCCCGCGCCAAGACGCTGCGCGGGTTGGGCGCTGCGCTGGCGCTGGCGGGGCGCAGCGAAGAAGCGCAAACCGCGCTGGAAGAGGCGCTCGAACTGCAACGCGCCGAATCCCCGCCCGAGCCGACGCTGCTCGCGCGCACGCTCAAGCTGCTGGCGGCGATACGGCTGGCGCACGGGGATTCCGCCGGTGCTGCCGAAGCCGCCCGCGAGGCGCTTGACCTGCTAGAGCGCGCCCAGTCCCCTGGCGACGCGGCGGACGCTTACCGCACACTTGGGCGCGCGCTGTGGGCGCGTGAGGACTACGCCGGGGCGCTCGAAGCGTTCGAGGGCGAGGTCGAGCACGCGCAGGCGCTGACGGTCCGCGACGATAAACGAATCGGCCTCGCGCTGCATCACGTCGCGCAGGCGTATTATCACACCGGCAGCCCGGACCGCGCCGTCGCGAACTATCGCCGCGCGCTGACTCACCTCAGCCCCACCGCCGACCCACACGCCTTCTATATCACGCAGCTTGCGCTGCACCTGGCGCTGATCGCCGCCGAACGCCTGCCTGCCGCGCTCGACGTGGCGCAGGAGATGGTCGAGCACAGCGCGCGGCAGCCTGATTTTCCGCTGCAACCCTACGGGTACGCGCAGGCGCTGCGGGCGCGCACGCAGCTTGTCATGGAGCGCCCGATCCGCGCCAACCAGTCGCTGGACGAGTGGACACAAACGCTCGCCGCGCGCATGAGCGAGGCGGTGGTGGATCCCAACCCGGCGCTGCGGGCGCTGGCGATCGGGCTGGCGGCGCGCAGCCTGCTGGCGGACAACCGCCCCACGCTGGCGCTCGAAGTCGCGCAGATTGCGGCAGACCTCACCGCGCAACACTTCCCTGAAACGCTGGCGGCCTGGGCCGCGATCCGTGACCTGGGCGAAGCCTACGCCGCGCTTGGCCAGCACGAGGAAGCGATCCTTACGCTGGAGCCGCTGCTCGCGCCAGAATTAGAAGCGCACCCTGCGACCCACGCCCTCGCCCACCGCCTGACCGGCGAGGCGTACCGCGCGATCAATGACCCTGACAGCGCGCTGCGTCACCTGGACCTCGCGCTAATCCACGAGCCGGACGAGCACCAGCGCGGTCTGATCCACGAGACGATCGCTGCGCTGCACCTGGATCAGGGCCGCCCGTCTGAGGCGGTTACCAGCCTGCGCGCCAGCGTCGCGCTGCTCGACCGCGCGACGCACCCGGACGCGACGGCGCGCATGCTCACCACGCTGGCGCGGACGCTCGGCGGCCTGAACCGCTACGCCGAGGCAATCGGCGAGTACGAAGAAGCGCTGGTCGTGCTGCGCGAGGTCGAAGACGCCAGCCCAACACACACCGCCGACGTGCTGCTTGCGCTCGGCCAGACGCACGAAGCGCAGGGCCAGCTTGCCGAGGCCGCACGCGCCTATCGCCGCGCCCTCAACATTTTGGAACGCGCCGACGCGCCCCGCCTCGCGCGGGATATTTTGCACCAGCTTGCGCGGGTGAGCGCCGCGCAGGGCGATGGCAGCGCCGTTCAGTTGTACGAGCAAACGCGCGACGAGACCGCGCAATGGGGCGAGCCGCGCGAGCTGGGAATCGTGCTCTGCGAATTGGCGGATGTGCACCGGGACGCCGCGCGTCTGCCGCTGGCGCTACAAAATTATCAGGCGGCGCTCGAACAGCAACCCGCCGACAGCTTCCCGCGCGAGCGCGTCAACACGCTGCGCAATATGGGCCGCGCTTACCGGCTGGCCGAGCGTTACGAAGAAGCGCGCCAGACGTGGACCGAAGCGCTCGATCTGTCTCGCCGCCTGCCCGATCACTCGCCGCTCGAAATGGCGCTAACCTACCACGCCATCGCCGAGGCGCACCGCAGCCAGGAACAGTGGGACCAGGCGGAGAAAACGTACCGCGAAGCGCTGCAACATCACGAGCCGCGCACTATCGCGGCAGCGGCGACGTGGCGCGCATTGGGGCAGACGCTGCACGGCGCGGGCCGCCCCGCTGACGCCATCGAGCCGCTGCGCCGCGCGCTCGAGATCGAGAAGGCGCAACCGCAACAGGCGAATGCCCGGCTGGTCCAGACGCTGCAGGCGCTGGCGAACGCGTACCAGGCATCCGGCGATCTGAAATCAGCGCTGGCACACCATCACGAGGCGCTCGTCTATATGGACCGCGCGCTGCAACCCATCGCCTACGCGGACACGCTGCGGCTGCTCGGGCGGCTTTATTGCGAGAACAACCAGTACCGGCAGGCGCACACCGCGCTCGACGAAGCGCTCGCCATCGAAAACAGCCTGACGCCGCGCAGCGACGAGCGCATCAGCCTCACGCTGCAAGCGATCGCGGACACGTACCGCGCCGAAAACGACCTGGAGAAAGCCGCCGAGTTCTATCAGAAGGTCACCGTCTACGCGAACCTCGCCCGGCCCGCCAGCCAGAACCTCAAAGAGACGCTGGACGAGCTTTCTCGGCGGCGAGCCACGCTGCAGGCGGCGCAGCAATCGCTCGCCCTGCTGGATCGCAGCGACACCGCTGATCTGAAGGACCTGACGTTCATCTACGCGCTGATCGCGCGCTCGCACGCCGGGCTGAAGCAGCCTGATAAGAGCGTCGAGGCAATCTACGAGCTGCTGGACGTGCTCGACGCACGCCAGGCCGACCTGCGCCGCGACGATCCGGAGCCGGACTATCGCGCTCTGGCGTGGCTGGCCGCCGCCGCGCGCGCGCAAGACGAAGACGATCTTCCCTCGGCGCGGCTTGCCTGTCGCACCGCGCTCGAATCAGTCCAAAACGCGAACCTGCAGTGGGTGATCGAGCAGGTTCAGCTTTCGCTGGCCTAGGCCGCCACACGCCCTGGCGGGCAGGCTCCACGCACGACGGAGTACAACGACGATGACACCGCAAGAGAAGCAGTTGGCGCATGTGTTCAAGGCGTTGTCCGACCCGAACCGGCTGCGCATCTTCGACCTGCTGACGTTCAATGACCTCGCGAACTCCGAATTAATGGCCGCCATCGGTCTGAGCCAGAACCTGCTGTCGCACCATCTGAACACGCTGACCGACGCGGGGCTGGTCGAGGTGCACCCCAGCATTGGCGACGCGCGCCGCCGCTACTACGCCGCCAACCTCGACGCGGTCGCGGGTGTGCGACGCTGGTTCAGCCATCACGCGCCGGTCGCGCAGCGCCCGCTGCCCGCTCTGGAGCGCCGCCGTCACGTGCTGTTTCTCTGCCTGAAGAACGCCGCCCGCTCCTTGATGGCTGAGGCGATCGCGCAGCATATCGCCCCGGACGCGCTCGTTGCCAGCAGCGCCGGGCTGGAACCGCACGCCCCGCCGCAAAGCCTCGCGCTCCAGGTGCTGGAAGAACACGGCATCTCCACCGATGCGTTGCGCCAGCGAGCCCTCGCGGACCTGCCGCCGCAGAATCCCGACATCGTGATCACCGTCTGCGATCGGGTTCACGAACGGATCGACCGCGCAACGTTGCAGGCCAGCCAGTATCTGCACTGGTCGCTGGTCGACCCGGCGGAGCTGGCCAGCGACTATGAGGGGCAGCTCGCCGCGACACGTCAGCTTTACCGGCGGCTGGAACAGCGCATCACCGTCTTCGTACAGCGCCTGATCGAAGAGGAGGCCGCGCCGCCAGCGTAGAGCAAGCGCCGTTTCCCCGTGTATCAGTCCAACCCCGCATTTGGTACAATTGGAGCGGTCAAGATCAACCATCAGCCATCATCAGCCAGGCGTTATCGCGCTGTTGCCGGTTGTCTGATCGCTGGGTTTTGCGGTTTGTAGCTGTTGTTAGCTTTGGAGGTTTATCGTGGGTTTTCGTCGTTTCACGCTCGCTTTTTTGCTGTTGATCACCGCTGCCCTCGTCTTGCCCAACAGCGCAGCGCGCGCTGCCGGCCCGACCCGCGCGGACTGCGTCGCCAGCCCCAGCGGCCCCGGCTGCATTGCCGGGCTGCCGTCGGTCGAATACCAGATGCTGCTCGATGAGATGCTGCTGCATCCTGAGCCGGACGTCCGCCCGCTGGCCGTCAACCAGGATGAGCTTTCGCGCTTTGCCTTCCGCAAGATCGTCGGCGGCGCGGCGACCATCTACAACGGCCCGAACGGCGAGCCAATTGGCAGCATCGACGAGGGGTTTAACTACGTCACGGTCAACAGCATTCATGGCGACTGGATCGAGATTAACGATGGCGAGTGGATGCCCAGCAGCCAGCTCGCGACCGCGCGCCCTAGCGAGTTCACCGGCGTGTACCTGGATGGCGAGCTGGATTACCCGATGGCGTGGGTATTGGTTCCCGCGCATCCCAGCCCGGTCCCTGGCGTGGCAGGCGATGAATCGCGCCCGAAGATCGAGCGTTACACGCGCGTGAACATCTTCGCCACCGCTGAGGTCGGCGGCTGGGAATGGTATCTGATCGGCCCGGACACGTGGATCCAGCAGACGATGGTCGCGCGGATTGTCGAGCCAGAGCACCCCGCAAAGGTCAAAGGGCGCTGGTTCGCCATCGACCTCTTCGAGCAGACGATGATCGCCTATGAAGACGACACGCCCGTCTTCGCCACGCTGATTTCGTCCGGCTTGCCGCAGTGGCCGACGCGCGAAGGGACGTTCACCGTGTGGGCGCGGCAGGTTAACGGGCACATGAGCGGCGCCGAAGGTCAGGCGGACTTCTACTCGCTGGAAAACGTGCCGTACGTCATGTATTTCGATCAGGCGATCTCACTGCACGGCACGTACTGGCACGATGGCTTCGGCTATCGGCACAGTCACGGCTGCGTCAACCTCTCGATCACCGATGCGCACTGGGTATTTGATTGGAGCAACGAGGGGGGCTATGACGCGCCTTACGTCCATGTCTACAGCTCGGGGGAATATCGCTAGCCGCTATCCAAAGCGCGTGCGCCGCTGGTTCCTCTAGCCTCTAGGACGAGGACAAAGGAACAAGACGGCAGCGCTTTTTCCTTTCCCCCGGTCCTACGTGCACCCCCACGCGCCTCTCGACAGGTGAGAGGCGCGTTTTCGTCTTGCCCGCTCAATTTCCCGGTTTGATTTTCCCTCACCCGCGTTTGGGTCTATGATGGGGGACTGGCGCGCCGCTTGACGAGGAGACTGGCCCCATGCTGACAGCTACGGAAATTCGTTCTGCGATCCCGCTGGCGTTTGACGAAGTCTCGCTGCCGGGGCTGACTGCGGAGCGCGGCCAGGTGCGCGACAATTACGCGCTGGCCGATGGGCGGCGGATCGGGATCGCGACCGACCGCTTCACGATCTTTGAGCAGCAGGTCGGCCTGGTTCCGTATCAAGGCCAGATTATCAACCAGCTTTCTGCGTGGTGGTTCGAGCAGACCGCCGACATCACGCCAAACCACGCGATCGACATCCCCGACCCGAACGTGACGATCGCGCTGTCTGCCGATCCACTGCCGATCGCGGTGATCGTGCGCGGGTTCATCTGCGGGATCACGCCCTCAAGCCTGTGGACGCAGTACGAAGCAGGCGAGCGCGTGATCTATGGGCGCAGCTTCCCCGACGGCCTGCGCAAGAATCAGGAGCTACCTCGCCCCATCGTCACCGCCGCCGAGAAGACCTTCGGGCAGGCGCACGAACGCCCGCTCACGGTCGAGGACGTGCTGGCGCGCGGCATCTCCGCCGAACTGTGGGATCGTATTCACGACGTGGCGCTGCGTCTCTTTCAGCGCGGGCGGCAGCTTTCGGTGCTGGCTGACCTGCTGCTGGTCGACAGCAAATACGAGTTCGGGCTGGACTTACACGGCGACCTCGTGTTGATTGACGAGCTGCATACGCCCAACAGCAGCCGCTTCTGGCGCGTCGAGACGTACGACGAGCGCTTCGAGGCAGGCGAGGAGCCGGAGAGCTTCGACCGGGAGCTCATGCGCCTGTGGTATCACGCGCAGGGTTACGGCACGCGGGACGTCCTGCCGCCGCTCCCTGACGCGCAGATCGTGACCGTCAGCCAGCGTTACCAGCAAGTGTATGAGCAGCTTTGCGGGCAGCCGTTCCACCCCGCCGAATACCCCGCGCAGCCGCGTGTCGTCGAGGCGTTGCGCCGCGCGGGCGCCCTCATCTGAGCCATGCCACGCGATCCGGGCGTATCATCCCCGCCGGGCGAGCGCGCTGCGCCGCCTGAGACCCCGCCGCGCCGCGCCAGACTCGGCATGATCGGCGCGGTCGTGTGGATGGCGCTCGTCCTCGGCCTGTATTACTGGGTGCACAAGCCACTAACGCCCGCGCTGGCCGCTGCGCTTGGCGGCGCGCTGTTCGATCTGGCGATTGCGGCAGGTTTCGCGGTCGTCGCCGCCGGGCTGGGGCGCCGCCTGCTGCTCCCGCTCGACATGAGCGCACTCAGCGTCGCAGAACGTCTCGCGCTGGACGGGATGATCGGGCTTGGCGCGCTGTCGCTGCTGATCATGGCAGCAGGCGCGCTGGCGCTCAACGTGCTGAGCGTGGGCGGACTGCTGATCGTCGTGGCGCTGCTGACGCGGCGCGAGCTTGGCGAGTGGCTGCGCGAGATGCGCGGCTGGCTGCGCGGCGGCTTGCCCGGCTCCGGTTGGGCGCGCGCCCTGGCATGGATCGCGGTTGTGTTGCTGGCGCTGGCGCTCGTTCTGGCGACGCTGCCGCCCACCCGCTGGGACACGTTGACTTACCACCTCGCCGGGCCGCAACAATACGTTGCTGAAGGGCGTTTCTTCGGCACGCCGCACAATCACTTCCTCGGCTTTCCGCAGCTTGTCGACACGCTCTACGCGGGGCAGCTTGCGATCAGCGGGCGGCTGAGCGGCGCCGGGCTGCTGCATTTCTGGATGGGCGCGCTGGCGCTGATGATCACCGGCGGCAGTGCGGCGCGGGTGGGTGGGCGCGTCGCAGGTTGGATCGCGGTGAGCCTGCTGCTGGGCGCGTTCAGCGTGTGGCACGAGATGTCCTTCGCCTATGCCGATTTGCTGCCGATGGCGCTCGGCATGGGCGCGCTGGTCGCCGTCGAACGCTGGCACGCGAGCGAGCGGCGCGACGGGCGCTGGCTGGCGCTGGTTGGCGCGCTAGGCGGGCTGGCGATGGGTTGCAAATACACGGCGATCTGGCTCGGCGTGGCGCTCGGCGCGCTGGTGCTGTGGCTGTCGCGGCGGGATGGGCCGCGCGCGCTGCTGATTCATGCCGCGATCTATGGCGGCGTGGCGAGCGCGCTGGTGCTCCCCTGGCTGGCGCGCAACGCCGCGTGGTATGATAACCCGGTGTACCCGTTCTTCTTCGATGGCGGCGAGATAGACGCCATCCGGCAGGACTGGTACGCGCAGCCGCGCTCCGGCCTGATCTACTCGTCGGACGCGTGGCAGATCCCGGTCATGCCGCTGGTAGCGACCATTTTGGGCGCAGAGGATCGCGGCAGCTACGCGATCGACACCGGCCCCTGGTTCCTGATCCTGGCGCCGCTGATCGCGCTGGTGTGGCGGCGGTTGTCGCCAGACGAGCGTGGCGCGGCAGGACGCGCGCTGTTGGTAGCGGGCGTCATTCTGATCGCGTGGATCGTCTCGTCGGCGTTCGGCTCCTACGGCAACCGGCAAACGCGGCTGATTCTGTACGTCTTTCCGCCGCTGGCGGTCGTCAGCGCGCTGGCTCTCGAAGGGATGCGCCGCCTGCCCGAGAAGCCGCTTAATCTCGGCTTTGTGCTGCGCGCCATGCTGACGATCACCCTTGCGCTGAGCGTGATCACCGCCGCGAGCCAGACGCTCGGCAGTGGCCTGGAACGCTACTACGGCGGTGAGGACGACTACCGCGACGCGTTTCTCGATCACACACTCGGCTGGCATATCGAGGCGATGCGTCAGGTGAACGCGCTCCCGCCGGGCACGCGCGTCCGCTTTTTGTGGGAGCCGCGCAGCCTGTACTGCGCGCCGGACGGCGCCGCGTGCGTGCCGGATTCGCTGATGGATGGCTGGTATTACGCGCGGCGCGCGGTTGGGGATGGCAGTCCAGGCGCGATCGCCGCTGCGTGGCAGCGCGAGGCGGATCGCCTGCTGGTGTATGACTTCGGCGCCCGTTTCGAGCGCGACGACAACACGCTCTATACACCCGCCGACTGGGCCGCCTGGGATGCGTTCGTCGCGGAGCACCTCGTCGCAGAGTGGCAGGGCGCTAAAGACGGCGAAGCGATCTACACGCTCTACCGCTGGCGCAGCCCGTGAGCGCACTCACATCCTTGACTCCAACACGCGGCCTGGACGTTAACCACGCCGCCTCGACAGGGAAGGCCCTTTTGACCAACCGCTTCACATTGCTCTCCGGCGCGGGCGCGTTCATGGATGAGCTCACCCGTACGCTGCAAGGCGATCACGCCCGCCTCTATGCCCAGTTCATGACGTATGAAGGTGACGCCACCGGCGAGGCGTTCGCCGCGCTGCTGGCCGATCAAGCGGCGCGCGGTGCGGATGTGCGCCTGATGGTCGACGCCTACAGCGACATGATCCTCAGCGATGTGTGGCCGGTGTTGCTCCACCGCCAGCATGAGGTCGCCGCCGAGCGCGCCAAGACGCACGCGCTCTTTGACCGGCTGCGCGCGCAGGGCGTCGGCGTCCAACGAACCGCGCCTCTCGGCGCGCTGGCGCGCTTCGCGCTCTATCGCAATCACAAGAAGATGGTCGTGCTCGATGAGCGGATCGCGTTCGTCGGCGGGATCAACATCTCCGATCACAACTACGACTGGCACGATTTCATGGTCAAGATCGAGGGGCCGCTGGCCGCTACGCTCGCGCATGATTTCCGCACCACGTGGGACGGCCAAACCGCGCCGCTGGCGACGCCCTGCCCCGGCGAGGACTTCGTGCTAAACCAATGTCCCGGTCGCTACAGCATCTTCGAGGAGATTCTGCGCATGATCGACCGCGCGCAGCAGACGATTGTGATCGAGTCGCCATACCTCCTGGGCGACCGGATCGAGCGCGCGCTGCGGGCGGCGGCAGAGCGTAGCGTGCGCGTTTCGCTAATCCTGCCCGCGCACAGCAACAAGCTGCTCTACCGGCGCTGGGTCCGCGTCCTGTTGCGGCGGCTGGACCATCCGAACGTCACGGTCTACGGCTTCACCGGCTGTGGCGGTATGACGCACGCCAAGCTGATTCTCGTCGACGATCAGTGGGCAAGCTTCGGGTCCTTTAATATGATCGAGTTGGAGGGACTGACACAGAAGGAGCTGAACGTTTTTTCCAGCGATCCCGACCTGATCGCCCAGCTCCAGGCCCTGATCGTCCGGGATATCGCCCAGGCCGTGCCGGTCCCGGCCCCGCGCGCAGCAGGCCGGCCCTTGTATACTGTCCTGTACCATTTCTTTCGCTGGTGGACGCGCCGCCTGATTCGCAGCGCGGATTGGAAAGCACGCTATTGCTAAACCGACTTCGCTCTAATCGTATCGCAGTCAAGTACCTCATTCTCTCCGTGCTCGTCCTCGGTGGCATGGGGATGCTGAACTACTTCGACGTGTTCGAAGGTTTCTCGGACACGGTGATGCGCTTCATGGACCGGCTCGCCAGCTACGGCAAGATCGGCATGTTCGTGGTGGGGCTGGTGTCGAACACGACGCTGGTGATCATCGTCCCGTACAACCTGCCGATGTTCACGCTGGTCATCTACGCCGACACGCTGTGGGAAGTGGCCGCCATCGGCGCGGCGACCGGGCTGGGCGGCGGCCTTGGCGAGGTCATCTCGTACGCCGTGGCGCACACGCTCGCCTCGCACGTCGACAGCCTGTCCGAAAGCGCCCTGTTCCGCTGGACCAAGCGCACCATCGAGCGCCGCCCACGCCTGATCCCACTGTTCGTCTGGCTGGCGTCCGCGACCCCCGTGCCGGATATGGCGATCATCGTGCCGCTGTCACTGATTCGCTACCCCTGGAAGAAGATGATCCTGCCGATGATCACCGGCAAAATCCTTCAGAACGTGGTGGTTGCGCTGCTGTTTCGTTTCGCGGCGGACGCTGTGGCCGACCGGCTGTCGGACAACATCAACTTTGACCTGACTGCGATCTTCCTCGTGCTGTTCATCCTGCTGATCGCCTACCAGATCGAGAACGCCCGCGCCCAGCAGAAAAATACCGAGCGCACCCCATCAGAGCGCGCTGGTAGCGAAATCGAACGAATATCTGCCGCGGACTAGCGCGTACCGTCAGGCGCTCACCGACGAGCGCCGCACGCGCAAGCGGCTGTAGACGAACAACACCGGCACCACCGCTTCCACTGTGGCGACCGCTTCCGGGATCAAGTCAGCATCGCTCACCGTTCCGTGCAGCCAGACGGCGCCATCTTTAATCACAACCTTAATCGGCTCGCGCGCGGTGAAGGTGTTCCGTTTCAGCGCGCGGATGATCACGTGCCGCAGCGTCTCGCGTCGATAGCGCATCGCGGCCTCCTCCGTTCCAGCCATCTCCCCAGTGCACCGTCCGTCCCGGCGCCACACACCCCCGATTCAAGCATTAATCGCCGGGGGGCACAAATCGTACCAGCCACCGCCGAATTGTCACGACCGGGGGTTTGGTGTACAACACAAGTAGATTGCGGCGCCGCGTGCCCCGGCAAAGACATGCGCTTGCTGGTCCGAATTTCCGCAGCGGACGCCGCACAAGCATCGGCATCATGACGCGCATCGACCAGTGAAGGAGGCAGGGATGAGAGAGCAGATCACTTCTGGCGCGGGCCGCGCCCGGCGCCAGTGGCGTGCGGGCCTGATTGCGGTGGTCGCGCTGGTGATCGCCGCGCTGGTGACTCCGCTTGCGTTTGCCGCGCCCGGCGCGCAAGACGGCCCGACGGTTCTGCGGATTGGCTATCTGGGCGACCCAACCGGCGACGCGGGTAACGGCGCACGCCTCGCCATCGACCAGATTAACGGCGGGGGGGGGTTCGCCGCGCAGGACGGCACGACGTACCTGTTCGAGTTGATCACTCTGCCCGACGCGGCAACGGAAGGCTCGCTCAGCAGCGACGTGAACAAGCTCATGCAGCGCGAGGGGCTGATAGCGCTGCTCGGCCCGGATGACAACGAGGTGCTCTCGCCGGACAATGTCGACGCGCTGGTCGAAACTGACCTGCCGATCCTGACACCGGCCACTGCTGACCGGCTAACGGAAGATGACGATACGAACTCGCTGTTCCGCATCCGCGCCCCAGAGTACGCCTATAACTGGGCGATGGTGTCCGTGCTGGTCGAAGAAATTGCCGCCGAGTCGTTCGCACTGGTTCAGACGGATGTCGCGTCGACCGCCGCGCTGGCCTCGTTTGAGGACGCGCTGAGCGACCGGGGCATCACGCCGATCGACAAAATTCAGCAGCCAGATAATGCCCGCCTCGACGATCATGCCGAAACGCTGGCAAGCCGCCAGCCCGACGTGGTCGCGATGTGGGGTCCGATGGCCGACGCCGCCAGCCTGCTGCGCCAGTTGCGCGACGATGGCTGGGAAGGTCGCTTCGTCTACCGGCACGCGGATGAGGCTGCTCGCGCCCAGGCGTTCCCGCGCGAGCTGGCCGAGGGCATCCTGGGCATGAACAACTGGGTGTACACCTACGGCTCGCGCGCCTCACAGATCTTCCTGCGCGATTACTCAGTCGCGTTCAACAAACTCCCGAGCGGCCTGGCGGTCGCGGGCTATGACGCGATCTGGTATCTGCGCTCGACCGTGATCAACTTCGGCGCCTCACCTGAAAACATCCGTGACGGGCTGATGAACGGAAACCCGGTCGCGCTGGTGCACGGCCCATTCCATCCGGTCGATTACTCGAACGGCGACCTGACACGCGTTTCGACTGTCTACGCGCTCGATCAGTATGGCGGGCCGGTCGTGCTGGCGCGCTTTGACGAGCGCGAGCCGCTGGTGCTCGATGAGACGGGCGACGCCGTGGTCGATGTTCCGACGCCGACCCCCGGCCCGCCGACCATCACCCCGCTGCCCAGCGCAACGCTTGAGGGCGTCTGGGCGACCGTGACCGCGACTGCGCTCAATGTTCGCGGCGGCCCCGGCTTCGATTACGACCGCATCCTGCAACTCAGCGAGGGCGACGCAGTCCGCGTGCTGGGCACTAACGTCGATTACACGTGGCTGTCGGTGCAACTGCCGAATGGCGGCCTGGGCTGGATCAACACCCAGTACGTCGAGATCTCGGGCGACCTGACGACAATCCAGTTCGTGCCAGTGCCACCGACGCCGACTCAGGCCGCGACCGCCGCGCCCAGCGAGCCGGACCTCGTGATCGAAAACGTCGTGCTCAGCCCGGCGCAGCCGGTCCCGAACCAACCGTTCAGCGCGACCGTGACGGTGCGTAACCTGGGCGGCGCGGCAGCGGGCCAGTTCGCTGTCGCCGCGACCTTCCAGCCGGGCGGCGTGTACTCGTCCGCCTTTGTGAACAGTCTCGCACCCGGTGAAACCGCGCAGGCGCAGCTCACCGCCAACCTGCCAGGGACGGGCGTCGCACAGGTGGCAGTGATCGCAGACCTGAACAACACCGTCGCCGAGTACAACGAAGACAACAACCAGTACAACATCACCTACCGGGCGGACTATCCACCGCTGAACGAGCAAAGCAACGTCCAGCTCAGCTCCGGCCAGGAACTCGACCTCTTTAGCAGCGGCAACGGTGTTGCTGACATCCGCTGGGACGGCTCCGGCTTGAGCGTCATCAACGGCGCGCAGATCGGCTTGCTCGGCGGTGTGGCCTATCAGGACGTGCACTACGACCAGCTTTCGCCCAGCGTGATCAATAACCCGACCGGGCTGGATGGCAGCCAGGTGAACGCGGGCGCAGTGATGGGCGTGTTCACGACAGAGGGCCGGCGCGCGGTGCTGCGAATCGACAACCGCGCGGGCGATCAGATTTTCGTCAGCTATCGCGTCTACAACGCGCCGTAATCCGCGCGCTGGTAAGACACACTCCACACGAGGCGGCCTGCGGGCCGCCTTGTTCTTGCGCCCCGCAACTCGGCCTGGATTCTCGCGCAAGACCCGCTATAATAGGCAGGCACGTATTGCCGCGCCGCTGCGCGCAACGTTGATCACACGATGAGCTATCCGACCCAGGCTGCCTGTCGCGGCACCGCCCAGGGCGATAGTGGAACGAACCTGGGGAGGTGATTGAAATGAAAGTACGGTCTTCGGTTCGCAAAATGTGCGACAAGTGCTATTTCGTGCGTCGCAAGGGCCGTCTGTATGTGATGTGCTCGGCGTATCCCAAGCACAAGCAGCGTCAGGGCTAATTCTTCTGAAGAATTTCCAAAAACGGGCCACGCGGCCCGTTTTTGGTATGGCGGCGCGTTTACCAGGAGTCTGATTCGGTTTACAATTAAGATACGATGCACTATTTGTTCAGAGTTAATCTTTTCTTGCGCGCTACCCTCAACACATCGCGCCCAGTTTTAGCGCCAGTGCATCCTGTGCCATAATTAACGTGCAAACACCAGGAGGCACGTGGCAAGTCCCTTAAGTGGCGGCAAATTGATTCTACGGGAGGCACGGCGATGCAATTCCATATTCGTCATGCGGCAGTGATAGGCTCAGGCACGATGGGCAGCGGTATCGCAGCGCTGCTCGCTGGCGTTGGCGTACGCGTGACGCTGCTTGACATTTCCGCGCCCGACACGCAGCCCGGCGACCCGCCCGAGGCGCGCAATGCGATCGTGCTGAAAAACCTCCACGCGCTGCAAAAAAGCCGCCCCGCGCAGCTTTTCCACCCAACAGACCTCGACCTGATCACCCCTGGCAACCTTGATGATGACCTGGCGCGGCTGGGCGACGCAGACTGGATCATCGAGGCGATTGTCGAGAATCTGGCGATCAAGCAGGATTTGATGGCGCGGCTGGAATCGGTT
>Ga0123329_1002861_pt1 | contig 14766 bp, 14 predicted proteins | sample BioC12SIPDNA_FD_89703 | JGI IMG/M metagenome (GOLD analysis project Ga0123329, IMG submission 89703) | Anaerobic biogas reactor microbial communites from Washington, USA - Biogas_R1_B C12 SIP DNA | ecosystem: Engineered > Bioreactor > Anaerobic > Unclassified | place: Washington, USA | collected... | reverse complement strand
GTTGGTGGGTGGAGTTGGGTGAGGATGTGAGTGGGGGGGGGGGTGGTGCTTGGGTGGTGGGGGTGTGGTGTGGTGGTTGGTGTGGGGGGGGGGTTGGGGGGGGGGGGGTGGGGGGGGGGGGGGGGAAGGGGGGGGAGAAAAAGGGAAGGGAGGGGGGGGGGAAGGGGGGGGGGGGGGGGGGGGGAGATTGGGAGGATGGAATGACGGGTGAGAGGGTGGATAGACGGACCTGATTCACCCACGGCGCAAGGCCGTGGGGGTCTGGGGGGAGGGGGCTTGATTCACCCTCGGTGCGAGGGCGCGGGGGTCTGGGGAAAACGGGACGAGGCGGGGATGGAAGGAAGCGGGCGGTCAGCCGCCGGAGAAGGGGGGCAGGAGGGTGATCTGGTCGCCGTCGCGGATGGGGGCGTCCCATTCGACGAATTCGTTGTTGATGGCGGCCTTGACGATGTGGGTGGACAGGGGGATTTTCCGGTTGGCCTGGATTTCATGAAGGAGCTGGCGCGCGGTTTCCGCCTCGGTCTCATAGCGGTCGGTCCGGGTGCCGCGGGAAGGGCCCACCAGGGCGAAATATCGGATGGAGAGATTCTTTTTCATCCGTGGTCAGTAGGTTGGGGACACAACATCAATTAAGCGTACCGCAAAAAGAATCCACCGTCCACGAAGGACGGCGGATTCGTGCGCTTTACCGATTCGCGGGGGCGGCGATTATCCGAGGCCGACGCGTTTCTTGAGTTCGGCGAGCTGGTTCTTCATGCGGGCCGGCAGGCGGTCGCCCGCCTTGTTCAGAAATTCCTCGATCTCGGGCACTTCGCTCTTCCAGCCCTCTTCGTCGATGCGAAGCAGTTCGGCGATTTCGGCGTTGCTGATTTCCAGGCCGCTGACATCCAGCTCGCCGGCCTTCGGCACGATGCCGACCGGCGTTTCGACGCCGTCGGCCTTGCCTTCAAGGCGCTCGCACATCCACTTCAGGACGCGGGAATTCTCGCCGAATCCCGGCCACAGCCACTGGCCATCCGGGGACTTTCGGAACCAGTTCACATAGAAGATCTGCGGGGCTTTTTCGCCGAGCCTGTCGCCCATGTCGAACCAGTGCTGCCAGTAGTCGCCGATGTGGTAGCCGCAGAACGGCAGCATGGCCATCGGATCGCGGCGAATGGCTTTCTTGACATCCAGCGCGGCCGCCGTGGCTTCCGACGCGGCCGTGGCGCCCATGTAGACGCCGTGATCCCAGTCAAATGCCTGGGTGACCAGCGGCACCAGCTTGGTGCGCCGGCCGCCGAAAACGAAAATATCGATCGGCACCCCGTCGGGATCTTCCCAGTCCGGGCAGATGACGGGGCACTGCGCCGCCGGGGCGGTGAAGCGCGCGTTGGGATGGGCTCCCTTGATCGGCTTGCCGTCGGCATCCTTTTGGCCGGGGGTCCAGTCACGGCCTTTCCAGTCAATGCCGTGCTTGCACTCGACATTCATGTCTTCCCACCAGACGTCGCTGTCGTCGGTCAGAACGCAGTTGGTGAAGATGGAGTTTTCCCGGATGGAGTCCATGGCCATCGGATTGGTCTCGTAGCTGGTGCCGGGGGCGACGCCGAAGAAACCGGCTTCCGGGTTGATGGCGTGGAGGCGGCCGTCCGGCCGGATTTTCATCCAGGCGATATCGTCGCCAACGCATTCGCACTTCCAGCCGGGGAGAGTGGGCTGGAGCATGGCGAGGTTGGTCTTGCCGCAGGCGCTCGGGAAGGCGGCGGCGATATGGAAGCGTTTCCCTTCCGGATTGGTCAGGCGCAGGATGAGCATGTGCTCGGCCATCCAGCCCTCGTGGCGGGCCATGTTGGAGGCGATGCGCAGCGCCAGGCACTTCTTGCCGAGCAGGGCATTGCCGCCGTAGCCGGATCCGTAGGACCAGATCAGGTTTTCTTCCGGGAAGTGGGCGATGTATTTTTTCTCCATCGGGGCGCAGGGCCAGGGCACGTCTGTCTGGCCGGGCTCCAGGGGGGCGCCGACGGAGTGCAGGCAGGGGATGAACTCGCCGTCGTCCCCCAGGGTCTCGATCACCTTGTCGCCGACGCGCGTCATGATGTGCATGTTCACCACGACATAGGGAGAATCGGTGATTTCCACGCCGATTTTCGCGATGGGGGAACCGACCGGACCCATGCTGAAGGGAATCACGTACAGGGTGCGGCCTTTCATGCAGCCGTCGTACAGACCGGCCATGGTCTTCTTCAGTTCGACCGGGTCGATCCAGTTGTTGGTGGGGCCGGCTTCGGCCTGGGTCTTCGAGGCGATGTAGGTGCGGTCCTCGACCCGCGCCACGTCGCTGGGGTCGCTGCGGAACAGGAAGCTGTTGGGGCGTTTCTCCAGGGGGGTGGCGGCACCGGCCGCGACCATGGCCTTGAACAGAGAATCATATTCGGCCCGGGAGCCGTCGCACCAGTGGATGGCATCGGGCTTGCACAACCTGGCAATTTCATCGACCCAGCTCAGCAGCTTTTGATTTTTCGTCTTCATGGATCCATTTCCTTTCTATGGTGCGCGGCGGGCGGGGATCGGTGGTCCCGCGGCGGACCGGAGGAGAAGGAAGAGAATTCCCCCATCCAACGAAGATGGCGGGAAATCCCTTCGGCATGTCGCCCCGGACCCGTGCCACGATACGTGTAGGGACGTGGGGCCGCAAGGGGAAAAATACGGGAAAAACGACGGCGCGCGGACGCGCCGGGGCGCCATCTGTGCGACGAAGATCGAAAACAGGGCGGCCAGGCGGTTCCACTTTGAAAATGCGCATGACGCGAAAGGGGAAGGAAACCAACCACGGATGGACACAGCGCGGCAGAGTCGCAACCAAAAGAATCGGAACCCAAGGGGACAGCCAAGCAGGAAAACAGGAAACACAGGAACACAGGAAAACCTCGAAATGGAGGGCTTGTCCTGCCCGGTTTCTGGCTTATCAATATAGCCTCGTAAAAACGTGCACAAAAAGATGGAGTTGGCAGATAGTAGTACGGATGCTGGATCGGTTGTGGCCCGGGGCGATGATCCGAGGAGGGGGCGGCAAAGACGGAACAGCCTTCACTACGAATGATTCGAATGGCACGAATAGGGAGGGAAGAGGGGGGCAGCCACGGATGGGGATGGGGTACAAAGACGGAACAGCCGGTTCAACTACGAAACTCGCGAAAGGCGCGAAGGGGGGAAAGACAAAACCAGCCACGGACGGACACGGATCTGGAAACCGTCTCACGCCAAGGACGCCAAGGACGCGAAGAAGCTTATGAAGGGCCGTAGGCCGCTTGGCGCCTTTGCGTGAGAATTTTCCGGGAAAAGAAAACGGCCGCGCCTTGAGGGCGCGGCCGTTTCGTTGGGGGGGGGAGCCCGATCAGCCGGCGAGGGCCTTGAGGTCTTCGTCGGGGGTGGAGATGGGGGTGAGCCCGAATTTCTCCACGAGGACGTTGAGGACCGTCGGCGAGACGAACGCGGGGAGCGTGGGCCCGATGCGGATGTTCTTGATGCCGAGGGAGAGGAGCGTCAGCAGGATGCAGACGGCTTTCTGCTCGTACCAGGAGAGGACCAGCGAGAGGGGCAGGTCGTTGACGCCGCAGTTGAACACCTTGGACAGGGCGAGGGCGACCTGGATGGCGGAATAGGCGTCGTTGCACTGGCCCATGTCGAGCAGGCGCGGAATGCCGCCGATGTCGCCGAGCTGGTCCTGCAGGTGGTTGAAGCGGAACTTGCCGCAGGCCAGCGTCAGGACGAGGGTGTCCTTGGGGGTCTTTTCGACGAACTGCGTGTAGTAGTCGCGGCCGAGCTTGGCGCCGTCGCAGCCGCCGACGAGGTAGATGTGCTTGACGGCGCCGCTCTTGACGGCGTCCACCAGCTTGTCGGCGACGGACATCACGGCGTTGTGGGCGAAACCGGTCATGAGTTCATACGCGCCGGGGGTTTCTTCCGTCCATCCGCCGAGGTCGATGGCCTGTTGGATGATGGAGGAGAAGTCCTTGTGGCCGGTTTCGTCGGCGGCGATGTGCCGGACGCCGGGCCAGCCGACCTCGGCCGTGGTGGCGAGGTGCCGGATGTAGCTGGGGCGCGGGGGCATGATGCAGTTGGTAGTGAAGAGCACCACGCCGGGGAGATCGGCGAATTCCTTCTGCTGGTTTTGCCAGGCGGTGCCGAAGTGGCCCTTGAGGTGGGTGTATTTCTTCAGACCGGGATAGGCCAGCGCGGGCAGCATTTCGCCGTGGGTATAGATGTTGACGCCCTTGCCCTCGGTCTGTTCGAGCAGCATCTTCAGGTCGAGCAGGTCGTGGCCGGTCACGATGATGAACGGGCCCTGGTGGCGGGTGACGGAGACGCGGGTCGGCTCGGGATGCCCGTAGGCGCCGGTATTGGCGGCGTCGAGCAGTTCCATACAGGCGAGGTTGATCTGGCCGAATTCCATGATGAGCCCGAGCCATTCTTCGACGGAATGGTCGTCGCCGAGGGCTTTCATGCCCTTCTGGAACCAGGCGGAGACCTTGGGGTCGGTCTTGCCGAGGACCCGCGCATGGGCGGCATAGGCGGCCATGCCGCGCAGGCCGAACAGCAGGGTGGAGCGCAGGGAAACGACATCGGCATCGCCGTGGAAGAGGTCTTCGGGGCGGTAGGTGTTGGCGCCGCCGGCGGCGACGGCCGCCTGCAAAATGCGGTCGCGCATCGCCGCGTTGTCCTTGGGATCGAAGTTGACATTGGTGATGCACATGAACAGCGCATCCATGAACAGGGCTTCGACCTTGGGATCGACGGGCTGGCCGTCCACGGCGCGGGCCAGGGTGATCAGCGCCGCGGTGATTTCATCCTGCAGGTTCGAAACTTCGGGGGATTTGCCGCAGGCGCCGGCCTTGGTGCAGCCTTTGCCGCCGGCGGTTTGCTCGCACTGGAAACAGAACATGTCGCTCATGGGGGGTCTCCTTGGGGTGGTTTTGTTTTACAATTCGTGAGTACTCAGGATTCAGGAGTCAGGATTCAGAAGAAACAGCCGAAGACGGTTTTCACGCAAAGGCGCAAAGAGCGCGGAGAAAGAAAAGAATGCCGGTTCCTTGGCGAGCTTCGCGTCTTGGCGTGAGGAAAGGCTGTTGGGTTCGGTTTTCATTCTGATTCCTGAATACTGAATTCTGAATACTCTCTCTACTCTTCCAGAATATCGCCTTCCGTCGAAATCGTCACGACCTGCCAGGGGATTGTTTTTCCGCTGGTTTGGAGGGCGCGCTGGACGGCGGCGGACAGGCCGCCGCAGCAGGGCACTTCCATGCGCAGGACGGTAATGCTTTTGATGTCGTGGAGCCGGAGGACCTCGGCCAGTTTTTCAGCATAATCGCCTTCGTCGAGCTTGGGGCAGCCGATCAGGGTGACCTTGTTGCGCATGAACTTGCGGTGGATGTCGGCGTAGGCGAAGGCCGTGCAGTCGGCGGCGATCAGCAGCGCGGCGTTTTGGAGGGTGGGGGCGCGGACATTCAGCAGCTTGATCTGGACGGGCCAGTTCATCAATTGCGAGGGAGGAGCGGCGGCGGCTTCCGGAGCCGGCGCGGGTTTGCGCTCCAGCGTCTTGTTCATCATGCCGGGACAGCCCGCGAAAAGAGGCCGTTCCGGAGCCGGCGCGGCGGGTTCTTTCGTCGGGGCCGCCGCCATGCGGGCGGCGACGGCGGCTTCGTCGTAGTCGGCGGCCTCGCGTTCGACGATCCGGATCGCGCCGGTGGGGCACGCGGGCAGGCAGTCGCCGAGGCCGTCGCAATAGGAGTCGGACACCAGCTTGGCCTTGCCGTCCACCATCTGGATGGCGCCTTCGTGGCAGGCGCTGACGCACAAGCCGCAGCCGTTGCAGAGCTCTTCATTGATGGAGATGATTTTGCGTTTCATGCGGTCCTCAGTTGCGAGCGGTCGAAGGTCTTGGCCAGGCCGGCCAGCGTGGTTTTGGCCATCTGGGCATGGAGCCGGTTGTTCTCCTGCTCGATGAGCCGGCCGAGGGAGCAGGCGCGCCCGGCGCAGATCTTAGGGTCGAGCAGGCAGCGGTGGGGGCGCAGCGGTTCGCCGCCGGCGGCCTCGTAGATCTCCAGCAGGCGAATGGTTTTCGGTTCGCGGGCCAGGCGGATGCCTCCCTTGGGGCCGCGTTCGGTCTCGAGGAGACCGGAACGGACCAGGCGCTGCACCACCTTGGCGAAGTGGTGGTACGAAAAGCCCAGTTCCCTGGCCAGCGCGGGGGAAGAGCGAAACACGCGGTCGCCGTCGCCGATCCACAGGCAGAGGTGGAGGGCAATCGAGGTCGCTTCGGGGATGTGGATCAGTCCAGGCATGGGGGGGCTCCGGTTAAACTGGTACAACAATACCAAAATATGGAAGGCCCGCAAATGGAAAGATGAAAAAAGTCGAAATTGGCGGGGGGGGCAGGGCCGTGGTAGGCTGGAAATCAATTCACGGAAAGGGACTTGGAATGAAAACCATCATCATCGGCGGCGTGGCAGGCGGCGCGAGCACGGCGGCGCGGCTGCGGCGGCTGGACGAGCAGGCGGAGATCGTGCTGCTGGAGAAGGGCCCGCACATTTCCTACGCGAATTGCGGCCTGCCGTACCACCTGGGAAAAATCATTCCGGAACGCGACTGGCTGCTGGTGATGACGCCGGCGGATTTCCGGGCGCGCTTCAATGTGGATGTGCGGGTGAACCACGAGGTCACCGCCATCGACCGCGAAAAGAAGACGGTGACGGTCCTGAACCGCGAGACGGGCAAGGAACGCGAAGAGCGCTACGACAAGCTGGTGATCGCTACGGGATCGTCGCCGATGGAGCTGAAGCTGCCGGGCATCGACCTGCCCGAGGTGCTGCCGCTGTGGACGCTGGGAGACATGGACCGGATCGCGAAGAAGCTCGACGAGGGGGCGAAGCGCGTGGTGGTGGTGGGCGGCGGGTTCGTGGGGATGGAACTGGCGGAAAGCCTGAGGCACCGGGGGCTGGACGTGACGCTGCTGGAGATGGGGCGCCAGCTGCTGCCGACGATGGACGAGGAAATGAGTTCGCTGCTGGCGGAAGAGCTGCGGCTGGCGGGGATCGTGGTGGAATTGGGGGCGGCGGTGTCGGCGTTTGCACCGGCGGACGGCGGCGGGGTGAAGACGACGGTCCGGGACGGCCGGTCGTGGACGGCCGACCTGGTGGCGCTGTGCGTGGGCGTACGCCCGAACTCGGGGTTGGCCCGGGCGGCGGGGCTGGAGACGGGACCGAAGGGGCATATTGCGACCGATGCCCGGATGCGGACAAATGACCCGGACATTTTCGCGGTGGGCGATGTCGTTTCAGTGGTGGATCCGGTGTTCGGCGAGACGACGGCGGTGCCGTTGGCGGGCCCGGCGAACCGGCAGGGGCGCATCGCGGCGGATGGGATCCTCGGCCGCGAGCACCGGTATGAAGGCACCTACGGGGCGTCGGTGGTCAAAGTGGGGCGGCTGACGGCCGCGAGCTGCGGACACACGGAGGCCCGGCTGAAGGCCATGGGAAAGACATACCGGAAGGTGCACCTGCACCCGGGTTCGCACGCGGGATACTACCCCGGCGCGCGCGAGCTTCACATCAAGCTGCTGTTCGGCGACGACGGCCAACTCTACGGCGGGCAGGTCATCGGCGCGGAGGGCGCGGACAAGCGCGCGGACGTGCTGGCGACGGCGATGCGCGCCGGAATGGATGTGCGGCAGCTCGCGGAGCTGGAGCTGTGCTATGCCCCCCCGTTCAGTTCGGCGAAGGATCCCATCACCGTGGCGGGCATGATCGCCACGAACGTGCTCGACGGGGTGACGACGCAGGTGCACGCCGAGGCCTTGCCCGAAGGCGCGCTGCTGCTCGATGTGCGCGAACCCGCCGAGCTTGTCCAGGGCGCCCTGGACGGTGCGGTGAACATTCCGCTGCACCAGCTGCGCGCGCGGACTGTCGAGCTTCCCAAGGATCGGTTGATCGTGGTCTATTGCCACCAGGGGCTTCGCGGCTACGTGGCGGAACGCATCCTGAAGCAGCGGGGCTACAACGTCGCCAATCTCTCCGGCGGATACCAGACGTGGAAGCAGTTCCAGCCGGAGCACTGGATGCCTTCCGACGACGAGATCGCGGTGTCCAGCACGGGCAGCGAGGGCGGACCGAAGATCGAGAGCGACGAGGCCGAGCCGGCGCAGGTGGTGGACGTGCGCGGGATGCAGTGTCCCGGCCCGGTGGTGCGGATCAAACAGGAACTGGACGTGCTGGGGGCGGGGGCGCTGCTCAAGGTGGTGGCGGCGCCGGGCTTTGCGCCGGACCTGACGACCTGGGCGAAGTGCGCCGGCCACAAGGTGGTGAAGCGGACGCAGAAGGGCGACCGGCTGGAAGCGGTGCTGCGCAAGGGGGCGGCGGTTGTGCCGTGCGCGGCGGCCGGGAGCGCCGATTCGGCGGCGCTGATTCTGTTCAGCAACGACCTCGACAAGGCGTTGGCCGCAATGATTCTGGCCACGGGCATGGCGGCGGCGGGGATGCGGGTCAGCGTGTTTTTCACGTTCTGGGGCCTGAGCGTGCTGCGCAAGCATCCGGGACCGGCGGTGAAGAAGAGCTGGCTGAACGCGATGTTCGGCTGGATGCTGCCGAAGGGCGCGCAGAAGCTCGCGCTCTCCAAGATGCACATGGCGGGCCTGGGCACGGCGATGATGAAGCATGTGATGGCCACCCAGAACGTGGCGTCGCTGCCGGAGATGCTGCAGAGCGCGCGGCAGCTCGGCGTGAAATTCATTGCCTGCGACATGGCGATGGGCGTCATGGGAATCTCCCGCGAGGAGTTGATCGACGTGGACGAAGTCGCCGGTGTGGCCACGTTCATCGCCCGCGCGAAGGAAAGCGGCCCGACGCTGTTCATTTAGAGGTCATCCTCCTTCGCCAAGGCTTCGGAGGACAAGGGGTTCAGAGGTCAGGGTTCAGGGGGATCCTAGTTGTAGCCGGGCCCGGTGGGCCCGGGCTTCCGAGCGACAGCCCCGGCCCCGTCGGGGCCGGCTGCAACGCGTATCGGGTGTAGGCCAGGGCGGTGACCTGGCTGGATCGGGATTGAACAGCCGCGGGACGGGGTCCGCCGCAGGCGGATAGACTGTTCCGGCTCCGGTTTGGGCGATTTCGATCTTTGGAGACCCGACGCCTTCGTCGGACGGATCTGATTCACCCACGGGTCAAGCCCGTGGGGATCTGGGACCGGGCAGGCAAGCCTGCGGGGGGGAGGGGGGGGCGTCAGTTGAAATTCCGGGATAATGGGTTAGATTTGTCTATTCAACACAGGAGGTACACATGAAGAAGCAGTTCAAAGCAATTTGGATGGGATTGTTGGTGGCGGGGCTGGCCGTTGCGGCGTTCGGGCAGGAGGCGCCGGCGCCGGCCGCGCTGGAATTCGAGCCGCTGCCGTATGCGTTCGATGCGCTGGAGCCGTACATTGACGCGCGGACGATGGAAATCCACTACAGCCGGCACCACCAGGCCTATTTCAACAACGTGGTCAAGGCCGTTGCGGGAACGGACATGGAAGGGCAGCCGTTGGAAGACCTGTTTGCCCGGATGAGCCAGTTGCCGGCGGCGGTGCGCAACAACGGCGGCGGGCACTGGAACCATACGCTGTTCTGGAAGGTGATGTCGCCCGACGGCGGGGGGATCCCGGAAGGGGAACTGGGCGAGGCCATTGATGCCGCGTTCGGGTCGTTTGACGCCTTCAAGGCGCAATTCGGCGCGGCGGCGGCCACGCGGTTCGGCAGCGGCTGGGCCTGGCTGTGCGTGGCGGACGACGGATCGTTGTTCATTACCTCCACGCCGAACCAGGACAATCCGCTGATGGATGTGGCCGAGAAGCGCGGCACGCCGATCCTGGGGCTGGACGTGTGGGAGCACGCCTACTACCTGAAGTACCAGAACCTGCGCGGCAGCTATGTCGAGGCGTTCTGGAACGTGGTCAACTGGCCCGAGGTGGCCGCGCGGTTCGCGGCCGCCCTTCAATAGGCAAAAGTAAATAGTATAGACTTCACCCTTACTTACCTGGGAGGGTGAAGTCTATACATTTAACAATTTAGTTTCGGCGATCTTTTTCAGGCGCTGAAGAGAGCGGTCGCTTTCCAGACGTTGGTTAAAACGCCGGAGGGCGTTGGATACGGCGACATAATGCAGGCCGCCGCTCTGTTCTCCAATCTGGCGCAGGGTCAGGCCGGAATGGCGCCGGGCCAGATGGAAGACCAGATCCCGGCCGACATCGCCATGGCGTTCTCGGAACGCATCCCAGGGTTCCCCCTTGGCGGATTCAACGGCGGATATGATGTTGGCAAAGGGAAAGGCCTGGTCCCATTGGCGCAGTTCCGGCTGCTCACGGCGGTCGCCATGCAGGAGGGGGCGCATGCTTTCGCGGAAACCGGGACTGCCGTTCACCAGGGTGTGGGGCAGTTCTTCTTCGTCGATTTCCTTCACATGCTGGCGAACGTACTCTTCAATCCATTTGCGATAGGCATTGGTGCCGTCATTGCGGTTTCCGGATACGCGCCGCCAAAGTTCGGCAGTGCAAAGCCACTCCGGTACGCTGCGGTATCCGGCGAACGCAGGATAGGAACTCCATCGGTACCCCCGAAGGGTTTTAAGGCGGCGGGTGATGAGTTCGGATGAAGGCGGGAGAGTACCGCCTCGTTTTTCCTGGGCCCGGGTGGTTTTGTCCAGGCCCAGGGTCGCGGTGCGGATGGGATTGAGATGGATGTACCGGCTGAGATCCAGTGCCCAGGAGCCGTCTTCTTCGACGAGGATGGCTTTGTACGGGGATGAAAACACCTTGCCGAGCCGTTGGTGCCGCTTGTTGAACCAGACCCCGTAGCTCATGTTGAACCATTGCATGGCGGCATCGAGGTTGTTGCGGGGGACTTGCAGCAGGAAATGATCGTGGGTATCCATCAGCGCATAGGCGTGGATGATCACGCCAAAGCGCTCGGGCAGTTTCGAAAGCAATTCCAGGCGGTGCTCCCGATCGCGGTTGTCGAGGAAAAGCGTCATTCGATTCAAGCCGCGATTGATGACGTGATGCCAGGCGTTGGGAAGACGGATGCGCAGGGGTCTCATGACCGGAAAGATGACCGAGGAGCCGGCCGGTTGTCCATCCAAAAGTAAATAGTATAGACTTCACCCTGTGAAATAAAAGGGTGAAGTCTATACTTTATACTTATTGGGAAAATCGAGGTAGAGGACGTCGGGGGTGCGGGTCCAGCCGCGGGCGGTCTGGAGGCGGGCGAGGACGCGGAGGCAGAAGGTGCGGATGGCGGGGGCGTCGAGGGGGGCGTAGCGGGAATGGGCCTTGGCTTTCTTGCGCCGGCGGGGGGTGGGGGCGAAGCCGGCGGCGTAGAGTCCGCGCAGGCCGAGGAGTCCGGCGCCGGAGGCGTCGTCCCAGGCGGGGGCGAGCTGCTCGATCAGCGCGCGGAGGCCGGGGAGGAGGGTGATTTCGAGCCAGCCGGCTTCTTCGCGGCGCAGGCGGCGGAAGTCGAGGGTCCAGAGGATTTTTCCTTCGGCGGTGAGGGTGCGGGCGGGGCGGACGAGGCGGGAGGCGAAGAGCTGCCAGACGAGAAGGGGGACGGGGCCGGGCCAGAGGTCGGGGTCGAAGACGGGGGCTTCGGGGCCGGGCAGGTGGGCGGCAGCCCAGGCGCGGGCGGCATCGTTCTGGTTGAGGGTGCGCAGGGCGCGGTAGATGAGGAGGTGGAGGTAGTCGTCGGGGAGGGGGGGGGCGAGGCGCTGGTCGGCGAGGTAGGCGGTGACGGCGGCGGAGACGGCTTCGGCGGCGGCGGGGTCGAGGGGGGCGGTGTTTCCCGTGGCGTCGAGGAGTTCTTCAAGGTGGGTGCGCAGGGCGGCGCGGGCATCGTCGCTGGTGGGGAGGGGGAGCATGGAATTAAAAATGAAGAAGTAAGAATGAAACAATTGAGAAATCCACGTCCACGCCCATGGCGTGGCAAGCCTGCGGATGGCGGACAGGAAGTGGTTCCGCTTTCGCTAAGGGCACAGCGGCCTCGTTGAGGTCGGGGAACGGATATTTTCCACGGTGTGGAAAATAGTTTTCCATAGCGTGGAAAAATCCGCAAAAAATTTTCCATGGCGTGGAAAATTCCGTCCAAATTTTTCCATGGCGTGGAAAATCCGCAAAAAAGTTTTCCATGGTGTGGAAAACGGGGGGGGTGGAAACGGGCCGCGGCAGGCCGCGGGGGGCGGAGGGATCATTGGCGGCCGATGAGGTTTTCGATTTCGGAGAGGAACTGGGAGGCGTCGCGGAAGCGGCGGTACACGGAGGCGAAACGGAGGAAGGCGACTTCGTCGAGTTTTTCGAGTTTGTCGAGGACCTTGCGTCCGATGACGGTGGAGGGGACTTCGCGGTCGTACTCGGTTTCGATTTCGTGGGCGATTTCGTCCACGATCATGTCGAGCTGGGGGTCGGAGACGGGGCGTTTGACGGCGGCATGGGCGATGGCGGCGCGGAGCTTGGGGCGGTCGAAGTCTTCGTGCCGGCCGTCGCGTTTGAGGACGGTGAGGACGGCCTTGACGACTTCCTCGTAGGTGGTGAAGCGGTGGCCGCAGCGGGCGCAGACGCGGCGGCGGCGGATGACGGCGCCGTTGCGGATGGAGCGGGAGTCCACCACTTTGTCGTCGGACTGGGCACACTTGGGACAGCGCATGGACCCGATAGTGGGCGGGGGGGGGAGGGGAAGTCAAGCGCGGAGGGGGGGCGGAAGGCAGAGGACGGAGGACGGGGGACGGAGGACGGAGGACGGAAGATGGAGGACGGAGGACGGGGGACGGAAGACGGATGACGGAGGACGGAGGACAGAGGACAGAGGTCAGGGGAAACGGGGGCGGGGACAGAACGGCGCGGCTTGCATTTTGTCCGGGGGCTTGTGAATATGAGGACATGAACGAACGCGACGACCATGGGATGCGGATATACCTGCGCGAGATCGGGCAGGTGGATTTGCTGACGCCCGCGGAGGAGGTCAAGCTGGCGCGGCGGATCAAGCGGGGGGACGAGGCGGCGCGCCAGAAGATGATCCGGGCGAATCTGCGGCTGGTCGTGAAGATTGCGGGCGACTACGCGCGGCTGGGGCTGCCGCTGCTGGATCTGATCAGCGAGGGCAATCTGGGGCTGATGAAGGCGGTGGACCGGTTTGATCCGAAGAAGGGCGGCAAGCTGAGCACGTATGCGGCGTGGTGGATCAAGCAGGGGATCCGGCGGGCGCTGGCGAACCAGGGCAAGACGATCCGGCTGCCGTCGCACATGGTGGACAAGCTGTTCCGCATGCGGCGGATGCAGGAGACGCTGGCGCACGAGCTGGGACGGGCGCCGACGGCCGCGGAGCTGGCGAAGCGGCTGGAGGTGCCGGAGAAGACCGTGAAGTACTGGCTGGAGGTGTCGCAGCGGCCGACGTCGCTGGACATTCCGCTGGGCGAGGACGGGCGCGAAAGCCTGGGCGACACGATCAGCGATTCGAAGGCGAAGTCGCCGTTTGATGAATTGAACGACCAGCAGCTGCTGGAGGAGATGGCGCAGCACGTGGTGAAGCTGGGCGAACGCGAACAGCTGATTCTGAAGCGCCGGTTCGGACTGGGCGGGGTGGAGCCGGAGTCGCTGGAGGAAGTCGGCGAACGGCTGGGCATCACCCGCGAACGGGTGCGCCAGCTGCAGAACCAGGCGCTGGCGACGCTGCGGGAGAAGATGCTGGAAGAGTAGCGGGGCCGGAAAACCGTCCGGTCCCGGAACCCACAAGACGAGTCCAAGGAGACGATCATGGCGGAAGAAGCAGGCAGGGACATCCAGATGGATGCGGCGAATTTGTACCGGGAAGAGACCTATACGGACCTGAAGGCGGGATCGCTGCGCAAGCTGGTGCCGGTGACGGCGGACGGGGCGGAGGATCCGTCGCGGGAGCCGATTTATACGGCGGTGGCGCAGGTGATGACGCCGGGCGGGGTGCTGCCGCTGAGCGGCGAAGTGCACGGGGCGAAGACGCTGGCGGAGGCCATGGCGGGTTTTCCGGCGGCGATCAAGCAGGCGCTGTCGGACCTGCGCGAGGAGATGGAGGCGATGCAGCGCGAGCGGGCGTCGCAGATCGTGGTGCCGGGGCGCAATGCGCCGCCGCCGCCGCCGGACCTGCTGGCGCGCTGAGGAAGGCGGACGGGTTTCCGAAAGGCGGAACACATGCCGCGGCTGAAGGTGGTCCTGATGGGATCGGGGGCGCTGGCGTGTCCGCTGCTGGAGGGGATTCTGCGGGAGGGGAAGGATGAGCTGGCCGGGGTGGTGACGCAGCCGGATCGTGCGGCGGGGCGGGGGCTGCGCTGCGCGCCGTGCGAGCTGAAGCGGCTGGCGGAATCGCGGGGGCTGCCGGTCTGGACGCCGGAGCGGGCGGGCGATCCGTCGTTCGTGGCGCAGATGGCGGAGCGGGCGCCGGATGTGATCGTGGTGGCGTGTTTCGGGCAGTTCCTGAAGGAGGACCTGCTGGCGGTGCCGCGGCTGGGGACGGTGAATGTACATCCGTCGCTGCTGCCGAAGTACCGGGGGGCGAGTCCGATCCAGTGGGCGCTGGCGAACGGCGAACGGGAGACCGGCGTGAGCGTGCTGTACGTGACGCCGAAGATGGATGCGGGGGATGTGCTGGCGCAGGAGCGCATGGCGATCGGGCCGGAAGAGACGGCGGCGACCCTGGAGCCGAAACTGGCGGCGAAGGGGGCGGACCTGCTGGGGCGGGGGCTG
>Ga0123329_1002860_pt1 | contig 14774 bp, 14 predicted proteins | sample BioC12SIPDNA_FD_89703 | JGI IMG/M metagenome (GOLD analysis project Ga0123329, IMG submission 89703) | Anaerobic biogas reactor microbial communites from Washington, USA - Biogas_R1_B C12 SIP DNA | ecosystem: Engineered > Bioreactor > Anaerobic > Unclassified | place: Washington, USA | collected... | reverse complement strand
GGTTACGTACGTACTCACTCACGATCTGAGGAGACCCCATGGGTTCTGTCATCAAGAAGCGCCGCAAGCGCATGTCCAAGAAGAAGCACCGCAAGATGCTGCGTCGTACCCGCGTCCAGCGTAGGAAGCTGGGCAAGTAGTACCGGACGATCACAGGCCGTTCCCTCCGGGGGACGGCCTGTGGTGATTCCGGGGGACTACTGCTGGTGCGGAGTCGGACGCCTCCGGAACACCCGCCAAGAACCCAGGCTGGCCGCCGCGGTGAACAGGGCGGGCAGCCCGAAGGTGCGGATCGCACGGCGCACCGAACGGTAGTCCCGGACCTGCCAGCCGCGGCGCGCGGCCTCCTTGCGCAGCTTCGTGTCGGGGTTGATGGCCACGGCCGTGCCGACCATCGACAGCATGGGGATGTCGTTGATGGAGTCCGAGTAGGCGGTGCAGCGCTGCAGGTCGAGCTGCTCGATGGCGGCCAGGGCGGCGACGGCGTGCTTCTTGCCGGGCCCGTGGAGGATGTCGCCGACGAGGCGGCCGGTGAAGCGGCCGTCCTCGACCTCGGCGACGGTGCCCAGCGCCCCGGTGAACCCGAAGCGCCGCGCCAGGATCTGGGCCAGCTGGACGGGGGTCGCCGACACGAGCCACACCTGGTGGCCGGCGTTGAGGTGCATGCGGGCCAGTTCGCGGGTGGCGGGCCAGGCCTTGTCGATCATGGAGGAGTCGACGATGTCCTCGCACAGTTCCACGAGCTCGTCGACACGCCTGCCCCGGATGAACTCGAGGGCCTGGTTGCGGCCCTCCGCGACGTCGGCGGCGTTCTCGGAGCCGGTGACGCGGAACTTGATCTGCTTCCAGGCGATCGGGAGTATCTCGGAGAGGCGGAAGTACTTCCGGCGGGCCAGTCCCATGGCGAACACGATCAGGGAGGAACCCTGGATGAGGGTGTTGTCCACGTCGAAGAAGGCGGCGGCGCCGACGTCCTGCGGGATGTCGGGGTCCGGCACGGAGATGTGGAGGCCGCCGGCGGCCTCGATGGAGCCGGAGACGGAGTCGACGCCCGAGGAGAAGGCGTCGAGCTCGATGCCGAAGGTCTCCTGGACGGCGGCTGCCGCGGCGGCCTCGCCGGCGGTGCGCTGCGACTCCTCGTCGATGGGCGGCAGGGCGCGGTCCTCGAGGAAGCGCCGGAGGTTGCCTCGGGTGGCGCTCCAGCTGGCGAGGAACTCCGCAGGCGTTCCGGGGAACAGGGGATCCGGGTGGGAGGGGCTCACGTCGCGGTCCGAGCCTTCCTGTGTGCTTCGGTGGATGGGTGGGGCGGTATCGTGTCCATGGTAGGCCCGGATGAAGGAGACTGTGGACCATGGCGGAGTCGGTGGAGCTGTTGATCCGGACGACGTGTGGCTCGTGCGCGCGCGTCGAGAAGCAGATCACGCCTGTCGTGGAGGCGGCGGGACTGGTGCTCGACGTGGTCAACGTCGACGAGGACCGGGGTCTGAAACTCGAGTTCGGTGACCGTGTTCCCGTGGTGCTCGTCGACGGCGACGAGTTCGCGTGCTGGGAGGTCGACAGTGAAGAACTTGCGGCGGCGCTGGCCTGATCGGGCCGGTCGGCTGTGGATTTCCCGCACATCGGGGGTATCCTTTTGTATGATCCACCCCGCGGGTGTGTGCACGGCACGCCCCGGGGTCTGTGAATTGAAGTGTCCGTGATGCGGAAAGCGGTGAAGGAAAACGTGAGTGTGCTCGTCGTGGGAATGTCTCACCGGTCGGCACCGGTGGCGCTGCTCGAGCGACTGAGTATGGATGAGACCGTCCGCCACGACACGACCTCACGCCTGGTGCAACGCCCCTCGCTCAGTGAGGCGATGATCGTGTCCACGTGCAACAGGCTCGAGATCTACTCGGTGACCAACTCGTTCCACTCCGGCGTCCAGGACGTCGTCGAGGTGCTCCACGAGATCTCCGACGTCGACATCGACACCCTCCGCGGCTACCTCTACGTCCGGTACGCGGACGCGGCGGCCGAGCACATGATGGTGGTCGCCTCCGGTCTCGACTCCATGGTCGTCGGCGAACAGCAGATCATCGGCCAGGTGCGCACCGCGTACCAGGAGGCCAGTGAGAAGGGCACCGTCGGACAGACGCTGCACCGCCTGGCGCAGACCGCCCTGCACACCGGCAAGCGCGTCCACTCGGAGACCGACATCGACGACGCCGGCGCCTCCATGGTCTCCGTCGCCGTCGACGAGGCCCTCGTGCACCTCCGCGCCGAGAATCTGGAGGGTCGTGTCGCCCTCGTCCTCGGCGCCGGGGCGATGGCCTCCCTGGCGGCGACGCACCTGGGCCGGCTGGGCGTCGAGAAGCTCGTCATCGCGAACCGTACCCGCAGCCGCGCGGAGCGCCTCGCCGAGCACTCCCGCGAGGCGGGCGTCCCGGCGGACGTCATCGACTTCGACGACCGTGCCTCCGCGCTGTCCTACGTGGACCTCGCGGTCTCCGCGACGGGCGCCGACGACTTCACCATCACCCCCGCCGACATCCCGGAGCAGCGCCCCCGCGACCTCATGCTCGTCGACCTGTCCATGCCGCGCGACATCGACGACGACGTGGTCCAGTCCGAGGGCGTGCACCTGGTCAACATCGAGCGTCTCCACCAGACCATCTCCGGGCGCGGCGAGAACGCCACCGGACACGAGGAGGCGCTCGCCATCGTCGCGGAGCAGCTGCAGGAGTACAGCTCCGAGCAGCGCGTCCGCGACGTCGTCCCCGCGGTGGCCGCGCTGCGCCGGCACGCCGCGGAGCTCATCGACTCGGAGCTGGGCCGCCTGCGCGGGCGCACCCCGGCCATCGAGGACCCGGACTTCGAGGAGGTGTCGCGGACGGTGCGCCGTGTCGTCGACAAGCTCCTCCACGAGCCGACCGTGCGCGTGAAGCAGCTCGCCGCCGAGTCCGGCGTCGTGTCCTACGAATCCGCGCTCCAGGAGCTGTTCGGCCTGCAGACCGAGGCGCCCGCCGACCAGGCCGAGGACAAGCTCACCACCAACTAAGGAGAATCACGTGACCCGCACGACCCTGAAGATCGGTACCCGCCGCTCCAAGCTCGCCACCACCCAGGCCGGCCACATGCGCGACGCCCTCATCGCCGAGGGGTACGACGCTGAACTGCACCTGGTCACCACCGAGGGTGACGTGAACATGGCGCCGGTCGAGCGTATCGGCGTGGGCGTGTTCACCCAGCGCCTGCGTGAGGTGATGGCCGCCGGCGAGTGCGACATCGCCGTCCACTCCTTCAAGGACCTGCCCACCGCCCCGGACGAGCGTTTCCACCTCGTCGTTCCCGTGCGTGCCGACGCCCGCGAGGCCCTCATCGCCCGCGACGGACTGACCCTCGACACCCTGCCGGAGGGGGCACGCGTGGGCACCTCCGCGCCGCGCCGCATCTCCCAGCTGCGGGCCCACCGCCCCGACCTGGACATCCGCCCGCTGCGCGGCAACATCGAGACCCGCATGGGCTACGTCACCGACGGTGAGCTCGACGCCGTGGTCCTCGCCTACGCCGGACTCTCCCGCGTCGAGATGGGCGACCGCGCCACCCAGGTCTTCGGGCCCGAGCTGATTCTCCCGGCCCCCGCCCAGGGTGCACTGGCCATCGAGTGCCGCGCGGACGACGAGGAGGCGATCGCCGCTATCGACAAGCTTCTCGACGCCGACGCCTTCACCTGCGCCACCACCGAGCGCATCGTGCTCAACCGCCTGGAGGCCGGCTGCACCGCCCCCGTCGCCTCGCACTCCACGATCGACGCGGACGGCACCATCCACCTGACCGCCGGTGTCTTCGCCCTCGACGGCTCCGCACAGCTCCTCTACGAGGGGACCGGCACCGATCCGGTGGCCCTCGGTGAGGCCGCCGCCGCCGACCTCCTCGGCCGCGGCGCCGCCGATCTCATCGACCGCTGACGTTTTCCCTGGTAAACTGGTCTGACCATGGCTGTTCTCAAGATCACCGACCGTCAGGTCACCGTCACCCTGGACTGGTGGGAGAAGATCGCCGCCCGGCGTTCGCACCTCACCATCCCGACCCGGGTCATCACGGACGTCCGGGTCGTCGACAACGCCTGCAGCCTGGCCAGTGCCGTCCCCGCCCACAAGCGTGCCCCCGGCACCCGCATCCGGGGTGTCACCAACACCGGCACGTTCACCGCCTCCGACGGCACCGGGGCCAAGACCTTCGCGGTGTGCCACGGCCGGGGACCGGGCATCATCCTCGAGCTGAAGTCCGCCACCGTCAACCGCATCATCATCTCCACCCCGAAGGCGGGGGAGTACGCGGAGCAGCTGGCCGAGGTGTTCCACTGAGGTAGTCCGTCCGCCGGGGGGTGGACGAAAGAGGATGGTGCAGTTCGGAGTGCCGTCGGACACTGATGGCCAGGTCAGGCCGACGGGGCTTGACCACGAGTACTGGCGATAATGTGCTGCCCCACCAGATCGCGTGAAGAAGTATGTGTCCGCGCTGCTCCTCAAGTTTGCCGTCTCATCGAGGCTGGAACTGGTGGTGAAGGCCATGGAACGGGGCTTCCGTCCGTGAGCCCCGCACACCTGGGTTTTCGTAATCCGGGCTTCCTAAATTAAGGTGTGAATACCACACCATCATCTACCCGTGATCGTATGGCCCCCCTTAGGCGCGAACACGGGTGTCGATGTGTTTCCAGACCTGTTGTGAGCATTCCCCACACTAGAAAAGATCCGTATGAGCATGGCCCCTCAGACCTCCCAGCCGGGAAAGGTCGTCTTCGTCGGTGCAGGCCCCGGTAACCCCGATCTGCTGACCGTGCGAGCCCGCGAGGTACTCGCCGGGACGACCATCGCAGTGACCGACCCAGGCGTGCTCACCGGCGTACGCGAGGTGCTCGCCTCGGCACTGCCCGTCCCTCAGGAGCGTCTCGACGCCGCCGAGGCCGAGTACGAGCGCATCTGCGCGGAGGCCAAGGCTGCGGGTGCCCGCCGTCGTCCCCCGCGCCCGCCGGCGCCGACCGCCGCGGACATCCGCGAGGTCGTGGAGGGTGACACGGAGGACGTCGTCAAGCAGCTGTCTGACGCGCTCGCCGAGGACAACGGCGACGTCATCCGCCTGGTGACCGGCAACCCGCTCACCCGCGACCAGACGATGGCGGAGATCGCCGCCGTCGCCGCCGCCGGACTGGAGTTCCAGGTCGTGCCGGGCATGTCCCTGCCGTCGACCGTGCCCTCCTTTGCCGGCATCGCGCTGGGCTCGACGTACACCGAGACCGACGTCACCGGCAACAACGTCGACTGGGACCAGCTCGCCTCCGCCCCGCAGCCGCTCGTGCTGCAGGCGACCGCCGCCGACCTGCCGGTCATCGCCGGTGAGCTCACCGAGCGGGGCATGGGGGCCGACACCCCCGTCTCCGTCACCGTCAACGGCACCACCCGCCTCCAGCGCACCCACGACGTCACCCTGGGCACCCTCGGCCGCCTCGACGCGGAACTGCCCGGCCAGCTCGTGGTCACCCTGGGCAAGGGCGTCGACGACCGCACCAAGTACTCCTGGTGGGAGAACCGTCCGCTGTACGGCTGGCGCGTGCTCGTGCCGCGCACCAAGGAGCAGGCCGCGTCGATGAGCGCCCGCCTCTCCGGCTACGGCGCGATCCCGCAGGCCGTGCCGACGATCTCCGTCGAGCCGCCGCGGAACCCGGCGCAGATGGAACGCGCCATCAAGGGCATCGTCGAGGGCCGCTACCAGTGGGTCGTGTTCACCTCCGTCAACGCCGTGTCCGCCGTGTGGGAGAAGATCGTCGAGTTCGGTCTCGACGCCCGCTCCTTCGCCGGCGTCCGCCTGGCCGCCGTCGGCACGAAGACCGCCCAGGCCATCAGTGACCTGGGCATGACCCCGGAGCTGCTGCCGGCCGTGACCGAGCAGAACGCCGCGGGCATCGTCAAGGTGTTCCCCGAGTACGTCGAGGACCTCGACCCCGTCGGCCGCGTCCTGCTGCCGCGGGCGGACATCGCCACCGACGTGCTTGTCGACGGCCTCGTCGACCTGGGCTGGGAGGTCGACGACGTCGTCGCCTACCGCACCGTCCGGGCCGCCCCGCCGTCCGCCGAGATCCGCGAGATGATCAAGTCCGGCGGCTTCGACGCCGTCTGCTTCACCTCCTCCTCGACGGTGAAGAACCTCGTCGGCATCGCCGGCAAGCCGCACCCGCGCACCATCATCGCCTGCATCGGCCCCATGACCGAGGCCACCGCCAAGGAGATGGGACTGCGCGTCGACGTCGTCCCGGAGATCGCCGAGGTCCCCGACCTCGTCGACGCCCTCGCGGACCACGTCGCCGGGCTGCGTGCGGCCGGTCAGCTGCCGCCGCCGCGCAAGAAGCGCCGCACGCGCCGCAAGACGACCGGCAGCTAGCCCCATCCACCCCGCGCCCGGTTTCCCTCCACCCCGAGGGGCCGGCCGGGGTGGAGCGCCTATGATGGCGGGGAAGACCGACCGACCCACTTTCCCCGGAAGGACCAGCGCCCGCTGTGACTGACCAGTCCACCCCGTTCCTGTCTGTGCCCACCCGTCGCCCGCGCCGCCTGCGCTCCAACGCGGCGATGCGTGAGCTCGTCGCGGAGACGGCCCTGCGCCCGGCGGATCTCATCCTGCCGATGTTCATCGCCGACGGCATCGACGCCCCGCGTGAGATCTCCTCGATGCCCGGCGTGCACCAGCACACCCTGGACTCCCTCAAGCGCGCCGCCCACGAGGCCCTCGAGGCCGGTGTGCGGTGCGTCGACCTGTTCGGCGTGCCGCTCGACGAGGACAAGGACGCCGACGGCACTCCCTCCTGCCGGGAGGACGGCGTGCTCAACCGCACGCTCGTCGCCATGCGGGAGGAGTTCGGCGACGATCTGCTGCTCATGGCCGACACCTGCCTCGACGAGTTCACCGACCACGGCCACTGCGGTGTCGTGCGGGAGGACCGCTGGGGACGGGCGGTCGTCGACAATGACGCCACCCTGGACCTCTACCAGCGGATGGCCGTCGCGCAGGCCGACGCCGGCGCCCACATCATCAGCCCCTCCGGCATGATGGACGGCCAGATCCTGGCGATCCGTGAGGCTCTCGACGCCGCCGGCCACGAGGACGTCTCGATCATGGCCTACTCCGCGAAGTACGCCTCCGCGTTCTACGGCCCGTTCCGCGAGGCCGTCGGCTCCTCCCTCGAGGGGGACCGCCGCACCTACCAGCAGGACCCGGCGAACCTCCGGGAGTCGCTGCTCGAGGCGGAGCTCGACATCGACGAGGGCGCCGACTTCATCATGGTCAAGCCGGCGATGCCCTACCTCGACGTGCTCGCCGCCGTCGCGCAGATGTCCCCGGTCCCGGTCGCCGCGTACCAGGTGTCCGGCGAGTACGCGATGCTGCAGGCCGCGGCCGCCAACGGCTGGCTCGACCTGGAGGCCGTGATGATGGAGTCGCTGACCTCGATCAAGCGGGCCGGCGCGAACCAGATCCTCACCTACTTCGCGACGGACGCCGCCCGACTGCTGAACCGCTGATGACTGACGCCACCGACACTACTGGCACCACCGGCACCACCGGCACCGACAAGAAGCCGGAGACGGTCCGCCTCATGCTGCTGCTGTTCGCGGTGGCGGTCGGCGGGGAGATCATCCACCAGATCCTCAACGTCACCATCGGGTTCATGGACCCGTCCGCGCTCATCGCCACCGCGAAGGAGGCGATGAGTGAGGAGCAGCTGGCGGAGATCACCGACGGCCGTCTCCGGGCCACGGTCATCGCGTCGATGCTGCTGGCAGGTGGTTTCGGCATCGCCGTGATGGGACTGCTGGCGTTCATGCTGGTGCTCATCCACCGGCGTTCCAGCTACGCGGGCCTGGCCCGTCGCATGCTGCTGGTGTTCGGCTTCTACTTCGGCTTCCGCATCCTCATGCTCTTCATGGCCAGCCCGGGCGGGAACAACGTGCCCGTGGCAATGTATCTGCTTGACGGCAGCGTCCAGATCCTGGTCGGGGTGGCCGCCGTCCTGGGTCTGGTCTTCTCCCTCCGGGTGGAGACGCTGAAGTGGACCCGTGAGATCGACGCGTCCGGCAAACGGATCGACCCACGAAGGAAGTGAGCCACAGATGCCCAGCATGTTCCCCGGCATGGTGCCCTCCCCGGATGACCCCAACCGCGGCCCCCGTCGTACGCCCTCCGGGGCCGACCCCGGCACCTGGCCCGGCTCACTGAAGTGGGGCTACTACGTCAGCGTGGCGGCCGCGATGCTCATGGTGGTCACCGGCATGATCGGTCTGGCACAGGACCACGGGGCCACCCCCGACGTCAGTGCGGAGGTCATCGCCGCCTTCCACCGCAACGTGCGCTTCATCGGCGTGTACAACATCATCGCGGGGCTGACCATCGCCGCCCTCGCCGCGCAGCTGCGGTCGGGTGGCCGGATCTCCCGCCGCATCCTTGTCGCGGTGTTCGCGCTCTCCATCTTCTTCAATATCGCGGCCTTCGCCATCCAGGTCAGTGGCCTGGCGGCGGTCGTGATCTGCGTGCTGCTCGGTGTGGCGGCCGTCATGATCTTCCGCCCCGGTGCCAACGCCTACATCGCGCGGATGAGCAGCAGGAACGACTAGTCTGACGGCATGGACCGCAATGATCAGGTGACCTCGGCGCTCGAGGAGGCCCGCGCTGCGGCGCGGGCGGTCGGCATCGACGTCGACACCGGGCCGCTGCAGGTCGACGACGATCGCCCGAAGGTCTCCTACGCCTTTGAACTGGAGGGTCTCACCGCCGCCCCCGACGTCGCCGACATCGAGATGGCGCTGGAGGAGATCCCCGGTGTCCGTGCGCGGGTGGTGTTCCCCAAGGCGACCGTCTGGATCACCGCCCCCGACACCGTGGACCCGGACGACCTGGCGGCGGTGATCGCCTGCTTCGACGTCCGCGCCACCCTCACCGACTCCTCGCTGCGCCGCCGCATCATGCGGCCGGACCCGGTGGAGCGGCCGCGGCCGACGGTCCGCGCCAGCCGTCTGCCCTGGAAGTACCGCCGCCACCTCGAGGACGAGGAGCGCAATCTGGAACGTGCCCGGCGCTCCGGTTTCCTGCTCGAGCAGGAGGACCGGGAGCGGCTGGAGGCCGCCCAACCGCGGGACCTGCTGTTCACGGCCCGTGACCTGCTCACCCCCACCCGCTTCATCGTCAGCCTCATTCTCGCGGTGCCGGTGCTGCTCATGTCCTATCTGGAGACGCTCCAGTTCGACGGCTGGCAGTGGCTCTCCCTGGGCCTGGCGCTGCCGGTGGTGACCTGGGGGGCGTGGCCCTTCCACCGGGCGATGGTCGGAGGCGCCCGCCGCGGACTGACGGCTCTCGACGCCGCCAGCTCGGTGGCGGTCATCGCGGCGACGATCTGGTCGATCGTCATGCTCCTGTTCACCGCGGCCGGTGACCTCGGCTGGCACTCGACACCGCACTGGTTCGCGTTCCAGCAGCAGCGCATCGTCGACGGTGAGCTCTTCCTCGACGTGGCCTGCGGCATGACGGTGCTGCTCTTGGCGGGGCGGCTGCTCACGATGCGCACGCGCGTCAGCCTCCTCGAGGAGATGGACGCCCGCCGGCCGGGGCCGCAGCACATGGTGCACGTGGCGCCGAAGACCCGCGTGCCCGGCACCCCGGCCCGGGGCCAGGCCGAGGAGGAACGGATTCCGCTGCAGGAGGTCAACGTCGGCGACGACATCGTCGTCCTGCCGGGGGAGGTCATCCCCGTGGACGGCACCGTGGTGGGTGGTTCCTGCACGATCAGCCGCGGGCTCATCAACACGGGCGGCGGTGACCGCGAGCAGGTGAAGGTCAACTCCTACGTGCACGCCGGCTCCCGCAACCTGGACGGCCGGATCAAGGTCCGCGTCGTCCACACCGGGCACCGCACCCGCATCGCGGCGATCCACCGCTGGGTGGAGGAGGCCAACATCAAGCAGCAGCACTCGACGCTGCTGTCGACCCGTACCGCGGCCATGCTCATCCCGGCGGCCCTCAGTCTGGCGGCGCTGGACTTCCTGCTGTGGGTGCTCATCGCGGGCAACTTCAACGCGGCCTTCGCCACCTCCCTGGCGGTGCTCGCCTCCGTGGCCCCGGTCGCCCTGGCGCTGTCTCCGGCCCTGGCCATCCGCCACGGCATCGAGGCGGCGGCCCGGAACGGCATCCTCATCCGGGACGGCGCGACGATCCGCCGGACGGAGATGATCGACACGGTCATCTTCAACCGGGTGGGCACTCTGGCGGAGAACTCCATGACCGTGGAGTCCGTCACCGCCGCCCGCGGGGAGAACCCGGAGCTGATCCTCCGTGTCGCCGGCGCCCTGGCGCTCGAGTCCGACCACCTCGTCTCCCGCGCGCTGGTGAAGGCGGCCCGTGAGGCCCGTGACACAGGCGCCGGCGGCGACGACGTCCCGCACTGGATCGAGGTGGCGCACGCCGAGAGCGACGGGGAGGGCACCTTCCGGGGGCTCGTGGAACTCCCGGTGACCGCCCCCGACGGCACGGTCACCATGACCCAGGTCGAGGCGTCGGTGTGGCGTCCCCGCACCATGTCCGACCTGCACGGACGCCTCGCGGCGGCGGTCGTCTCCGGCGGCACCCCCATCGTGGTGCGCTGGAAGGGCCGGGACCGCGGCGTCATCAGCCTGCACGACACCGTCAAGGACGACGCCCAGGAGGCGATCGAGCAGCTCGAGCAGCAGGGCATCGAGACGATCATGCTCTCGCGGGACACGTACCCGGTGGCGCGTCGTTACGCGGACCGCATCGGCGTCTCCCAGGTGCTGGCGGGCATCGCCCCGGCGAAGAAGCCGCACACCGTCCGCGCCGTGCACACGCAGGGCGCGACCGTCGGCATGGTCGGCGACGTCTCCGTGCTGTCCTCCCTGCGGGTGGCGGACGTGGGCATCCTCGTCGGGGACGGCAGCACCAGCGACGAGGTCGACCAGATCACCCACTCCGGTCACCCGGACGTGGACATCATCGTGCTGCGGCAGGACGTCTCCGCCATCCCGGAGCTCATCGCCCAGTCGCGCCGGGTGTGCCGCATCATCGACCAGAACATCCTCTTCTCCTGGGTCTACAACGGGGTGGCGCTGGTGGCCTCCGTGGCGGGTGTCCTCCATCCGATGGCGGCGACCTTCCTCATGCTCGGTTCCTCCCTCCTCATCGAGGCCCGCTCGAACAGCGCGCGTACTTTCCGACGCGCGGCGTAGACCCAATTACCCCCGACTACAACTTTTGGACCACAATGGTGCACATGACTCGTCGTTCCATTCCCGATGCCCCGTTCCTCGCCGCCGCTGCCGGCCGTACCCCGTCCCGTACCCCGGTGTGGTTCATGCGTCAGGCAGGACGTTCGCTGCCCGAGTACCTGAAGGTCCGGGAGGGGATCTCCATGCTGGACTCCTGCTTCATGCCGGAGCTGCTCGCGGAGATCACCATGCAGCCGGTCCGCCGACACGACGTCGACGCCGCGATCCTCTTCTCCGACATCGTCGTGCCGCTGCGTGCCGCGGGCGTCGGCGTGGAGATCGTCGCCGGACGGGGTCCGGTGATGGACAAGGCCATCACCACCCGCGCCGACATCGACGCCCTGCCGATCCTCGACCACGAGGTCACCGAGGTCACCGAGGGCATCGGCATCATCCTGGACGAGCTGCAGGACCACCAGGCCCTCATCGGTTTCGTCGGCGCCCCCTTCACCCTGGCCAGCTACCTGGTCGAGGGTGGCCCGAGCCGCAACCACGAGAAGACCAAGGCGATGATCCACGGCGAGCCGGACACCTGGCACGCCCTCATGGAGCGTCTCACCCCGACGATCGTCGCGTTCCTGCGCCAGCAGATCGACGCCGGCATCGACGCCATGCAGCTCTTCGACTCCTGGGCAGGTTTCCTCACCGAGCGTGACTACCGGGAGCATGTCCTGCCGTACTCCGTCGAGATCCTCAAGGAGATCGAGGGCGAGATCCCGCGCATCCACTTCGGCGTCGGCACCGGTGAGATCCTCGGCGCGATGTCCGAGGCCGGTTCCGAGGTCATGGGCGTCGACTGGCGGGTGCCGCTCGACGTCGCCGCCGAGCGCATCCACGCGGCCTCCGGCCCGAAGGTCCTGCAGGGCAACCTGGACCCGGCGATCCTGTTCGCCGGCCGGGACGCCGTGGTCTCCGAGGTCGCCCGCATCAAGGCGGAGGCGGCCCGCGCCATCGAGGCCGGCCACGCGACGGCCCACATCTTCAACCTGGGTCACGGCGTCCTGCCGAATACCAAGGCGGAGGACATCACCGAGGCCGTCTCGATCATCCACGAGGAGAACTAACGGTGGAACCCACCAGGTACGCCATCATCGGCGCCGGCCTCGCCGGCCTGACCAGCGCCTACGAGATCCGCAAGACGGATCCGGGGGCCGTCATCCATGTCTTCGAGGCGGAGGACCGCATCGGTGGCAAGCTGTTCACCGTGCCCTTCGACTCGGGTCCCACCGACATGGGCGCCGAGGCGTACCTGGCCCTGCGTTCCGACGCCACCGACTTCTTCACCGAGCTCGGCCTCGCCGACGACCTGGTCAGCCCCTCGGGCCTGCGCTCACTCGTCTACTCCGACGGGGAGCTGCGCGGCCTGCCCGCCGGCGGCGTCATGGGTATCCCGGCCTCGTCGGACCCGGTGGCGCACGTCGTCTCCGCGGAGACCGCGGCGCGTATCGACGCCGAGGCCACCGACTCCCCCTCCATCGACTGGGAGGTGGGGGGCGACGTGAGCGTCGGCAAGCTCGTGACGGAGCGCTACGGCGCGGAGGTCACCGACCGCATCGTGTCCGCCCTCCTGGGTGGCGTGTACTCCTGCGCGGCCGAGGACCTCGGCGTCCGGGCGACGATCCCGCAGCTCGCGGAGGCCCTCGACGAACTCGCGGAGGCCGGGGAGAAGGTCACCCTGTCCGCCGCGGTGCGGATCTGCGAGGCACGCCGCACCCCGCGCGACCCGGGGGCGACCCCGACGCCGGTGTTCGCCACCTTCCGCCACGGCTACGCGCAGGTCTACGAGACGCTGGCGGAGAAGTCCGGGGCCGACATCCACCTCGACGCCTTCGTCTCGTCGGTCACCCGTGACCTGCGCGGCTTCCACCTCAAGGGCCCCGGCGTGAGCACCGACGCCCCCTACGACCGGCTCATCGTCGCCACCCCGGCACCGACCACGGCCCCGCTGCTCCGGGAGGTCGCCCCGGCCGCCTCCGCGGCGCTGAAGTCCGTGCAGCTGGCGTCCTCCGCGGTGGTGGGCATGAGGTTCGACTCGGACGAGGGGCTGCCGGAGAACTCCGGCGTGCTCGTCGCCATCGACGAGCCGGGCGTGCAGGCCAAGGCCTTCACCTTCTCCTCGCGCAAGTGGCCGCACATCGGCGCGCGCGGCGGGGCGCTGGTCCGCGCCAGCTTCGGCCGCTTCGGTGACGACGCCCTGGTGCGCGCCGAGGAGGACCTCCTCGTCGACGCCGCCCTCGACGACCTGCAGACCATCACCGGCTTCGACGGCCGCGCCGCCGGACTCTCCGAGATCTACGTCCAGCGCTGGTTCGGCGGTCTCCCGCGTTACGACGAGACCCACCTGGCCACCGTCGCCACGGTCCGGGCGGCCGTCGCGGAGGTCCCCGGCCTCGAGGTGACCGGCGCGTGGGCCGGGGGAGTGGGCGTGCCCGCCGTCATCGACGACGCACGCGCCGCCGTCGCCCGCGTCATCCAGGTAGGATAAGCGCTCGACATCAGCCCGGGGGTCCGGGCCCGGACGAGGGAGCCGTACCCGGCGTTGCGACAAGACGGCCAGGAAGGTTTCCCGTGTCCGTCACCCTGTCCTGGGTCATCCTTGTTCTCTCCGGCGCGTTCGAGGCGGTGTGGGCGGTCGCGCTCGACCGCTCCGACGGGTTCACCCGGCTGTGGCCCTCCGTCGTGTTCTTCGCCGCGCTCTTCGTCTCGATGGGTGGCCTGGCGGTCGCGCTCAAGCAGCTGCCGGTCGGCACCGCCTACGCGGTGTGGGTGGGCATCGGGGCGTCGATAGCCATCGTGTGGTCCTTCGCCACGGGCCAGGAGATGTTCTCCCTGGCGAAGGCCTTCTTCTTCGCCATGATCATCGGCGGGATCATCGGACTGAAGTTGGTCAACTGACCGGGGGGAAAGTTTAACCCCGGTTGACCCCGGTCGTATGATGGTGGGCATGACTCTGAGCTCCCCGACCTCCGCACGCACCCAGAAGTCCGCGCAGATGCACGACCGTGCCCGCACCCTCATCCCCGGCGGGGTGAACTCCCCGGTCCGCGCCTTCGGCTCCGTCGGCGGCCAGGCCCGCTTCATCGACTCCGCCCACGGCTCCACGCTCGTCGACGTCGACGGCAACGAGTACGTCGACCTCGTCTGCTCCTGGGGCCCGATGATCAACGGCAACGCCCACCCGGAGATCACGGACGCCGTGGTCAAGGCGACGGCGAAGGGCCTGTCCTTCGGCGCGCCGACCGAGGCGGAGATCGACCTCGCCCAGATGATCATCGACCGCACCTCCGTCGAGGAGGTCCGCCTGGTCAACTCCGGCACCGAGGCCACCATGTCCGCCGTGCGCCTGGCCCGCGGCTTCACGGGCCGCTCCAAGATCATCAAGTTCGACGGCTGCTACCACGGCCACGTCGACGCGCTGCTGGCCGCCGCCGGTTCCGGTGTGGCGACGTTCGCTCTGCCGGACTCCCCGGGCGT
>Ga0123329_1002856_pt1 | contig 14794 bp, 10 predicted proteins | sample BioC12SIPDNA_FD_89703 | JGI IMG/M metagenome (GOLD analysis project Ga0123329, IMG submission 89703) | Anaerobic biogas reactor microbial communites from Washington, USA - Biogas_R1_B C12 SIP DNA | ecosystem: Engineered > Bioreactor > Anaerobic > Unclassified | place: Washington, USA | collected... | reverse complement strand
GAACACCTCCGTGACCTCGCCCACATGCAGGCCGGCCGCTTCGACCGCCGCCTCCGCCTCCGCGCGCGTCATGCCGGAGAGATCGGGCATGTACACGGGGCCTGTGCACGCGTCATGGGTGACCGTGACGCCGCGCGCCTCCAGCGCGGGGATCTGCGTGTCGCACACCTCCGCCAGCAGGGGGTTGGCCTCCAGGTTTAGCGTGGGCGTGTCGGGGGAGGTGGTGAACACCGCGCCGGCAACGAGGGGCGCCACGGTGATCAGGTTGTTGGTCCGCAGGTTGAGGTCGTAGAGATTGGAAAGCCCCGCGAGGGGGGTGGCATCCGTGAGGCGGTTGGACCGCAGGCTGAGCCACTGCAGGGCCGCCAGTCCCGCCAGAGGGGCGGCGTCGGTGATCCGGTTGTAGCTCAGGTTGAGGGTCCGCAGATTGGACAGCCCCGAGAGCCCCGCGATGTCCGAAAGCTGGTTGCCGCGCAGGTCCAGTGTGTCCAGCGCCGTCAGGGTGGACAGGGCGGCCGTGTCCGTGAGCTGGTTGTACCGGATGTCAAGATAGACCAGCCCGGTGAGAGCCGAAAGATCCGGAAGCCCCGTGAGCTGGTTGTCCCCCAGATACACCGTGATGAGCGCGGCGAGTCCGGACAGCGCGCCCGCGTCGGTCAGCGCGTTGCCCCTCGCGTACAGCGCCTCCAGGTTTACCAGCGTGCCGATGCCGGCCAGCGTGGTGAGCTGGTTGTCACTGATGGCCAGTTCGGTGAGGGCCGTCAGCCCGGCGAGCGGGACGAGGCTGGCAACCTGGTTGCTGCCCGCGCCCAGCGATTCCAGCGCCATGAGGCCGGACAGGGGCGTCAGGTCGGTGATCAGATTGTTGCTGACGTTAAGCGCCTCCAGTCCGGTCAGCCCGGCGAGGGGCGTCAGATCGGCAATCTGGTTTTCGTGGAGGGCAAGCTGTAGAAGCCCGGACATCCCGGCGAGGGGCGCCAGGTTCGCTATCTGGTTGGTGGGCGCGGTGAGATAGCGCAGGCCCGAAAGCCCGGAAAGCGGCCCGAGGTTGGTGATGAGGTTCGTGGACAGGTTGAGGGAGTCGAGGGTTGCCAGCCCGGACAGCGGCGTCAGGGCCGCGACGTTGTTGCTCCCGAGGTCGAGATTCACCAGGTTGACGGCGTGCTCCAGCCCTGTCAGGTCCGTGACGTCGCGGTTGTAGGCGCTCAGGGTGGTCAGCGCGGCCAGATGCGCCCGCGTGAGGGGCGTGGCCGGTGCCAGGCCGAGCTGGTCGCGGATGGCCGCCGCCAGCCCCGCATCGGGCACGTTCACCGGCTCGCTGCCCAGGGAGACCACCAGGTTCACCGGGGTGTTCTCCGCCACCAACGTGCCCGCCGCCGGATTCTGGCTGATGACCTGGCCCGCGGGCACCGTCTCGCTGTACGCCTCCGTCACCGTGCCCAGCGTCAGCTCCGCCGCCAGCAGTTCCGTTTCCGCCGCCGCCTGGGTCATGCCCGCCACGTCCGGCACCGCAACGTCCCCCGCCGGGGCGGGGCCCTTCGAGACTTCCAGCGCCACCGCAGTCCCCGGCACCGCCAGCGTGCCCGCGCCGGGGTTCTGGCTGATGACCTGGCCCGCGGGAACCGTCTCGCTGTACGCCTCGGTCACCGCGCCGACCGCGAACCCCGCGCCCGCAAGCGCTGTGGAGGCCGCCGCCTGCGCCATGCCGACCACATCGGGCACCGCCACGGGCTCGGGCCCCTTGGATACCACCAGTGCCACGGCGGAACCGTGGGCGGCCAGCACGGCCGCGGCCGGATCCTGGCTGATGACCTGTCCGGCGGGCACGGTGGCGCTGTACTCCTCGGTGACCACGCCGACCGCGAAGCCCGCGCCGGCAAGCGCCGTGGCCGCCGCCGCCTGCGTCATGCCGACGACATTGGGCACCTCCACTGGCACCGGACCCTTGGAGAGGGTGAGGTTCACCGGCGTCCCGGTGGCCACCATGAGGCCGGCCACCGGATTCTGGCTGATGACCTGGCCGGCGGGCACGGTGTCGCTGTACGCCTCCGTCACGGCGCCCAGCGTCAGTTCCGCCGCGGTCAGCGCCGTCTCCGCCGCCGCCTGCGTCATGCCGACGACATCGGGCACCTGCTTGTCCCCCGCGGGCACCGGGCCCTTGGACACGTCAAGGTCCACCGCCAACCCCGGCGCCGCCAGTACCCCCGCCGCGGGGGTCTGGGCAATCACCTGGCCCGCGGGAACCGTATCGCTAAAAGAATCAATCACCGTGCCGACGGTGAACCCGGCCCCGGTGAGGGCCGTGGCCGCCGCCGCCTGAGCCATGCCGACGACATTGGGCACCGCGACGGGCTCCGGTCCCTTGGAGACGACCATGTCCACGGCGGACCCCGGCGCAACCAGCACGCCGCCGACGGGATCCTGGCTGATGACCTGGCCCGCGGGCACCGTCGCGCTGAACGCCTGGGTGACCGTGCCAACCGTGAAACCCGCGCCGGTGAGGGCCGTGGCCGCCGCCGCCTGGGTCATGCCCACCACATCGGGCACCGCGACGGGCTCCGGTCCCTTGGAGACGACCATGTCCACGGCGGACCCCGGCGCAACCAGTGCGGCTGCGGCGGGGTTCTGGCTGATGACCTGCCCTGCGGGCACGGTGCCGCTGAAGGCTTCGGTGGCCGTGCCGACCGCCAGGCCCGCGCCGGTGAGCGCGGCTTCGGCCGCCGCCTGCGTCAGGCCCACCACGTCGGGCACCGCAATCTGGACCGGCTCCGGCCCCTTGGAGACGGTCAGGTTCACGGCGAAACCCGGGATGGCCAGTGTGGCCGCTTCGGGGTTCTGGCTGATGACCTGCCCGGCGGGCACGGTGTCGCTGAAGGCTTCGGTGACCGTGCCGACCGCCAGACCCGCGCCGGTGAGGGCGGCTTCGGCCGCCGCCTGCGTCATGCCGACGACATTGGGCACCGTCACCTGCCCCGGCTCGGGCCCCTTGGAGACGGTCAGGTTCACCGCCGACCCTGGCGCGGCCATGGTGCCCGCAACGGGATCCTGCGCGGTCACCTGTCCCGCCGGGGCGGTGGCGTCATAGACCTCGGTCACCGTGCCCACGGCGAGCCCCGCGTCCGTTATGGCGGCCTCCGCCGCCGCGCGGGCCATGCCCACCACATACGGCACCGCCGTCTGGGCTGGCGGCTCCGGCCCCTTGCTCACCACAAAGTCCACGGCGCTGTTGGTCTTCACCTTAAGGCCCGCCTCCGGCGTCTGACGGATCACCCGGCCCGCCGCCACGGTGGCGTGGTACTCCTCCGACACCGCGCCCACGGCCAACTTGGCCCCCGTGAGCGCGCTCTCCGCCTGTGCGCGGGTCAAGCCGGACAGGTCGGGCACCTTCACCTTGCCGCATCCGGAAAGAGTGACCAGGGCGGCCGACAGCAACAAGAAAAGGCAGACCTTTGACATGGGCAGGCAATTGCGGAACATCTGATCCTCTCCCGATGGTTTGGCACGATGCAGACTTCCCATTCCCGAAATGCGAAGAATCCGCACTTCCTAAATTGTACGGCTGAAGAGGCCTGTTGTCAACGGAAAACTCATTCTCAAAACTAGAGAGGGGCCTGAAGCAGGCCGGCGGCGGGGAAGATGGACAAGGTGGACGAGGTGGACCGTATGGACGGCATGGACAGGCGAAGAATGCCCCCCAGACCAAATCCGCCCGGTCCATAGCGTCCATGCCGTCCATAGCGTCCATGAAAGTCGGGGGGTTCGCTCCAGTTCCCCGCACCCCCTTGCGTTTTTGTCAACAATTTATTATACTAGGGGTGGAGTGCTGGCCCCGGTGGGCCCCCATATATGGATAAACAGGCCTTCGAAAAACTGGAACGCATCGTGGAGACGGTTCGCCGCCATCTGGAGGGCGATGCCGCCGTTGCTTTTGTCCACGAGTCCGGCCACCGCGTCACCCCCCAGGGCATGGTGCGTTTTTTCCGCAGTGTGGGCGGCCGGGTGGCCATCGCAAAACGCATTCAAGAAGGGAAGTCAAACGTGGAGATTCTGTACGACGTGTTCCCGTCCTTCGCCGGGCGGCGTCCCCCGCTGGCAGCACCGGTGCAGCAGGATCTGGTGGACCTCTCCGGAGAACCCCTATACGCCGCGGGCTACGGGGACGAGGATTTTGAGTCCACCAAGCTCACGATCCGGCTGCCCAACGATGTGTATCGGGCGCTGGGCATGGCGGCGAAGATGGAGGGGGTGCCGCGCAACCAGTTGATGGTGGACCTGCTGACGGGGGCGCTGGGGCGCATGTCGCCTCCGGAGCACCTGCGGGAATACGAAGAGTAAGCTCCGCCGCGCCGCCGCCGGTTGTGTCCCGGGGGCGGAATGTGTGAAAATAACGAACCGACAGGAGTCTGGACGGGTTGTCGGAGAAATTTCCGGGCGTTGGGAACTTTTTCCCGAAACGCCGGATATTTAAAGGCATACCCTCGGATTCCACTGGAAGACGGCCATGAACGAACATGCGAAAAACATAGCACGGTTCCCCGGAGCGGCCCCCCTGCTGCGGCCCGTGGGCGAGACGGTGCCCGTTGCGGAGCGCTCCGACGAGGAGCTGATGCTGGCGCACGGGGAGGGGGACGAGGCGGCGTTCGAGGAGCTGGTGCGCCGGTTCAACCGCCCGATGTTCAACTACATCTACCGGATGGTGCAGAACCGGCACGTGGCGGAGGAGCTGACGCAGGAGGTGTTCATCGCCCTGGTGAAGAACGCGGGGCGCTACTACCCGACGGCGAAATTCTCGACCTACCTGTACACGATCGCGTCGAACATGGTCTACAAGGAATGGGCGCAGCAGAAGCGGCGCCCGCGCCTGTTCAGCCTGTCGTGGTGGGGGTCGGGCTCCGACGACGATGACGGCAGCCCCCTGGACACCATCGGCGACGACCGGGCGTGCGTGTTCACGGCGTCCACGCGCGCGGAGGTGTCCGAGGCGGTGAACGAGGCGCTGCGGCAGGTGCCCAAGCACTACCGCGAGGCCTTCGTGCTCAAGCGTTTCCAGGGGCTGTCCTACGAGGAGATCGCGGAGATCACCGACTGTCCGGTGGGCACGGTGAAATCGCGCATCGCCCGGGCGGAGCAGGCGCTGCGCCCCCATCTGGAGCGGTTCAGGGGCTATCTCCACTGAGAAGAAAAGGCGGCGGCGGCATGAGCATGTCGTTTGACAAGGCGGTTTACCGGCATCCGGCGCGGGCGCAGCTCGTGGCCCACGCCGAATCCCTTGTGGACGGCGGCGTGCCCGTCTCGGCGGCCGTGGCCGCCCATCTGGCGGAATGCCCGCGCTGCGCCGCGGAGCTGGCCGCCATCCGCAGGAGCCTGGAAATCACCGCGTCCGCCACGGCGCAGGATCCCAACCGCGACCTGGCGGGCGCCATCCTGCGCGAGGCGCGCTCCGTCCGCCACGCGCTGCCCGCCGACACGCGGCGCCGCGGCCCGGCGTCCCTGTGCTGGTTCCTCCTCCGCGGGCTGGCCTACACCTCCCTCACGGCGGCCCTGGCCGTGGCCGTCTATTCCGTGGCCCTCCGCGAGACCTCGGCCCAGACCGCCGGCGCGCGGACCGGACGCGCCGCCGCCCTGGCGGCCGCGCCCGCCGCGGCCCCCCTCCGGATCGAGGACCTGCGCCGGAAGGCGTCGGACCTGGCGCGCATGGCCGCGTCGCTCACCCGCGCCGCCGCCGCACCGAAGTCCCCGCAGGAGCGGGAGCGCCTGCGGGCGCTGGCGGGCGTCAGCCGCGACCTGGACGCCGCCCTGGCGGCCCTGGACCGGAATCCCGGGTGCCCCCGCGCCACGGAGCTTGTGCGCAACCAGCTTGGCCGCCAGGAGCAGAGCCTCCGCGACGTGTTCATTGAACGAACGCTCTAGGGGGGCCGCATGCGCGCCCATCCCGACCCCATGAGTTTCCCCGTCGGCCGCGCCGTGTGTCTGGCGCTGCTGGCGTTGCTCTGCCTGCCCGGCGCCTTCGCGCAGGAGGCCATCGTGGAGCAGCTCCGCACGGGCATCGAGGGCGTGGCCAGGGGCATGGATTCCCTCGGCAAGGCCACCGACGAGCTGCTGGGGTCCTCCCTGGGGCTCGGCGGGCCGGCCCCCTCCAGCCACACCCGCACCCGGGCCCTGGAGGAGCGCCACCCCACGGGCCCCTCGCCCGTGGTCTCCCTGTCCAGCGCCTTCGGCGAAATCCGGGTGGACACCTGGAATGAGCGCATCGTGCAGGTGGCCGCGGAGATCACCGTCGGCGCGGACACCCCGGAGACGGCGGAGCGCGTGCTCGCCGCCATCGCCGTGCAGACCCAGCCCGGCGAGGACGTGGTGCAGGTTAAGACGGCGCTTCCGGAGACGCGCGGCGAGAAGGGCCGCGTCGTCATCGCGGTGAACTACCGTGTGACGGTGCCCCGCCAGGCCAGCGTCGTGGTGGACAACTTCTTCGGCGACGTCCGGATGGACGGCGTCGGCGGGCGCGTCGCCGTCGAGGCCCAGTACGGCGCGGTGGAGGTCCGCCGGGCCGGGGGCGTGGTGCGCGTGCGCGCGCAGGGCGAGTTTCCCGTCATCGCCGAGGACCTGGCGCAGGGCGGCGTCTTCCAGCTGGAGGGCTCGCGCGCCGAGCTGCGCCGCGTCTCCGGCGACCTGCAGGCCGGTGTGTTCCGCGGCAGCCTGCGGCTGTCCGAGCCCGGCGCCGCGCTGAACGCCACGCTCACCGTGGACGGCGGCACCGCGGAGCTGGAGCTGGACCCGGCCGTCCCGCCGGACCTCACGGCGACGGTGCTCCACGGCACCCTCACCAGCGACCTCGAGCTGACCCGCGCCGGGGAGCAGGACCGCCTCGTCGCCCGGCACCCCGCGCCCGAGTCACCGCACAAGATCAGCCTGAGCGCGTCGTTCAGCGACGTGGGGATCGGGCTGCGCGGCCGGGTGCCCGCCGAGGCGCCCGCGCCCGGCGGCGGCAACCTGTTCAACGAGACCGTCACGCGGGAGGCCACCCCCGCGCCCGACGCCGCCCTGGTGATCGAGGCGGCCAACGGCAACGTCCGCGTCGAGGGCCACGACGGCCCCGGCATCACCGTCACGGCCACGCGCATCGTGTGGATGGGCGCGGCGGCGGCCGCGGCGGTGGACGCCCTGGCGGCGCTGCAGCTCCAGGTGCAGGAGGAGCCGGGCCGGGTGGCGGTTCACACCCTCGCCGACCCCGACATGGCGCGCTTTGGATGCACCGACTGGCGCGTTGACCTCGCCGTGAAGGCCCCGCGCGGGACGCCCCTGCGGATCAACGCGGCCAGCGGCCTCACCGGGGTCGCGGGCATGGCCTCCGAGGTGCGTGTGACCCAGGCGCAGGGCGAGGTCGCCGTGGAGGGCCTTTCCGGGAACGCCGTTCTCTCCAACCAGAAGGGCCCCGTGCGCCTGGCCGACTGCGCCGGCGGCGCGGAGGTTTCCGCGCGCTTCGGCGACGTCACCGTGGCCCGCTGCGGCGGCGCCGTGTCCGTCCAGAGCGTCGAGGGGGGCATCGTGGTGGACACGCCGCGCGGCGCCGTCACGGCGCGCAGCGCCGGGGGCGCGATCCGGCTCATCTCGCTGGAGCCCCTTGCGGGCGACATGGACCTCCAGGCCGACCCGGGCGCGGTCAGCGCCCTCGTGGCCCCCGAGTCCAGCGCCGAGTTCACCCTGCGCGCCGAGGGCGGCCGCGTGCAGAGCACCGTGCCCCTGACCGGCGCCCTCGCGGGCGACCGCCAGGAGTTCACCGGCAAACTCGGCGAGGGGAAATACCGGGTGCTCATGGAGGCCAAGGGCGGGGATGTGGCCCTGAACTGACGGGGCGGGGGCGGACCCGCAGGTTCGGCGTTTCAAAGCGGCGCCCCAGGCGGACACCGCGCGGAGCACCTTGGAGTGCGGCAGCCTGCCGCCTCCTTTCAGGCCGCCTCACGGACTCCGCGGGCGAAACGTCCGGGGTGGACTCTCCCCGCGCCGGGGCCTCTCTTCCCCGAGACTGCGGACCCTTTCCCTACTCCCACTCGATCGTGCCGGGCGGCTTGCTGGTGATGTCGTAGAGCACGCGGTTGATGTGCTTGACCTCGTTGCAGACGCGGTTGGAGACGCGCTGGAGGAAGTCCGGGGGGAAGCGGTACCAGTCGGCGGTCATGGCGTCGGTGGAGGTGACGGCGCGGAGGCTGCACACCTCCTCGTAGGTGCGCTCGTCGCCCTGGACGCCCACGCTCTTGACGGGCAAAAGGCAGACGAGGGCCTGCCAGATATCGCCGTAGAGGCCGGCCTTGCGGATTTCATCAATGAAGATGGCGTCGGCGTCGCGCAGGGTGTCGAGCCGCCCGCGGGTGAGCTCGCCCACGCACCGCACGCCGAGCCCCGGTCCGGGGAAGGGGTGGCGGTCCACGACGTGGGGGGGCAGGCCCAGCTCGCGGCCGAGCGCGCGCACCTCGTCCTTGAACAGCTCGCGCAGGGGCTCGAGCAGCTCGAGGCGCATCTTGTCGGGGAGCCCGCCGACGTTGTGGTGGCTCTTGATGGTGACGGAGGGCCCGCCGGTGGCCGAGGTGGACTCGATGACGTCGGGGTAGAGCGTGCCCTGCGCCAGGAAGTCCACGTGGCCGATCTTCTTCGACTCGCGCTCGAACACGTCTATGAAGACCTTGCCGATGATCTTGCGCTTGCACTCGGGGTCCGTGACCCCGGCCAGCGCGGCGAGGAACTCGTCCTCGGCGTCGGCGTAGACCACGTTGAAGTGGAAGGTGTCGCGGAAGACCTCCAGCACGAGGTCGGCCTCGCCCCGGCGGAGCAGGCCGTTGTTCACGAAGACGCAGGTGAGCTGGTCGCCGATGGCGCGGTGGATGAGCGCGGCGGCCACGCTGCTGTCCACGCCGCCGCTCAGTCCGCAGAGGACCTTCCTGCCGCCGACCTTGGCGCGGATCTCCTCGACGGCGAGGTCTATGAACGAGCCCATGCTCCAGTCGCCGGGGCAGCCGCAGATGCCGTGGACGAAGTTCTCGAAGATGCGCATGCCCTGCGGCGTGTGGACCACCTCGGGGTGGAACTGCACGCCGTAGAAACGCCGCGCGGGGTCGGCGACGGCGGCGTAGGGCGAGTTCTCCGTGCGGCCGACGGCGGTGAAGCCCGCGGGCAGCTCCTCCACCCGGTCGCCGTGGCTCATCCACACCTGGGTCACCGCGTCCACGTTCTTCAGGAAGCCCGTGCCGTCGTCCCCGTGCTCCAGCTGGGCGATGCCGTACTCGCGCTGGTCGGCGCGGGCCACGCGGCCGCCGAGCATCTGGGCGAGGAGCTGCACGCCGTAGCAGATGCCGAGGATGGGCACGCCGAGGGAGAACACCCCGGGGTCGGGGTGGGGCGCGCCGGGCTGGTGCACGCTGGCGGGCCCTCCGCTGAAGATGATGCCGACGGGGTCCATCGCGCGCAGGCGGTCCGCCGGGATGCTGTAGGGGACGATGACGCTGTAGACGTTCGCCTCGCGGACGCGCCGGGCGATGAGCTTGCTGTACTGGGCGCCGAAGTCGAGGACGACAATGGGTCTGCGGATGTCCTGCATGGGAAATGATTCCGTGTGGTTGCCTGAGAACTCAGCGGGGGACCTGGTAATTCGGGGCGTCCTCCGTGATGGTCACGTCGTGGGGATGGCTTTCGCGGAGCCCGGCGGCGGTCATCTCGACGAACCGGGCGTTCTGCTGGAAGCCGGGGATGGTGGCGCAGCCGCAGTAGCCCATGGCGGCGCGCAGGCCGCCGACAAGCTGGTGGACGTAGCCGGACAGCGCGCCCCGGTAGGGCACGCGCGCCTCGATGCCCTCGGGCACCAGCTTGGTCGGGTCGGAGTCGAACTGCATGTAGCGGGTCTTGCTGCCGCGCTGCATGGCCTTGATGGAGCCCATGCCGCGCACCACCTTGAAGGTGCGGCCCTCGTAGAGGACCTTCTCGCCGGGGCTCTCCTCGGTGCCCGCGAAGAGGCTGCCGATCATGACGGCGTCGGCGCCGGCCGCGATGGCCTTGGCGATGTCGCCGCTGTACTTCACGCCGCCGTCCGCGATGACGGGCACATCACGCTTCCGGCACTCCGCCGCCACGTCCATCACCGCCGTGAGCTGGGGCACGCCGACCCCCGCGACCACGCGGGTGGTGCAGATGGCCCCGGGGCCCACGCCCACCTTCACGGCGTCCACCCCCGCCTCCACCAGGTCGCGCGCGGCCTCGGCGGTGACCACGTTGCCCGCGATCACCTGGGCGTCCGGGAAGGCCGCCTTGATCTGGCGGACCATGTCGAGGACCATCTCGCTGTGGCCGTGGGCGGAGTCCACCACCACCACGTCGGCCCCGGCGGAGAGCACCGCCTCCACGCGCTCGACCTCGCCGGGCCCGACGCCGACCGCCGCGCCCACGCGCAGGCGGCCCCGCTCGTCGGTGCAGCGGTTCGGGAAGTCGCGCGCCTTGATGATGTCCTTGATGGTCAGCAGCCCCTCGAGGCGCCCGTCCTTGTCCACGATGGGCAGCTTCTCGATGCGGTGCCTGTGCAGGAGGCGCTTGGCCTCGTCCATCGGCGTGCCGGGGGGCACGGTGACCAGCCGCTCGCGCGGCGTCATCACGTCGGCGATGGGGGCCTCGAGGTCCTCCTCGAAGCGCAGGTCGCGGTTGGTCAGGATGCCGACCAGGATGCCCGACGCGTTGGTGATGGGCACCCCCGACACATGGTAGCGGCCCATGAGCGCCTCGGCGTCCTTGAGCTTGTGCTCCGGCGTCAGGGTGAAGGGATGGCTGACGATGCCCGCCTGCGACCGCTTCACGCGGTCCACCTCCTCCGCCTGCTCGGACAGGGTGAGGTTCTTGTGGATCACCCCCAGGCCGCCCTCCTGCGCGATGGAGATGGCCAGCCGCGACTCCGTCACCGTGTCCATGGCGGCGCTCAGCAGCGGAATGTTCAGGCCGACCGCCCGGGTCAGGCGCGTGCGCACATCCGTGTCGCGCGGAAGCACCCCCGAACGGGCGGGGCACAGCAGCACATCGTCGAAGGAGAGCCCCCTGATAATCCTGGAATCACCGGTCATGGTGCCTCGCATCGCCGTGCGAAAAGAGCGGCCGCGGGTCCCGGCGGGCACGGCGTTCCCCCGGGGCCAATATTATAGACCTTTCGCGGGAACGGCGCAAATTGACTTTTCCCGGGCGGTGGGAATGGTCTATACTGGCGGTTCCGCGCCCGGGGCCGTTCTCCGGACGCTGTGAAGGAGACATCCAACAGGCCGGCGCGCGCGGCCCCGGAGGGAGAAGGTCATGTCTGGAAACCGCCACACGGTGCTGTTTGCCCTGACGATCATGGTGGCCGCCGCGACGATGTTCTGCGGATGCGGCGGGGAGGCCGCGCCCACCGCCCCGGCCGCGCCGGGCACCGCCGCCCCGGCCCCCGCGAAGGCCGGGAAGCCGGTCGAGCTTACGTACAGCGTGTTTTTCCCGCCGACGCACATCCAGTGCCAGATGGCGGAGGAGTGGTCGCGCGAGGTGGAGAAGCGCAGCGGGGGGCGCATCAAGATCAACGTGTTTCCCGGCGGCGCGCTGACGCAGGCGCCCCAGTGCTATGAGGGCGTGGTGAACGGCATCTCCGACCTGGGCATGAGCTGCTTCGCCTACACGCGCGGCCGCTTCCCCCTGCTCGAGGGGCTGGACCTGCCGCTCGGCTACCCGAACGGCAGGGTGGCCACCCGGGTGGCGACGGAGCTGACGGCGAAGTACCAGCCCGCGGAGACGGCGGACACGCACGTGCTGTATGTCCACGCCCACGGCCCGGGCATCCTGGCGAGCAGGAAGCCGGTGCGGACCATGGACGACATGGCGGGCCTGAAGGTGCGGGCCACCGGCCTGTCCGCGAAAATCGTCACCAGTCTCGGCGGCACGCCGGTGGGCATGAGCCAGCCCGAGACCTATGAGGCGCTCCAGAAGGGCGTGGCGGACGCGACGCTGTGCCCCGTGGAGACGCTCAAGGGGTGGAAGCAGGGCGAGGTCATCTCCTCGGTGACGGACAGCTCCGTCATCGGCTACACCACCTCCATGTTCGTCGTGATGAACAAGGCGAAGTGGGACGGCCTGCCCGCCGACCTCCAGGCCGTCCTCACGGAGGTGAGCGCGGAATGGGTGGCGAAGCAGGGCGCGGCGTGGGACCAGGCGGACGAGGAGGGCCGCGCCTTTGTGGCCGGCCTCGGCCACGAGACCCTTCCCCTGTCCGACGAGGAGAAGGCCCGCTGGAAGGAGGCCGTGAAGCCTATCCTGGACGAATATGTGAAGGGCTGCGCCGACAAGGGGCTTCCGGGCGACGCCTTCCTCGCCGACCTCCAGGCGCTCATCGCCAAGTATGCGGCGGAGGCGGTCTGAAGGCATGGATGAAGGCAGTGCCGGTTTTCTTGGCCTGGTGAAACGCGCGGACCGCGCTTACTTGCGCGCGCTCCGCGCGGTCGTGCTGGCGCTGGCCGCGGTGTCGGGCCTGGCGATTCTCGCCATGATCGCCGTCACCTGCGCCGACGTGGTTCTCCGGGCCTTCGGCCGCCCGCTGACGGGGGCCTTTGACATCGTCCGCGTGGGCGGCGCCGTCGCCATCGCCTGCGCCCTGCCCTACACCACGGCGGTCAAGGGCCATGTGGCCATCGAGTTCTTCTTCCAGAAGCTGAACCGGCCCGGGCGGATTCTGGTGGACACGGTGTGCCGCCTGCTGGTGGCCGGACTGTTCAGCGTGTTCGCCTGGCAGTGCGTCATGTACGGCAATTCCCTGCGGCGGACCGGCGAGGTGTCGCTCACCCTCCAGATACCCATGTTCTGGGTGGCCTATGTGATCGCGGGCGCCTGCGCCGTCACGGTGCTGGTGAAGGTCCACAACCTGCTGCATCCGGGCCGGGAGATGATCAAGCCATGACGGCGGTGCAGATCGGAATCCTGGGCTGCGTGATGCTTTTCGTCCTGCTGGCGGCGAGCATGCCGGTGGCCTTCGCCATGGCGGTCGTGGGCCTGGCGGCCTTCGCCTTCATGGTGAACCCCGCCGCGGCCTTCTCCATGGTCACCGCGGACCTCTACGAGACTTTCTCGTCCTACAGCCTGACCGTGATCCCCCTGTTCGTGCTCATGGGGCAGGTGTGTTTCCATGTGGGGATCAGCCGGCGGTTGTTCAACGCGGCCTACCAGTGGCTGGGCGCGCTGCCGGGCGGGCTGGCCATGGCGACGGTGGGGGCCTGCACGGCCTTTGGCGCCATCTGCGGCTCCGGCCCGGCGACGGCGGCCACCATGGCGTCGGTGGCCCTGCCCGAGATGCGGCGGTACAACTACAGCATGGAGCTGGGCGGCGGCGCGGTGGCGGCCGGCGGCAGCCTGGGCATGCTGATCCCCCCCAGCGTGGTCTTCATCGTGTACGCCATCATGACCGAGCAGTCCATCGGGAAGCTCTTCGTGGCCGGGGTGCTGCCGGGGTTCATGATTGCCGCCATGTTCTGCGGGACCATCTACCTCAGCTGCCGCCGCCGTCCGGAGCTGGGCCCCGCCGGCCCGCGCACGACGATGCGCGCGAAGCTGGCGGCGCTGGCGGGGGTCTCCGAGACCCTCATCCTGTTCGTGGTGGTCATGGGCGGCATGTTCCTGGGCTACTTCACGGCCACCGAGGCCGCGGCCATCGGCGCGGCGGGCAGCCTGGCGATTGCGGCGGCGCGCCGCGAGCTCACGTTCAAGATGCTGCGCACGGCCCTCATGGAGACGGTCCGCACCTCCTGTATGGTCATGGTCATCGTGGCGGGCGCGGTCATGTTCGGCCACTTCCTGGCGCGCACCCGCATCCCCTATGTCTTCGCCGAGTGGCTGGGCGGACTGCCCCTTCCCGGATGGACCATTGTCGGCTCCATCATCCTCTTTTTCCTCCTCGCCGGGTGTTTTGTGGACGCCCTGGCGCTGGTCCTGCTGACCGTGCCGATCTTCTACCCGGTCATCACCAAGCTGGGCTATGACCCCATCTGGTTCGGCGTCATCATCGTGGTGGTCACCCAGATGGGCGTGATCTCGCCGCCTGTGGGCGTCAATGTCTACGTGGTCAGCGGCATCGAGCGCGACATCCCCCTGTCCACCGTCTTCCGCGGCGCGATGCCCTTCCTGTGGACCCTGGTCCTCGCCGCGGCCATCCTGGTGGCCTTCCCCCAGATTTCCCTGTTCCTCCCGGGACTGATGAACTGATCAAGGAGGCCCGCCCATGAGCACTGAACCGCTTCCCGACAGCCCCTATCAGCGCATTCTCTTCTGCACCGACTTCTCGGAAAACGCCGACCGCGCCTTTGACTACGCCCTGGACGCCGCCCTCCGGCGGCCCGGCTGCGCGCTCTTCCTGCTGCACGTGGTGCCCGAGCCCGACGCGCAGTTTTGGAAGACCTACCTCTACGAGGTGGAGGGGGTGGACGACAAGGCCAAGCGCGACATAGACGCGCGGGTTGCGGAAACCTACCGGCCGCGGATTCCCGGCGGGGTGGACTTCCGCGTGGAGATGCGCGTCGGCAGGGACTACCAGATGATCCTGGCGTTTGCCGCCGAGGTCCACGCCGACCTCATCGTCGTGGGCCGCCACGGCCACAGCGTCCTGGAGTCCGCCCTCTTTGGCAACGTCACGGAGAAGGTGGTCCGCAAGGCCGCCTGCCCCGTGCTTGTGGTGCCGCCGGATCCCAGGAAGACCCGAAACGCCGGATAGGCCGGGGCCGCGTTTCGCGGAAAAAGGGCGGGGCCCGGCCCCGGGGTG
>Ga0123329_1002843_pt1 | contig 14838 bp, 11 predicted proteins | sample BioC12SIPDNA_FD_89703 | JGI IMG/M metagenome (GOLD analysis project Ga0123329, IMG submission 89703) | Anaerobic biogas reactor microbial communites from Washington, USA - Biogas_R1_B C12 SIP DNA | ecosystem: Engineered > Bioreactor > Anaerobic > Unclassified | place: Washington, USA | collected... | reverse complement strand
TTACCTCTCGCAAGCCATAGACAGCGATCAGGAAATCGAGCTGACGCCGACCCTGTTCCACGAGTTGATGGAGCGGTACGACGTGGAGTCGCCAGGCGAGTCTTCGCTTGGGCCGGAGCTTGCCGATCGTTATGAGATGGACGAAGAGAGCGCGGCAGCCGGAATCATCAGCGTAGAGCAGGAATTGCCGGCCTTCGCCGACGACGATTCGGTGCCTGTCTCGGAACTCCCTGCCGAACCGGCGGTGCAGACGGAATCTGCGGCCGGTCGCGGCGAGAAGCGCGGGGAGCCCTCGCCACAGCGGCAGACGTTGATGCTGGTCGGTGGCGTGCTCGCCCTCTCTGTCGTCGTTCTGCTGATTTTCGTCCTGATCGCCCTGGCCGCCGGTTACACGCCGTTCCTTGTGCCGTAATGGAATAGCGCCACTATTCCGACAGCTCGGCCTCCATGATACGATCCAGCCGGAACGTGCGCTGAGCGTGGCGCAGGTGGCAGTAGGCGACCAGATAACGCGCGCTGCCCTGTGTTGTCGTATATAGCGGGCTGATGAGCCGGATGGTTTCCCTGCCTCCCTCGGTAACGTAGCGGATACGTACCTGCTTTCCCCCCGTAATCGCGTTGGCCAGCGGTGGCGGCAATGGCGCCGAGGTTGCCGAGGGCATATACACCGGGCCGCCCTGCGCGTGAAGCAGGTCGCCCACCGTGCTCAGACCCCGCTTTTCCAGCTCCCTGACCATCCTCTGGAATACGGCAGCGGTCGTGTAGGCGTCGTTGAGCGCCCGGTGGGCCCGGCTCTGTGAGACGCCAAGGCGATAGGCGACCGTGCGCAGATCGTTACGGTCGAAGTGGAAATGACGCCGTGCCAGCTGCAGCGTACAGAGCCAGGGATTGGGTAGAACAGGCGGGCAGGCGCCCATGCGACTGGCAATGGCATACTCCTGCGCCAGAAAGCCGGCGTCGAAGGAGGCGTTGTGCGCGACGATAATAGCCCCCTGCAAGATTGGCTGGAGCCGCCCGACCACATCGCCGAAAGATGGGGCGCCAGCCACGTCGCGGTCTACAAGGCCATGCACCCGGGTTGCGCCGGGGTCGATCGGCCGTCCTGGATTCACCAGCACGGACAGCCGTCCCGTTTCCTGCCACCCCTGGAAGCGCAGAGCAGCGATTTCGATCACGCGATGGCCCAGCGCCGGCGACAGGCCCGTGGTCTCTGTGTCGAGAACTACGACGGGCGCCTCGGCGAGGGGCATTTCGTCTACAGCATGCATGGGTTGATTATACCACCAGGCCGGGCGCCGGCTGAAACGCGTTTCCCAGTATATCTTTTTCCTTATCTCATAAAAAGTAGTTTGATCTGCACCACGGATGTGGTATAATGTCTTCTGCTAAACCGGTGTCAGGAGCGGAAGGAAAAGTGGGCAGCCCCCACTTTTTTCTTTTCCTGGTTATGAAAGACTGACCCATTCAGAAAATAGAATACAGGTTGAGCGGATGAGAAGCGAGTTTATCTTAGCCTTTAACGAAATATGCGAGGAACGCGGGCTGGCCAAGGATGTCGTCTTTGAAGCGTTGAAGACGGCCCTCGTTTCGGCGTACAAGCGTAACGTGAATATCAACGTCCAGGACGTGCGCGTGGAGATCGACCAGCGTACGGGCGAGCCCACCATCTACGCCGAAAAAGAGGTAGTCGATTCGGTAATCGACGACCGGACCGAGGTGTTGTTGGAAGAGGCTCACCGCCAGGGCTTCACCGACGCCCAATACGGCGACATGGTCATGGTCGAAAGCACGCCGCGCAACTTCGGCCGCATCGCTGCGCAGACGGCCAAACAGGTCATCCTGCAGCGGGTGCGTGAAGCCGAGCGCGAGCAGCTTTTCGACGAGTTTGTCGATCGCGAGGGCGAGATCGTCAACGGCACGATCCAGAGCGTCGGCGGACAGCATATTACGATTGGCCTGGATCGGACCGAGGCGATCATGCCGCGCAACCAGCAGGTCCGTGTCGAGCGCTACCGCCCGCACGACAAGATCCGCGTCTATCTGCTGGAGGTCCGGCGCACGAACCGGGGTCCGCAGATCATCGTCAGCCGGAACCACCGCAACCTGTTGAGACGCCTGCTGGAGCTGGAAGTGCCGGAGATTTACAACGGGCAGGTGGATATTAAGAGCATCGCCCGCGAAGCCGGCGCGCGCTCCAAGGTAGCCGTCATGGCGCGGCAGGAAGGGGTCGATCCGGTTGGCGCCTGCGTGGGCATGCGCGGCGTGCGCATCCAGAGCATCGTCCGCGAGCTGAACGACGAGAAGATCGACATCATCGAGTGGGATCCCGATCCACACGTCTTCATCGCCAAAGCGTTGAGCCCGGCGCGTGTCTCCCAGGTCCATCTGGACGACCATCCCGACGAGGGCAAGACTGCCGTGGTCATCGTACCCGACGATCAGCTGTCGCTGGCTATCGGCCGGGAGGGCCAGAACGCCCGCCTGGCAGCCAAGCTGACCGGCTGGCGCATTGACATCCAGAGCCTGACTGAATCGGCCGTCGAGGGGCTGACCAAGCTGGATCACCCGGCGGTAGATGCGCGTATAGCGCGGGACGACGAGCTTCTGGAAAAGGTCCGCCATGTCCTGGCCAAGAAAGAGGCCGACCGGCCGGTTACGGCTGAGGATTATATGGTCCTCGACCGCTTTGTGGCCGGCACGCTTGGACGGATTATCGATTCGCGCACCGCGGGCTACGAAGGGATTCGTCGCGAGCGGGCCGAGGCCCGCAAGCGGGTGCCGGCTGTCACCTGGGAGATGGAGCTGGAAGAGCTGAATCTGCCCTTGCAGACGCACAATCTGCTCCTGGATAATGAGATAACGACGGTTGGCGAAGTCCTTTACCGCCTGGAGCTGGGCGACGACCACCTGCTGCGCATTGACGGCTTTAACGACCGCAGCCTGGAGGCCGCACACAACCGCGTGGCCGAGCTGAAAGAAGCTCTGGCAGCCGGAGCGGAGGCTCAGGCGACCGAGCTTGAAGCGACCGGCGCAGAGGAAATGGAACCGGGCATCGAAGTAGTTGAGGCCGAGGCAGAGCCGGAACCGGAAGCTTTGGCCGACGATGTGTTGGATGAGGATGAGGAAGCGGCAGAGCTCGTGACCGAGGAAGAAGTCGAAGAGCCGGCCGTCGCCGAAGAAGAGCCTGTGGCCGAGATGGCTGCCGAGGAAGAAGACGAAGCGCTGATTCCGGCTATCGACGACCTTTCTGCTCCGCTGATTGAGATTGTGCGCACGGAAGAGCCCAAACGCCAAACGAAGAAAGGCAAAGTCGTCATCGTCTCCCGGCCGGGAGCCGGCGAAGGCGAGGAAGAGGACGAGGAAGCGGCGCGGCGTCGCGGTCGCCAGCTCGTCTATGACGAAGAGGCCGGGCGTGTCGTGGCCAAGCGCAAGCGCAAGAAGAGCCGCCGCCGGCCGGAATGGGAAGACCTTGAAGACCTGCCGGTCGATCAGGTTCTGGACGACGATTTTGAATAGGGAAATCGTTGGCAGCCATTAACGTGATGGCCGCGAAACAGCGACGAGAAAAACACGTACCGCAACGCACCTGTATTGTTTGCCGGAGCAAGGCCGACAAGAGACAGCTGCGGCGGTTGGTGAAGGCGCCGGCAGGCGCGCCTGAGGGCGTTGTACTCGACCCAAGCGGCCGGCTCCCCGGGCGAGGCGCTTATCTATGTGAGAAGCGAGCCTGCTGGGAACGAGCGCTCCAGAGCGGCGTTCTGGAACGTGCCCTGCGCACCACCCTGACGCCGGAAGCGCGCGCCGCGCTGCTGGAGCATGGTAGTCAAGCTGATGAGTAATTGATCTGGGGTGCGGCCTGGAGCCGCCACCATCCACATTAACAGGTCAAAAGTGCGACACGGAGCGAGCCTCTCTCTCCGTGTCGCGCTTTGTAGAGCGGGATACCGGCATTGCGCTGGTCTGCCGGTATGAACCGGAGAGGTAGGAAATAGAGAGCATGAGTAATACGGAAACAAGAAACGTCATCGAGATCCCCGATTTTCTCACCGTGCGTGAGCTGGCGAGCCTGATGCAGGTGAGCCCCATCGACGTCATCAAAGAGCTGATGGCCAATGGGATCATGGCCAACATTAACCAGCAGATTGATTTTGATACGGCAGCCATTGTCGCCAGCGAGTTCGATTTTGAAGCGCAGCGCCCGGCTGTAGTGGTTGAAGAGGTAGAAGAGGTCGGTCAGCGGCCGATGTGGCGTAAGATCCTGGCCGAAGAGCAGGCAGCCGATCTGAAGCCGAGGCCGCCCGTGATCACCATGCTGGGCCACGTAGACCACGGCAAGACCTCGCTGCTCGACCTCATCCGCCACACGAACGTGCAGGCGGGCGAGGCGGGTGGTATCACGCAGCACATCGGCGCCTACCAGGTCGAACATGACGGCCAGTTGATCACTTTCCTCGATACGCCTGGTCACGAGGCGTTCACCGCCATGCGCGCGCGGGGCGCTCAGGCCACCGACATCGCCATTCTCGTCGTAGCCGCCGACGACGGCGTGATGCCGCAGACGCGTGAAGCGGCCGATCACGCCCGGGCAGCTCAGGTACCCATTGTCGTCGCGCTCAACAAGATCGACCTGCCCAACGCCAATCCGGCTGCGGTGAAGCAGCAGCTTGCCGACATTGGCCTGGTGCCCGACGATTGGGACGGCGACACCCTGGTCATTGAGGTCTCGGCGCGCGAGAACTGGGGCATCGACGACTTGCTGGAGGCAATTCTGCTCGTGGCGGAGGAAATCAACCCCCGCGCCAATCCCGACGCCGAGGCGACCGGAACGGTCCTGGAAGCGCGCATGGAACGCGGGCGCGGTTCTGTCGCTACCCTTCTGGTCCAGAACGGCACGCTCCGCACCGGCGACACGCTCCTGATCGGCGAGTTTTACGGGCGGATTCGTTCGATGTTTGACTATCGCGGCAACCGCATTAAGGAAGCCGGGCCGTCAACCCCGGTCAGCGTTTCAGGCCTGAACGGGCTGCCTGCTGCCGGGGATCAGTTCGAGGTCGTGGAGAACGAGAAGGTGGCTCGCAAGATCGCCGCAGAACGGCAGCTCGAAGCGGGCGGAGGGGAGACGGAGCGCCGTGGCATCAGCCTGGACGAGTTCTTCAACCGCCTTCAGGAAGGCGAGACGAAGACGCTGAACCTGATCGTCAAGGCCGACGTGCAGGGCTCCCTCGAGCCACTCGTCACCTCGCTTGAGAAGCTGAACACCGACAACGAAGCCGTCGAGCTGGAGATTCTTCATGCCAGCACAGGCAATATTACAGAGAGCGACATCATGCTGGCCTCGGCCTCCGATGCCGTGGTGCTTGGCTTCAACGTAGACGTAGATGCGGCTGCCCGCCTGACGGCGACGAATGAGAACGTGGAGATCAAGCTCTATAACGTCATCTACAAGCTGCTCGAAGAGGTAGAGCTGGCTATGCGCGGCCTACTTGGCCCCTCCTACCGGGAGACCATTATCGGCCGTGCCGAAGTGCGAGCCGTCTTCCAGATCAGTGGTGTGGGCACCGTTGCCGGTTGCTTTATGCGCACCGGCGTGGCGCGACGCAACGCCCAGGCTCGCATCATCCGCAATACCCAGCTCCTGCACACTGGCCCGGTCAGCAGCCTGAAGCACCTCCAGGAGAACGTCCGCGAGGTGCGCACCGGCTTCGAGTTTGGCGTCAGTATTGGCGGCTTCAGCGATTACCAGGCCGGCGACATTATCGAGTTCTTTGAGATACAGCGCGTGGAACCGGCTTGATGGAATCTGTACGCCAGAAACGGACAGCCGAGCAGATTCGGATCTTACTCAGCGAGATTTTTCTGCTGGAGATGAAAGACCCGCGATTGGCCGGCCTGACGGTCACGCGGGTCACCATCGACCGCGAGCTGCAGTATGCGGACATCTACGTCCACGCCCTGGCGATGGACGAGCGCGAGCAGGAAGTAATGGAAGGGCTGCAGAGCGCTTCCGGTTTCTTGCGGCGCGAGCTGGGCAACCATCTGCGCTTGCGCAACACGCCCATACTCCACTTCCACTGGGATCCATCGCTGGCTCACGCCGAGCACATCAACCAGCTACTCGACAAGCTGGATATCCCGGCCGAGGAAGAAGAGTAACAGCGCCGTGACAGACAACAGAGACGTTGCCGCCGCCAAGCGGCTCATCGACAATGCTCGCGAGATCCTGGTTATCACTCACGTCGGTCCCGACGGCGATGCCATCAGCTCGCTGACAGCCACCGGCGTGGCGCTGCGCCAGTTGGGGAAGCGGTTTACCCTCGCCTGTGATGATGGCGCGCCGGTTCGCTTTGAATACCTGCCGCTCTACGAGCAGATCCAGAGGCACGTCGATCCCGCGGTCGCCTACGATCTGGTCATTGCCCTCGACTGTGGCGACATGAGCCGGATGGGCCAGGCCTATGCCAATTTGCCGTCGCCACCGCCCATCATCAACATTGATCATCACGTCACCAATACCCGCTTTGGCGACGTGAACATCGTCAACAGCGATTGCACGTCCGCTGCCGAGCTGCTCTTTCACCTGTTTCCCGCATTGGGGGTGCGCCTGACGCCAGAGCTGGCTACCTGCCTGCTGACGGGTGTGGTGACCGATACGCTTGGCTTCCGCATCCCCGGCGTCAACGCCGAGACCTTCCGCACCGCGAGCACGCTCATGGAGGCGGGCGCCGATCTCGGCTTCATCACGCTCAATGCGCTGCTGATCAAGCCGATGTCAACGCTGCGGCTCTGGCAGGCCGGCCTCAACCACATGCGTCTGGAAGAAGAGGGCGTCCTCTGGACCGCAATCGACGACCGGGAACGCGAGGCCGCGGGCTACACGGGCAGCAGCAGCGGCGGGCTGGTGAACATGCTCGCCAACATCGACGAGGCGACCATGAGCGCCGTGCTGATCGAGGAAGGCGATAAGGTCTACGTGGGCTTTCGCTGCCGCCCCCCTTACAGTGTGGCGGAGCTGGCTCTGAACCTGGGCGGCGGCGGCCATCCCCTGGCCTCCGGGGCCACCCTCGAAGGCCCGCTGCACAAAGCGGTCTCGCTGGTCGTGAGTATGGCCCGGGAAAACATTCGCCAGCAGCGCGCGCTGCTGCGGGAATCGGCTGGCTGACCCTCGCGCCACAATGCCAGGGCTGAACGGCATTCTGAACGTGGATAAGCCGGCGGGGCTGACCTCACACGACGTCGTCAGCCGCGTCCGGGGGCTTGCCCGGTTGCGCCGGGTGGGTCACGCCGGCACGCTTGACCCGCTGGCGACGGGCGTGCTCGTCGTCGCCCTGGGCCGCGCCACCCGCCTGCTGGAGTATGTTACCGGCCTGCCCAAGACGTATGAAGCTGTCGTCCGGCTGGGCCAGACGAGCACGACTTACGACGCCGAAGGGGAGCTGACTCCGCCGAGACAACTGCCTGAGCTGCCGGCCGAGGCGCTTGATCAGCTTCTTGACCAGTTTCGCGGCCCGATCAGCCAGGTGCCGCCCATGTACTCGGCGGTGAAGCGCGAAGGGCGGCCTCTCTACGAGCTGGCCCGCCAGGGCGTGAGCGTGGAGCGCGAGCCGCGCCAGGTGATCATCTACGACCTGCAGCTACGGGACTGGAGTCCGCCCGATCTGCGACTGGGCGTGGAATGCTCGGCCGGCACCTATATCCGCTCGCTGGCCCACGATCTCGGCCAGGCGCTGGGCACAGGCGGCTATCTTGCGGCGCTGCAGCGCACAGCCGTGGGGAGCTTCAAACTTGCCAACGCCGTCGCGCTGGATACACTCAGTGCGGAAAATATCGTCCAGTTTCTCCTGCCGCCAGATAGCGCTGTTGCCCATTTGCCTGCCCTCTCGCTCGACGGAGAGGCCGCGCGCCTGCTCCGTTTTGGTCAGCGCCTCCCTCGCCCGGCCGGTATAGACGAGGCGCCGCTGGTCCGGGCCTATGGCCCGGGTGGCGACTTTGTAGGAATTGTCGCCGCTGCCGGTAGAGAGTGGAAACCCGAAAAAATCTTCGTCGAAGAAAGTGACCTCCATGGTTGAGAACTTCCTGCGCGTCGATTCCCTCGACGCACTTCATGACCGGCGCCCCACCTTTCTCGCTATCGGCGTCTTTGACGGTGTGCACCGGGGCCACCAGCAGCTGCTGTCAGATATGGTGGCAGCGGCTCAGGCTGCCGGCGCCCGCCCGGCCGTGCTCACCTTTTTCCCCCACCCGATGGTCGTCATTCGCAACCTGCGGGGACGTATCTATCTGACGACGCTATCGCACCGGGTGACCCTGCTTTCCCGGCTCGGCATTGAACTCGTGGTCGTGCATCCGTTTAACGACGAGGTACGCACGACCCGCGCGGCGGATTTTGTGGATCGCCTCTGTGCGGCGATGGAGCTGCGCGAGCTGTGGGGCGGCAGCTTTTCGCTGGGCTATCAGCGGGAGGGAACCGCAGAATACCTGAGCGAGCTGGGCGCCGAGCGCGGTTTTGCAGTCCGCGTAATAAATGATCTGGTCTCCGTGAACGGCAAGCGGGTGAGCAGCAGCCGCATTCGCCAGGCGCTGGCCGACGGCGACATCGAAGAGACGAACCACTGCCTGGGTCGCCGCTTTCAGGTTGAGGGAACGGTCGTCAGGGGCGACCAGCGCGGTCGCTTGCTGGGCTTCCACACAGCCAACCTCGCCGTCTGGGAGCAGCAGATTTTGCCGGCGAACGGCGTCTACGCCACCTACGCCTACCTGGGCAGCGAGCGTTTTGAAGCAGCCACCAATGTGGGCGTGCGCCCCACCGTCAACGGAACGGCGATGATGGTCGAAGCGCACCTCCTCGACTTCGACCGCGAGATCTACGGCGAGTCGCTGGCGCTGGAGTTCGTCCACCCCATTCGCCCGGAGCGCAAATTTCCGGGTCTGGACGCGTTGAAGGCGCAGATCGCCGAGGACGTGACCACGATTCGGGCCCTTCTCTCAGGCGCGGGCGGTAGTTAGCGACGCGCGGCCATACCAGCCGAGCGCCACGAGCAGTAACAGCGCCAGCAAGATGCCGATGGCGCCGGGCAGCACCATCGCCGACCAGCTATAGAGCAAGCCCGCGGGCAGGCTGCCCGCACCGGAAGCAACGGCGGCAACCATCTCGGTCGCTCCCTGCAGCCGCGCCTGGGAGCGACCCGCAGCAACCTCGGCCACCAGCGCGGAGCCGGCGACAAAGCAAAAGTTCCAGCCGAGGCCCAGCAGAAAAAGAGCTACCGCGAGGGCCGGCACGCTCTGGGCCTGCGGCGCCATGATAGCGGAGACAGCCAGAAGGAGGGCGCCCAGAGCGACGACAGTGCGCGCTCCCAGGCGCTCCACCAGCCAGCCCGTTAGCCAGGAAAGGCCGAACATCCCCAGCGTGTGGGCCATAATCACCAGAGAGATCGTCTCTGTGCTGTGATTCTGGTGGTCCATATGTAACGGCGTCAGCACCATGATCAGGACCATGACCAGCTGGCCGATTGCCAGCGCCAGCAGGCCGAGGCGTACCGGCGGCATGCGTAAGAGATCACGGACGCGGGGCGCCGGTCCCTGTGGCTGCGGCTCGTCCGCCTCCACTTCCAGGTGCAGCCGCAACGGATCGGGCCGGAGGAAGAAAAAGATGAGGGCGAGCGCCGCGATCGTGAGAAGTCCGGCGATAATAAAGGGACCGGCATCGTCCGGGTAGCCCACTCGTTGCGCCAGCCGCGTCGCCGGCGGCACCAGCAACGGGACGCCCATAGAACCGATGGCGCCGGCAAAGACGATCAGGCCGATGATGCGCGGCCGCCGCGCCGGGGGAAAGATCTCCGCGCCGACGTAGCGCGACTGCTCGCCCGCCGCACGCATCCCGCCAAAGGCAAAGGACGCCCATAGAAAGAGGCTGAGCGAGCCGTCCCGCACTGCCAGCGCCGACATGAATGCCCCGACGACGCCTATGACGAAACCCAACGATAGCCCCAGGCGCCGCCCGGCACGATCCATCAGCCAGCCGGCCGGATAGGCAAGCGCAGCCCGCCCCAATAACGAGAGCGTGCTCGGCAGGCCGGCATAACTATCGCTGCCGCCTAGCTCGGCGCCGATGACCGGGCCCAGGGTGAAGGCGGCGATCGTCGCGGCGGTGAGCAGGATCTGCGCCAGAAACAGGGCGCTGACAATGCGCAATCGACTCCTTGCCATACACTCACCTTTCTCTGCGAACTGGATACGTGAAGGCTGAGTTTCGGCTATATAGCGGTTTCGTGCAAGCCAGTAACTTCCATAACTGGCTGTTACCAAATCGCCTCGTATGCGACATACTTAGTGAGAGGCCTCAAAACCGTCACGGAGGATACGTTGTCCGTCACAGATGTGATTCAACCAACCAGACAGCGGGAGCGTGACGACCACCAGCTCGCAGTGGCAGCACAACAGGATCACGCTGCCTTTGAGCAGCTGTACCGGCGCTACGTCGATCGCGTCTACCGTTATTGTTACGTCCATACGGGCGACAGCCGGGACGCCGAAGACCTGACAGCACAGACCTTTCTGGCGGCCCTGGAGGGGATCGGCCGATACCGACGACGCGGCAGCTTTGCCGCCTGGCTCTTTGGCATCGCCTGGCGCAAATGCAACGACCATCACCGGCGTCGCTACCAGCGCCCGCGCGTGCCATTAGCCGCCCTGGGCGAGCTGGACGATCCAGCGGCGCCTGACCTGGAACAGGGCGCCATGAACCAGGGGCTGCTGGCCTGTATCCGGCAGGCGCTCGGCTCGCTCAGCCCCGACCGTCGAGAGGCGCTGCAACTGCGCTTCTGGGGCGGGCTGAGCACGGCGGAGATAGCCGACGTGATGGGCCGCCGGGAGAGCGCCGTCAAGATGCTCGTCTCCCGCGCTGTCGCCGACTTGCGCACGAGGTGCTTAGATGGGGAATAAGAAAGAGAACCGAAAAGCTGCCGAGCAGCTTAATGCCTATATCGACCGGCCTGATCAGGGCCGGGAAGAGCTGCCGCCCGCCGACGCGGCGCTGGTAGACGCCCTGCAACGGGCCGCTGCCAGCACGAAGCCGCGTCCTGGCTTCGTCAACGAATTGGCGCAGGAGCTGAGCGCCAGGGAGAACGCTATGCCCGAACGATCAACGGGGGGGGCCCTTATCTTCCGTCTGCTTGCCGGCGCGGCCACGCTGGTCGCCGCCGTCGTTCTACTCGTCGTCATTACCGGCCTTTTTTCCCGGCCGCCCGACGAACCCGCGCTGGAAGACGTAGACATCACGCCGCCCAACCAGATTGAGTTCGTCGGCAACGCGGAAGGAGGCTTTCTGGCCGGCATGGAGATTCAGGTAGTCGATGGCCCATCAGCAGAGCCGGAACAACTGGCGGGCTACACATTCCAGCCCGCGGCCCGGCCGCAGACGGCCGAGGAAGCGCGCGCTATCGCCGAGCGCTTCGGCCTGGACGACGCGCGCATCTACCGGCCCTCTCTGGGGAGCGGTCTGACAGCCTTTGCCGCCGACGGGCGTTCGCTGACGCTGGCCGATTCCCACACCGGCGGCATGGGCTTCTATTACGGCGACCCGACGGTTGCCAGTGACGGGAGCGAGGCGCCGACGTTCGCCGAGGCGGCGGCAGCAGCCAAAGCGTTCCTCCAGCAGACCGGCTTCCTGCCGGCGGCTTATGAGCTGCAGCCAGGAGACGACGCTAATCAGGCCGGCACCACCGCCGTGCGCGTCGTGCCCCTGCTCGACGGCCGTCCGGTTATGGGCAACGAAAGCGTGGTGAGCGTCAACCGGGCCGGCGAAGTTGTCTCCGCCTACGTCGTACCGTTCGCCGCCGCACCGACAGGCGAGACAATCGACGCCGGTTCGGCGCGCGATGCCCTGCAGAGCCTGCTCGCCGGACCCCAGGAATACAGCTACAGCTATACCGTGGTAACGAGTGAAGGCGCGGCGCGCGTCTTCGCTCCGCCTCCGCCAGAGGGGGAGAGCGGCGACTCGGTGACGGTTACCGGCTGGTCCATCACCTATACCGACGCCGAAAACGGCGAGCAGCTCGTGCAGCTCACGTCGATGGACGGCGTTCAGTACTACGTCGAGGGCCTGGAGCTGGGCGGCTCGGAGGCAGGCGTCGGGTCGGGGCTCGTCATCACCGGCACTCTGGGCGAACAGCTCGGACCACGGAGCTGGCGCCTGACCGCCGGATCGGCTGAGCCGCACAGCGGCACCACGCAGATCGAATGCCAGACCGGTAGACTGGAGCGGCTTGCCGATGGCGCGTATCTGGTTCTGGACGACGGCGAGACCCGCTATCCCGTTCCGGACGCGCCGGAGGCGCTGGAAGACGGCGCGCGGATCGAGCTGTGCGCCGAGCAGTTTGAGGCGGGCAAGGCCGTGAGATGGATGCACATCGCCTCGCCGCCGTCGAGCGAAGTGCCGATGTCTGGCGGCGGAAGCGGCCGGAGCGTCACGGCTGTCGGGATTGCGCCGACGGTCACGGCGCCGGAAGCGCCAGTACCGGCCGAACCTGGAACGGCAACTGAGGCTTACCCGGCCAGTGTCACGGAGTCGGTGAGCGTCGTCACTCAGCCGGTGGGAGCAGTGGCGATTGAGTCGCCCTATGAGATTGGCGAAAGCGTGGACGTGACGGGCCGCGTCAACGGGATGATCTGGTCAGAAGAGGATGGCCTCCGTTACGAAATCTACCTGACCATTGACACCGACGAGGAGCTGACGACCTATCCGGTCAGCCTGCAGCTGGAGGGCGAGCCGGAGCTGCTGGAAGAGATCGCCGGGCACTACTTCCTGCACCTCGCGGTGCGCGGGACCATCGTAGAGAATGAGTTGGGCGGGCAGGCCCTCCAGGTAGAGAGCTTCGAGCGCGTCTGGCCTGAGGAAGAAGTACAGGCCTTCCTCGGCCACAAGAGCGTCGAGACGATCGAGGGCCACGAGGTGACTGTCTTTACCGACGAGGCGACGGGCGAGCGTTTCGCCATCTACCTCAACCCGGCCCCTCCTTCGCTGGAGCAGGACGACGAGCGCCGCATTCTGGTGACGGGCGCCATCCATCCTGAAGCGACCTTTGGCGGCCTGCGTCTGCTGGAGGTGGCGAGCGAGCGCAGCGGCGACGCCATAGACCAGATGGAAAGCCCCGACGAGATACCTGTCGAACGGAGCATGCCTGTCCACGAGGTGATCAGCGCCGCTCGCGTCACCGGGCTGGGGCTGGGCGAGACGCTGGTCGTCGAGCGCATCGTGCTCGGCTACGAGATGACGCCGTCGGGCATCCCGCCGACGAGCAGGGAGTTCACACTGGTCCCGGCCTGGTTGTTCTATGGGCGCAATGCTGAAGGCACAGTCCGGTTCACCGTCCGGCTGCCCGTGGGCGAAACGGCTGATGGGGCCTCTCTGACCGTCATGCCCTCGCGCACGCCGACGCCGACTGTCACGCCTGTGGGCGATGCGCCTGATGAGACCTCCCCGGCCGGAGACTCTTACCCGTCGCCTGTGGAAACTGAAGAGGCTTATCCGTCGCCATAACGCGCCACAAGCGCCACAAGAGAACGAAAAGGGCGTGGCCTCTCGAAGAAGCCACGCCCTTTTTTTGTCGCGATAGTCAGTCCGCTGCGCCTAACCGGTCACCGGCAGGTCGGTGACTGCGCCGCTATTCAGCCGCAAGAACCAGGCGGCCATCCAGCCAGTCTGCCCGGCATACTGCACCTGGAGCCAATCGCCGGCTGCATTCCGGCCCAGCACGGAAACCGTCGTGCCCTGCGGAGCGACGGTCAGCGACTGGTTGCCGATGCCCGGACCAGAGCGCAGGCGGAGGTTGACCTGCGTCGTCGCCGTCGTGCCGCCGGCCGGCGGCGCTTCCCCAGCGGGCGGCGGCGTAACCGGCGTTCCCCCGCCCGGAATGGTCAGCACCTGCCCGACGCGGATCAGGCTGGGGTTCTCAATGTTGTTCACGCCGGCAAGCACTTCCATGACAACGCCGAAGCGCCGGGCAATACCGTACAGGGTATCGCCGGCGACGACCGTGTAGGTGCCGCCCGGCCCGGTGGAAGGCGGCGGTGCGGGGGCCGGAGCCGGTGCAGGAGCAGGAGAAGGTGCCGGGGCGGGTGCCGGCGAGCCGGCGCCGCCCACCGTCAGCGATGCGTCATCCCAATAGACGTCGTTGTGTTTCATCGGGTAGGAGGGGGCCGAGTAGGTGAAGACCGTCACCGTGCCACCCTGGGCTGTCGCCTGTACCGAGAACTGCTGGTAAGCGTCGTAGGGCTGCAGGGTGGCAGACCAGACGACCGTGCCCGCATACGGGTTGGTGCCGCCCGTAGGGTCGATGCCGATGCGCATGTTGATCGGCGCGTTATGGTCGGATGTGCCGCTGTCTTCGTTCGAGACCCAGGCCTGCCCCCAGATCGTGAAGACCACGTTTGAGTTAGCCGGCACGCTGACCTGCTGCCAGAAGCCGGCCTTGTGTGTGCGGTAGAAGCTGAAGTATTGGCCGGCGGTGGAACCGGAACGGATCCGGTTGTAGAACGGCGCCGTTGCCGGTTTGTACTCAGGATTCACGTCGGTGGACCATTCCTTCGCCCACCAGGGCTGCCAGCCCGCCGGCACCTGTACGGTTGTGCAGATCCCCGCCGGGCAGTCGGCGTGCTGCTGCGCCGTCTGCGGAACGAAGGAAGAGTAGCCGCCTTCAAAACTTGGGTTCTGCAGCAGATTGGCCCCCTGTGCGTGCGCTGGGCTTGCCGCGCCCAGAGCGCCTGCAATCAGCAACAACAAGGCCACAAGTAATGGTCGAACGGTTCTTGAATGCATCATTGACCTCCTCAACAAGTTAAGAT
>Ga0123329_1002837_pt1 | contig 14845 bp, 12 predicted proteins | sample BioC12SIPDNA_FD_89703 | JGI IMG/M metagenome (GOLD analysis project Ga0123329, IMG submission 89703) | Anaerobic biogas reactor microbial communites from Washington, USA - Biogas_R1_B C12 SIP DNA | ecosystem: Engineered > Bioreactor > Anaerobic > Unclassified | place: Washington, USA | collected... | reverse complement strand
CGTGGGGCGCATGCCGGAGCACCGCGAGCAGTACGACCTCGTCGTGGCGCGCGCCGTGGCGCCCCTCTGCGTCCTGGTGGAGTACTGTCTGCCGTTATGTCGCGTCAAGGGACGCGTCATCGCGCAGAAGGGGAGTGAGGGGGTCGAGGAGGCCGAAGCTGCCCGGCCCGCCATCGCACTCGTCGGCGGCAGCCTGGTGGGCGTCAAGCCGGTGGAACTCGAGGAGCTGCCGCCAGGCCGCACCTTGGTGGCCATTGATAAGGTGGCCAAGACACCGGACGAGTACCCGCGTCGGCCGGGGATCCCGTCGAAACGGCCATTATGCTAGATAGGGAACGAAAACAAACCGCAAGGAACGTCGAGGGCACGGAGGGCTCGGATCATCCGGTCGATGCTCACGCCCTTGCGCTGAGAGACTTGCTCGCGCGGCACGTAGGGCGCGCACGCCGGTGCGCGCCGCTTGCCGGCACGCCCCTCGTGAACGCCGACGCCGCCTTCCCAGCCCCCCAGGAGGCCCGGACGCATGTCCTACCGTGAGCGCCTGCCCGAGTACGTCCGCATTCTGAACGCGTACGGCCCCTATGAGGGGGATGGCGATGCGGCGCCTTTTGTGTACGAGCACGGCGGAGGGCTGCAGGACCTCCGAGAGGCGTATCGCCTCGATGCCGTGGCGGGCGATGGCGACGAGATCGCCAGGCTAGCGAATGTAGCGCGTTGGGTGAGCGATTCGATCCCCTACGACGGAAATTCCGTGCCCCCTGAGGAAAAGAGTGCCCTCGCCATCCTGGCAGCCGCCCGCGCCCACGGCACTGGCGCCAACTGCTGGCTGCTGGCGGTGGTGGTGTGTGAGGCCTACCTTGCCCTGGGGTATCCCGCGCGCTATGTCCGGTGCCTGCCCTACGATTACCGCGACCCCGACTGCCACGTCGTCAGCCTGGTGCGCGCCGCCACGCTCGACAAGTGGGTCATGTTCGACCCCTCCTTCAATGCCTGGGTCCACGATGGGACCGGCGCCATCCTCTCGCTGGAAGAGATGCGGGAGCGCTTGGCCACGGGGAAGGGTCTCGCCGTGAGCGATGGGCTGAGGGGGATGGAGCCGGAGGAATACCTCGCCTACATGGCCAAGAACCTGGTCCACTTGGAGAGCCCGGTCACCAACGGCATGGGCAGCGACGACCGCGAGAGCGCTCGCTACGTCCGCCTGGCGCCATGTGGGTTCGATGCGCGCGCTTGGTCGCAAAGGGGGCTCGACGGGCGGGGCGCGTGGGTAGCGCGGATGAGGGACGAGCACCCCGAAGATGAGGAGCGGTACCGGGCGATCGAGGGCTTTATCGCGGCTGCCCGCGAGACGGCGCTGCACCGGACAATCTATACGCGCGATGCCCGGAGCTTCTGGGGTCCGCCTGGCACAGGCCAGAGTGCGACCTGAGGTTGCCCCCCGGCCGCACCCTGGTGGCCATCGACAAGGTGGCCAAGACACCGGACGAGTGCCCGCGCAGGCCTGGGATACCGTCGAAGCGCCCCTCTGCTGGACGCGCCGACGCCTACGTGGGCAAAACGACGGCGAGCACCGTCCCCGCGTCGCCGGTGGACTCGACCTCGATGGAGCCCTCATGCTCCGTGATGATGCGCCGGCAGATGTATAGCCCCAATCCCAGCCCCTCCTGCTTGGTGGTGCTAAAGGGGTCGAACAGGTGAGGCACGAGGTCCGTCGGGATGCCGTCACCTGTGTCGGCCAGTCGAATGCGCACACCACCCGCCACGCTTTCCGTGGAGATGTGCAGCTTTCCGCCGTTCGGCATAGCATCCAGTGCGTTGAGCGCCAGGTTCAGAAACACCTGCTGCACGGCATCGACGACCAGGTTTAGCGACGGTAGCCCTTCGGCGAGGTGCATCTCGATCGTGACGTTCTGATCGCGCGCCCGCCGCGCCACCAACATTGTCGCGTGTTCCAGCAGGGCGTTCACCTCGACGCTGGTACGTTCGCGCAGGTCGGTATGCCGGTTCATGTCGCGCAAACGTGTGAGGAGCCCGTCGGCGCGCACGAGTTCGCGGCATACCACCTCCAGATAGCGGGCGAAATCCTCGCCGTCGGCGGCGGCCTCACGCGCCAACTGAACACAGCCGATAGCGGCCTGCAGCGGGTTCTTGATCTCGTGCACCAGGGATGCGGCCAAGCGCCCCGTGGCGCCGAGCTTTTCCGCCTGGATGAGCGCCTGCTGGGCAAGGCGCGCCTCGGTGATGTCGCCCACCATCCAGACATAGTACGCCGCCATCGTCTCGGCGGCATCGGCCGCACCCGCCCGCCCGCAGAGAATGGGTGCGCAGGCTGACAGCCCCTTGATGGTGGAGACAGCAACCTCCAGCGTCCCGGCGCTCCCATCGTCCCGCACAAAGGTGCACTCGAACCGGCGGGGTTGCTCCGATGGGGTGTCGATCCCCTCGGGCAGGGCGACGAGGTCCGCCATGGCGGCGCCGCGCAGCGCCTGGTCGTCGCGGCCCAGCAGCGTCTGCAGCGCCGGATTGGTCATCAGGATGCCGCCATGCGCGTCGGTCAGGGCGATACCGATGGCCGATCCCTCGAACACCGCGCGAAAGAAGGCTTCGCTCGCCCGCAACTCGGCGGTGCGTTGGCGGACTGCGTCCTCGAGGGCGGCTGCATGCCGCTGTACCGCCTCGTGCAGGCGCGCTCGCTCCAACCCGATGACCGCGAGATTGGCCAGCGCCTGCAGCGCCTGCACGGCCTCCTGATCGAACTGGCCGGGCGCATGGCCATATGCCACGAGGACGCCCAGCACATCGGCGTCACGTATGAGCGGCAGCGCCACCATGGAGGCCAAGCCTCGCGCCAGGGCATCGCTCCGCCAGACGGAAGCGCAGGCGGTATCGTTGGAGAGGTCGTTCACCAGCACCACGGCGCACGTCCGCAGGGCGCGGGAGATAGGATCATCGTCCGGATGGAGTGTACCCGCCCTGCTCCCCGTCGTAGGCAGGGGGAACGCTGCCGCACGATCCGCCATCGGGCCGGCCATGGCGTGGGGCACCAACTCTTCCACCCCCCCGGTTTGGCTCGCGGCCGGCAGAAGCAGCCCTACCCAGGCGAGACGCAGCCCGAGGCGGTCGGCGACCAGGCGGCAGACTTGGTCGAGCATCGCCTGCGTGTCCAGGGTGGCATGGAGGGCCCGCGTGGCCTCATAGAGCGCCGCGAGGTCATCCATACGCTTGCGCAGGGCACGCTCAGCCCGCACACGCGCGCGGCGCACCTGCGCCTCCTTCATCTCGCGCTCGATCGCGGGCCCCAGGCGGGCGAGCCTACCTTTCATCAGGTAGTCATGGCAGCCCGCCTTCATCGCCTCGACCGCCACATCCTCACCCATCACCCCGGAGATGAGGATGAACGGGATGTCGAGCCCCTTCTCCTGCACCAGCCGCAGCGCATCGAGCCCGGTAAAGCCGTAGAGGCGATAATCCGAGATGATCACGTCCCACGCGGCGGAATCGAGGGCTACACCGAGCGCATCGAGGGTCTCGACCCTTTGATCGGCGAAGGCATAGCCGGCGTGACGCAACTCCCTCAGAATGAGGAGGGCATCATCCTCGCTGTCCTCAACGATCAGGATACGGATGGGCATCTTGACGGGATTGGCCCGTCGGATGGGGGAGGCTGTCCGCCTCATATCCGTTCGTCTCCTCGGCGGCGGCTCTCCGGCAACAGCCCGGAGCCGACCGGCGTGATGGGCGCGCTTGTTGGCGCGCGCGTTTTCCCGCACATGAGCGCGTCAGGGCGAGCTAGAGAGTAAAGTAGAACGTTGCGCCTTCACCTACCACGCCCTGGGCCCAGATGCGTCCCCCGTGCCGCTGGATGATCCGCTGCACAGTCGTCAGGCCGATACCCGTGCCCTCGAACTCGGCGCTCGGGTGCAGCCGCCCGAACGCCTGAAAGAGCTGATCGGCGCAGGAGCTATCAAAACCTGCGCCGTTATCGCGCACAAAGAACGTCCGCACGCCCTCGCTCACCTCGGCGCCGAACGCGATGCGCGCCACGGGCTTGTGGCGCGTGTACTTGACCGCATTACCCAGCAGGTTCTCCACCGCAATCCCAAGGAGCGCGGCGTCCCCTTTCACGTGGAGCCCCTCCTGAATGGCGAACTCGATCTGCCGGTCGGGCTGCTGCTCGCTCAGTGTGCGCGCTATCGAGCGCGCGAGAACGCTCAGATTCAGGCACTCCTTATGCTGGTCCGCACGGGAGATACGAGAGAGTTTCAGTATCTCATCGATGAGCTGCCCCATGCGCCCCGTTGCCGCGTGAACGCGCCGGAGATAGTCCTTTCCCGTTTCGTCGAGCCTGTCCGCATAGTCCTCGAGCAGGGCCTGGCTAAAGCCGCGAATGCTGCGCAGCGGCGCGTGTAGGTCGTGCGAAACCGAGTAGGCAAAGGCATCGAGTTCTCGGTTCGCGGCGGCGAGTTCTGTCGACGCGACCGTCAACTCCTGCACCGTACGCATCAGCTCGCGGTTCTGCCGGGAGAGTTCCTCCAGGGGGCTACGCGCGGGAGCCTGGGCGATGCGTGCGGCGACCTCCTCGCGCTGCGCGGGAGAGAACCGTCTGCCGGCAGGGAGCCACTTGCCCAGGCGCACCACCGTGCCGCTGACCGCCGTAGATTCGACGTCCAGCACGTCCATCAGCCTTCCCGCGCCCGCCAATCCCAGTCCGTAACCGGTGTTGGACGTGAACCGTCCGGCAAGGACATCATCCAGATTGGTGATCCCCGGTCCGCTATCGCGCACATAGATCACCAGCATCTGCGCCGCGCCCGCGTCCTCCAAAAGCAGCTCGACCCACCCGTCGCGCGCATACATATAGGCGTTGCGGGCGATCTCGGAGACGGCCGTGGCGATGCAGGTCTGGTCGCTGGCGGCAAAACCCAGTTCCGCCGCCGCCCTGCGGGCCAACCCCCGGGCCAGGACGACATCCGTCTCGGATTCCAGGTCCATCACTCCCAGCATGTAGCTGGGCAGCGCACCCCGAGTGGCGCCATCCGTCTCGCCGCCCCCCTGCGTCGTCATGGAGCACTCCCATGTGCCTTGGCCACGAGCACCAGAGCATCGTCCGTGTCCCGCACATGCGTAGCAAGGATACGTTCCGCGATTCGCTGCGGCGTACACTGTGGCCCGTGGAGCGGCCGCCCCAGGATGGGATCGTGAGGGAGGAGGAAGGCGCTCTGAATGCCGTCCGTCGCCAGCACGATGACGTCGCCCGGGCGCAACGCGACCTCTGCCGAATGCAGCGTAGGTAATTGCTGTCCGAGGATACCGCCTCGCAAGAGCAAGCTTTCCCTCCTGCTCGGATGCCCTCGTGCGCCCCCCGAGGAGCCTTGGCCGGCGCCGGGATACGCCGGGACGCTCTCCATTCCCTCTCGCGCGACGAGCACTCCCTCAACGTTGCCAACGCCGAGCCAGGTCATCGTGCCGCGCTGGAGATCGAACCGCGCCAGGCTCATCACGACGCCGCGAGACTTGTGAAGCGCGTGGTGCACCCGCGCCATGAGGGCATCCACAGGCTCGTCGTTCGCCTCCTTCAGGGCGGCGACGGCGGTGCGTGCCACGACGGCCGCCTCCGCGGCGTGCCCGAGGCCGTCGACCACCGCGACGAGCGTGGCCCCCGGCAGATTGCGTACTAGATATTGATCCCCAGATTCAACCTCTCCGGGGCACGGGCGCGCGGCCACGCCCCACACAATACGCCAGGTGCCGGTCATATCCTCCTCTTTGCCGTACCCACTTGCAGACCGCGACGGTAGTGCCACAGCCGATCACCGATGTGATGGCGAACTCGTCCATCAGGCGCCGAACGCCGGGGAGCCCGAGGCCGAGGCTTCCCGTTGTGGAATAGCCGTCGCGCAGCGCCAACTCGATGTCGGCGATACCCGGGCCCTCGTCACGCGCCACCATCGACAATCCGCGTCTCGCCCCGTCCTGTACGATGCGGAGCAGGATCTCGCCCCGCCCGGCGTGCGACAGAATGTTGTGCGCCAACTCGAGGAGCGCAGTCGCCACCAACGCCAGGTCGAAACGGAGCAAGCCGAGCTGCTCCCCGATTGCGCAGGCCTGCTGACGGGCCGATACGACATCCGCATCACAGCGGATGATCACAGACGCCGTACTCGTGACGGTTTCTTGCGAGGCCGATGACAGCCGCGTGCTTTCATCCAGCAGCGACGTCATCTGGCCGCCCGGGCGGTGGCCTGATCGAGAAACGCGATCGCTTCCTCAGTGTCGAGCATGGTACGCACATCCGTCACCGAGAGACCCAACTGGACCATGGCAATGGCCACATCGGGCTGAATCCCTACGATGACGGTCTCTGCGCCGCGGAGCCTGATCGCCTGCGCGACATGGGTTAGTGTGCGGCAGGCAAAGGAATCGATCACATCGAGGGCGGTCACATCGATGACCACCCCCCGCACGTCATGACCGGTCACATGGTTGGCGAGCAATCCCCATAGTTCCACCATCTCGTCATCCGATATGGCCGCCTGCAAGGGCACGATGATGTACTCTCTGTGCCGCAAGAAGGGGATGCCCATAGGTTCCTGGCCCTCCTTTTGGGGCGCGAGCACCCCTAGTCGGATTGGGGTAGCGGTCGCCGGTTGGAGACCTCAGCACCGAGCCAGCGATTGGCCTCCTCAATGCCGTCCTGGAGGTCGGCCACAGTGCGGATCCTGCTCAGATCGACGCCGATGGTGACGATGGTCTGAGCGATCTCGGGCGACATGCCGCTGAGGACGACGCGGGCGCCCATGAGACTACAGGCATCGACCGTCTGTAGCAGGTGATTGGCGACCTTGGAGTCAATGGCCGGAACACCGGTGATGTCAATGACCACGGCCTTGGCGCGGCTCGCCCGGATCGTCAATAGCAGCTGTTCCGTTAGCTGCCGCGCGCGAGCCGAGTCGAGCAGGCCGATGATCGGGAGCATTAGCAGGCCATCTCGGATCTGGAGGGCTGGCGTCGAGAGTTCCCTGATAGCCTCTTGCTGCTGGAACACAATCCTCTCCCGCTCCTCGACGAACGCCAGGGCGACGATGGAGAGGATGCGGTTGGCCACCGACTGGTAGAGCCTGAGCGCGTGCCGGAGCTTTTCGCGCTCCGCACCGTACTCGTCAAAGAGGCTCCATTCGTAGATATCCCGCAGGGTGAGCAGGCTGCCCATGATCTGCTCGGGTGTCATTCCCGACAGTACTCCGCGCTGCGCCATCTGCGTGGCATAGCGCTGCGCCTCATCGTAGCGCCCACTCTCGAGACATCCCACACAGGTATCATAGATGACGGCCGATTCGCGCTCCGTCTCCTCGGGGGTGAGGCCCTCCAGCAGTCCTTTGGCCCGCATCTCCTGGACCCACTGGACTCGCAACTCGTCACGCACCCTCATCAGGTGCGAGACCAGGTCATCCGTGGAGGGCCCCGCCGGCCTATAGGTGTGATTCGCTTCTTCCATGCTCCCCTCCCTTCGACGGTGATGGGGCACAGTCGTGACCCATCGCACTACGATGATGCACCGGACGGAGACAGACCTCGCACCGACTCGCGGTGTCCGTCATACCGCATGGCTGCTCTCAAGACGAGTACCACAGCCTCCTGCTAGTCTGCGGCACTTGTTAGAGCGATGCATGAATGGCTGTCAAGTGTTCCATCAACAAGAAAGCCACCTTGCATGATTCGGAGGGATACTCTACCAGATTAGCCCACTGTAAGCGCAAATCGGAGGGTATCTCTGCAAATATCAAAGGCCAGAACCTTACCCTATGTTCAACTTTATAATATGTTTTTGTCTCGTTTTTTAATGGGGGCTGGGCAGCACTCTCCTCAGGACTCAGTACGCCACTACGCGGCGCAACGCGCCGAATCGACGCGCCCCAGGAACCTCCCGGTGGCCCGATACGTGCTGCGGCACCTTTCTCGAACGTTGGCTACACTCCGTCAGCGCGCCGCTTCGCCAGACATCGCCGCCGTCTTCTGGAGCCGGCGGCCTACCGTCCTACAACGCCACCCGATCCTCAGGGCGGAATGGTCCTCTGTTCCTGCGGGTAGGATGTAGAAAAAAAGGCCCCCTTCCGGGAACCCTCGGTACCCCATCGGTGACGGCGACAGGCGGATCAGACGTCCTCCGTCGCCCCCACGCGCGCCACCGTGCCTCGCTCGACGCGCCAGAGGCAGGCATCCTCGAGGAACGACTCCCCCAGGAACCCTAGGTCCGTCGTCGTGAGGAGCACCTGCTGGGCGCGGGCGACAGAGCGCAGCAGGTAGCGGCTGCGATCGCGGTCGAGTTCCGAGACCACATCGTCCAGCAGCAGCACGGGCGCCTCGCCGGTGTGCTCTTCCATCACCTGCACCTCGGCGAGCTTGAGCCCGAGCGCCACGGTGCGCTGCTGCCCCCGCGAGCCATAGATCGTCGCGTCGACGCCGTTGATGAGAAAGCGCACGTCATCGCGGTGGGGCCCCACGGTGGTCACGGCGCGACCGATATCCTCGCGACGCGCCGCGTCGAGTCCGCGCCGCAGCACCGCCTCCAGCGCTTCCGCCTCGACCGCCTCGGGGAGGGCGGCGCAGTCCACGCGCGGAAGCACGGCGCCGCGGCTGCCGTTGGTGCGGCGCTCGCTGAGACTGTCCTGATAATCGAGCGCCAGCGCCTCGTGCCCGCCGGTGAGTTCGGGGTGGATGACCGCCCCCCGCTCGGCGAGGCAGCGCACCACCCACAGCCGGCGCGACAGCACATACGCCCCCAGCGCCGCCAGCTGCTCGTCCCACACCGACAGCTCTTGCGCGGGGGCCTGGCGCTCGCGCACCTGCCGCAGCAGGGCGTTGCGCTGTGCCAGGACCCGGTTATAGCGCGACAGGGTGCGGCAGTACACGGGGTCCATCTGGCAGAGGGTGATGTCGAGGTAGCGCCGCCGCGCGCCGGGCGAGCCCGCCACGAGGGCGATGTCATCCGGCAGAAACAGCACCACCACGAGCTGCCCCACGGCGTCGATGGCGCGCCTAGGCACGCCGTCGACGCGAATCTGACGGCGCAGCACCGTCTCCTGGGGCTCGTCAGGGGCCTGGGGCTCCTTGGCGAGGGTGACCTCCAGCGAGCGGTCGTGGCCGCCGCGCACGAAAATCACCTCGGCGCGGGCGAAAGGGATCACCTCCTGCTCGGCGTCCCAGTGGATGAGCTGGCGATCGGAGGCGGCCAGAGGGGAGCGGGTGGTGGCGAGGTAATAGACCGCCTCGAGGAGGTTCGTCTTGCCCTGGGCGTTGTCGCCCTGAAGGACGTTGACGCGCGCCGGGAGGTCTACCTCCAGGCGCGCGTAGTTGCGAAAGTGCGTCAGCGAGAGGTGCTGCAGGTACATCCCATTCCTAACGCGCCATGTACATGGGCATGATGACGTGCACGAACTCGCCGCCGTTCACCGGGCGGATGACGCCGGGGCTGGAGGGGTCTCGCGTCTCCAGGCACACATCGGGCGTGTCGATGGCCGCCAGGGCGTCGATGAGGTAACGGGCGTTGAAGGCGATCTCTACGGGTGCGCCCTCGACCTCGGCGTCGAGTTCACTGACGTTGTCGCCGTGCTCCGCCGAGGTAGCCGTCACGATGAGCCGCGCCGGGCCGCCGTCCGCCCCTGGGATGATCTGCAGCCGCACGATGTTGGCGGCGTCGCGGGCAAAGATGAACGCCATGCGCACCGCCTTGAGGAAATCGGCAGAGTTCACGATGGTGCGCGTGTTGTGGCTGTTGGGGATGATCTGGCGATAGTCGGGGAAGGCCCCCTCGACGAGCTGTGAGACCAGGTCGACGTCGTGCATGTGGAAGAAGACCTGGTTGCGGTTCGGCGCCACGAGCATCTCCACCTGCTGATCCTGCTCGGCGGCAATGCGGCGCAGCTCTTGCAGGGCGCGCGCGGGGATGATGACACTGATGGTGCGTCCCTCGGCGTCCTCCAGCTCGACGGAGCGCACCGACAGGCGGTAGCCGTCGGCCGCGGCCAGCGTGAGCTTGCCGTCGGTGACGTCGGCGAGCACGCCCGTGAGCACCGGCCGGCTCTCGTCGGTCGCCGCCGCGAACGCCACCTGGTCGATCATCTGGCGCAGGACGTCGGGCTTGATGGTCAGCCGCGAGTCCTCCTCGGGGATCAGGATGAGGGGGAACTCTTGGGCGTCGATCCCCTTGATGTTGGCCTCAAAGCGCCCGCTCTTGAGGTTGAGCGTCTGCGTGCGGGTGATGAGGTCGAGATCGATCCGTTCCGACGGCAGCGAGTTGATGAAATCCGCCAGCAGCCGCGCCGGCACGGTGGTAGCCCCCTCCTGCTCAACCTTGGCCCCGATCCAGCAGTTGATCCCCACCTCGAGGTTGGTGGCGGACAACTTGAGGCGGGAGCCATCCGTGGACAGAAGGATATTGGACAGCACGGGCAGGGTGCTGCGGGTAGCTACGGCGCGGCCCACGATGGCCAAGCCCTTGGCCAGGTTCTCTTGCAGACAGGAGACTTTCATGCGCCCGTCCTCCTTTGCGTGTTCGTGCGGTTGAGTATAGAGGCTTCGCGAGGCATCGTCAACCATCGCTGGGGCCAACCTCGACGTCCTTGAAGACGTGGACGCCATCGACGATGGGCCACGCGGCGCCGCAGCCATGGCATTCCCACCCCCCAGCCGCCCTCATCAGCGGCTCGTGGCCACACGACGGGCAGCGAAAGGTCAACGCTCCACCGGCGGCGACATCGCCCGCCTTGGTGGCTCGACACCGGTAAAAGTGGCTCGGCGCCAGCGCCAGGGGCGCCAGGGGCCGCTGTAGCGCGGCATCGAGTCGCGCCAGCGCGCCGGCGGGCAAGGCGCGCTTGAGGGCGCCGACGCGCAAGAGGGATACCGAGCGCGCCTGCTCTCGCGCGAAACCCGCCTCCTCGAGGCGCTGCCGCACCCACTCGGGATGAAAGTCCAAGTGCAGCGGCGCAAAGGCGTAGGGCTCCGACGAAAAGGGGTTGGCGCCCCGCCCCAGCAGGTGGCGCGCCACGTTCTTCAGGTGGCGCTTGTTGGCGAACTCGAGCACAAAGGCGCCGCCCGGCCGCGTGGCGCGGGCGATCTGCCGGAACGCCAGGGGCACGTCCACCAGGTGGTGCAACACGCGCACCATCACGGTGGTGTCGACGGCGTCCGTCCCCAGGGGCAGCCGGTAGATGTCGGCCGCCACATAGGTGAAGCGCGCGTCCCCCAGGCGCTGCCGGGCGTAGCGCAACTGGGAGAGGGAATAGTCGAGCAGCACGACCTGACGGTAGCCGTCGTAGAGATCGGCGAGGCGCCCAAAGCCGGCCCCGATGTCCAGCAGGCGTTCGCCCTCGGGCGGCAGGAGGGCGCGCAGGGCGGCGCGCTCGGCGAGATCCTCGTACTCGCGCCCCTGCCCCTCCCAAAAGTCGGTGCGATAGGTGCTGTTCTCATAGTCGCAGATGGGGCGCTCGTCCCCGCCGTTCGTCGATGCTGTCACGCGGCCTCCGTGCCTGCGCCGATGTTTCACGTCAAACAATTGCGGCCTGCCGGCCCCCGTGGGCCGCCCCGCATTCTAGTGGCCTCGTCCCCCGGTGTCAATGCGGCATACGGTCCCTCCGCCTGCCAAGAAAAAAAGAATTCTCGGCTTACCATGATATTAAAAAGTATTATGAGTGATTTAAACAAATCAAACACAAACAAAGTAACAGCGAGAGAAGAAATCATGGTGCCCTTGGAGTCCTTGGTGCCTTGGTGGTTAGGCGCTCCCACCGCAATTGACACCCATGCCCGTACCGTGTATACTGTCTCTTCGCAAATGCTCAGACCGTCTAGCCGCCGTCTGGAGGGATACCGTTGGCTAACATCAAATCCGCCATCAAGCGCATCCGCCAGAGCGAAAAGCGCCGCGTTCGCAACCGCGCCGTTCGCTCGCGCATGCGGACCTATGTCAAGCAGGCGAATACCGCCATCGTCACGGGCGAAGAGGACGCCGTGGAGGCCGTGCGCGCCGCCATCAGCGAGCTGGATCGCGCCGCGAAAAAGGGCATCATCCACTCCAACAACGCCGCCCGCCGCAAGTCGCGCTTGATGAAAAAGCTCAACGCCGCCGAGTAGGCGCTCCACGCCCCTTCGGCTGAAACCACCGATCACCGAGGACATCGCTGCCCCCAGCGGTGTCCTTTCGTGCTTCCCGATATCCTAGCGCGACAGGCGGTACAACCGCACCTCGCCTGCCGCATAGGCCGTCTCGAGCCACGTTTCGTACCACGCCAGCCGCTCCGCGTCCAGGCCGTACCGCTCCCGCTCGTAAGGACCCACGTACAGGTAGGTGGCGCCATACGTCCGCATTGCGCTCTCGACGGCGTCGCGATCCGCGTCGGTATAGATCGTCTCGAGATCGGCCAGCCGCTCCGCCAGCCAATCCGTGCTGCCCCGCCATTGGGCCTCGTGCCCCGGCCATCCGAGGATGGTGGGTACGCCCGTCCAGCCCGACAGCCGGCTGGTATCGGGACGGTACTCCTCCCCCGGGGCCTCCACCACCACGTCGTCGCCGTTGCCAGCGGCATCGAGCCAGCGATAGGCGCCGTACTCTGCCGGGCTCGTCTCGTGCAGGTACGCGCTGCCGTCCAGCGTCGCCACGCCCCGGTAGCCGTCGCCCCGCGTGTATGCCGCAGCGATGGGGTAGTAGAAAGTGAGCATCAACAATAACAGGGATGCATATACCGTATTACGCCGCCACCCGCCACGATGCCACTGCCGGTATGCCGCCAGCGTCGCACCCACGCCCATGAGCACCCACGCCTGGTAGTACAGCTTAAAGACGGTGTTCATGCGCGTGTCGAACAGGTCGCGCAGGTAGGCAAACTCGCACAGGTAGGCCAGCCCCAGCGCCAGGAGCAGTGCCACGCCGGCCATCCACCCGGCGGCGCAGGGCTCAATGTCCGAGTCGTGCGCCCACAGGAGCCGCGCGCCCAGCAGCGCCAGCACCACGCTCAGCGCGACCCACAGCGGCGATGCCGACACGGCGGCCACCCCCAGCCCCAGGATCAGCCGGCCCGGTCCCCCCAGCACCGCCGTCAGCGCCCAGGGAATCACCACGACGCCCGCCCACAGCGCCAGCGTGCGCCGCGCCAGCCCCCGGCGGCGCACCGTCCCCGCCGCCGATGCCGCTTCCACGACCACGGGAAGCAACCACGGCAAGAAGCACAGCGCAAAGGCGCGCAGCGGCGTCTTGGCATAGTAGGCCAGCCCGACACCCTGCGCCTGGGAGCTGAGGTCGCGGTAGAAGGGGAGGTAGAGGAAGATGGTGGCCGCCAGCAGCCCCCCACCGAGGAGAGCGCCATCGCGCCAGGCGCGTCCGGCCGTCGCGCCTCCATGCAGCCGCCCACCGATGAAGGACAGCGCCCCGAGGGCGATCCAGGTCGGCAGGTCCCAGGTATTGAGGAACCCCAACACGCCGAGCCCGAGTGCCACAGCGGCCAGCGTGACGCCATCGCGGCGCGACCGCGCCTCGCCCCGGCGCCCTAGCGCGTACAGCGCGCCGGCCAGCGCGATCCCCAGCATCTGGTAGGGGAGCGCCATCACGTGAGGGTGCAGGTCGCCGAGGACCAGGCTGAAGGCGGGGAACTCGGTGATCACGGTGGGGATCTTGCCGAGGATGTTGGCGTCGTGAATGACGCGGCTGGCGCGCCACCACCAGGTCCCCTCGGGCAGCCAGGAGCCGGTGGGCGCCGCCTCGGCCAGGCCCGGCACGCCGAACCAGCGCGCTGCGGCATCAGAGAGCACGCCCCGCGCCCGCAGCGCCTCCAGGAGCCCCACCCCGTTCCCCGCCAGGGCCACCGCCACGCCGCCGAGGACGCCGGTCGCGTGCGTGGCGCGCCGACCCCGGTCGCCGTCCGACGCCCGCAGCAGGCCATAGAGGACGCCATAGCCCCCGACCACCGTCAGCGCCAGGGTGTGCGCCAGGCCCAGGTTGTAGCCGATGGCCGTCGGCACCCCCGCCAGCCGCCCGACGATGGACACCGTGAGGTAGCCCAGGTAGTAGTAGCTCACCGCGTGCCCCGCCAGCCAGGGGTCGTTGGGCGGGAGCCGCGGGCTACGCACCATGGCGTTGAGAAGAGCGAAATCCATCGGCTCTTCCGTGTGATCGATGGCCGGGTCGTGCGCCTTGTGGAGGGCGTAAAGCACCAAGAAGAGGGCGAACAGCGCCTCCACCAGCAGGATGTGGCGCCACTCGCGCCGCGCCTCTGTCGTGAGGTCGTTCCGGCCGAGCCACCACCCCGCCAGGCCCGCAGCGGTCAGGACGGCCGCCACACCCCACAGGGCGCCGTCGCTGTTGGGGATGACGCCGAGCACCCCCAGGAGCCAGTAGACGTACGACAGCGCCAGCAACCCCAGGGCACGCGCCAGCCCGTACCCCCGTCCGGGCAGGTCGCGCAGAACGCCGGCGGCCAGTGGCCAGGCCAGGATGCCCATCAGCGTCATCGTCGCCCACCAGCGCACCACCGCCGACACGAGGCTTCTCCTTCCGGGATGCAGCGATCCGTCCGTGCCCGATTCTAGTCGCCACCGAGGGCCATGCAAAGGAGTCCAGCCATCGCCCGCACGCCCTTTCGCACCGCGATACGGCGCTCGCCAGGTCGCCGCGGTCCAGATACCTCCACGCAAAACGGGGGGAGCCAGGGCTCCCCCCGTCGCGATTCCGAGCAGGTCCGGTGCTAGCGTCGCACGCGAAACGCCCCCATGCCGGCGAACCGGGCGGCGTCACCGAGCTGCTCCTCGATGCGCAGCAGGCGGTTGTACTTGGCCACGCGGTCGCTGCGGGCCGGCG
>Ga0123329_1002836_pt1 | contig 14852 bp, 12 predicted proteins | sample BioC12SIPDNA_FD_89703 | JGI IMG/M metagenome (GOLD analysis project Ga0123329, IMG submission 89703) | Anaerobic biogas reactor microbial communites from Washington, USA - Biogas_R1_B C12 SIP DNA | ecosystem: Engineered > Bioreactor > Anaerobic > Unclassified | place: Washington, USA | collected... | reverse complement strand
CTCATAATACGACCTCCCTCCTAGACCGTGGTCAGGCAGGTAAGGGGGTGGCCTGCGGGCCACCCCCTGATAGGGCAGCGCCGCCCGCGGGCGGCGCTGCCGGAACTCCTTACGTCTACGGCTGGCCCGTCTCGAACCCAAGCAGGTCTTGGAGGTCGAGTTCCAGCTCGGCGAACGCATCCTCCGCTTCGGCGTCACCCGTCAGCACGGAGTGAACGGAGTTGAAGAAGAGCGTGGATACGTCGTTATACTGCGGCGCCGTTACCGTGGAGGGGCGGGCTACCGCGTTGATAAACACATCGTACAGGCTGCCAAAGAATGGGCTCGCTTCCAGCACCTCGGGGTCTTCGTAGAGACTCATGATGGTGGGATTGAAGCTGCCTTCAATGGCGCGGATCTTCTGTTCTTCGGCCGAGGCCATGAAGAGCGCCAGGCGGGCGGCCTCTTCCGGATGTTCGCTGTAACGCGAGACGGCGAGCTGCCAGCCGCCGAGCGTGGCGGCGCCACTGCCAGAAGCTCCCGCCGGGAGCGGCGCGACATCGAACATGCCGGCGATGGCGCTGTCTTCGGCATTGCCAAGCGAGTAGGCGTAGGGCCAGTTGCGCATGAAAGCGGCGTTGCCCGCCTGCCAGACGGCGCGCGCCTCTTCTTCGCCGTAGCCGGTTACGCCGGGCGGCGAGATCGTGCCGACCCATCCGGCGGCCTGGTCAACGATTTCCACGGCACCCGGGTTGTTGATCGTGATCACGCCGTCGGGGCTGATGATCGTGCCGCCGTCGTTCGACGCGATCCATTCCAGAGCGTCGCAGGTGAGCCCTTCGTAGGCATTACCCTGCCAGACGTAGCCCCAGAAGTCTTCGTTGCCTTCGGCCCGCTCGCCTTCCTGGATGGTCATGGCCATTTCTTCCAGCTCGTCCCAGGTGGCGGGCGGCGCGTCATAGCCATACTTCTCCAGCAGGTCGGTCCGGTAGTAGAGCAACCCCGCGTCGGTGAACCAGGGCATGCCGACCAGCCGGCCGTCAACAGTGTTGTTCTCGATGATCGCCGGGAAGTGGTCGCCGGCTACGTCGGCGGCGCCGTACTCGTTGAGGTCGATGAAGTGCTCGGCCAGGTCGCCGGGCCAGATCACGTCGATCTGGAAGACGTCACCTTCGGGCGACTGCGCTTCAAAGAGCTGCAGGTAGACGCCGAGGCGGTCCTGTACGAAGTCCGGGGTATCCAGAACCTCGACAGTGATGCCCGGATTCTGTTCCATGAAGCGCTCGGCAGCCTGCTGGGTCAGCAGCAGCTCCTGCCCGACGTTACCGGCGAGCACGCGGAGCGTAATTTCCTCGGCCGACGGCTCTTCAGCAGTCTCTTCGGTTGGTTCTTCGGCCATCTCCTCGGTTGGTTCCTCGACTGGCTCTTCCGCCATCTCTTCAGTCGGTTCTTCGACGGGCTCTTCAACCGGTTCCTCGACAGGCTCGTCTGCCGGTTCCTCGACGTTTGTCGTGTTATTGGGGGTGGCATTGTTGCCGCCGCAGGCGGCGAACAACATTGCCAGGATGACGAGCACGCCCAACAAGATCGATACTCTGCGATTCAACATGTTCTCCTCCAACTTAATGCAAGATGGTTAATCCAGCGGAGCATAGTTCAGAATGTTGGTTCCTATGGAGGGCACCACCTCCTTCAGCCGCCGCAGCGGGTATTGGGTCTGGTCAGCTATGTCTGGATAACGAATCGACTCAGGCGGGTGGCGGCGCCGTCGTGGCGCGAACCACCAGCTCAGTGGGTAAGAGAATGCAGCGCGGTTCATCCGGCGGGGAGGCGATGGCCTCCAGGAGCAGCTCACCACCGCGCACGCCGGACTCAAAGAGCTGCTGGCGGATCGTGGTCAGGTTCAGGTATTCGGCCATCTCGATGTCGTCATAGCCGATCACCGAGAGATCGTCGGGCACGCTCAGACCGTGCTCGTCTGCCGCCTCCAGCACGCCGGTTGCCAGCGTGTCGCTGGTGGCGAATATCGCCGTCGGCGGTTCGTCCAGGCTGAGCAGCTGCGAGGCGAGTTCATACGCCGACTCGCGGCTGTGCTCGCCGTGAACCGTATATTCAGGACGCGGTTCAATGTTTCCGGCTTTCAGCGCCTGGATGTAGCCGGTATATCGGTCGCGATTGGCTGTAAAATGAAACGTGCTGTCGCTGTAATCGCTCAGGAATCCAACGCGCCGGTGTCCCAGGTCCAGAAGATGCTGTGTCGCCTTATACCCGCCATCTACGTCGTCGATGATCACCCGGCTGAAATCGGGATGGGAGATATCGACGAGAATCGTCGGTGCGTCGGATTCCAGGAGACGTTGTACATGGGCCTCCGGTACGCGCAGGGAGATGACGACCAGGCCGTCCACACGCTCCTGGCGGACACGCTCCTGGAAGTAGGTTTCGTAACGGTTGCCGCTCTCGACGTTGTAGACGATAAGATCGTATTCAGTGTCGGCGAGGACCGATTCAATGCCGCGCAGCCGCTCGACTACAGAAGGGCGGGTGAAGAAAGGGGCGATGACGGCGATCGTTAGCGTTTTGACGAGAGAGAGGCGCCGGGCGCTTGGATTCGGGCGGTAGTCGAGCTCAGAGATTGCAGCCCGAACCTTTTCGCGCGTCGCGGGACTGACGGAGGGACTGTCGTTGAGCACCCGCGACACGGTGCCGACGCCAACGCCTGCGCGTCGAGCGACGTCACGGATTGTCACGGGTGATTTCTTATCTAGCACGCCGATCACCTATCTCGACCCGGATAAGACTGCAGAGTATTGCCGGTGTGCCGGGCAGTGCTCCCCACCGCCTTGCACCTTTCGCTACAGATGGAACCGGTTCCAATCAGTTATAATATACAAAAAGCGAGAGGGCGTGTCAAGAGACAGATCGGCCCGCGTGTGGAGAGCGATTTGGAAAAATCGCCCTGCGCTTGTAGAACGATTTTCGTAAATCGCTCTACAGAGGCGTGCGGCGGCTCAGATCCAGGTTGGTTCCTCGTACACGCCGAACACCTCACGCAGCACGTCGGTGATCTCGCCCAACGTCGCGTAGGCGTTCACGGCGTTCAGGAGATAGGGCATCAGGTTGTCGCTGCCCTCTGCGGCGCTGCGCAGCGCCGAGAGCGTCTCGCCAACGCGCACGTTGTCGCGCTCCTGCCGGAGGGCGGCCAGACGGGCCACCTGCCGGTCGTAGCCCTGCGGGTCCATCTCCAGCAGGGGGATGCGCAGCTCCTCGCTGTGGTTGTCATAGGCGTTGACGCCGACGATCTTGCGGTCGCCCGTGTCGATCTGGCGCTGGTATTCGTAGGCGGCGTTGCTGATTTCGCTCTGGAAGAAGCCCTTTTCGATGGCCGGTAGCACGCCGCCGAGATCTTCGACCCGCCGCCAGTAATCGTAGACCTGCGCCTCGATCTTGTTCGTCTCGTGTTCGACGAAGAAGCTGCCACCCAGCGGATCGATGGTGTTGGCTACGCCGCTCTCTTCGGCGATGATCTGCTGCGTGCGCATGGCGATGGTCACGGCTTCTTCACTGGGCAGGGCCAGCGCCTCGTCCATGCTGTTGGTGTGCAGGCTCTGCGTGCCGCCGAGGACGGCAGCCAGCGCCTGGATGGCGACGCGCACGATGTTGTTCTCCGGCTGCTGGGCAGTCAGGCTGACGCCTGCCGTCTGGGTGTGGAAGCGCAGGAGCCAGGAGCGTGGGTTGCGGGCGCCAAACGTCTCGCGCATCTCCCGCGCCCAGATGCGGCGCGCCGCACGGAACTTGGCAATCTCCTCAAAGAAGTCGTTATGGCAGTTGAAGAAGAAGCTAAGGCGCGGGGCGAAGTCGTCTATGTCCAGGCCGCGTGCGACGGCCCAGCGCACGTACTCCAGGCCATCGCCCAGTGTGAAGGCCAGCTCTTGCGCCGCCGTCGCTCCCGCCTCGCGGATGTGGTAGCCGCTGATGGAGATGGTGTTCCACAGGGGCATCTCGCGCGTGCCGAACTCGATCGTGTCGGTGACGAGGCGCATCGAAGGCTCTGGAGGGAAGATGTACTCTTTCTGGGCGATGTACTCCTTGAGAATGTCGTTTTGCAGCGTTCCCCTGAGCTGCGCGCGCGGCACGCCCTGTTTCTCTGCGGCGGCAATATACATGGCCCAGATAATCGCGGCGGGGCTGTTGATAGTCATGCTCGTGCTGACCTCGCCCAGCGGGATACCGTCAAAGAGGATCTCCATGTCCTTCAGGCTGCTGATAGCCACGCCGCAGGTGCCGAACTCGCCCAACGCTTCAGGCGCGTCCGTGTCATAGCCCATCAGGGTTGCCAGGTCGAAGGCCACGGAAAGCCCCATGTTGCCCTGCTCGAGCAGGTATTTGTAGCGCGCGTTGGTCTCCTCGGCCGTGCCGAAACCGGCAAACATGCGCATCGTCCAGGTCTTGCCGCGGTACATCGTGCTGTGGATGCCGCGCGTATACGGGTAGTCGCCCGGGAAGCCGAGATGCTGGTTGTAGTCGAGATCGGCCACGTCGAGGGGCGTGTACAGCCGATTGATGGGCTCGCTCGACGTCGTCAGGAACTCCCGCCGCCGCTCAGGAGAGCGGGCCAGGGTGCGCTGCAGGGTCGTCTCTTCCCACTGCTCGCGTCTTTCCTCAATCTGCGCCAGTTTCTCGTGGTCGTACATAGCTATGGACTCCTCATAGGCGGGCAACGCTGGATAAGCGGTTGACGGGGCCATTATACGCAGCCTGCGGCCGATGGTCGAGTGGGTCTACGAACGGGTTGTCACCTGGATCGCGCCTGCCCGCTCCCTTGCGAGCTGGAAGCTCGCGATCCGGTTTGTGCACCCGGCGTGCGCCCTGCCTTGCCCACCTCTGGTCAATCCGTTAGAATGCGCCAGTTGTCAATGCCAGAGCCGCTTTCCGACCAACAGGACCTCCCGGATGTGGTGGTCATACCTCCTGCGCCCCCCGGTGAGGTGAGTGCGGATGGCCGGTTGGTGCGTGCGGCGGCTATTCTGGCCCTGGGGAACGTCGCCAGCCGCGTCCTGGGGCTGGGCCGGGAGACCGTCAAGGCGCGCTTCTTCGGCACGCTGCCTGCCCTCAGCGCCTTCGAGATCGCCGCCGTCGTGCCGACGACCCTCTTCGACCTGATCGTCGGCGGTATGGTCAACTCCTCGCTCGTGCCTGTCTTCAGTGACTATGCGGCCGAGGAGCGCCGCGACGAGCTATGGGCTGTCGCCAGCACCTTCCTGAGTGTGGCGACTGTGGTTCTCCTGGTCGTCGTCCTGCTGGTCGAGCTGTTTCCGGCGCCGGTTGTGGCGGCGCTGGGCGCCTTCAACTTCACCGATCCGGTACTGACGCGGCAGGCCATCTCACTGGCGCGCCTGAGCGTGCCCGTCGTCCTCTTTCTGAGCATCTCCAGCATCCTGACCGGACTGCTATATGCGTTGAAGCGCTTCACGCTGCCCGCCTTCACAGGCGCGATGTTTAACGGCGTGATCGTGCTTGCCGTGTTGCTCCGGCCCGACCACATCGAGAGCCTCGTCTGGGGCATGCTTGCCGGCTCGCTGTTGCAGGTAGCCATGCAGCTCCCGGCGCTGCGCGACGCCCGGCTTCGCTGGCGGCTCGACTGGCGCCACCCGGCCATCCGGCGGATCGTGCAGCTCTACACCCCTATCGTCGCCGGGCTTGTCGTCAACCAGGCAGGCGTCGCCATCGGCTATAATCTGGCGACGCTCAGCGGCGACCGCAGCCTGACGTACATGCGCTACGCGACGACCCTCTACCAGTTCCCGCAGGGTCTGGTCGTCACTGCCCTCTCTATTGCCATCCTGCCGACCCTGTCGGAGCAGGCGCGGGGCGTGGTGACGGAGTTTCGCCGCACGCTCGCGCAGGGCATCCGGCTCGTGCTCACCCTCATCCTGCCGGCGACGGCCGGTCTGTTTGCGCTGGCGCTGCCCATCGTCACCCTGCTCTTCCAGGGCGGCCGCTTCACTGCGGCCGATAGTGAAGTGACTGCGCTGGCCCTGCGCCTTTTCCTTTTCGGACTGCCCTTCGCGGCGGTTGACCAGATGCTGATTTTCGCCTCCTACGCCCGCAAAGACACGCTACGTCCGGCGCTCGTCGGCGTGGTCAGCATTGCCGTCTACGTCGCGGTCGCCTACTATCTCGTCGTCAACCTCGACCGCTGGTGGCCGGCGGCCTGGCGGCCCGGCGACCAGCCGGCCGGGCTCTACGGGCTGATGATTGCCGACGCCGTGAAGCATCTGACCCACACGCTGCTGATGCTGCCGGTGCTGCAGAGCCAGATTGGCGGTCTGGCCGGGCAGGGCGTCACGGCGACAACCCTCAAGTCGCTGCTCGCCTCGCTGGCAACGGGCGTGGCGGCCTGGCTTACGGCCGACGCCGCGATCGGGCTGATCGGCTTCGAGACGCTGGTGCAGCGGCTGCTGGTGGTAACGGCGGCTGGCCTGGTCGGCGTCGCCGTCTATGCCGCGCTGGGGCGTCTGTTGAACATCCGCGAGGCGCGCACGCTGCGCCACCTGCTGCGCCGGTAGGCTCGCCTGCGGCGTCTTGTGCCGCCCGATAATTGGTGTACAATCCGATCAACTCAGTTCGGGGTGTCTTCTACCAGTCCGCCAGAAGGAGCGAGAGCCGTGGCAACGAACTACCGCCTGACAGTACGCAAAGGGCCAGACGTGGGGCAGCAGCATTCTCTCATTGCGGACACGGTGACGCTGGGCCGCGATCCCCTGGTTGACGTCGTGCTCAACGACCCCGAGGTATCGCGCCAGCACGCGCGCCTGATCCGCCGTGGCGACGAATTCCTGCTGCAGGATCTTGGCAGCACGAACGGCACGTTCCTCGATGGGCAGCGGCTGGGCGGCGACGCCGTGCCGATAGCGCCGGGCCAGGTGATCAACGTGGGCAGCAACGTGGCGCTGGTCTTTGAGGTAGAAGGCGATGAGAGCGCGCCGACGGTTATTGCCCAGGGTGTGGACGAAGAACTGGAGCTTGGCCGGGAGATCGCCCGGCGCGGGGTGGGTATCTATGACTATCCGGAAAGGGAAGACGAAGAGCCTTCACCAGAAGGGGCAGAGTTTCCCCAGGTTCACGCCACGCCCATCGAAGAGCGCCAGACGATCCTCGATTACCCATCGCCGCCCCACGATCTGAGCTATCAGGAAGAGCCGGGAGACCTGCTGCCGGATTTCGGTATCTCGGACGAAGGCGTTACGCCGGCGGCGCCCTATATGGGCCAGCAGCCGGCGCCGTACCGGGCAGAGCCGCCTCCACCACCGCCGCCCGGGCCCCCGGCGCGCAGCAATCGCAACCGCAACATCATCCTCATCCTGGTGCTGCTGTTGCTACTTTGCTGCTGCTGCGTCCTGGTCACCTACTTCTGGTTGGGCGATCTCCTGCTAGACCTCGCGGGTATTGATAGCGCTGAGTTCTGGGAGATGTTCCGTTAGGCCCCGATCACGGATCAACTCCGGCCGTTTTTGCCTTCTGTTGTCTGCACCGGCTCGTGTTCGGCGTCGATGATGATGGCATCCTTCAGCGGGTCGTCGGCTTCCTGAGGTTGTAGTGTGGCGGTGTACCGCTCCACCACGTGCGAGGGCGCCATCTCCACGAAGACTTTGGCGCCCACGAGCAGGGCCATGAGGTCGTCCATCTGGCCCAGGACGGGGACGAGGTCGGGGGCCAGGTCGGCAGGGAAAAGGACGTAGGCCACGGCTGCCAGGGGCAGGAGCTTGAGGTAGAAGGGCACCTCGGGGTCGCGCATCAGGTGATAGACGAGGCGCGCCTGGTTCCAGATTTCGCGCCAGAAAGCCGGGTCGCCCGCCTGCTGCCGGGAATCCCCCTCACCTGCACCTCTTTCCTTACAGTTCTCACTCATCGGCATTCTCCTTTTGGCGCCCATTGTAGCGCAGAAGGGGTTACAAGGCGGGCACAATTCGCCGGCAAATGGGTCACAAATCGGCCTAATGCTGGCTGCTGGCGTAGGCGGTGAGCTGGGGTAAGAGCGAGTTGATGTTGTATGTCTCCCACTGGCCGAAGCCGCCGGCAGTGAAGACGGTGAAGCCGATCACGTAGCCATCGCGGCGCACGCCGGCGTCGTACCAGGCAAGCTGGTTGAGATAGGCCTGCTCCGGGCTGGGGCCAATGCCCTGCTCGACCCAGTACTGGCCGAATTCGCGCCAGCCCAGGCCGGCCGGTCCGGGGCGGTTGCCGATGATGCCGTCGATGCCTGCCTCGGAGATGACCAGGGGGATGTCCAGCCCAAAGGGGATGAGCATTTCCTCGTACAGCCAACGGTAGCGGAAGGTCAGCGCGCCGCGCTCCGGGTGCGGCTCCATGCCGGGCAGGTTGGCGCCGAAGCCGTAGTTCATCACGGGGGCGCTGTACTCGTGCAGGGAGAGGATGCCGCGATGTTCCTTCGCCTCCCAGATGGCGGCAAGGAATAGCTCGAACTCCTCGAACTCGGGCACGCCGGCAGCAAAACCGCCGATCGCGGCGCGAAAGCCGTGCTCGGCCAGCGCCTTTACCCGCTCCTGCTCAAAGCGCGAGAACCAGACCATTCGGTCGTGGTTGGGATCGGGCTCGTTGTATCCTTCCCAGTAATCGACCGCGGGATTGAGGCGATACTGCTCAAGCTGCGTGTTGACGAAGTCGCGCGCGGCCTGCTCGGGGTTCTGATCGTAGTGCGGGCCGTCGGTGTTGATGCGCCCGATGGTGATCGTGCGCGGCGACGCCTCCTTGACCTCCGCCAGAAAGCCGAGATCGTCCACGGCTTTGATGACGGCGGGCTGGGCGTGGCGCACGAACTCCATGATATTCGGGTCGTTATTGCGGATAACGTGCAGCCCCAGCTTGCTCGGCCCCAGGGCGTCGGTGGGCGGCAGCGTGGGGATGATGCTGACGTAACGTGTCGCCGTCGGGGTGGGCACCGTCGGCGTGGGTGTGGGCGGGATGGGCGTGCGCGTGGGGAAGAGCGGCGTTGCCGTGGGCAGGTCGGTGGGCCGCAGCGGCGCGGCCGAGCGGAAGTTGCCCCCGACGCCGTCCTGCCGCGCTGCAGGCGTCCACGTGGGCGGGGTCAATGGATCGGGCGAGGCGGTCGCGGTGGGTAGCACAGCCAGAGCCGCCTGCGTCGGCGCGGGGGGCAACGACGAGTTGGCGCTGCAGGCCACGAGCCCGCCCGCCGTTAGGACGATAATCCAGCGTAGAATTCGCGCCATGAAGCCCATCATAGCACAAAGCGAAGGCCCCCTGAATGGCACCATTGGCACAGTCAGGGGGCAATGTTACAATCCCTGCCCGACGTTATGCTACTCTTTATCCTGAAACTCCTCGTCGTTCTCGTCTTCCTCGTCGCCTTCCTGCGGAATCCACGGCCATTCTGGGGCGTCGGCTTGCTCACCGTCGCTACCGCATTTCTGCTCGATACCTTCCTGAGCACCTTTGGCTGGGAGACCGTGCAGAACTCGATGGGCTTCTTCTTCTACGTGCTCGTCGGCGCGCTCGCCGGTGCGGCGGCGGCCTGGATCTGGTCGCTCCTGCGCCCTGTGCTGGGCACGCAGGCTCGCGCGCCCGTCGCCACCATGCCGGCGACGCCCTCCTCAGCGCCGCTCCCGCGCGCCGACGGGCGCAACAATCTTGCCTTTGACCGCCGCGAGCTGTACGATCAGATCCGGGAGCGGCTGGGCACCGAAGATATGCGCGATCTCGCCTTCGACCTGCAGATCCACGAGAACGACGTCTTTTCGCCGGGCTACAGCGCCACCGAAAGCATCGTCCGGCTGATGGACGTGGCCGAAGCGCGGGGCAAGTCCGCCGACCTGGCGCTGGCGGTAGAACGCATTCTGACGCCGATAGCGGCTGCCGACCTGCCGCGCCCCGAGAAGCTGAGCCCGCAATCGCCGCCGACCGTGCTCCGCCATTACCTGCTGGCGAACATGACGCAGGATGAGCTGGCGGCGCTCGCCGGGCGTCTGGGCATCGACTGGGAGCAGTTGGGCAGCAGCAAGCGAGAGGTGGCGCGCAACCTGCTGCTTCATTTGCAGCGCCGCAGCCGCCTGCACGAGCTAATCGCGGCGTTGCAGCCAGAAGAGGCGGCGGAACAGGACGACGCGTAGAGCGATTTCTCCAGATCGCGCCACGTCGCTAACAGCTCGCTTCTTTTTCGTCGGGGAGCAACACCAGACCTGCCGGGTCCAGCATCAGGTGGACGAGATGGCCGACCGGCGGCACCTGCTCGTCGGCCTCGAACTCCAGCGTCAGAGTCGCCCCATTGGCCAGGGCGATCCTGCTCTGCTGGTAGCGACCGCGAAAGTGGCAGGCTTCGACCGTGCCGGCGAGGACGTTGAGGGCCACGGCGCGGTCCGCCTCGGTCGCCAGCACCCGGCCGGCGTCGGGCCGCACCAGCAGCACTCCTTCCCCAAGATCGCCGGGCGGCGGCGCTACCCGCAGCTCGCCCAGCTCGCTCTCGACGACGGGCGGCTGCCGCTGCAGCAGGCGCGCCGGAAAGAGGTTGGACATGCCGATAAAGCGGGCCACGAAGGGCGTCTCCGGGCGCCGGTAAAGCTCCACAGGGGTATCGACCTGTTCGATGCAGCCGTGGCTCATCACCACCACGCGGTCGGCGACGGTGAACGCTTCCTCCTGATCGTGGGTCACGTAGATGCTCGTGGTCGCCGGCCCGCCGTCGCCCGCGCCGGCCTGCTTCAGGATGGCGCGCAGCTCGATCGCCAGCCGCTCGCGCAGGGCACGGTCCAGCGCGCCCAGCGGCTCGTCGAGCAGCAGCAGGCGCGGCGCCGGGGCGAGGGCGCGGGCGAGAGCCACCCGCTGCTGCTCGCCGCCCGACAGCTCGTAGACGCGGCGCTCGCCGAAGCCGGTCAGGCCCACCAGGGCCAGCATCTCCTGCACGCGGGGGCGGATCTGCTGCCGGGGCCAGCCGAGCATACGCAGCCCAAAGGCGACGTTCTCGATTACGTTCTTGTGCGGAAAGAGGGCATAGTCCTGAAACACCATGCCAAAGCCGCGCTCGTGCACGGGGATGGCGCTCAGATCCTCGCCGTCGAGAAGAAGCTGGCCGTTATCCGGCGCGGTCAGGCCGGCGATGATGCGCAGCAGGGTCGTCTTGCCGCTGCCGCTGGGCCCGAGCAGGGCGACGACCTCGCCCGCCCCGACCTCCAGGTTGATCGAGTGGAGCACCGGGTCGCCGTCGAAGGCTTTCTCCACGTTGCGGATGGTGAGCATGCGCGGATTGTAGCGGTGCGGGGAGAAGGCTGCACGCCGGACGGGCCGTTGTCGAGTGAAGTGGCATTGCCGCGCATTCAGGTGGCGGCGAGCATCGTCTGCGCGGTGCGACGGCCGGCGTCGGTGAGCGCCAGGTGGCCGTTTTTGCGTCGGATGAGGCCGCGCTGTTCGGCCATCTGCACCACCCGCACGGCAAACTCCGGCGTCCAGCGCAGGTGATGGCTCAGGTGGTCCACCCGGTTCTCCAGCACCGCCTCCGGGGAGTCTTCGTGGTTATAGAGATGGATTGCCAGCGCCGCCTGCGCAAATTCCCAGCGCTGGCGGGTACGGCGGCGCGCCAGGGCTACCAGGCCGCGCTCCGGCGCGAACAGCAGGACCACGAGGAAGATCAGACCGGCGGTAGTTGCCATAGCCCCTGAGATGCTGGCGTCGAGGAAGTGGGCGAGCCAGTAGCCGGCTATCGCGCTGGCGACGCCAATCAGAACACTCAGGCCCAGCAGCCTCGGCAGGCTGTCGGTCAGCAGGTAGGCGCTGACCGGCGGCGCGATCATCAGGGCGACGACGAGGATGGAGCCGACCGTGTCGAAGGCGCCGACTGCGGTGACGGAGACCAGCGTCATCAGGGCGTAGTGGATCAGGCCCGGCGAAAAGCCGAGCGCCGCCGCGAGCCCGGCGTCAAAGGTAGAGAGCTTAAGCTCCTTGTAGAAGACGGCAATAAAAAGCAGGTTGAGCAGCAGGATGCCGCCCATGACGTAGAGGCTGACCGGGCCAATGTCCACGCCGAAGGGGCGGAAGCGCTCGAACGGCGCCAGCGCCAGCTCTCCGAGCAGCACCGCATCGGTGTCAAGATGGACGTCGCCCGCGTAACGGCTGATGAGGATGACGGCGATGCTGAACAGGGCCGGGAAGACGAGGCCGATGGCGGCGTCTTCGCGCACCAGGTGGGTGCGGTTGAGCAGCTCCACGAGGCTGACGGTCAGCACGCCGGTCAGCGTCGCTCCGGTGATGAGTAGCGGCGAGTTGAGGTCTTCGACGATGAAGAAGGCGACGACGATGCCGAGCAGCACGGTGTGGCTGATGGCGTCGCTCATCATCGCCATGCGGCGGAGGACGAGAAAGGCGCCGGGCAGGGCGCAGGCGGCAGCCGCCACGGCCGCGATAAGCTGGATTTCAACCTGGTCGAACGTCATTCTTCCTCCCCCCTGGCTATCCGTTCCGCTTCGATGCGGCCGGCCTGGGTTAACGTCCAGTGGCCGGGCCGGCTCTGGCGGACGAGGCCGCGTTCGGCGAGCGTCTCCAGCGTATGCCCGACGCCGCCGCTGCCGGCGCTCATCGTGCGCAAAACGGCAATGTCGTGGGCGTGCTCCGGGTCGTCGTGCTGTTGGGCCAGTGTGTACAGGTCGGAAAGCACCGCAGTCACGCGCAACCGGCGCCGGCTGCGCTGCCGCTGCAGCCAGCGCGCGAGCAGGCCCCGGTTGGGCGCCAGCAACAGGCTGAGAAAGACAAGGCCGCTGGCGACGAGCACGATGGTCGGCCCGGTGGCAAAACCGCCGCCGCTGCTGCTGATCAAGACGCCGCCCACGCCGGAAACCGCGCCGAACAAGGCCGCCAGGGCAACCATCACGCCGAGGCGGTTGGTCCACTGGCGGGCGGCGGCGGCAGGAGCGACGATCATCGCGCTCATCAGCACGACGCCTACCGCCTGCAGGCCGACGCCGATAGCCACGACGATGAGGGTGATGAGCAGCGTGTCGAGCGCGCGCATGGGGAAGCCGAGGCTGGCGCCGAAGCTGGCGTCGAAGCTGAGCAGCTTGAGCTCTTTCCAGAACAGTACCATCAGCGCCAGGGCGATGCCCCCCAGGACGGCCATGGTGACGATATCCTGTTCCAGCAGCGTCGCCGCCTGGCCGAAGAGATAACGGTTCAGGCCGGCCTGCCCGGCGTCGGGGATGCGCTGGACGAAGGTCAGCAGCATCAGTCCAAAGCCGAAGAAGACGCTGAGCACGAGCCCCAGCGCGCTATCCTGTTTGATGCGCGTGTAGCGCACGACGGCGCCCATCAGCAGCGCAGCGACCCAGCCGGCCAAAATCGCGCCAATCAGCAGGACGATCGGCGTCCGGCTGCGCGTCAGCAGAAAGGCGAGGACGATACCCGGCAGCGCGGCGTGGCTCATGGCATCGCCGAGCAGGCTCTGGCGGCGGAGCACGGCGAAGGAGCCGAGCGCCCCGCTGACGATGCCCAGCACAGCCGTACCCAGGGCGACGGTGCGCAGGGTGAAGTCGATGGTCATCGCCCGGCCTCCGGCAGGGCCTGCCGCTCGTCCAGCGCAGCCTGTGAATCGCCGTTCGCGCCGCCCCTATCACCGTCGAGGAAGGCCACGCGACCGCCGTAGGTGCGCCGCAGATTCTCGGCCGTAAAGACCTGCTCGACCGGGCCGGCGGCAATGCTGCGCACGTTGAGCAGCAGCACCCAGTCAAAATAGTCGGGCACCGACTGTAGATCGTGGTGGACGACGACGACCGTCTTATTGGCGGCGCCCAGCTCCTTGAGCAGGGTGACGATTGCCCGTTCGGTCGTCGCGTCTACCCCCTGGAACGGCTCGTCCATAAAGTAGATATCGGCGTCCTGCACGAGCGCGCGGGCGAGGAAGACGCGCTGCTGCTGGCCGCCGCTGAGCTGGCTGATCTGGCGCCCGGCGAAATCGGCCATGCCGACCTTCTCCAGCGCTTCCATGGCCAGCTCGGCCTCCCGCCTGCCGGGCCGCCTGAGCCAGCCGAGATGGCCGTAGCGGCCCATCATGACCACGTCCAGCACGCTGGTCGGGAAGTCCCAATCGACGCTGCCGCGCTGGGGCACGTAGCCGACGAGCCGGCGCTGTTCGGGGTACGGCTTGCCGTAGATGAGCACCTGCCCGGCGGCGGCCTCGATCAGGCCAAGAATGGCCTTGATCAGAGTCGTCTTGCCGGCGCCGTTCGGGCCGACAATCGCCAACAGCGTGCCCTCCGGTACTGCCAGATCGACGTCCCAGAGGACCGGCTTGTCTTCATAGGCGACTGTCAGGTCGGCAACCTCGATGGCGTGTCGTCCGTCCATAGATTCGGTCATGATTCAATTACCTCGGGCATCAATTCGGGGCGCGGCTGGCGGAGCAGGCGCATACCGTTCAGCGTCACCAATAGAGAGGCGCCCACGTCGGCAAAGACGGCGAGCCAGAGGGAACCCATGCCCAGCAGGACGAGAACGAGGAAGGCGGCTTTGATGCCCAGGCTGAGGGCCACGTTGGCGCGGATGGTATTCATGGTGGCCCGGCTGAGGCGCAGGAGAAACGGCAGCAGGCGCAAATCGTCGCCCATCAGGGCCACATCAGCCGTCTCCAGCGCCTGGGCAGTGCCCGCCGCGCCCATGGCGATGCCCACCGTGGCGCTGGCGAGGGCCGGCGCGTCGTTGATGCCGTCACCGACCATCGCTACGCCGCCGTATTGCTCGCGCAGCGACGCCACGGCATCGACCTTGGCAGCGGGCAGCAGGCCGGCGCGGACGTCGTCTACACCAACCTCGCCGGCTACTCTGGCAGCGGGCTGCGGCTCGTCGCCGGTGAGCAT
>Ga0123329_1002833_pt1 | contig 14856 bp, 10 predicted proteins | sample BioC12SIPDNA_FD_89703 | JGI IMG/M metagenome (GOLD analysis project Ga0123329, IMG submission 89703) | Anaerobic biogas reactor microbial communites from Washington, USA - Biogas_R1_B C12 SIP DNA | ecosystem: Engineered > Bioreactor > Anaerobic > Unclassified | place: Washington, USA | collected... | reverse complement strand
GCGAGAGACGGTTGGCCTGGTCGGCGAGAGCGGCTGTGGTAAGACGACCCTGGGACGCGTGCTGACCCGTCTCTACACGCCGACCTCCGGACAGATCTATTTCCGCAACCGGCTCGTCGCCGGCAACGGGATGACGGAGGCGAGCGCCGCAGAGGAGGAAGAGTCGCGCCGGGCCGCCCAGTTGCTCTTCGACGAATCGGGAGAAGTAGCTCCGCAGCCCGAGGATGGCGAGCGCCGGCCGTTGAGCTTCTTCCGCGTCACGCAGATCATTTTCCAGAACCCCTACTCCTCGCTGAACCCGCGCAAGACGGTGCGCGATATTATCGGCGTGGCTCTCCACCAGCGCGGCGTTACCGGCGACCGTGAGAAAGAGGCTGAGACGCTGCGCCTGTTGAAGCGGGTTGGGCTGAGCGAGCGCCACATCGACTCTTACCCGCACCAGTTTTCCGGCGGGCAGCGACAGCGTATCGGCATCGCCCGCGCCCTCGCTGTGCGCCCCGAGTTCATCGTCGCCGACGAGCCCGTCTCTGCGCTCGACGTCTCCATCCAGTCCCAGGTGATCAACCTGTTTGAGGAGCTGCAGGAGGAATACCAGCTCACCTATCTGTTCATCGCCCACGATCTCAGCGTGATCAACTATCTCAGCGATCGCGTGGCGGTGATGTACCTCGGCCATATCGTCGAGGAAGCCGAGACCGGCTCGCTCTTTGATAACCCCCGGCATCCCTATACCCAGGCTTTGCTGGCGGCCATTCCCCGGATCACCAAAGAATATCGCCGCGAGCGGATCATCCTCGAGGGAACCGTGCCCAGTCCCCTCAACCCACCCTCAGGCTGCCCGTTCCATACACGCTGCTTCGCCAAAAAAGGGCCGGAGTGCGAGCAGGAGATGCCGCCCGAGGTCGTCGTGGACGGCCACCGGGTGGCCTGCTGGCTCTATGTCTGAATCGGCTGTGCGCGTCATCGCCGTCGGCGGCAGCCATCGGGAAATGGGCGCCCAGCATGGACGGCAGGTGGCCGATCTTCGCCCCGCTATCCTCGGCCGCATCGTCGCAGGCGAGGAACGGCTGCAGCAGGACGGTGCCGGACCCGCCTTCGAGCAGCTCATCGCCCAGACGGCCGGCGTGCTCGCCGCGCACTCTCCCGCCACGATTGACCTGCTGCGCGGCCTCTCGGCCGGGCTCGACATCCCCTACGAGCAATTGCTGCGCTACAACCTTGCCGCCTTTCTGCGCGACGTGCTGACCACGCGGCGCCGGCTGGACGAGGAAGCCGCCGCCGCCGTGGAAGGCTGTACTACCTGGGCGGCGACCGGCCCGGCGACCGCTGACGGCCTGCCCGTTCTGGCCAAGAACCGCGACTATGACCGCGAGCATCTTCCCCTGCAGACCGTCGTCCGCGCCACGCCGGAGAGAGGTTACCGTTACACCTTCGTCACCAGCGCTGGCAGTCCGGGCGTTTTTGTCGCCGGCTTCAATGAGACCGGCCTCTCTGTGGTCGATACCCACGTCCCCAGCACCGACATCGGGCCGGGGCTGCCGATCTACGCGCTCTCCATGCACATCCTGGAGGAACACAACACCGTGCGCAGCGCGCTGGACTTTCTCCGCGCCACGCCACGGCTCGGACGCAACAACCTGTTGCTGGCCGACGCCACCGGCGACGTCGCCTGTTTCGAGGCCGGCTACACAGCCTACGGCCTGCGCGAGGCCGAGCAGGGTCTTCTGGTCAATACCAACCACTTCAACAGCCCGGCAATGGCCGGCGCTTACGTCGATACCGAGATTCCGGCTTTGCGCGGCAATAGCCAGCGCCGCTACCGGCAGGTGACTGCGGCGCTACTGGCCCAGGCCGAACAGATCGATTTGACTTGGGGAGAGGCGTTGATGCGCAGCCACGACGGGGCTCCCGCCTCGATCTGCCGCCATCCTTTCGGCGACGCTCCCACGAGCACCATTGCCTCGCTCTTTTTTGTGCCGGCGGCGCGCACGATGATCCTGTATCACGGCCTCCCGTGTGATCCGGCGACGCCCCGTGCCGAATTCCACTACTAGACCGCGCTGGTGGGACTAGAATTTCACCAGGAAGGCGGTCAGATACATGATCAGGATGCCCGCTGCCAGGCCGGCGAAGTTAAGCCAGGAAAGCGCGGGGCGGTTCTCGCGCTGCGCATCGCGCACCAGCAGTCTGCCGACCTCGTAAGTCACCTGCAGGATCGCCCCGGCGCCCAGGCTGAGGAACAGCGCCGCTAGAAAGGGCGAAAAGGCCAGGCTGCCGATCCAGGTTCCCAGGATCGCGGGCGCACCGGCAAGCAGAGCCAGCAGCAGGAACGTTCGCAGAGCCGGCCGGTCCCCACGCAGCAGGGGCGCGGCAATGCCCACCCCTTCCGTGATATTGTGCAGCGTGAAGCCGACGACGAGGAAGGAACCCAGCGCCGCCGCGCCGGTGGCAAAAGCCGCGCCGATAGCCAGCCCTTCGCCCAGGTTGTGCAGCCCGATGCCCAGAGCGATCATCGCCGCGATGCCCAGCGGCGATTTCATGCGCCCGCTGCGCCCGACGCTGAGCAGCAGGCCCAGGCTGAACAGAATGCCGAAGAAGACGACCGGCACACCCTGGAACACGCCAGGCGCTTCCGCAGCCAGCTCCAGCGCCTCCAGCACCGTGTCTACGAACAGGAAGATAAGCAGGCCGATGGTCAGGGCCAGGATGGCATTCATCCACTTGCGGTCCACCTGGCGCATGAAGGGGTACCAGAGCATGCCCAGCGCCACCGGCACCACGCCCACGTAGATGCCCAGCAGCCCATAAGCGAGCAGGGTGCCCCGGTCAGCGCGCGGCGAGCGCACGGCGACGTCCACCACTTCCTCGAAGGTCAGGCCGGTGGCGGTAACTACCTTGATCGCCAGTGGCTCGCCGTCCACCCAGGGGTAAGGGATGTCGATAGTCGCGCGCTCCAGCCGGTCGAGGGTGTTGCCGGGCGTCACCGTGTATTGCCAGTAGGCGTCGTCGACCAGCACCTGGGCCACAGTCACCGGATCGGGACCGCCGTTGATCAGCTCCAGCCGGATCTCCCCTTCCGCAGGAAAGGTAACGCGCTGGACGTTGAGCTGCTCCAGCGGCGGAAAGGCGCCGCTGAAAAAGGCCAGCGGGTTCAGCAGCAGGAAAGCGGCGACCAGCGCCACCAGCAAGGCAAGAGGAGCCAGCGCCAGCGTCCACCTGGGTATTCTCAGGGTCAATAGAGAGTCGCTCTTTTGCATCTCACTTCTCTCTTGCATGGGCGTTCTGCGCTTACGGCAGCACCTCGAAGAAGCTCATCCAGCCCAGCTCGGCAAACTCGCTCTGGTGGGCGTGGAACATGTACAGGCCCGGCTCGAAGTCGGCGAAGGAGAACTCGAGGATGCCGCGCTGCGCCTGGCACTGCATGATCGTGTCCACAGTCTTCAGCGTCGGCTCCAGTGTGGTGCCGTGGTCGTAGTAGTCGAAGAAGTTACCGTGAATATGCAGGGAGTTGATCGGATCGAATTCGGTCACGTTGACCAGGTAGAGCCGCTGCAGCTGGTCCCGGCGGACCGGGATTGGATCCTGCACGTAACCAAAGGCGATCGAGTTGGCGGCGTAGACCTCATTGTCCCCGTCGAAGTTGGTGTCAAAGCCATTCATGACGATGACCATCTCGTTGACGGCCTTGTTCTCGGCATACTGGTGGTTGCGCGAGCGGGCCGCCTTCTGCGCCTCACCGCTCTGCCGCTCCGGGTCCGGGTCGATGATGAAGGCGCCATAGAGACCTTTGTGAATGTGCCGTTTCAGAGGAACAGCGTGACAGTGATAGAGGTGGCAGCCGAACGGCCGCGCCTCAAACTCATAGGTGAAGCTCTCGCCCGGCCCGATCATGCCGCGCCCAATACCCGGTGCGCCGTCCATCCGCGCCGAGTGGATGCCGTGGAAATGAAGCGTGTGCGGGTGCAGGCTGGCGTTGGCGAAATGGATGCGCAACAGCTCGCCTTCCACACAACGCAACGTCGGCCCCGGCACCTGCCCCACAACGCGTCCCTGTTTGCGCGAGGCGGCTGATGTTGGGCTGCCATAGACCCAGGCCGGGAAGTAGACGCCTGGAGCAATCTCCACCTCCTGATCCACGGCGACGATGTTCCACTCGCGGACGGTTCTGCCGTTTTCCTCTGTCACCGTCCCATAGTCGAAGTCGTAGAGAAGGTCGAGGGGATGGAAGCCGTTGCGCTGGTGGTCCACCTGCCCAACGGTCATCTGGGCATGCTCGTCATGTTCTTGCTGGTGTTCCTGATGGGGTGGGGCAGCGGCGGCCTCTCCGGCGGAGATACGGTGCAGGCCCGCAACGCCTGTAAGCCCGGCTATCCCGGCGCCGCCAATCTTCAAGAAGTTACGGCGGGTGAGGCCTTCTGATTCTAAACCATTCATATGGGACACCTTATACCAATTTTTAGATATAACTAAATTATAGAGGCCGCCTCTCTGTTGTCAAGCAGGGATTTGGCCTCTAGGGCCGTAGCTCCCATCCTGGTCGGGAAGACCAAAACTGCTTGACGATGTGTTCTTTTCGCCGTAGACTTGCCGGTTCGCGCTGGAGCCAGAATCTGGCGCCCGATCCGGTCTTTCAGGCCAGAGGAGAATAGTCTCATGATCGTGGGCATGGACTTCGGCACCACCAACTCGGGGATGGCGGTGTACGATGGACAGGAGCTGCGCCGGCTGCCGCTGGATCCCGCCAGCGACAACCCGCGCGTGCTGCGCACTGCCCTCTACATCACCAATGAGCAGGATGTCTACATAGGGCGCGACGCCCTCGACCGCTACTTCGCGCACAATGTCGGCCGGCCGACCAAGCTGGAGCGCGTCTGGGTGGGCGAGATCGAGGTGCGCGGCGCCGACATGTACTTCGTCACCGATGCCTACGTCTGGGCCGACATGATGAGCCCGGGCCGCCTTTTCCTCAGCTTCAAGACCAATCTGCGCGACCATCAGTATAGCGGCACGGTCATCGGCAATTTCTTCTACCCGATCGAGTCGCTGGTCGCCCTCTATCTCTACGTCACCCGCCGCCGGGCGGAGAAGCTGTTGGGGCGCTCGCTTCGCGAGGTAGTCCTGGGCCGGCCGGTCCGTTTCGCCGACGAACCCCAGCACGACGCGCTGGCCCAGGAGCGGCTGCTGCGCGGCGCTTTCCAGGCCGGCTACGAGAAGGTCTATCTCCAGCACGAACCGGTCGCCGCCGCCTACCATTACGCCAGCACGGCCCATCGCGCCCAGAATATCCTCGTCTTCGACTTCGGCGGCGGCACGCTCGACATCACCATCATGCGCCTGGGCAACGGACGGCGAGAGGTCCTGGCGACGGGAGGCGTCCCTGTCGCCGGCGACGTCTTCGACCAGAAGCTGGTCCGCCACGCGCTCCCCCGTCACTTTGGCGAGGGCAGCACCTATGGCCCCAAGGCAATGCCCATCCCCCACTGGATTTATGACGCCTTCTCGAGCTGGCAGACCATACTGGAGCTGCAGACGCCGCAGAACCGCCGCGTGCTCGACGAAATCGCCCAGACGGCGCAGCGCCCGCGCGACATTCGCGCCCTGCTCAGCCTCGTCACGGGAAACTACGCCCTGCAGATGTTTGACACGGTGGAGCGCACCAAACGGGACCTCTCCGAGCGCTTCGGCGGCATGATCCGCCTGGACGGCCCCGGCTTTGACGTGATGCAGCTCGTCACCCGCCGGGAGTTTGAGCACGTCATCCGCCCCGAGTACCTGCGCATCGAGCAGCACATGGACGAGACGTTGCGCGCGTCGGGCCTGCGCCCGGAGCAGATCGACGCCGTCATCCGTACCGGCGGCTCGGCGGAGATCCCCCTTTTCCAGAAGATGCTGCGCCAGAAGTTCGGCGGCGACCGCCTGCACAGTATCGACACCTTCGGCAGCGTCACCGCCGGGTTGGGTATCATCGCCCACGGGATCGCGCAGGGGGAAATCGATGCCCGGGCCTACACAGCCGTCGATCTCGCCCACCAGGAGCTGTCCCGGCCGGGGACAGAAGAAAAGGCTCTGGCCCGCCCTAAGGTTGCCACCGTGAGTCTGGCCCTGCTGCGCCGCCGCATCGACCTGCAGGAAGGGGGCGAGGTGCAGGCGACGGCCGGCCAGCGCGTCCTCGTCCTCCTGACCGCCGGAAACGAAGTCTGCGCCGCAATCGGCCCCTCGCTGGATGCGGCAGCTATGGACCTGCGGAGCCGGCTGCCGGGCGGCATCCCGCCTTTGCTCGGCGGCGTCGTCGCCGCGCCGGACGAGCCGCTTTTGCTGATCACGTCGCGCTATCGTTTCCTGCGCATGACGGCAAGCCAGCTTCTGGCCCTGGAGGCGATTGGGCAGCCACTGGACGAGCTATACCAGTTTGCCGAGAACGAGGCTGTCTTTGCCGTGGCCAGCTGGAAGGCGATCAAAGGCCACCCGCGTTTGCTGCTGACGACCTCGCTCGGCTTCGCCCGCACCTACCCGACCGGCGTGATCGCCCCCGCGATTGAGGCCCCGGTCCCGTTGACCTTCGAGCATCCCTTACCCGGATGGCCCCAGGCGGTGCAGGGGGCGCATCTCCACGACCGGCTGCTGCTCTTCACGACGGCAGGCCGGGGGATCTGCTACCCGCTCGATGCGCTGCCCGGCGGCGGGCTGCAGATCCTCAACCGGGACGAAGACGACGCCATCGTCTCCACGCTGGCGCTGCCCGAAACGGCGTCGATCCTGCTGGTCACCGCCGATGGCTACGCCCGGCGTTTGCCTCTGAGCGCCGTGCACGCGCCGGAGAAGGCGAACGACAAGGGGCGCGTTCTGCTGTCGCGCCGCCCGCTGGCTGGCGCCGCCGAGGCCAGGTCGCCGCTCGTGGCGCTGACTGCCCAGGGGCTTGTGGAGCTGGACCCTTCGGCCGTGCCCCTGGAGCCCGAAAGCACGCGCAGCCACCGCCTGCTGCGCCACGGCGATGTCCGGCTGCTGCTTTCCTGAGCGCCGTCACATAATCTTCTAATAGCAGGTTAGTGCGGCTTATGTTAGAATAGATGTTCTGGTAGACCGACTGTGCTGAGCTCCGAGAGTGCCATGATCCTGCAAAATATCGTCGTGCGTGGCGCACGCGAACACAATCTTCAGAACATCGACGTCGAGATCCCCCGCAACCAGCTCGTCGTCCTCACCGGTCTATCCGGCTCCGGCAAATCGTCGCTGGCCTTCGATACCATTTTCGCCGAAGGCCAGCGCCGTTATGTCGAGTCGCTTTCGGCCTATGCCCGCCAGTTCCTCGGCCAGCTGGAGAAGCCGGCCGTAGACCAGATCGAGGGGTTGAGCCCGGCCGTCTCCATCGACCAGAGAGGGGTCAGCCACAACCCGCGTTCGACGGTAGGCACGGTCACCGAGATTTACGACTATCTGCGCCTGCTTTACGCCCGCGTGGGCACGCCCCACTGCCCCGTCTGCGGGCGCCCGGTCCAGCCCCAGTCGGCCGAGCAGATCGTCGATAGTGTCCTGCGCATGCCGGCCGGCAGCCGCATCCAGGTACTCGCGCCGCTCGTGAAGGGGCGCAAGGGCCACCACCAGCAGATCTTCGAGGACGTGCGCCGCGCGGGTTTCGTGCGCGTGCGTGTGGACGGCGAGCTGCGCCAGGTGGACGAAGAGATTGAGCTGGACCGCTACAAGAACCACACCATCGAAGCCGTGGTGGACCGGCTCGTCATCGGCCACGCACCCGACGACACGAGCGAGGAAGCCCAGGCGGCACGCTCGCGGCTGACCGACTCGGTGGAGACGGCGCTGCGCCTCGGCGAAGGGGTCGTGATCATCAACGACGTCACCGATCCCCGTAACCCGGTTGACAGTCTCTATTCCGAGCATCTCTCCTGCGTCTACGATGGCACCAGCATTCCCGACATCGAGCCCCGGACCTTCAGCTTCAACACGCCTCACGGCGCCTGTCCCGAGTGCCAGGGGCTGGGAACCAAGAAAGAGATCGATCCCGATCTGATCATTCCCAATAAGGACCTGAGCCTGCGCGAAGGGGCGATCACCGCCTGGCCTACCGACGACCGCAAAGGCTACTACTGGCAGCTCATCCAGGCGACGGCCAACCACTTTAAGATCCCCCTGGACGTGCCCGTGCGCGAGCTGAGCGAGGCGCAACTGCGCGTGATCCTCTACGGCAGCGGTCGTGAGAAGCTCGGCGTGCGCTACGTCAACCGCGAAGGGGCCGTGCGCCAGTACCGCACCCAGTTTGAAGGCGTCATCCCCAACCTGGAGCGTCGCTATCTGGAATCCACCTCCGATTATGTGCGTAGCAAGCTGGAAGAGTACATGGTCAACCGCCCGTGCAGCGCCTGCGGCGGCACGCGCCTGAACGCGGTAGCGCGGGCTGTGGACATTGACGGCATGACGATCGCCGAGGTTGCCAATATGGCCGTCGTCCGCACAGCCGCCTGGGTGCGGACTCTGCAGGGCCCGCAAACGCCCCTGACCCCGCGCCAGCAGATGATCGCCGAGTCGATCCTCAAGGAGATCCGTGACCGGCTGGAGTTTCTGAACAACGTCGGCCTCGACTACCTGACCCTCAGCCGCTCGGCCGGCAGCCTGAGTGGCGGCGAGGCGCAGCGCATCCGCCTGGCGACGCAGATCGGCAGCCGCTTGATGGGCGTGCTCTACGTGCTGGACGAGCCCAGCATCGGCCTGCACCAGCGCGACAACGCCCGCCTGATCCAGACGCTGAAGGGCATGCGCGATCTGGGAAATACGGTGCTCGTCGTCGAACATGATGAAGAGACGATCCGGGCAGCCGACTGGGTAGTGGACCTGGGACCCGGCGCCGGCAAGCATGGCGGACGCGTCGTGGCCGAAGGGCCGCCAGAAGAGATCGCCCGGAACCGGGATTCCCTGACCGGCGCTTATCTGAGCGGGCGGCTATCCATCCCCATCCCGGAGCGCCGCCGGGAGGGTTCGGGCCAGGTACTCGTCGTGCGCGGCGCGCGCGAGAACAACCTCAAGGACATCGACATCACCATCCCGTTGGGCAAATTCGTCTGCGTCACGGGTGTCAGCGGCAGCGGCAAGAGTACCTTCCTCATCGAGATTCTCAGCAGGCGGCTCTCCCAGCATTTCTATCGCTCGCCCACGCTGCCCGGCCGGCACGAGGTCATCGAAGGGCTGGAACATCTGGACAAGGTGATCGAGATTGACCAGAGCCCGATTGGGCCGACGCCTCGTTCCAACCCGGCGACCTATACGAAGCTCTTCGACCCCATTCGCCAGCTCTTCGCCGATCTACCCGAGAGCAAGCTGCGCGGCTACAAGGCGGGCCGTTTCAGCTTTAATGTCAAGGGCGGGCGCTGCGAGGCCTGCCAGGGCCAGGGCCAGAACCGTATCGAGATGCAGTTCCTGCCCGACATCTACGTGCCCTGCGACATCTGCAAGGGAACGCGCTACAATCGGGAGACCTTACAAATCGAGTACAAGGGATTGAACATCGCCGAGGTGCTGGATTTGACGGTCGACGAGGCCCTCGACTTTTTTGAGCACATCCCGACCATCAACCGGCGTCTGCAGACGATGTCCGACGTCGGCCTCGGCTACGTGCGGCTGGGGCAGCCGGCGCCGACCCTGAGCGGCGGCGAGGCCCAGCGCGTCAAGCTGAGCCGGGAGCTCTCGAAAATCGATACCGGGCGCACGATGTACATCCTGGACGAGCCGTCGGTGGGTCTGCACAGTCACGACGTTGCCAAGCTGATCAAGGCGCTGAACCGCCTCGTCAACAAGGGCAATACCGTCGTGATCATCGAGCACAACCTCGATATCATTAAGGTCGCCGATCACATCATCGACCTCGGCCCTGAAGGTGGTGAGCGCGGCGGGCAAATCGTTGCCGAAGGGACACCGGAAGAAGTGGCTGCCGTGGAAGAGTCCTATACAGGACATTTCCTCCGGCCGATACTCAACGGACATGCCGTCCCGGTGGCAATGGAGACCCGGTAGCGCCGGGTCTCTTTTTTTCTACGCCGCTGCTTCGTTTCTGGCCTGACATTTCAGGCAGAAGGAGGTTTCATACATGGAACAGAGCGAGCGACCACAGGTTGCCCTCTTCATCGACTTTGAGAATCTGGTTTATGGCCTGCAGGAGACATACGGCACCAACTTCGCCGACGAAGTCGAGCCCGAGCTGCTCTTCGAGCTGGCCGAGGAATACGGGCAGGTCGTTCTCGCCAACGCCTACGCCGACTGGCGCTTCCGCGAGATCAACCAGTTCCAGGGCGATCTTTACCGGCTGGGGATTGACCTCATTCACGTCTTTGGCAAACGACAGGCCAACAAGTACAAGAACGCCGTAGACGTGAAGATGGCGGTGGATGCCATCGAGACGGTATGGACCCTGCCGCATGTCGATACCTTTGTCATTGTCTCCGGCGACCGCGACTTTATCCACGTACTCAAGACGTTGCGCCGCTATGGCAAGACCGTCGTCGGCGTCTCTCCGGCGATGGCTATCAGCAACGACTTCGCGGCGCTCTGCGATCGCTTCGTGCGCTACGGCGCGCTCGCCCAGACATACCGGCAGGAGGCGCTGGCCAACGGGCGCGGCAACGGCGAGCGGCTGGAGCTGGATACAGTGCGCCAGGCCCTGCGCGAGATCCTTGCCGAAAGGCCGGAAGGGCTGAAAGGCTCGCAGATCAAGCCCCTGCTTCGCCGCCACCTCTCCGTCACCTTCGACGAGAGCGAGTATGGCTTTTCGCGCCTTGTCGATCTGCTTCACGCCCTGCCCGATACCATCAGCGTGGCCCACAACCCGGCAGGCGGCGATATCACCGTCTTCCCCGCCGAGGCGAAGGGCAGCGCCGCGTACGCTGCGGCGACCTCCCCCGTGCGGCAGCAGCCCTACGAGGAGCTTTCGCGCCGGGCCGGGCTGCCGCGCTACCGCTTTGTTCACGACGCGCAGAGACGCCGCGAGATTATCGCCGCCCTCTACCAGGCGATGATCGAGCGATCGCCGTTTAAGCTCGCCAACATCTTTGACCGCGTGCTGGACGAGTGCGAAGAGCTGCAGCTTTCCACGACCGTGCTCTCCAAATACCAGGCTATCCTCTGGCAATCGCGCGTCTTCGAGGTCGAGCAAAACCAGCAGACGATCCCGACCCGCGAACGGCTGATGCGCCTCGTCCCCGAGATCCGCAGCAGTGACGACCTTGCCTTCCGCTACGAAGCCAGCATCGTCTACAAGCTCGCCACGGCGGCCGAAGAGATGGGTCGCTCGCTCGCGCCGGACTCCATCTGCCAGATCATGGGGCTGAGCGGCGAGCAAGGGCTGGCCTATGCAGAGCGGCTCCTCGACTACGTCGCCGAGCAGCAAAACGGCTGACCCTGCCGGAAGAGCCGCTTTACGGTTAACAGGCAGACGCATGAACCTGGTCACCCTCGAAGGCGTCGGCAAGCAGTTCAGCGAGCGCAAGCTGCTGGACGGCGTCGATCTGCTCATTAACGAAGGCGATCGCATCGGCCTCATTGGCATCAACGGCAGCGGCAAGACGACGCTGCTGCGCATCATCGCCGGCGAGGAGCCGGCCGATAGCGGCAGCGTCACCGTCTGGGGCGGCGTCACGATCCGCTACCTGTCCCAGCAGCCTGACCTCGACGGCTCCCTGACGGTGCTCGACCACCTCTTTCACAGCGACGAGCCCGCTATGCGCCTGCTGCACGACTTCGAGGAGGCGTCGCTGCGCCTGCAGGAGCGACCGGACGACGCCGTCCTGCAGCAGCGCCTCATCGAGCTGACCGCCGAGATGGACCGCACGCACGGCTGGGAAGCGGAGGCGCAGGCCAAGACCATCCTCACCCGGCTGGGTATCACGGAGTTCGACGCCCGGCTCGACCAGCTCAGCGGCGGGCAGCGCAAACGAGTCGCTCTCGCCCGCGTGCTGATCAACCCGTCGGACCTGCTCATCTTCGACGAGCCGACCAATCACATCGACGCCGAGACCATCGCCTGGCTGGAAGATTACCTGCTCGGCATGTCCGGCGCGCTGCTCATGGTCACCCACGACCGCTATTTTCTCGACCGGGTGGTCAACCGCATCGTCGAACTGGACCGGCGCAAGCTGATCAGCTACCCCGGCAACTACAGCAAATACCTCGAGCTGCGCACCGCTCGTCATGAGCAGCTTGCCGCAGCGGAGGCCGCCCGGCAAAACCGTCTCCGGCAGGAGCTGGAGTGGCTGCGTCGCGGCGCCCAGGCGCGCAGCACCAAACAGAAGGCGCGCAAGCAGCGCATCGCCGAGCTGCAGCAGCTTCGCTATGACAGCGGCGAAGAACGTGTCGCCATCGCCCTAGCCGGCCGGCGGCTGGGCAAGAAGGTGCTGCAGGCGCGCGATCTGACCAAGGCGTACGACGGGCGGCTGCTCTTCAAGGGTGTGGACTTCCACCTGGACCCGGGCGACCGGGTGGGCATCATCGGGCCGAACGGCGCCGGTAAGAGCACCTTTCTGGACATCCTCGCCGGCAAAACAGCGCCAGACGAAGGCAGCGTCGCCTGGGGCGAAACAGTGCACCTCGGCTACTACGATCAGGAGAGCGCCGGGCTGCCGGACGATCAGCGCATTATCGACTATATCGAATCGCTGGCGCCGCTCGTGCGTACCGCCGACGGGGAGCGCGTCGATGCCGCGCAAATGCTCTCCTGGTTTCTCTTTTCCCGCCCTGAGCAGCGCACCTACATCGGCGCCCTGAGCGGCGGCGAGCGGCGGCGGCTCTACCTGCTGCGCACGCTGCTCCACCAGCCCAACGTCCTCATGCTCGACGAGCCGACCAACGACCTCGACGTGCAGACGCTCACCGTGCTGGAGGAGTTTCTCGACCATTTCCAGGGCGCGCTGCTGGTCGTCAGTCACGACCGCTACTTTCTGGATCGCAACGTGGACTTTCTGGTCCACTTCGGCGATGAGACCGTCAGCGGGCGCTATCCCGCGCCCTTCAGCAGCTACCTCAGGCTCCGGCGCGAAGAGGAGCGCGAGGTGGCCCAGGAAGCCGCCCGGCGCTCCAGCACGCCGGCCCCTCCGGCAGCCCCGCGACCCGGCCTGCCTCCGGCCCGCCTGAGCTGGCGGGAGAAGCAGGAACTGCAGCAGTTAGAGGAGCAGATCGCCGGCCTCGAAGCAGAGAAGCAGCGGCTCGGCGAAGAGATCAACCTCAGCGGCGAAGACTATCTGCGGCTCCAGGAGCTGGCCGATACGCTGGCCGAGAAAGAGGCCGCCCTGGAGCAGGCTATGAGCCGCTGGCTGGAGCTGGCAGCCCGCGCCGAAGAGAATTGACGCTCTCCTGTGGCTATGATAGACTATGCCTATATTATGTTGACCTGAAACGACCTGGAGGCATTTGTGAAACGCACATTCTCCCGTCTGGCATGGCTGCTCGCCATTCTCTCCCTTACGCTCTTGCTGGCTGCCTGCGAGCGGATGCTCCAGGAAGAGCCCCCCACGGTGCAGCCCACAACGCCCGGTCTGGGAATTCCCACCCTCGATCCGCTGGCCACCCCCCTGCTGCCCCCGTCCGGGGAGACGCCGACCACAGACCCGCTGGCCCAACCGACCGCGTTACCCGGAGGCGAGACGCCCGTAGAAGGAACGGAGCCGCCCGCCGAGACGGCCGTGCCCCAGGACGTCGTCCATATGGTCGTCGCCGGCGACACGCTGGGCAGCATCGCCCAGCAGTACGGCGTCACTGCCGAGCAGATCGCCGCGGCGAACAACCTGACCCTTGAGGCGACGCTGGACATCGGGCAGCAGCTTCTCATCCCGCTGAGCGGGCAGGTGCAGCCACCCCCGACGTCCGAGCCGGTTGTCGAGCCGACGGCCGCGCCGCCGGTAACCGAAGAGCGTGTCCACATTGTCCAGGCCGGCGAAAATCTGTACCGCATCGGCCTGCAATACGGCTTCACCATCGAGGAACTGGCCGCCTACAACAACCTGACCAACCCGGACCGCCTGGAAATTGGCCAGCAGATCCGCATCCCGCCTGAGGGTTATACCGTTCCCTGATGGCGCAGTCTGAGGCCACACCAGACGGAGCTATCCTTTGGGCCGGCCGTTCGTGGCGGCTGCGGGTGCGCCGTCTGACCCAGCCGGACGGCAGCCAGGTTGAGAAGGGGTATATCGAACATCCTGGCGCCGTCGTCCTTGTGCCCTATCAGGACGACGGCGCTGTTTTGATGTTGCGCCAGTACCGGGCCACGCTCGGGCAGAGCATCCTGGAGCTGCCGGCGGGGACGCGCGGCTGGCAGGAAGAGTGGTTGGCCTGCGCCCAGCGCGAGCTGCGCGAAGAAACTGGCTTCCGGGCGGCGACGCTGGCGCCGCTCGGGGACGTGTGGGCCGCGCCCGGTTATTCAGACGAGGTGATGCGCTTTTATCTGGCGACCGGGCTGCAGGCCGACCCGCTGCCCGCGGATGCAGACGAGGACATTACCCTGGCGCCGCTCCCGCTGGCCGATCTGCTGGCTATGGCCCGTGATGGCCGGCTGCAGGATGCCAAGAGCATCGCCGGCATTCTGCGGGCTGCAGCCCATCTCGGCTTGTAGGCCCGAGCCGGGCCTTTCTCCGCGGAGGTTATATGTTTGACTTCACCGGCCAGGTAGTCGTCGTGACGGGCGCGACCGGCAACCTGGGCAAAGCGACTGTGGCCGCATTCGCCCGCGCCGGCGCCCGCCTTGTCCTGGTTGGCCGGCCCGGCCGGCCGCTGGAAGAGCTCTTCCCCGACCTGGCCGCCGCCGGAGACCACCTTTTCACGGCCGTCGATCTGACGGATGCCCACGCCGTCGAAGGGCTGGCCTTC
>Ga0123329_1002831_pt1 | contig 14859 bp, 21 predicted proteins | sample BioC12SIPDNA_FD_89703 | JGI IMG/M metagenome (GOLD analysis project Ga0123329, IMG submission 89703) | Anaerobic biogas reactor microbial communites from Washington, USA - Biogas_R1_B C12 SIP DNA | ecosystem: Engineered > Bioreactor > Anaerobic > Unclassified | place: Washington, USA | collected... | reverse complement strand
GGATGGCCTCGGGCACCTCGCCCGCCTTGCCCTTGCCCGCGCCGACGCGGCCCTTGCCGTCGCCCACGACCACCGTGGCGCTGAAACTGAACCGCCGGCCGCCCTTGACGACCTTGGCCACGCGGTAAATCTTCACCACCTGCTCGATGAACTCGTTCTGGGGCTCGTCATCGCGGCTGCGGCGGCGGTCATCCCGCCTGTTTCCTGACGCTGTGCTGCTCAAAGGATTTGTCTCCTGTCTAGAATTGCAGACCGGCTTCGCGCGCCGCGTCGGCCAGGGCCTTGATGCGCCCGTGATACAGACGGCCGCCGCGGTCGAAGCTCACCTTCTCTATGGAACTGGCCAGGGCGGCCTCGCCCAGGGCCTTGCCGACGGCCTTGGCGGACGCGATGTTCCCGCCACCGATCTTGAGCGCCACCGACGACGCGCTGGCCAGCGTGCGGCCCGTCGTGTCGTCAATGATCTGCGCGTAGATGTGGCCCAGGGTCCGGGTCACGCGCAGCCGCGGCCGCTCCGGCGTGCCGGAGATCCGCTTGCGGATGTACTTCGCGCGCCGCAGGCGGTGCGCCGTCTTGTCCTTCAGGTTGCCCATCTCAATGCTCTCCTAAGGGGCTGCCCCCCGGGGTGCGCGCGCGTTGTGCGCGCGACGCGCCGGGATCAGGCGCCCTTCTTGCTTTCCTTGCGGATGACCTTCTCGCCCTCGTAGCGCAGGCCCTTGCCCTTGTACGGCTCCACCGGGCGGATGCGGCGCACGCGCGCCGCCACATGGCCCACGAGCTGCTTGTCTATCCCCGACACGCGCAGGGTCTGCGTGCCCTCGACCGCGAGCGTGATCCCCGCGGGCGGCTCGAACACCACCGGGTGGCTGTGGCCCACCGTCAGGCTCAGGCTGGCGCCCTGCATGGCCAGGCGGTAGCCCGTGCCCTCAAGCAGCAGCGTCTTCTGGTAGCCCTGGCTCACCCCCACCACAAGATTGTTGACGAGCGCGCGGGTCAGGCCGTGCAGCGAACGGTGCACCGGCTTGTCCGAGGGGCGCGTCACCACAACCTCGGCGTCCGTGATTTCAAGCGAAATCTCGGGGTTTACCGACATCTCAAGGGAGCCCTTGGGGCCCGTCACCTTCAGGACGGCGCCCGACTGCTCGCAGCGAACCCCCTTCGGGAGGGGTACCGGCATTCTTCCTACACGTGACACTGCGTCACTCCTTTCAACGTTGCGGCCGGGGGGCCGTTACCACACTTCGCAAAGAACCTCGCCGCCGGCCTTCGACCGCTGGGCGCTCTTCCCCGTCATCACCCCGCGCGGCGTGCTGAGGATCGAAACCCCCAGGCCGCTGCGCACCGGGCGGATGCTGCCGTGCCCCACGTAGACGCGCAGGCTCGGCTTGCTCACCCGCCGCAGGCCGTGAAGCACCGAGGTGCCGTCCGGCAGGTACCGCAGGGTGATCCGGATGATGCCGGGCTTCGGATCCTCCGCCACCTCGAAACCGTTGATAAATCCCTGCTCTTTAAGGATCCGGCAGATTTCCACCTTCAGCCGCGAGTGCGGGGCGTCCACGGTCGCGTGGCGCGCCTGCACGGCGTTGCGGATCCTGGCCAGCAGATCGGCGATCGGGTCACTCATTGACATGGTTCGTGCTCTTCCTAATGGGCTGTTGTTACCAACTGGACTTTGTGACGCCGGGGATCTTGCCCTCAAGCGCAAGCTCCCGGAACGAAACGCGGGACATGCCGAAGGCGCGCAGGTAGCCGCGGGGCCGCCCGTTCACCTTGCACCGGTTCCGGTAGCGGACCGGCGACGCGTTGCGCGGCAGCGCGGCCAGGGTCATCATCGCCGCCTTGCGCTCCTCGAAGGAAAGCTCCTGGTCCTGGACCCGCGCCTTCAACTCCTCGCGCTGCGCGTGGTGCTTCGCCATGAGGCGCAGAATCTTCTTGTTCTTCTCAATCTTGCTCGTTTTGGCCACGGGTCTTGTCCTCTTCTTCTGGCGCCCCGCCTCAGCTGGCGAAGGGCATTCCAAGTTTCTTCAGCAGGTAAAGGCTCTCCGCCGCCGGGCACGCGGCCTTCATCACGAAGGTCACGTTCATGCCGCGCACGCGCGCCACCTTGTCCATGTCGATCTCCGGAAAGATCGTCTGGTCGCGCAGGCCCAGCGTGAAGTTCCCGAAGGCGTCGAAGCCCCGGGGGTTGATCCCCCGGAAGTCGCGGATGCGGGGGATGGCGACGTTGAAAAGCCGCTCCATGAACTCCCACATCCGGTCGCCGCGCAGCGTGACCGCGCAGCCGATCGCCACGCCGGCGCGCAGCTTGAAGTTCGAGATGGACTTCCGCGCCCGGCGCACGCTCGGCTTCTGGCCCGTGATCGTCGCCAGCTCCGCCATCGCCGCGTCCAGCAGCTTCGCGTCGGCGATCGCGTCGCCCACGCCCATGTTGACCACCACCTTTTCGAGGCGCGGCACTTCCATGATGTTCGAGTGCTTAAACTCGCCCATCAGCGCCTGCACCACCTCCGTCCTGTACCTGTCCTTGAGTCTGTCTGCCACGGCGGGCCACTCCTTGATTCTGGTTCCATCCTGCCATCCGACACGGGCGGACCCGGTCAGTCAAGCGTCTCTCCGGTCAGCTTCCACACCCGGATGCGCCGCCCGTCCTCCAGGCGCTTCATCACGATCCGCGACGGCTTGCCGGCCGCCTCGCACCAGGGCATCACGTTCGAGATGTGGATCGGCGCCTCGCGCTCCACGATGCCGCCGGACTGGTTCCGGCTGCGGGCGCGCGTGTGCCGCTTCATCATGTTCACCCCCTCCACCAGGAGGCGCCCCTCTTTGGGGTACACTTCCAGCACCCTGCCCCGGCGGCCCTTGTAGGCCCCGCGTGTGATCACCACCGTGTCTTTTTTTCTGATGAACATGGCCTACCTCACAGCACTTCTGGCGCCAGGGAGAGGATCCGCAGGAACCCCCCCTCGCGCAGTTCGCGCGGCACGGGCCCGAAAATCCGGGTTCCGCGCGGCTCTTTCTGGTTGTTGATGATCACCGCCGCGTTCGTGTCGAAACGGATGACCGTCCCGTCCGGGCGCTGGGTGTCGTGCCTCACGCGGACGACCACGGCCTTGACCACGTCGCCCTTCTTGATCGCGGCGTTCGGGAGCGCGTCCCGCACGTTCGCGGTGACGATGTCGCCCAGGCCGGCGTAGCGCCGCCTCGACCCGCCCATCACCTGGATCACCCGGATGGTGCGCGCGCCCGAGTTGTCGGCCACGTTGAGCTTTGAGTAAATCTGTATCATGACTCAGTCCTTCCCTGGTCAGTCCGCACGCTTGATGATTTCCACCAGGCGCCAGCGCTTGGTCGCGCTGAGGGGGCGGGTCTCCCGGATGCGCACCACGTCGCCGAGGTTGCACTGCTGCTCCTCGTCGTGCGCACGGAACTTCTTGGTCCGCTTGAGCGCCTTCTTGTAGAGCCGGTGCGTCTTCACCGTCTCCACGGCCACCGTGATGGTCTTCTGGGACTTGTTGGCCACCACGATGCCCACGCGGTCCTTGCGGTGCCCGCGCCCGTCAACGACTTCTGCATTCACCCGGTCTTCCATCCTACTTCATCCCTTTCGCCGCGGACTGCTCCCGCTCCCTGAGGATCGTCAGGATGCGCGCGATGTCACGCCGTTTTTCGCGCGCCTGGCGCACGTTTTCCACCACGCTGGTGGCAAGCTGCAGCCGGAAATTCATGATGTCGGCCTTGCGCGCGCCCAGAAGGTCGCGCAGCGCCTCCTCGTTCATCTCTCTCAATTCACGTGCCTTCACGTCCTGGTCTCCCGATTTGCGCCCGGTCAGATGGCCCTGGCGACGAACTTGGTCTTTATGGGCAGTTTGAAGCCCGCCAGCCTCACGGCCTCGCGCGCAAGCTGCTCGGGCACGCCCTCAATCTCAAACATCATCCGCCCCGGCTTCACCACCGCCACCCACGCCTCCGGCGCGCCCTTGCCCTTGCCCATGCGCGTCTCGGCCGGCTTCTTCGTGATCGGCTTGTCCGGAAACACCCGGATGAACACCTTGCCGCCGCGGCGCAGGTGGCGCGTGATCGCCACGCGGGCCGCCTCGATCTGGCGCGCCGTCACCCAGCCGTCCTCCAGCGCCTTCATCCCGAAATCGCCGTAGTCCACCGTCGCCGCGCCCTTGGTCATCCCCGACCGTCGCCCGCGCTGCTGCTTGCGGTACTTGACTCGCTTCGGCATCAACATCGTTCAGGTTCTCCACTCGGGCGGCCGAACGCCGCCCGCGACTATTCCGCTCTTCAGTTCCGGCCCCGGCCGCCGCGGCCGCCGTCGCGGCCGCCCCGGCCGCCCCGGCCGCCGTCACGGTCCCGGTCGCCGCGCCGCGCGTCCGCCCCCCGCAGGATCTCCTCGCCCACCGCCGTCACGCGCTCGCCCGGCTTGATGTCGCCCAGATAAATCCAGACCTTCACGCCGATCGTGCCGTACGTCGTGTGGCTGATGGCGAAACCGTAGTCCACGTTCGCCTTCAGCGTGTGCAGCGGCACGCTGCCCTCGCGCGCCTGCTCCGTCCGCGCGATCTCCGCGCCGTTGAGCCGGCCCGCCACCCGCACGCGGATGCCCTTGGCCCCCACGCGCATCGTGTTCTGCATCGCCCGCTTGATCGCCCGGCGGAAGGACACCCGCTTGGCGATGTCCGCCGCCAGCCGCTCCGCCACCAGCTGCGCGCTCAGGTCGGGCACCTTCACCTCGCGCACGTCCAGCATCACGTCCTGGCCCGTCAGCACCTCGAGCTCCTTGCGCAGCTCGTCCACGCGCTCCCCGCGGGGGCCGATCACCAGGCCGGGGCGCCCGGCGTGCAGGATGACCTTCACCTTCCGCCCCGCGCGCTCGATGTCAATTTTCGCGATCTCGGCGCGGCCGTCGGACAGCGACTTGTCCAGCCGCTGCTTCACGTAGCGCCGGATCTCCAGGTCCTTGTGGAGAAGCTCCACATAGTCCTTCCTTCCCGCGTACCAGCGCGAACTCCAGTCCTGAATCACTCCCAGCCGGAAGCCGAAAGGATGCACCTTCTGACCCATCACATTCTCCTTACTCTTGCGAGATCACCAAGTCCACATGGCTGCTGCGGTGCCTGACCCTGCCGGCGCGCCCGCGCGGCATGTTCTGGAACCGGTAGAGGGTCCGCCCGTCGCCCACGGCGATGTGCGTCACCCGGTAGTCGTCCGTGTTGATCCGCCGCCGAACCTCCGCCGCCGCGTTCTCCGCGTTCGCCACCGCGGAGTCCAGGAGCTTCCGAAGCGGCTCCGAGCACCCCTTCACGGTGAACTGCAGGATGTCCCTCGCGTCCGCAACGCGCTTGCCGCGGATCATGTCCGCCACCAGGCGCACCTTGCGGGGCGACATCTGGAGCCCGCTGAGCCGGGCGCGCGCCTCCGCGTACTTGGGCGCCGCCGCGCTGTCGTTTCGCTCGTTAGCCATTGGTCAAAACTCCCGTCACTTTTTCGCGCCCGCGTGCCCCTTGAAGACACGCGTCGGCGCGAACTCGCCCAGTTTGTGGCCGACCATGTTCTCGGTGACGAACACCGGGATATGCGTCTTGCCGTTGTGCACCGCGATCGTCAGCCCGACCATTTCCGGAATGATCGTGGACCGCCGCGACCAGGTCCTGATGACGCGGTGGTCGCCCGAGCTCTGGTGCCGCTGGACTTTCTCCAGCAGCGAGCCCTCAATGAAATAGCCTTTCTTCAACGAACGAGGCACTGTCCAATCTCCTTGTTGCCGCCGGCGCACCCGCGCCGCCCGGCGGGCCCCATCTTCAGCCGTTCCTGCGGCGGATGATGTACTTGTTCGTGCTCTTGCTCTTCTTGCGCGTCTTGTAGCCCTTCGACGGCGTGCCCCACGGGCTCACCGGGTGGCGGCCCCCCGACGTGCGGCCCTCGCCGCCCCCGTGCGGGTGGTCCACCGGGTTCATCACCACGCCGCGCACCTTGGGACGCCGGCCGAGCCACCGCGTGCGCCCCGCCTTGCCCAGGTGGACGTTCTGCCACTCCTCGTTGCCCACGCGGCCCACCGTCGCCCGGCAGTTGCTGAGCACCCGGCGCATCTCGCCCGACGGCAGGCGCAGGGCCACGTAGCGCCCCTCCTTCGCCAGCAGCTGGCAGCCGTTGCCCGCGGACCGGGCGATCTGCCCGCCCGCGCCCGGGCGCAGCTCCACGTTGTACACGTTCGCGCCCAGGGGCATCCGCGACAGGGGCATGCAGTTGCCCACCTCGAACTCCACCCCGTCGTCGCCGCTGAGCACCGTCTGGCCCACCGCCAGCCCGCCCGGCGCCACGATGTAGCGCTTCTCGCCGTCCGCGTACACCAGCAGCGCGATGTGCGCCGACCGGTTCGGATCGTACTCAAGCGCCGTCACCCGCGCGGGGATCATGTCCTTGTCCCGGCGGAAGTCCACAATCCGGTACTTCCGGCGCGCGCCGCCGCCCCGGCGCCGCATCGTGATGCGGCCCTGGTTGTTGCGCCCGCTGATGCGGCGCTTGCTCTCCAGCAGGCCCTTCTCCGGCGCCTTCCCCGAAAGCTCGGAGAAGTCGGACACGGTCATCGAGCGCCGCGACGGCGTGTAGGGTTTGAATCTTTTCAGAGGCATCCCGGGAACTCCTTAGATCAATTCGATGGCGTCGCCCGGCCGGAGCGTCACGATCGCCTTCTTCCAGTTGGGGCGGCGTCCGGGCCGGCGCGACGCCATGCGGTTGCGCACCTTGCCCTCGTAGTTCATCGTGTTCACCGCGACCACCCGGATCTCGCTCTTCTTGAAGATCTCCTCCACGGCGTCCCGGATCTGGGACTTCGTGGCCTTCGGGGTCACGCGGAACGTGTACTTCGCCGACTTCGACTTCGTCGTCTGGATCTGCGCCTCTTCCGTGATGATCGGACTCAGCACGACCTTGTGGGGGTCAATTTTCATGACAGCCGCTCCTCGAGCTTGGCAAGGGCCTCTTCCTGCACCAGCACCCGCGACGCATGGAGCACGTCCAGGGCGTTCACGTCCGCGGCCGTGCGCACCGTCACCAGCGGCAGGTTCCGCGAGGAAAGCACCACGTTCGGCGCGTGGTCCGCCGTCACTATCAGGGTCTTGCGCGCCTCCGGCGCCGCCTGCGACAGCATCCGCGCCACCACCTTCGTCTTCGGCGCCTCCACCGACAGCCCGCGCACCACGCTCAGCCGCTCGCCCCGCGCGCGGTCGCTCAGCAGGCAGCACAGCGCCTGGCGCTTCGCCCGCGGCGTGACGTACTGGCGGTAGTCCCGCGGCACCGGCCCGAAGACCGTGCCGCCGCCGCGCATGTGCGGCTCCCGGCTGCTGCCCTGGCGCGCGCGGCCCGTGCCCTTCTGGCGGAACGGCTTGATGCCGCCGCCGGAAACCTCGTGCCGGACCTTGGTCTTGTGCGTGCCCTGGCGCTGGCAGGCCATCAGGCCCACCGCCACGTCGTGCACCAGCGCCTCATTCGCCTCGACGGCGAACACCGCGTCGCTGGCCTGCGCGACGCCCTGCTCGGCGCCGTCCATGTTTATGACCTTCAAGGACACCATGGTTATTTGGATCCTTTCACGCTTTGCTTCACCACAACCATCCCGCCGGGGGCGCCCGGAACCGCGCCCCGCACCACCAGGAGGTTCTTCTCCGGCACGACGTCCACCACCTGAAGGTGCTGCACCGTCACCAGCTCGTTGCCCATCCGGCCCGGAAGGGTCTTGCCCTTCATGACCTCGGACGGGTCGGCGCTGGAGCCGATCGAGCCGGGCGCCCGGTGGAAGTTCGAGCCGTGGCCGCCCGGGCCGCCGTGCGCCCCGTGCCGCTTCATGATGCCCTGGAAGCCCTTGCCCTTCGACACGCCCGACACGTCCACATGGTCGCCCACCTTGAAGATGTCCGTGCCGACCTCGTCGCCGGGCTTCAGCACGCTCGCCTGGTCCACCCGAAACTCGCGGAGCACCCGCTTCGGGGCCACGCCGGCCTTCTGGAAGTGGCTGCGCAGCGGCTTGGTGCACCGCTTCTCCTTGACGTCGCCGAAACCCACCTGCACCGCCTCGTACCCGTCGTTCTCGGTCGTCTTGCGCTGAACCACCGTGCAGGGCCCGGCCTCCAGAAGGGTGACGGTCACCCAAAGCCCGTCTTCGTTGAAGATGCGGGTCATGCCCAACTTTCGCCCCAATAAACCTTTCAGCATCGTTCAGTGTCCTTACAACGCGGCACGTTGCCGTGCCATGCGCCTGCCGCGGTTATTGCTTGATTTCAACGTCCACGCCGGCGGGGAGCACCAGCTTCATCAGCGCGTCAACCGTGCTCGCGCTCGGCCCGACGATGTCAATCAGCCGCTTGTGGGTCCGCGTCTCAAACTGCTCGCGCGACTTCTTGTCAATGTGCGGCCCGCGCAGCACCGTCAGCTTCGACATCGTCGTCGGCAGCGGGATCGGCCCGTGCACGCCCGCGCCGGTGCGCTTGGCGGCGTCCACGATGCCCGCGGTCGCCAGGTCGAGCAGACGGTGGTCGTACGCCCGCAGCTTGATGCGAATCTTATGGCCTGATGCCATGTCTCAGTCTCCAGTTCGGGCCCCGCGCGGCGCGGCGCCCAGGTTGCTCCTACTCGAAAATCTTGGTGACGACGCCGGCGCCGACGGTGCGGCCGCCCTCGCGGATGGCGAAGCGCAGCTCCTCCACCATGGCGATCGGCGTGATCAGCTCCGCCGTGATCCGGATGTTGTCGCCCGGCATCACCATCTCCACGCCCTCGGGAAGGTCCATCGCGCCCGTCACGTCCGTCGTCCGGAAGTAGAACTGCGGGCGGTACCCCGTGAAGAACGGCGTGTGCCGGCCCCCCTCCTCCTTCTTCAGCACGTACACCTCGCCCTGGAACTTCGTGTGCGGCTTGATGCTCTTCGGCTTCGCCACCACCATCCCGCGCTCCACCTCGTCCCGGTCAATCCCGCGCAGCAGAAGCCCCACGTTGTCGCCCGCCTGGCCCTCGTCCATCATCTTCCGGAACATCTCCACCCCCGTCACCGTCGTGTCCTTCGTCTCCTCGTGGATCCCCACAAGCTCCACCTTCTCCCCAACCTTCACCTTCCCCTGCTCGATGCGCCCCGTCACCACCGTCCCGCGGCCCGTGATCGTGAACACGTCCTCGATCGGCATCAGGAAGTCCCGGTCAAGCGCCCGGACCGGCGTCGGAATGTAGTCGTCCACCGCCTGCATCAGCTCGAATATCTTCTGCTCCGCCTCCGGGTCCCCCTCCATCGCCTTCAGCGCCGAGCCCCGGATGATCGGAATCTCGTCCCCGGGGAACTCGTACTTCGTCAGAAGCTCGCGGAGGTCAAGCTCCACAAGGTCCAGAAGCTCCGGGTCGTCCACCATGTCCACCTTGTTCATCCACACCACCATCGCCGGAACGTTCACCTGGCGCGCCAGGAGAATGTGCTCGCGCGTCTGCGCCATCGGCCCGTCGTCCGCCGCGACCACCAGGATCGCGCCGTCCATCTGCGCCGCGCCCGTGATCATGTTCTTGATGTAGTCCGCGTGACCCGGGCAGTCCACGTGCGCGTAATGCCGCGTGTCCGTCTCGTACTCCACGTGCGCGATCGAGATCGTGATCCCGCGCTCGCGCTCCTCCGGCGCCTTGTCAATCATCCCAAAGTCTATCGCCTTCGCCTTGCCAGACTTCGACAGAACCTTCGTGATCGCGCTCGTGAGCGTCGTCTTGCCGTGGTCCACGTGGCCGATCGTCCCCACGTTCACGTGCGTCTTGTTCCGTACAAACTTTTCCTTGGCCATGACGGCTCTCCCTGCTTGCGGCGCCCGGCGCCGCGGGTTGCGTCCCCGGCCCTCCTGGCCGCCGGACCCACACTTTCGATGTCAAAGGCTGTCCGCGCCCCCCGCTCAGAAGCGGAAGGTGCTTCCCATTTTCTCCATGATCTCGTTCGCGACGTTCCTGGGCGCCGCCTCGTACTGGTAGAACTCCATCGCGTACGTGGCGCGGCCCTGGGTCCGCGAACGCAGGTCGTTTGCGTATCCAAACATGCCGGCAAGCGGGACGTAGGCGCGTATGTTCTGCACGCCCGTTTCGCTCTCCATGCCGTCGAGCCTGCCGCGCCTGCGGTCGAAGTCGCTGATCACCTCGCCGGTGTACTCGTCCGGCGTGATCACGTCCACCTTCATCACCGGCTCCAGCAGCTGCGGGTTGGCGCGGGGCGCCGCCTCCTTCACCGCCATGGAGCCCGCGATCATGAACGCCATCTCCGACGAGTCCACCTCGTGGTAGGACCCGAAGGTCAGCGTCACCTTCACGTCCACCATCGGGTAGCCCGTGACGATGCCGCTCTCCAGCGCCTCGCGGCAGCCTTTCTCGACAGCCGGGATGTATTCCTTCGGAATCACCCCGCCCACCGTCTTGTCTTCAAATATGAACCCGGAACCGGGCTCGCCCGCCTCCAGCGTGAGCACCACGTGCCCGTACTGGCCGCGTCCGCCCGTCTGCCGGATGAACCTCTTCTCCACCGTCGCCTTGCCGCGCACCGTCTCCCGGTACGCGACCATGGGCCGGCCGACATTCGCCTCGACCTTGAACTCGCGCTTCAGCCGGTCAACGATGATCTCCAGGTGGAGCTCGCCCATCCCGGCGATGATCGTCTGGCCCGTCTCCTCGTGCACCCGCACCCGGAAGGTCGGATCCTCCTCGGCGAGCTTCGCGAGGGCCTGGGACAGCTTGTCCTGGTCGGCCTTCGTCTTCGGCTCGATCGCGATGTGCACCACGGGCTCCGGAAACGTCACCGGCATCAGCACCACCGGCCTGTCCGCGTCGCAGAGCGTGTCGCCCGTCGTGGTCTGCTTGCACCCGATGACCGCGCCGATGTCGCCCGCCCGGAGCTCCTTGAGGTCCGTGCGCTCGTCCGCGTGCATCTTCAGCAGCCGGCCCAGGCGCTCCTTGCGGCCCGTCCGGGCGTTCACCACCTGGTCCCCGGCCTCCAAGACGCCCGAGTAGACCCGGATGAAGGTCAGGCGGCCCACATGCGGGTCCGTGAGAATCTTGAACGCCAGCGCGGAAAACGGCGCGTCGTCGGAAGCCTTCCGGATCACCTCGCGCTCCTCGTCGTCCGGGTCGGTCCCCACCGTGTCGGGCACGTCCACCGGGCTCGGCAGGTAGTCCACCGCCGCGTCCAGCATCAGGCGCACCCCGCGGTTCCGCAGGGCCGTGCCGCACACGACCGGAAACAGGCGCATCGCCAGGGTCGCCCGGCGGATGGCCGCCTTGATCTCCGCGGCGCTGAGCCCGTCCTCCTCGCTGAGGTAGCGCTCCATGAACGCGTCGTCGGCGTCCGCCACGCACTCCAGCAGCTCGTGCCTGCGCTCCCGCGCCGGCCCGGCCAGGTCCTCCGGAACCTCCGAAACGACCATCTCCGCCGTCGGGCCCTCGCCCTCCCACGTGATCATGCGGAACTCCACAAGGTCCACGATCCCGCCGAAAAGGTCCTCGGCGCCGACCGGCATCTGCAGCGGCACGGCGTTCGCGCCGAGGCGCGCGCGCATGGTCGCCACCGCCCGGTCGAAATCCGCGCCGACACGGTCCATCTTGTTGATGAAGGCGATGCGGGGGACGTGGTAGCGGTGCGCCTGGCGCCAGACGGTCTCGGACTGGGGCTGAACCCCCGCGACGGCGCAGAAAACGGCCACCGCGCCGTCGAGCACCCGCAGGCTCCGCTCCACCTCGGCGGTGAAGTCAATGTGCCCGGGCGTGTCGATGATGTTGACGTGGCAATCCCTCCACTCGCACGCTGTGGCGGCGGAGGTGATCGTTATACCGCGCTCCCGCTCCTGGTCCATGTAGTCCATGGTCGCCGCGCCGTCATGGACTTCGCCCATGCGGTGCAACCGGCCGGAGTAGTACAAGACACGTTCCGTGACGGTGGTCTTGCCGGCGTCAATGTGGGCCATGATGCCTATGTTGCGCATGTTCTCTATGGGAAGTTTTCTTGGCACGTCCGTCGCTCTCTTCACCCTTGCGGGGCTTGCGGCAGGCTTCCTTCAGTTCTCCCCGCAGGCATCGCGCCTCAGGCATCCGGCTTCACGCTCGCTCTGATTCAACTTTCCGTTGCATGCAGAGGCGCGGGCCCGGGGAAAACTCTCCGGCCGCTCACTCCGCCTCGAATATTGTCAGCAAATTCCTCATCACTGTCCGTTTGTCAGAACCGGAAATGCGCGAACGCCTTGTTCGCCTCCGCCATCCGGTGCGTGTCGTCCTTGCGCTTCATCGTCGCGCCCTGCTTGTTGTAGCAGTCCAGAAGCTCGCCCGCCAGCCGCTCGCGCATCGTCTTCTCGCCCCGCTTCCGGGCGAACTCGATGATCCAGCGGAAGGAAAGGGCCGTGCGCGTCGCAGGCGCGATCTCGACCGGCACCTGGTACGTCGCGCCGCCGATGCGCCGCGATTTCACCTGGAGCAGGGGCTTGGCATTCTCGATCGCGGCGGCGAACACCAGATGGGGCTCCTCGTTCGGAACCTTGGCCTTGATGATCTCGAAGGCGCCGTACACGATGGACTCGGCAATGCTCTTCTTGCCGCAGATCATGACGGTGCTGATGAACTTGGCCACCAGCGTGCTGCCATATTTCGGATCGCCGAGGGGAACCCGTTTCTCAGGTACTCTGCGTCTTGCCATCTGTTGCCTTCGCCCTGTGGCGCCCTGCGCCGGTTTATGCCCAAGGCCGGGCCCAAGCGGCCCGCGCCCGTGGTCTCACATCATTTCTTCTTCTTGGCGTCTCCGCCCTTCTTGGGCCGCTTCACGCCGTACTTCGACCGGCTCACCCAGCGGCCGGCATGGACCTTCTTGCCGCCCTGGTCCTTCTCGCTCGCCGTCCCGCCCAGGTCGCCCGCCGCGTCCAGCACCCCGCGGATGAGGTGGTAGCGCACGCCCGGAAGGTCCTTCACGCGGCCGCCGCGGATCATCACCTGCGAGTGCTCCTGCAGGTTGTGCCCGACGCCCGGGATGTACACCGTCACCTCCATGCCGTTCTTCAGCCGGACGCGCGCCACTTTGCGCAGCGCCGAGTTCGGCTTCTTGGGCGTCATGGTGAAGACGCGCGTGCACGTGCCCGACGCCTGCGGGCTCGCCTTGAGCGCGGGGGACTTCGTCTTCGAAGTCATCTTCTCGCGGCAGTTTCTCACCAGCTGGTTGATCGTAGGCAAAACTTCTCTCCCTGGGGGCTAAGTCTGGATTCTCCGCCGCCGGCGCGCCGGTGGGGAGGCGCACCCGCACGGTGCGACACACGGCACCGCCATGCGACAACGGAGGAGTAGCATAGCATATTTTCCCCCCCGAGTCAACAAACAAGCGCCCTTATTTTGCCCCCGCGCCCCCGGAAACGGGAAGCCGGGAAAGCGCGGGGCCGCAGCCCGGGCTACCGGCCCCCAACCACGACACGCCGCGCGAATTCCGCCCGGTTCCCCGCCCCGTCCTCCACCCGCAGCGTGAGCGTCTGCGGGCCCGGCGGCAGATCCTCGTCCCGCTCCCAGACCACCCTTCCGTCATCCGCGTCGTAGGCGCTCAGAAGCCACTGGTCCCCGCAGCGCAGCGACCACGCGGCCACGCCGCTTCCCGCGTCGGAAACCGTGGCAACCACCCGGGGCCTGCGCGTCTGGGTGACCGCGCCGTCCTCCAGCGCCCAGTCGCGCAGCCGGGGCGCCGCGGTGTCCTCGTCCACCGCGAAAGTCCCCAGCCCGTCAACGGACGCTTCCACCGAAGCGCCCGCCACCCGGCCGCCGATCCACCGCCGCCCTTTGTCCGTAACGCTCACAATCCCCGCGCGCCGCGGGTCCGGCACGCCCGCGGGCACGGGAAGCGCCAGCAGGGGCGCCTCTGCGAAGGGCGCGCCGCCGGGGGCGGCCGCCATGCCGCCGGAGGCCCACACCAGCGTCGTCCCGAAGGGCGCCCCGCGCGGAATGTCGAGGCGTCCGCCCCCCTCCAGGGGAAGCGCCAGCGCGCCCCCCCGGGACACCCGGTGCGGCGCAACCGCGAAGGCCTTGAGCCGCGGGTGCGTCACCCGGAGGCGGTGCGCCCCGTCGGCCGCGGGCGCCCAGCCCAGGTGAAACACCGCCGGACCCGTCCGCAAGAACGGCGCCTGCCGGGCCCCGTCCGCCCCCTCCAACTCCAGCAGCGGGGCCTCCGGCTCCGGCGCGGGGAACCGCGCCTCCAGACTCAGCCACGCGCCCAGACTGCGCGCCGTCACCTGCCCCGCCCCCCTGTTTTCCGCCTTTTCCGGCGCGGGAGACTCCCCCGCATCCCCGGGCAGCAGGGACACCGCGATTTCGGCGCGGTTCCCCATGAAATCCGCCAGCTCCACCACCGCCTCGCGGGCCTCCTCCCCGACATCCACCCACCCGTCCCCTGGAACCGGCAGAACGCATCCGCTGCGGTTGTCCGGCCACCGCCACAGCAGCAGGAAGCGTCCCAGGTCCCCAAGATAGGGGTGATACATGACTGCATTATGCCTGTATTGCGAATAAGACAGTGCATCGTACTGGACGACATGCCGCTCCTCGCCGCCCACCGCCAGCCGCACGCGGTGCGCGCCCAGCCGCGGCCCGTCGGGCTCCGGGTCCGTGTATTCCACCCCCAGGCCGACCGGCCCGCGCACCCGCACCGGCGGGCACGCATGGCGCCCCGAGGCGTCCTTGCGCAGGGGAAACACGGCGGGCGCGGGCGCGCCGTTCACCCGGGAATCCGGCCCCGCCGGACAGACCAGCAGCCTCGCCGGGCGCGGGGGCGTGGCATCCTCCCAGGTGAGGCCGAGAGTCGCCGGATTCACGGCGCGGTTGGCGGCG
>Ga0123329_1002823_pt1 | contig 14888 bp, 11 predicted proteins | sample BioC12SIPDNA_FD_89703 | JGI IMG/M metagenome (GOLD analysis project Ga0123329, IMG submission 89703) | Anaerobic biogas reactor microbial communites from Washington, USA - Biogas_R1_B C12 SIP DNA | ecosystem: Engineered > Bioreactor > Anaerobic > Unclassified | place: Washington, USA | collected... | reverse complement strand
TGGCATCGCAAGATGATGATGGACCCCGATTCGCCGTTCGTGGGGCACCTGGCCATGCGGACGCGGTTCGCCGTGGCCGATCCCGCGCAGGCCGAGGGGCTGACACTCCACGTCGCCTACCGCGGCGGCATCGCCGTCTACGTGAACGGCACCGAGATCGCGCGCGGCCATCTGGCCGAGCATGCGGCTCCCGACCATCCGGCGGAGGATTACCCGGCGGACGAGCCGGATCAGGCCCGCGAGCTTGAGCTGGCGATACCGGCCGCCCTTCTGCGCGCCGGGGTGAACGTGCTGGCCATCGAGGCCCACCGCAGCCCCCAGCCGACGGCCCAGGTGAGGCCGGCCGAGAAGTTCGTGGAGATCACGGCGGGCACGTGCGGTGTGACGGGAGTGCGCCTGACCGCGCCCCCGGGCGCAGCCGCCGTGCCGAACGCCACCCGGCCGGCGGGCCTGCAGATCTGGAACAGCGCGCCGATGCAGGACGACTACGAGTGCGACTACGGCGATCCGAACGAGCCGCTGGGGCCGATCCGCATCGTGGCGCCGCGCGGCGGAGTGGGGTCGGGCAAGGTGGTCGTCGGCTCGAAGGACCCTATCAGCGGCCTCCGGGCGGCCGCCACGGGCCTCGTGAGGAACGAAGGCGGGGAGATCCCGGCCTCGGCCGTGCAGGTGCGCTACGCGTTGCCGACCGTCGCGGGGCCGCACGACGTCTATCCGGGACCCGGCGCCGCCCTGCGCTTCGACGCGCTGGACGACCTGCCGCCGGTGGAGGCGGAAGTGCGCCGGCCGAACATACTCCCCACCTGGGGCGAGCGGGTGGCGATCGGCGGGGCCGTCGTGCCGGTCTGGGTCACCGTGACGGTGCCCGCACAGGTCGCCGCCGGCCGCTACACGGGCACGCTGCAGGTCATGCTCCCGTCGGCTGAGCCCTTCACGGTGCCCGTCCACGTCGACGTGTGCCCGTGGCGTGTGCCCGATCCGGCCGACTACCGCATGTTCGTCGACGTGATCCAGTCTCCGGAGTCGCTCGCGTTGCACTACGACGTGCCGCTCTGGTCCGAGGAGCATTTCGCCCTGATCGCGCGGTCGCTTGCCCTGCTCGGCCAGGTCGGCGCCCGGGCGACCTACCTGCCCCTCATCTGCAACACCAACCTGGGCAACGACGAATCCATGGTGCGGTGGGTGCGGCAGGCCGACGGCACCTGGACGCACGACTACAGCATCCTGGACAGGTACCTGGACCTCGTGCTGGAGCATCAGGGGCGGCCGTCGGTCGTGTGCCTCTACGTGTGGGACACCTATCTGGAAGGCGGGCTGTCCGGCCGCCATCCCGGCGGCGAGGAGGTCGTCCAGGCGCGCCAGGAGCAGATGCAGGAGGGGCCCCTGGTGAGCGTGGTCGACGCGCAGGGGAACGTGACCAAGCAGGCGCTGCCGCGCTACAGCCTGCCGGAGAGCCGGGCGCTCTGGGCGCCGGTGCTCCGGGAGGTCCACCGGCGCCTGGAGGCCCGGGGCCTGGCCGACGCCATGATGTGGGGCTACGCCACCGACCACCTGCCGACCCCCGAGGTGGTGGAGCACTTCCAGTCCGTCTTCCCGCACGTGCGGTGGGTCTGCTGCGCCCACGATGCCTTCAAGACCATGCAGATCAAGCACGTCCCGCTCGGGCTCGCCATCGGGCCGTATGCGTGGGGGCAGACGATGTTCGGCCTGGACCCCTCGCTGGGGCGCATGCACGGGTGGCGGTCGGAGGGGCTGGTCTGCCATTTCGGGCGCCGTCCGTGGGACAGCTCCTGCACGACCACCTATCGCTTCCTTGCCGAGATGAACGCCACCGGCATGCGGCGGGGTTTCGCGCGGCTGGGCGGCGACTTCCTGACGATCGGCACCGATCGGCGCGGCCGGGCGCAGGGCCGGCTGTATGGCCGCTTCCCCGAGACGGCCTGGCGGATGCTCAACATCTCCGCCGGCGTCCTGGGCCCCGGCCGGGAAGGGGCCGTGTCGACGGCGCGGTTCGAGGTCATCCGCGAGGGGCTTCAGGAGTGCGAGGCCCGCATCGTGATCCAGGAGGCCCTGCTGGACGCGCGCGCACGGGCCGTGCTGGGCGAGGACCGGGCCGTGCGTCTGCAGGAGTTCCTGGACGGGCGCACGCGCAACGTCTACCGCGCCGTGAGCACGCTGCGGGCCGGCACCGGCTCGGGCGCACGCTGCTGCTACTCCGGCGAGTCCTGGTGGAACTGGGCGCCCGTCATCGGCAGCCACTGGTTCGCCTCGTCCGGTTGGCAGGACGAGACGCTCCGGCTCTACGAGGCGGCCGCGGAGGTGGAGGCCCGGCTGAGCGCAGCGAACGTCGCCGCGCCGTGATGCCGGACGCAGACGGCCCTGTTCCGCGTCCGCGAGCGGCCCGGGAGGAGGTGAAGCATGACGGCGACGCTGCCCGTGCACGGGCTGCACGTGGGGCTGTATCGGCCGGGCGATGCGGCCGACTGCTTCCGCACGCTGTTCGCCGCCGTCCGCTGCGACAGGACGGCCTGACGGTCCGAGAGGTCGGGCGGCAGCCGGGCTGGGGCTGAGAGGGTGCCGCCGCGTCCTTCAGACGTGGATGGCGTCGAAGATGTCGGTGTTGCTCAGCATGCCGACGATCTCCTTGCCGTCGAACACCGGAGCCCTGCGTATGCCTGCGGCGTTCATGAGCCGGGCGCAGTACTTCAGCGCGAGCCCCGGGGAGACCGTGACCAGCGGCTTGGTCATGATCTCGAAGACCTTCACGTCGGCCGGCGCTCTGCCCGGGTCTACGACCTTGTTCACCACGTCCTTGCGGGTCACGATGCCGAATGCGTCGTCCTGATTCCGGCTCTTGACGATCAGACTCGACACGTGCTTCTCGCGCATGAGCGCGATGGCTTCCGCAACCGTGACGCTGCCGTCGACGTACACGACGTCTCTGGTCATGGCGTCCTGCGCCTTCGCAAACCGTACGTCTTTCAGTGCCTTTCCTGGATTCTCCACGGCTCCTCCCTTCCTTCTTGCCTGTCGACGCGACGACCATCGGCCCCAGCCCGTCTGCAGACTGTCCCCCCATCAGAGGTGCGAATCGGCCCCGAGCAGACCACGGGTCTCGGCGCAGTGACGGCCTCAGGGCCGTATGTCGGCGCCGCTTCAACCCGGTCGGCCCCCGGGGACCGGGCACATTGGGATTATAGCCCATCGCGGCGCGGGTGCAATACCCATTCGGCCCGCGCTACTCTGTGAGAAACAGCTCGATCACCGGCACGGCCACGTCCGGCGGCCGCACCGGCAGCTCGATCCGGAGCGTCTCCTGCGGCCCTTCGCCCCACGACTGCCAGGCCGCGCGCCGGCCGAGCTTCAGTTCCGAGGCGTCGCTGAGCAATTGGGCATAGGCGACCTTGCCGAACAGCCCGGGCAGGAAGACCTCGCCCGGCGGCCAGTTGAGCACGTGGACGTAGAGGCGGCGTGTCTCCGGGTTCCACGTCAGCCGGCAGTCGTCCGGCGCGGCGTGCTCCGCCGGCGCCTGGGTGCAGCCGTAGATCGCGCGGCCGTGCCGGCGCAGCCACCGGCCGATGCCGGCCAGGCGGTCGAGCGCCCGCGCGTCGAACTCGCCCCGCGCCGTCGGGCCGACGTTCAGCAGCAGGTTGCCGCCCTTGCTCACGGTGTCGATCAGCATGCAGACGATCTGGCGGACGCTCTTCCACGTCGCCTCGTCGCGGTGGTAGCCCCAGGAGCCGGAGAACGTCTGGCAGGTCTCCCACGGCACGCGCCGGCCGTCGACGCGCACCCAGTCGCGCACCATGCACTGCTCGGGGGTGCGGTAGTCCCAGCCGCCGGGCACGTCCATCAGGTCCAGGCGGTCGTTGACGATGATCTCCGGCTGCAGCTCGCGCGTGAGTCTGAGCAGTTCCTCCGCCCGCCAGTCACGCCGTCCCTTGCCGTCCGGGCCGGGGTAGGAGAAGTCGTAGAAGAGCTGATCGACGCGGCCGAACTGCGTGAGTAGTTCGCGCACCTGGCTGTGCAGGTAGTCGGCATACTTGCGCACGTCGCGGCCGGCCGTCCGGCGGCGGGCCTCCTGGTCGTCGCGCAGCGGGTGGTGGCGGTCGATGGGGAACTCGGGGTGGTGCCAGTCGATGAGGCTGTGGTAGAAGCCGACGCGCAGGCCTTCGTCGCGGAAGGCCTCCAGCATCGGCGCCAGCAGGTCGCGCCCGGCGGGCGTGCTCGGGGCCTTGTAGTCCGTCTGTGCGGAGTCCCAGAGGCAGAAGCCCTCGTGGTGCTTGGTGGTGATGACGACGTACTTCATGCCCGCCTCGCGCGCGGCGCGCGCCCAGGCCCGGGGGTCGTAGAGGTCCGGGTCGAAGCGGTCGAAGTAGCGCTGGTATTCCTCGTCGGGGATCCGCTCGATGCTCTTCACCCACTCATGCCGTGCCGGGAGCGAGTAGAGCCCCCAGTGGATGAACAGTCCGAAGCGGTCGTGCGTCCACCATTTCATGTGTTCCGGCACAGTGAATCCGTCATCGGCCATGGCGATGTCTCCCGCGGGGTCAGGGATCGAGGCTACCAGCGGAAGTAGCGGTACGGATCATCTTCCGCCACAGGTTCGTCCAGGTAGAGGCCCTCGAGCCACCGCCCGGCCGTCGGCTCGGCCTCGACCGGGTCGGCGAATCGCCCGGGCAGGGGCGTCCGGAGGGGCACGCCCGTGTTGGCCAGCAGGCGGTTGACGGCGAAGCTCGAGCCCTGGAAGCCGCGCTTGGCGTTGTAGAGCCTCCGGTAGTCGATCTGCCAGGGGACCAGTTGCAGGAAGCTCGCGGGCGGATCCTCCCGGTGGGCCAGCACGCCGTTGCCCAGGACGGCGGCCCCGGAAGCGACCAGCCACAGTGTGCGGGGGTCACGGATCATCAGGTCGCCGCAGCCGATTCCCGCCGCAGCCGACCCGGCCCCGGGCGGCTCGAAGACGCACGCGATGTGCTCGTCCTCGTGGAAGGTGATCCCGCCGGCGATCAGCGCAGCGGCGTCCTCCGGCACGATGCCCACGGCGACCACGCGGCCGCCCGCTCGGATCCAGGATGCGAGCCCGGCCGCGTGCGCGCCGACGCGCTCTGCGGCGCCCGGGCCCAGGACCACGACGCGGTCTTCGCCGAGGGTCTGCCCGGTGTAGAGTTCCGCGTCCGCACCGGCGGCTCTCAGGTGCTCGAATCCGGCCTCCTCGCCCGCGTAGACCGCGATGCGGGCGGGCGACGGGCTGTAGCCGGCCACGAATTCGAGCAGGTTGGCCGCCAGTTGCCGGGCGGCCGGGTCTTCCCGGGTGCGCCCGGTCACGTCGGCCTGGCAGAAGGCCATCAACCCTCGCCCCTCCGTGTGCAGCAGCAGGGGGCTGAACTTGAGCGCGAATCCTCCGTCGACCAGCGGCAGGAAGTCGCCGCACGTGGGCTTCTCGATGGCGACCGAGCAGACGTTGCCGTAGCAGCCGGCGCGTCCCGGGCGTTCGGACTCGAACCCGCACCAGGTGGCCTTCGGCTTGGTGTTGGGGTCCGGGTTCGTCATGGCCGGCGGCACCAGCGTCGCCTCGCCGTGCCAATCGCGCAGGTTCCGCTCCGACAGGCCCCTCAACACGGGATGGTCGGGCACGCGGGCGAAGGTCTTGCGCAGTCCGTACTCCGCCACGCGGAAGCCCAGGCGCCGCTCGAGCACCTCGGCCGTCTGCTCGAAGACGACGACCTTCAGGCCGTCCCGGACGCCGGAGAGGTCCGGTCCGGGGCCGTCGACGGTGAGTGCCCGCTTGCCGATCACTACAAGGTTGTAGCCGCTCAGGTCGGTCCCGGCCTCGACGGCCTCGAACGGCACGTCGAGGGCCCGCAGCAGGGCGGCCGTCTCGCCCGCCGGGTCGAAGAGGGCCACCGTGCCCCGGAGCGCCGACCGCCGGGGCGCCGGCGCCAGCACGTGCAGGGCCAGCGAGTGCTCCTGCACCTCTCCGGTGTCGAAGGCGGCCTTGAGGTCGATGGCGTACTCCCCCGGCTCCAGGGCGTCCGGCAGGGGGAATCGGAGGGGGCTCCGGCCGTTCTCGCCGGGTTCGACGCGGATGGTCGCCTTCCCGCGCACTTCGTCCGGCAGGGAGACGGTCCACGTGCAGTCGCAGACGACGGGGCGGCGGGAGTCGTTCACGACGATCACCTGTTTGTCCACCTGCTCGCCCGGCAGGTAGTTGTGTCCCTTCTCGGTGAAGCGGAACGATCCGCCGGCGATGTAGGCCAGCAGGGGGCGGTTGTAGCGGAGCAGGGCCTCGCCGCGCACGTTCAGCGGCCAGTCGCTCACGCTGTTCGTGAGCGTGTACTGCATCCGGCCCTCGACGGGGATCCTGTCCACGCTCAGGCCGGGGCGCTGCAGGTTCTCCCAGTCCGTCGGCAGGTCGACCGGTTTCGGTTCGACGCCTTCGCGGACAGAGCAGAGGTTCCAGTAGTGCCAGATGTTGAAGCCGGACAGGCCGAGGGTGCGGAAGTACGGCCAGGTGTGCGTGATGTACTCCGCCTGCACGCCGCGCAGGTTGGGTATGTCGGTGGCGATCAGGTGGCCCAGGGGGTAGCGGCCCCGGTCGAAGGGCTCGCCGATGCGCCACTGCTCGGCCTCCCAGCGCAGCCGGCCGGTCTCGAACTCGCTCAGATCGTAGGCGGCGTCGCCCCGCAGCAGTGCGCCCCATTCGGTGTAGTGATACTGCTGGAGCTGCGGCGCCCGCCATGCGTTCCACGGCCCGCGGCCGGAGTTGTAGCTGAAGATGAGCGGTTCGCCGTACTCGACCAGGAACAGCGCATGCCGGCCCTCGCGTGCCCAGTGCTGGAACCACTCGGCCCGTTCCTGCATCGGCACCCAGTTCAGGTAGCAGTTGACGGTGTAGATGTCGGGCGCCGGGCCGGAGTGATTGTAGACCGGGTGGGCCGTGTCGAACTCGCGCAGGATGGCGATGCGGTCCCACATCTGCGCGTTGCGTCGCCGATACCAGTCGGGGAGGGCCTCCGGGAGAGGCAGGGGCGCCCGCTGGGGGTTCTGGTCGTCGCTGAACGCCAGCACATTGTGGTTCTGGCTGAACATGATGACGCTCGGATGGTTCTGCGCCTGGCGGACGTACCACTCCAGGTGCCGTCGGTAGGCGGCGACCGCCTCTTCCGTGGACCAGTCGTAGGCGCGCATGCTCGGCAGCGAGAAGCAGAGCAGCATGCCGGTGTCGTCGCCGGCCTTCAGCATGCCGTCGAAGCCGATGTGCGATCCGGGCGTGCAGCCGTAGTTGTGCGTGTAGACGGCATTGAAGCCCAGCATCTGATGCCGGCGGATCGTTCCGCAGGCGGCCTCGTAGGTGGCCGTGCCGGGCCGGATCTGGGCCGAGTCGATGGGGACGGCGCGCAGGTGGACGCGGCTGCCGTTCAGGTAGAAGTCGCGCCCGTCGATCCAGAACTCGCGGAACCCGAAGCGCACCGGGTGTGCGGCGTCCAGCGTCCGGCCGTCCTCGACCAGTTCCACGAGCAGGTCGTACTGATTCCCGGGCGTGTCGGCGTCCCAGAGCTTCGGGTCGGCCCATGCGCTGCGGAGCGTCATTCGGCCTCCTCCGGCCCCGGTCTCCACGAGTTCGCCGCCGCCGGCCGCCAGCACCTCGCGGCCGTCCTCCATGACGCGCACCCGCAGTGCATAGGGGCGTCCCTCGCGGAGGCCCTCCACGCCGGCCTCGATGGTCAGGAGCCGGCGACGGACGGACGTGTCGACCCGCACGTGCGTGATGCGCTCGCCGGACGGGACGCCGGTCAGGTAGACGTCGCCTACCAGGCCGCCGCGCGCGATGCCGGCCGCGCGCCTGCCGGCGCCATCGCCGGCAGGCAGCATGGCGTTCTGCTCACGGGTCAGGCGCCGGGCGAACGCCTGAATGGCCAGGGAATGCGTGCGGCCGGGCGTGACGGCGGCCGTGATGTCCGCCTCGCCGCCGGGGAAGATCAGCGTGCCGGCCTCCCGGCCGTCGATGAAGATGCGTGCGAAGGAGTTCAGCCACTGCACGGAGAGGCCGACGCGCCGGCCCTCCCAGTGCTCCGGGACGGCGATTTCGCGCTCGTACCAGGCCGCCTGCAGCCCGCGCAGTCGGTCCTGCCATCCCTCGGCGGCGTAGATCGTCTGGTCGCCGTTGGTGTCGGCGGGCCAGGGGCCGGGCACCTTGAAGTACCCCCACCCGCTCCCGGGGGGCGGCACCGGCTCCTCGTCGGCACCTGCGGGCTGGAACCGCCAGAGGCCGTTGATGCAGATGCGCTCGCGCGTGGCCGTCGTGTCGCGGTGCGCCTGCCGCACGTCCCAGACGGCGCTCACGCCGGGCGGGAGCACAACGTCCGCCGACTGCCCGGCGCGGGCGCCCGACGGGAGAGAGGTCCACAGAGCGAGGAGACAGACGACGGCGATGCGGCTGGAGCACGTCATGGCGTCCCTCCGATCCGGGCCCGGCTGCTGCAGGGCTCTTCCCAACTCCGGATGTGCACGGACGGCCTCCCGGGCCCCGAGGGCGGGATTCTATGCACGTGCCGGCGGGTTGTCAAACGGTTCGTGCGCCGCCCCTACAGCAGGTGCTCTCCCCGGTAGTAGTCGGCGCGGGTGCGGATCTCGAACTCGCGCACGATGTCGCGCGCCGTGGTCTGCGTGCCGTGGTAGTAGAGGATCACGTCGCCTTCGGCGCGGTGGATGTCCAGCTCCAGCTCGGGGCCGTACTTCTCCTTGGCGGCCTGCACGGCGTTCCGGTTGCCGTAGTAGGGGGCCAGGACGCAGTCGAGCTGGAATTCGTGCGTGAGCGCCTGGGCGAACATGTTGGCGCGCGCCACTACGTAGCCCAGGGGGTTGACGAACATGCTCTCGTGTCCCTGCGCGTGGCTCGACACCGCGTGGAAGGAGTAGAGGTACGCCCAGGAGCGAAGCAGCATGCCGCCGGGGAAGTAGGTGGTGAACAGCAGGACCTCGACGCCCTGGTCGTAGTAGTGCCGCAGGAGCGGCTGGAAGTTCAGGTCGTAGCAGATGGCGATGCCCAGTCGGCCGAAGTCGGCGTCGAATGCCTCCTGCCGACGCTCCCCGGGGACGAGGCCGGCGGCGGCCTCTCCGCCGGTCAGGTAGGTCTTGTGGTAGGCGTAGACGGGGGAACCTCCGCGGTCGAAGATCACGGTCGAGTTGCGCGGCACCCCGTCCAGACGGGTCAGAAGGGGGGCGGCCACGTAGGCGCCGTAGGCCCGGGCGGCCGCGCCGAGGCGCTCGTAGGCCTCGTTGCCTTCCTCCTCGATGTTGGCCGGGTCGGCGAAGGCGCCCGGCACGTCGTTGCACAGGAACGTCTCGGGCAGCAGGAACAGGTCGGGGGCATCCAGCGCGCCCTGCTTCATCTTCGCCTCCGCCTCGCGGAAGCGGTCCTCCTTCGACGAACGGTTGCCGTGCACCAGCGAGTTCATGGAGATCGTGCAGATGCGCGCCTTGCGGGACATCGAAGTCTCTCCTTCCGAGGGGCTGCCGCACTCCGTGGGGGCATTGAGCGGATTCTACCACACCCGTCCGGCGGGGTCGCGGTCGCGCGGGCGCCGACCTCCGGGGCGGATTGGCGCGCAGGTTCCGCCGCCGCCGTCCGTTTAACACCCAGGAGAGGCCGGACACACGGGTGTCCGGGGCACAGTGAGCGGGGTTCTGGCGGAGGAGACGGAGATGTCGTGGAGAACGGTGGCGATGGTTGCGGCGGTGGCGTTGGTGGGGAGCCTTCTGGCCGGGACGGTCTACTGCCAGCAGGCCGGCCCCGGGCGGGGTGCCGGCGGCGGCCGGGGCGGATGGGATCCCGAGCAGATGCGTCAGCGGATGGCTGAGCGGATGAGGGAGGCGCTGGGGGCGACCGAGGAGGAGTGGGCACTGCTGGGCCCGCGCGTCCAGAAGGTGCAGGACCTCTCGGGTCAACTGAACATGGGCGGCATGCGCATGGGCACGCGCGGCGGCCCGGGCGGCCGGCCGGTCCGGCGCGGCGCTGAGCCGCAGTCGGAGCTCCAGAAGGCCGTCGATGCGCTGCGGGAGACGCTGGCGGACGCGAACTCGACCGCAGATCAGATCCGGACCGGGCTGACGGCCATGCGGGAGGCCCGGGAGAAGGTGAAGGAGCAACTGGACGTGGCGCAGAAGGAACTGCGCGAGGTCATCACGATGCGGCAGGAGGCTCAACTGGTACTGATGGGTCTTCTGGACTGACATCCCTGGGCGCGGTCCGGCGGCCGTCCGCACGGCGGGGCCGCCGGACTGCGCAGTGTGGGGTTCATGAACGACATCCTGACGAAGATGTGCGGTGCGGGCCTCGTCGCCGCCGACTCGGCGGCCGAGGTCCGGCGCCTTCAGCAGGCGGGCACGCCGCTGGACGAGGCGCTGCGCGAGGCGGGGCTGCCCGAGGACGAGGTCCTGCGGTTCCTCGCCCGGGAGTTCGACATCCCGTACGCGGACCTGGAGGCCGACCCGCCCAGCCGGGAGGTCGTGTCCCGGTTCCCCGCACGCCTGCTTCTAAAGCACGGCCTGCTGCCCGTGCGCGAGGACGATGGCTGCGTGACGGTGGCCACCAGCCGGCTCTCGGACACGACGGGTCTGGACGAATTGCGGCTGGTCACCGGCCGCAACCTGCGCCCGGCGGCGGCGACGTCCGAGGAGATCAACCGCTGCCTGCGCAGTTTCCTCGGCGTCGGGGCCGACACCGTCCAGTCGCTCGTCTCGGAGGCCGACGGGGACAACGTCCAGGTCATCGACGTCGACACGGACGGCACGGTCGACCTGGCCGCTGCGGCCGAGGACGCCTCGATCATCCGGCTGGTGAACCAGGTGCTGACCGAGGCGATCGATCTGCGGGCGACGGACGTGCACTTCGAGCCGTTTGAGGACCAGCTCCGCGTGCGCTACCGCGTCGACGGCATCCTGCAGGAGGCCGTGATCCCGCCGGAGGTGCGGCGCTTCCAGGCCGCCATCGTCTCGCGCCTGAAGATCATGAGCCGCCTGGACATCGCCGAGAAACGGCTGCCCCAGGACGGCCGCATCCGCCTCAAGGCCGGCGGCCACGACGTGGACGTGCGGGCCTCGGTCATCCCCATGCTTCACGGCGAGGCCGTGGTGCTGCGCCTGCTGGACCGCAGCGGGGCCCTCCTCGGGTTGGAGAGTCTCGGGATGTCCGACGAGGACTGCCGGCAGTTCGAGCGCATCCTCCAGGTCCCGCACGGGATCATGCTCGTGACCGGCCCGACCGGGAGCGGCAAGACGACGACCCTCTACGCGGGCCTCTCGCGCATCAACGACATCGACCGCAAGATCATCACCATCGAGGACCCGGTCGAATACCACCTGCGCGGCATCAACCAGATTCAGGTGTCCACGAAGGCGGGGCTGACGTTCGCCCTCGGGCTGCGGTCCATCCTGCGGCACGACCCGGACGTCGTGCTCGTGGGCGAGATCCGCGACCTGGAGACGGCCGAGATCGCCGTGCAGGCCTCTCTGACGGGCCATCTTGTCTTCAGCACGCTGCACACCAACGACGCCCCCGGTGCGCTGACGCGTCTTGTGGACATGGGGGTGGAGCCCTACCTGGTGGCCTCGTCGCTGGAGGCCGTGCTGGCGCAGCGCCTTGTGCGCTGCATCTGCCCCGAGTGCAAAGACGAGTGCTCGCGCGCCGAGTGGGAGAAGCTGCGCCAGATGGTCGGCGACGAGATTCCGCAGAGGGTGTTCATCGGGCGCGGATGCCGCGAATGCCTCCGGACGGGCTATCGCGGCCGGCAGGGGGTCTTCGAACTGATGCCCGTGACCGACGAGATGCGCGAGATGATCCTGCGCAACGTGTCCTCCCGCCAGATTCGCCGCCTGGCGATCGAGCAGGGGATGAAGAGCCTCCGGCAGGACGGCTGGCGGCACGTGGCGGCGGGGCGCACGAGCGTGCAGGAGGTCGTGCGGGTGACGCGCGACGAACGCGGCAACGGCTCCCTTCCGGTGTGATACGCATTCAGGGCAGGACGACCCGATGGCGACGTTTGCCTACAGAGCGGTGGACCAGGCCGGCCGTGAGGTGGCCGGAAGCCTCACGGCCGACGGCCGTGCCGCCGCGCTGGACGAACTGGAGGCGCGCGGCCTGACGCCCGTGGCCGTGGAGGACTCGGCGCCGGCTGGTGCGCGGGGGCGCACGGGCGGGCGGCCGGGGAAGGTCTCGCGTGCGACGGTGGACGCGTTCACGCGCGAGCTGGCCAACCTGCTGGCCGCCGGCGTCTCGCTGAGCCGCGCGCTCTCGATCCTCAGCGGCCAGGCGGCGCATGCGGCGGCGCGGCGGCAGTGGCAGGCGATCCACGACTCGGTGGCCGACGGCGACTCGCTGGCGGACGCGCTGGCGCGCTGGCCGGCCTCGTTTCCGCCCGTCCACGTGGCCATGGTGCGTGCGGGCGAGGCCGGCGGATTCCTGGACCTGGTGCTGGAGCAGATCGCCGAGTTCCGCTCGCGCGAGCAGGATCTGGTCGGTCGGGTGAAGGCGGCGTTGGTATACCCCGTGGTGCTGGCGGTTCTGGCTGCCGGCGTGCTGGCGTTCCTGATGGCCTACTTCATCCCGCGGTTCTCGGGCGTGTTCGAGGAGTTCGGCGGGGCGCTCCCCTGGCTGACCAAGGCCATCGTGGGGGCCAGCCGCTTCATCGTGAGGAACGGCCTGGCGATCGCCGCCGTCGTGGCCGTGCTCGTGGTCGTGTCCAGGCGGGCGCTCTCGTCCGAATCGGGCCGGCGCACCTTCGAGCGCATGGTGCTGCACACCCCCGGCGTCGGGACCGTGTCCGCACGGTTCGCGCTGGTGCGCTTCTGCCGGATGCTGGGGACGCTTCTGGGGGCCGGCGTGCCGCTGATCGCCGCCCTTCGCGTGGCCAAGGAGGCCATCGGAAACCAGACGCTCAGCGACGCCGTCGACCGCGCCACGAGTGAGGTGCAGCAGGGCAGTTCGCTGTCCGCCAGCCTCGCGGCCAGTCCCGAGCTGTTCCCTCCGTCCGTGGCGGAGATGACCGCCGTGGCCGAGCAGACGGGGCGGCTGGACAAGGAGATGGTGCGCCTGGCCGCCTCCTATGAGGGCGACCTGGACCGACGCCTGCGCATGCTCGTGGCGCTGGCCGAGCCGGCGCTCCTGTTCCTGATGGCCGCCCTGATCGGGCTGGTGGTCATCGGCATGTTGCTGCCCGTGTTCACGCTTCAGGAGTTGATCCGATGAGAAGACCGAGGGAGAACGACGCAATGAACCGACGGACGACGCGACAGAACCGACGCCGGGCTGCCGGCCGCGGCGGCTTCACGCTGATCGAGCTTCTGCTGGTGTTGGTGATCCTGAGCGTGCTGGCTGCGGTCGTGGTGCCGAAGTTCGCCCGGCGGTCCGAGCAGGCGCGCATCACCGCGGCCCGAACGGGAATCGCGAGCCTGCAGACCGCACTGGACATGTTCGAGATCGACAACGGCCGCTACCCGACGACCGAGGAAGGACTGGCCGCGCTGGTCGAAGAGCCCGTCGACGCCGTCAGCTGGGGCGGGCCGTACATCAGCCGTACCGTCCCGCTGGACCCCTGGGGCAGGGAGTACATGTACAAGTACCCCGGCGACTACAACACGGACGGCTACGACCTCCACTCCCGCGGTCCGGACGGCCAGGACGGCGGGGGCGACGACGTCGACAACTGGTCGGAGCGGTGACATGGCGCGCGGCGCGGACATCGGCGGCGGGCGCGGCGGGTTCACGCTGCTGGAACTCGTCCTCGTCATGGTGGTCATCTGCACGGTGCTCGCCATGGCCGCCCCGTCCCTGCGCGGCTTCTTCGCCTCGCGGCAGACGCAGGACACGGCCGCCTATCTCGTTGCCCTGACGGAACTTGCACGTTCGCAGGCGATCAGCGAGGGCCGCGTCTACCGCCTGAACCTCGATCCCGTCGAGGGCACCTACTGGCTCACGGTTCAGGGCGGAGGGGACTTCGAGCGGCTGGAGACGGAGTTCGGGCGCACGTTCCGGCTGCCCGACGGCGTCCGGATGGAACTGAGCACCGACTCCGGCCACATCACCTTCCAGCCGACCGGGCGCGTCGATGCGGCCACGATCCGGCTCACCGGCCGGCAGGGCGACAGGGCCGTCGTGGCCAGTCCGTCGGCCACCGAGAGGTTCCAGGTCACCGACCTGCACGGAAGCGAGGTGCCCCGATGACGCATCGGACGACGCGCTCCCGGCGGGCGGGTTTCACGCTGGTCGAGGTCCTGGCCAGCCTTGCGCTCGTGGCGGTCATCATGCCTGTGGCGATGGAGGGCGTGTCCCTGGCGGTGGGCGCAGCCGGCCTGGCCCGCGATCGTGTGCAGGCCGCCGGCCTCGCCGAGGCCAGGCTGAACGAACTCCTGGCCGACGGGACCTGGGAGAGCGGAGACCAGGCCGATGAGTTCGGCCCGGACAGGCCCGGCTGGCGTTGGGAGGTGACCGTGGAGAACTGGACCGATACGCTGTTGCGCCAGGTGACCGTGACGGTGACCTGGCCGACCCGCGGGCGCCAGTACTCGCTGTCGATCACGACCCTCGCCTATTCGGGGGACATGTGATGCAGCGCCGCCGCACAGACCGGGCCGGTTTCACCCTCCTGGAGATGCTCTTCGCGCTCGGGATGATGAGCATGCTGGCGGGCGCGCTCTACTCCGCCCTGCACGTGGCGTTCCGGGCGCGCAGCATCACGCTGAGGGCGCTGAACCCCCCCCGACGGGCCGAGCTGGCCATGGAGATGCTGCGCCCGATGCTCGCAGCCGCCCTGCCGCCGACCGGCATCCTGGCCGGCGAGTGCATCGGCACCGATGAGGTGAGCGAAACGGGCGAGGACCTCGACAGCCTG
>Ga0123329_1002822_pt1 | contig 14889 bp, 15 predicted proteins | sample BioC12SIPDNA_FD_89703 | JGI IMG/M metagenome (GOLD analysis project Ga0123329, IMG submission 89703) | Anaerobic biogas reactor microbial communites from Washington, USA - Biogas_R1_B C12 SIP DNA | ecosystem: Engineered > Bioreactor > Anaerobic > Unclassified | place: Washington, USA | collected... | reverse complement strand
GTGCCTCGAGTACCGGCATGGCGCGCAGGGCCTCAAACGCCGTCATCAGGTTCATGCCCCGCACGATAAACCGGGACCACGCAGACGTCGACAAGCCCCCTCCCGGGCCTGTGGATAAACCCCCTCACTCCACAGGCACGGGTGACCTACTTCTGTGCCGCCCGGCGCTGACGGGCGAACTCTGATAGGACAACGCCCGCGGCGACGGAGGCGTTGAGCGACTCGACCCATCCGGCCATGGGGACGGACATGATGACGTCGCAGTTCTCGCGCACGAGGCGGGAGATGCCCTTGCCCTCGGAGCCGACGACGATGACGACGGGGTCGGTGCCGCCGTCGTAGGTGTCGAGGGTGTGCTCGCCACCCGCGTCGAGGCCGACGACCTGGTAGCCGTTCTTCTGGAACTCCTTGATCGCGCGGGTCAGGTTGGTCTCCCGGGCGACGGGCAGGCGGGCGGCGGTGCCCGCGGAGGTGCGCCAGGTGACGCCGGTGACGGCGGCGGAACGACGCTCCGGGATGACCACGCCGTGTCCGCCGAAGGCGGCGACGGAGCGGATGACAGCGCCGAGGTTGCGGGGGTCGGTGATGTTGTCGAGGACGACGAACATGCCGGGTTCCCCGGTGTCGGCGACGTTGCCCATGAGGGTGTGCACGTCGGTGTACTTGTACGGCGGGATCTGCAGGCCGATGCCCTGGTGCAGGCCGTTGCCGGTCATCTTGTCGAGCTCGAAGCGCGGGACCTCGTGGATCGGGATGCCGCGGGTGGTGGCCATGGTGACGGCCTCGGTGAGGCGGTCGTCGGCACCCGTGCCTGCGGCGACGTACAGCGCGGAGCCCGGCACCTTGGCGTGGAGGCACTCGATGACGGGGTTACGGCCGACGACGAGTTCGTAGGGGTTCTCCTGGACGTGGCGTCCGGAGGCGCGGCGTTCGGCGGCGCGCTTGCGCTTGTAGGCGGCGTGGTACTCGCGGTCCTCGGCCTTGGGGGTGGGGCCCTTGCCCTTGAGGCCGCGGCGGATCTGGCCGCCGGAGCCCTTGGTGGCGCCCTTCTTGTTGGTGCGTCGTGCCCCGGGTCGTCCCTGGCTGCTCATGTGTACTTCCTAATTCTTCAGCGACCACTGCGGGCCGTCGGGGGTGTCGGTGACGTCGATGCCGGCGGCGATCAGGCGATCGCGGACGGCGTCGGCGGTGGCCCAGTCCTTCTCGGCCCGGGCGGTGGTGCGGCGTTCCAGTTCGGCGTCGACGAGGACGTCGAGTGCCTGGAGGGCACCGTCGCTTGTCGACGCCCCCTCCGCCCACGCCTCATCCTGCGGATCCACGCCGAGGACCGCGGTCATGGCGCGGACTGAGGCGGCGATGGTGGCGGCGTCGTCAAGGGAGCCGGAGGCGAGGGCGGTGTTGCCGGCGCGGACAGCGTTGTGGATCTCGGCGAGGGCACGGGGGACGGAGATGTCGTCGTCCATGGCCTCCTCGAAGGCGGGGGTCCACTCGCCGACGTCGACGGGACCGACGCGCCGGAGGAAGTCCTCGATGCGCCGGTAGCCGGCGGCGGCTTCCTGGAGTGCTGCCTCAGAGTACTCCAGCACGCTGCGGTAGTGCGCGGAGCCCAGGTAGTAACGCAGTTCGACGGGGCGGACCATGGTGAGGATGTGCGGGACGGACAGCACGTTGCCCAGCGACTTGCTCATCTTCTCGCCGGCCATGGTGACCCAGTGGTTGTGCATCCAGTAGTTGGCGAAACGGTCGCCGGCGGCGTGGGCCTGGGCGATCTCGTTCTCGTGGTGCGGGAACTGCAGGTCGAGGCCGCCACCGTGGATGTCGAAGGTGTCGCCGAGGTACCAGGTCGCCATGGCGGAGCACTCGAGGTGCCAGCCGGGACGGCCCTCGCCCCACGGGGTGGGCCAGGAGGGCTCGCCGGGCTTGGCGGCCTTCCACAGGGCGAAGTCCTGCGGCGAACGCTTGCCGACGTTGTCGGTCTCCCCCTGCTCCATCTCCTCCACGCGGTTGCCGGAGAGGGAGCCGTAGTCGGAGCCCTCCGCGGCGACCCACGCGGCGACGTCGAAGTAGACGGACCCGTCGGCCTCGTAGGCGTAGCCGTTGTCCATGAGGCGCTGCATGTAGGTGATCATCTGGGTGACGTGGCCGGTGGCGCGGGGCTCCACGGAGGGAGGCAGCACGCCGAGCTGGTCGTACGCCCAGGTGAAGGCGCGTTCATGGGTGGACGCCCACTCCCACCAGGGGCGGTCGTGCTCGGCGGCCTTGGTGAGGATCTTGTCGTCGATGTCGGTGACGTTCCGCACGAAGGCGACGTCCAGGCCCTTGGCCAGCAGCCAACGGCGCAGGATGTCGAAGGCCACCCCCGAGCGGACGTGACCGATGTGCGGCTGGGACTGCGGCGTCGCACCACACAGGTAGATCGAGGCGTGGCCTTCCCTCACGGGCTGGAAGTCGCGCAGCGACCGGGTGGCGGTGTCAAAGATACGGAGAGTCACAACTCACCATCCTAGACGAGCCCCCGGTCACCTCAGCGGGGCAGCGCGTTGGCCTCGACGAAGCGGTGGTAGTCGATGTTGTGCAGCTTCGACCCCGCCGCCTCATCGACGATGACCGTCACCCGCGGGTGCGACTGCAGCACCGAGGCGGGGCACATCGTGGTCAGGGGACCCTCCGCGAGGGCGGCGACGGCCGTGGCCTTGCCCTCGCCGGTGGCCAGCATGAGCAGGTGCCCGGCGCGCTTGATGGTCCCCAGGCCCTGGGTGAGCACGTGGATGGGCACGTCCTCGGGGCTGTCGAAGAAGCGCGAGTTGTCGGCGATCGTCTGCGGGTGGAGGGTGTCCACGTGCGTCGGGCCGTCGAGGGCGGCGCCCGGCTCGTTGAATCCGATGTGCCCGTTCGTGCCGATGCCCAGCAGCTGGATGTCCACCCCGCCGCTGTCGATGATCGCCTGCTCGTACTCCGCGGCCGCCGCCCACGGGTTGTCGGCGGTGCCGTCCGGGCTGAACACGCGGGCGTCGTCGAAGTCGACGTGCCGGGTGAACTCGTTCCGGATCGTGTGGTGGTAGCTCTGCTCGTGCTCGGGTGCCAGGCCGACGTACTCGTCGAGGAGGAAGGCGGTGCAGTCGGCGAAGCTCAGCTCCCCGGCGCGGTGACGGCGGATGAGTTCGCGGTACGTGCCCAGCGGAGTCGAGCCCGTCGCCAGGCCGAGGGTCGCCCCCCGCCGGGCGTAGTCGGCGAGGATGTCCGCCGCAGCGAGGGAGACTCCCTCCGGGGTGGGGCGGATGAGAATGTCCATGTCGACTCCTTGGGTGGGTGTGTCAGTTCTGTTCAATGGTAATTCCTCGTGAGATGACGCGGCGCACGGCACCCGTCTCGTCGATCCCGACGACGTCGGCCCGGTGTCCGGGCGCGAGGTCGCCGAGGTGGTCGGCCCTTCCGAGAACCCGGGCGGGGGCGGTCGCGGTGGCGGCCACCAGCCGGGGCAGGGACACCCCCCGGCGCAGGTGGCGGGCCACCTGCCCGGCGAGGGTGCTGGTCCCGCCGGCGATGGCGCCGGGGCTGCCGTCGGCGGTGCGCAGACGGGCGACCCCGTCCTGCACCTGCACGTCGAGGGTGCCCAGCGTGTAGTCGCCGTCGGGCATGCCGGCGGCCTGCATGGCGTCGGTGACCAGGAGGGCGGCGTCCCCGACGGCGGCCATGACCATGTCGACGGTTGCGTCGGCCAGATGCACCCCGTCGGCGATGAGTTCCACGTGGACCCGTCCCTGCGCGGCGGCGGTGAGCAGGGCGGCCGCGGCACCCGGCGCGCGGTGGTGCAGGGCGGGCATCGCGTTGAACAGGTGCGTGGCGGTGACGGTCACCCCCTTGTCCACCGCGGCGTCGATGACCTGCGCGGTCTGTTCCGCGGTGGCCTCGGTGTGCCCGAGGGAGGCGATGACCCCGTGCTCCGCACACAGGTCCAGCAGCTCCGTCACGTGGGCGGTCTCCGGGGCGAAGGTGATCGAGCGGACGTGCCCGCGCCCGGCGGTGAGGAGCCGGGCGAACAGGTCCGGGTCCCCGGGGATGATCGCCGCCGGGTCCTGGGCCCCGCACTTGCCGACGTTCACGAAGGGACCCTCCAGGTGGATGCCCGCGATCTCCCCCTCCTCGGCGAGGTCCGCCAGCCGGGGCACCTGGGTGAGCAGGTGCCCGGCCCGCGCGGAGACGAGGCTGGCCACCAGGGTCGTCGTGCCGTGGGAGCGGTGGAACCGGGCGGCCGCCCGGCACTCGTCGAGGGAGCCGTCGGGGAAGGAGCCCCGCAGGCCGCCGTGGTTGTGCACGTCGACGAAACCGGGCACGAGCCGCAGTCCGGAGGAGACCTCCCCGGGCTGCGCGGGCCGCACCCCGGTGATGGTCCCGTCCCGGTGGACCACGGTGTGGTCGGGGAACTCACCGCGTGCGGTGACGACGGTGCCGGTGATGGTCTGCGCGGTCACGGGGTCATCCTCACCGTGCACACGACGTCCCCGGGGGCCGCCGGGCCGGGGGTCACGGACAGCTCCGCCACCTGCTTCTTCTGTGTCATCACCACCGGGGTGACCAGCGGCCGGCCGCTCTGGCGGACGGCGGTGGCGTCGACACGCACGACCGGCTGACCGGCGGTGACCTCCGCCCCCTGCTCCACCAGCGCCCGGAAGCCGGCGCCCTGCAGCTCGACGGTGTCGAGGCCGATGTGGACGAGCACCTCCAGGCCCTCCCCGCTGACGACGGCGAAGGCGTGCAGCGTGGTGAACAGGGTGACCAGGCGACCCGAGACGGGCGCGCAGACGTCGAGGTGGGTGGCGTCGTCGGGCGGGACGACCGCGAAGCCGTCGCCGACCATCCGCGCCGAGAACACCGGGTCCGGGACGTCCCCCACGGGGATGACCTCCCCGGGGAACGGCGGGTGCAGGTCCACGCCCGCCGGCTGCCGGGATCTGCCGAGACCGAACACCGTCCTACACCTCCCCGCGTGCGGCGACGCCGCTGTCCGGGGCCCCCGCCATCTGGCGCGTGACCTCGTCGTGGACGAACTGGACGTGCGGGCCGATCACCACCTGCACGTTGTGCTGCGAGGGGCGGATGACGCCGGCCACGCCGTCGCCCTTGATCAGCGACTCGTCGACGGCCGCGTGGTCATTGACGGCGACGCGCAGGCGGGTGGCGCAGTAGTCGACCGAGTGGATGTTCCCGGCCCCGCCGAGCCCGGCGATGATGCGGCGTGCCAGGACTTCCTCGCCGGACGCGTCACCGGCATTCTCGACGCCCGCGGCGTCCGCGGCGGCCTCGGCATCCTCACCACGGCCCGGCGAACGCAGGTTCAGCCAGCCGATGAGCAGGTAGAAGATGACGAAGTACAGGGCGAACCACACCACGCCCATGACCAGCAGCATCCACCACTGGTGCGCCAGCGGGTTGCGCGCGGACAGGGCCATGTCGACGAAGCCCGCGGAGAAGCCGAAACCGGCGGTCCACTCGAAGGTCGCGGCCACCGCCACGGAGATGCCCGTGAGCACCGCGTGCACCACGTAGAGCAGCGGGGCGACGAACATGAAGGAGAACTCGAGCGGCTCCGTGACACCGGTGAAGAAGGAGGCCAGGGCACCGGCCATCAGGAGGGAGCCGACGACCTTGCGGCGACCCTTGTCCGCCCGCAGGAACATGGCCAGGGCGGCTCCCGGCAGACCGAACATCATCACCGGGAAGAAGCCCGCCTGGTAGCGGCCGACGATGCCCTCGACCTGGCACACTCCGTCCGCCCAGATGCCGGGGCAGTCGGCGGCGGAGGTGGCGGCCGCCGCCTCGGCGATGGTCTTGCCGCCGCCGAGGAAGTTGCCGATGTCGTTGATGCCGATGATGTCGAACCAGAAGATCGAGTTCAGCGCATGGTGCAGGCCCGTCGGGATGAGCAGGCGATTGGCGAAGCCGTAGATACCGGCGCCCAGCGCCCCCATGCCCTGGATCCACGTGCCGAAGTTGAACAGCGCGTTGTAGACCACGGGCCAGACGAAGTAGAAGACGCCGGCGAGCACGATCGACAGCACGGCGGTGAGGATCGGCACGAGTCGGCGGCCGGAGAAGAAGGCCAGTGCGTCGGGAAGCTTCGTGGCGTGGAAGCGGTTGTACACCCAGGCGGCGAGGATGCCCACCGCGATGCCGATGAGGACGTTGCTGCCGCCGACGGCGCCCCAGCCCCGGGAGGCCCAGTCGAGGGCGGCCTGCCCGTCGAGGGCCTCGAGGTCGACGCCCTGGTACCCGGCGACGGAATTCTCGCTGAGGAGCTTGGTCACCGTGGCGAAGCCGAGCCAGCCGGACAGGGCCGCCGCTCCGTTGTGGTCCTTGGCCAGGCCGAAGGCGATGGCGATGGCGAAGATCCAGCCGAGATTGTCCAGCACGGCGGAGCCGGCGCCGATGAGGACGGCCGCGATGATGTTGTCGGCGCCCCACCCTTCCGGGTCGACCCAGTAGCCGATGCCCATGAGCAGCGCGGCGACCGGCATGACCGCCACGGCGCCCATGAGTGCGCGGCCCAGCTTCTGCAGGGCGCTCATGACGGTGTTGCCCACGGAGGACTTCCCCTGGGGTGGGGAGATGGTTGTTGACATGACGGTACCTTTCAGTTCGGACGAACCGTCTGCCGCCAGCCGTGGAGGAACACCGCCAGGAAGGCGGCCTCACCGGTGGCGTGGTCCGGCAGGGAGGGGACGTCGAGGATGCGGCAGAGGATCTGCCGGGAGAGGTCTGATTCACGGGGGAGGTCGCGGTGGATCTCCCGGTGCAGGAGGCAGGTGCGGAATCCGCCGGACTCGACACGGCGGATGAGGCGGTTGAGTTCGATGGCCAGCGTCCGGTCCGGCGCACCGTCGAGGGCGGTGGTGGTCGCGGAGAGCTGCGTGCACACGGTGCGCACCAGTTCGGCGAGGGCGTTGGCGGCGGCGAGCGGCTGCTTGACGGTGACGCCCGTCCGGGCGGCGTTGAGGTGCAGGGCGATGAAGGCCGCCTCGTCGACGGGCAGATTCACGCCCTCGAGGTGCGAGTTGAGGTAGCCGACGATGAGTTCCGCGGCCCGGAACTCCAGGGGGAAGGAGGACCGGATCTCACCGAGCAGGGAGTTGCGGATCGTCTCGCCCAGGCCCACCCGCTGCACGGCGAAGGACAGGTGCTCGGCGAGCACGACGTAGACGGAGGGGTGCAGCTCCCCCAGCAGGTCCACCGCCAGGTCCACAGCGGCGGAGATGACGTCCATCGCCGCGTGGTCGAGGGAGTCCATCGACTGCAGGAAACGCACCTGGTCGGTGCTGAGCTCCACGTACCGACGCCCCGCCGCATCCGTGGGCAGGAGTTCCCCGGGGCGGCGTCGGAATCCGATGCCCCGCCCCACGAGAATCACCTCGTCGGCCTCGGCTGCGGTCCGGGCGAGCACGGCGTTGTTGCTCAGCACGCGGACGACGCGCAGACCTTCGGCAGCAGCATCGGTGGGGGTCGGGTGGACGTCGGGCATCGGACACTCCTCGCACGTGAGTCGGCGTTGAGCACGTCGGCCCTACCCGTGAGGGTCGTACGTGCCCGGAGTTCCAGTCATGCCTGATCAGGTCAGTAACACCCGGAAAGGTGGGGACGTCGCCAGTATAAACCCGCCCGTCACTCCAGCACCAGAGCTGTGGCCGGATTGTTTCCGACAGCTAAATGTCGCTACGCCCGCCAGAGCACGGCGGTGGCGACGGCGGCACGGCCCTCCCCGCGGCCGGTGAAGCCCATGTGGTCGGTGGTGGTCGCCGCCACGGAGACGGGGGCCCCGAGGATCTCCGAGAGCACCTGCTCGGCCTCGACGCGGCGCGGCCCCATCTTCGGGGACTGGCCGATGAGCTGGGCGGCGGCGTTGCCGATGACAAAGCCGGCCTCCTCAACGGCGGCCCGGGCCTCGCGGAGCAGCTGCGCACCGGAGACGCCGTCGTACTCGCTCTGCCCCACGCCGACAAGCGCCCCGAGGTCGCCGAGGCCGGCAGCGGAGAGGAGGGCGTCGACAATGGCGTGGGCGACGACGTCCCCGTCGGAGTGGCCCTCGCAGCCGTCGACCCCCTCGAAGAGCAGGCCGGCGATCCAGCAGGGCTTGCCCGCCTCGATCTGGTGGGCGTCGGTGGAGATCCCCACGCGGGGGATGATCGGGTCACTCACTGGGCACCTCGAAGATGGTGGGTTCGGCCTCGTCCGTGATGGTGCGGGCGAGGGTCATGTCGATGGGGGTGGTCACCTTGAAGGCCATGGGGTCGCCCTGCACGGTGACGACGGGCACGCCGTGCCACTCCATGAGGGAGGCGTCGTCGGTGGCCACGAAACCGGGGTCGGGGGACGCGAAGTAGGCCTCGTTGGCGGTGCGGAGGCCGGAGAGCAGGAAACCCTGCGGGGTCTGCACCGCACGCAGCGACGCCCGGTCCGGCGTCCCCGTCACCGCGTCCCCGTCGACCTGCTTGATGGTGTCGGCGACGGGCACCACGGGGATGACGGCGGGTGCCCCCTCCAGGACCCGGCGCGTCACGCGGGCGATCATGCCGGGCGGGGTGAGGGCGCGGGCGGCGTCGTGGATGAGCACGACGGCCTCATCGTCGGGGATGGTCCGCAGGCCCGCCCACACGCTGTCGGCGCGTTCGCCGCCGCCGTGGGTGAGGCGGACGGGGACGGGGGCGTCGAGAAGCTGCGCGGCGTCGAGCACCTCGCGAGCGTAGGACTCCATGTCGGGGCTGACGAGCACGATGATCTCGTCAACGACCGCGGAGTTGATCATCGCCGTGACGGAGCGCTCCACGAGGGTGCGGTCGCGCAGGCGGACGAAGGCCTTGGGCACGGCCGCCCCGAGCCGGGTGCCCCGGCCGGCGGCGGCGATGAGGGCGATGACACGCACAGCCGACCTGCTCCCGGGCTAGTCCTCGTCCTCGTCGTCGAACGTGAGGTCGTCGAGGTCGACGTCGATGTCGCCGTTGTCCGGGGTGTCCTCCGGGTCCGGCTCGATGTGCTTCTCGACCTCGGCCAGGAACTTGTCGGCCTTGTCCTCGTCGACGGTGTCGGCGAGGGCGAGCTCACCGACGAGGATCTGCCGGGCCTTGGCCAGCATGCGCTTCTCGCCGGCGGACAGGCCACGGTCCTGGTCACGGCGCCACAGGTCACGGACGACCTCGGCCACCTTGTTCACGTCGCCGGAGGCGAGGCGCTCCTGGTTCGCCTTGTAGCGGCGGGACCAGTTGCCGGCCTCCTCGACGTCGGTCTCCCGGAGGACGCCGAAGACCTTCTGCAGGCCCTCCTCACCGACGACGTCACGGACGCCGACCAGCTCCGCATTCTTGGACGGGACGCGGACGACGAGGTCAGACTGGTTGATCTGCAGGACCAGGTACTCCAGCTCCTCCCCTCCCATCACGCGATGCTCGATGTCGGCGATCACGGCGGCACCGTGGTGCGGGTAGACGACGACGTCCCCGACCTTGAAATCCATTCCCACTCCTTGTGTGCACTCTCTCAGTGCGGTTGCGGAAGTTGCGCGAAGAGGTGCTGCACCTGTGCCGGGCAGCACACTAGACCACGCATTCTACCACGCCGGACCACCACGTTCCCGGGCAGCCGGACCCGTCCGTCCGCCACCCCCGATTGCCCCCGGCTCCCCCCGCTCCCGGCAACCGATCACCGGGAACTGTGTGCCCCGCCACCAAAGAGACTAAGGTAAGCTGCTGAAACAGCATTGTGACCCATGAACTGATGGAGGACACCCCCGTGAAGTCCCTGAAGTCGGCCGCCCGTCGCGGCGGCATCATCTCCGCCGCCGCACTGTCTGCGCTGGCACTCGCCGCCTGCTCCGCAGGTCAGGTTACCCAGACCGCCTCGCAGGTGGCGCCCGTGAACGGTGCCGAGGGCAACAGCGAGGACGGCACCGTGGCTGTCCGCGATGTCACCATCGTGCTGGACGAGAAGGGCGAGGCCGCCCTGAAGTTCACCGCCATCAACCAGGACACCTCCATGACCGAGCACACGCTCGAGTCTGTCGACGTCAACGGCCAGTCCGTCTCCATCGACGCAGAGCCGCTCTCCCGCGACTGCGTCCTGGTCGCCGACTCCGCCGACCGCCTGAAGGCCACCCCGCAGGCCGACGGCATCGGCTGCATCCAGTACACCGAGACCTCCCTCGACAACGACAACTTCGCTGTCGGCGGCAACGTCCCGGTCACCTTCACCTTCGACTCCGGTGAGATCGAGGTCTGGGCCGCCATCGCCGCCCCGCAGCTGCCGGCCGGCTCCCACGTGCGCCAGGTCGCCCCGGAGGGCTCCAACTAGCCTCCCCCCGCTTTTCGACGCCCGGTCCCTCCCCCGAGAGACCGGGCGTTGCGCATTCCTGTGGTTAGGTGGTCGGCATGGCCCGTAAAACCCGTTCCGTCCACACCTGTTCCGATTGCGGATACTCCGCCGCGAAGTGGCTCGGCCGCTGCCCGGACTGCGGCTCGTGGGGCACCCTCGTGGAGTCCGCGGTGGCGCCGAAGGGCGGTGGGGCGGGCGCCTCGGCCGTCGCGGCGGTGTCGGGGGCGGTGCCGACGGGGCTGACCCCGACGGCCCCGGCCACCCCCATCACGAAGGTGAGTGGCTCGGCGGCCGCGTCCGTGCCCTCCGGCATCGGGGAGCTCGACCGGGTCCTCGGCTCGGGTGTGGTGCCGGGGTCGGTGGTGCTGATGGCGGGCGAGCCCGGCGTAGGCAAGTCGACGCTGCTGCTGGAGGTGGCCAGCCGCTGGGCGGGCCTCGGCGACCGGAAGGCCCTCTACGTCACCGCGGAGGAGTCCGTGGGGCAGGTCCGCGTCCGCGCCGAACGCACCGGCGCCCTCAAGGAGACGCTCTACCTGGCGGCGGAGTCCAACCTCGACGTCGTCTTCGGGCACGTCGAGCAGATCCGGCCCTCGCTGCTCATCATCGACTCGGTGCAGACGATGCACGCCCCCGGCGTGGAGGGCGTGGCCGGCGGCGTCGCGCAGTCCCGGGCGGTGACCGCCGCGCTGACCACCCTGGCGAAGACGTCCGGCATCCCGATCCTGCTGGTCGGTCACGTGACCAAGGACGGCAACGTCGCCGGCCCGCGTGTGCTCGAGCACCTGGTGGACGTGGTGCTCAACTTCGAGGGTGACCGGCAGTCCTCGCTGCGTATGCTGCGCGGCATCAAGAACCGTTTCGGCGCGACCGACGAGGTCGGCTGCTTCGAGCAGACCGCCGAGGGGATCCGCGAGGTCCCGGACCCCTCGGGGCTCTTCCTCTCCCACCGGGGGCAGACCCCCGACGGTTCGGCCGTGACCGTGGCGATGGACGGCGTGCGCCCCCTGCTCGCCGAGGTCCAGTCACTCACCGTGGACCCGGTGGCGAAGAACCCGCGGCGCGTGGTCACCGGCCTGGACACCAACCGCGTCCCGATGGTGCTGGCGGTGCTGCAGGCCCGCGCCGGGGAGCGCACCAACGAGAAGGACGCCTACGTGGCCACCGTCGGCGGCGTCCGCATCACCGAGACCGCCACAGACCTGGCCGTCGCCCTGGCCACGTGGTCCTCACTGCACCAGCAGCCGCTGCCTCCCAAGACGGTAGTCATCGGCGAGGTCGGGCTGGCCGGTGAGCTGCGGCGCGTGCCCAACCTGGGGCGGCGTCTCGCGGAGGCCGCCCGCCTGGGCTACGAGTACGCGGTGGTCCCCGCCGGGGAGCTTCCCGACGTCCCCGGGATGCGCGTGGCCCAGGCCGCCACCCTGCGCGAGGCGATCGGGCTGGTCGCGCCCCGGCGCTAACCTGGGTATTCCCGCCAGCCCCAGCAGGCCCACGGGTAGAATCGGGCCTCATGACCCCCGCGACCACCCCGGTCCCCGCCACCCTGCGGGAGACCCTCCAGCATCTCGCCCCGGGCACGGAACTCCGCGACGGCCTCGACCGGATCGTCCGCGGCCGCACCGGCGCGCTCATCGTCATCGGCGACGGCCCCGAGGTCATCGACCTGTGCGACGGTGGCATCGAGTTCGACGTCCCCTTCGCCCCGACCCGGCTGCGGGAGCTGTGCAAGATGGACGGCGCGGTGATCCTCTCCAACGACGCGACGCGCATCCGCCGCGCCAACGTGCAGGTGGTGCCTTCGCCGACCTACCCGACGTCGGAAAGCGGCACCCGGCACCGCTCCGCGGAACGCACCGCGCAGCAGACGGGCCGCCCGGTGATCGCGGTGAGCCAGTCGATGAACGTCATCACCCTGTACGTCGAGGGCAACCGCTACGTCCTGGAGTCGCCGGCGGCGATCCTGCAGCGCGCGAACCAGGCGCTGGGCACGCTGGAGCGCTACCGCACGCGCCTGGACCACGCGAATCAGCGGCTGTTCGTCTCGGAGGTGAACAACTACGCCACGGTGGCGGACGTCGTGGCCGTGATGCAGCGTGAGCTGCTGGTGAAGCGGGTCGGCATGGAGCTGGACCAGAACGTCCTGGAGCTGGGCACCGACGGCCGCCAGCTCAACCTGCAGCTCTCCGAGCTGCGCGGCGACAACGACCGCGAGATCGACCTGCTCATCCGCGACTACCTGGTGGCGGAGGGCCCGCCGTCCGACGAGGACGTGCGGGAGGCGACGGCGGCTCTCGACGCGCTGGCGGACGCCGACCTGCTCAAGCCCGCGAACGTGGCCCGCATCCTGGGGCTGCCGGCGACGGAGGAGTCACTGACGCAGTGGATCGTGCCGCGCGGCTACCGGGTGCTCAGCCGGGTGCCCCGCGTGCAGATGTTCCTGAAGCACAAGATCATCGCGGCGTTCGGCGACGTGCAGTCGCTGCTGTCGGCGTCGGAGGAGGATCTGGCCGGCATCGAGAACGTGGGGTCCCTGTGGGCCCGCCACGTCCACGAGGGGCTGACGCGCCTGACCTAACCCAGGTTGAAGGGGTGGGCGTCGGAGGGGTTGTCGCCGATGACGGCGTGCAGGTAGAAGGAGCCGGTTCCCACATCCTGGCGGTTGCTGCACTGGCCCGGGCGGGAGCCCATGCGGGACCAGACCGCCTGGAAGCGGCGCTCGTCCTCGGCCTTGAACACCTCGTCGCCGGTGAGGACGGACGGGTAGCAGTCGGTGTCGGCCCAGACGCGCTCGTTGGTCTCCAGGTTGTACACCTCGAAACGCAGCTGGTTGTCGTCGAGGTTGATCTCGCAGTCGACCTTCGTGGGGTTCGCCACGGTCATGTAGAACGTCGGCTGCACGTCCGCCCCGTAGGAGGGACGGTCGGAGGAGGCGGTGATCCGCAGGTCGGACAGCTCGCAGGAGTCCTTCGGCTCCTCTGCCTCGGTCTCCTCGGAGGTGGTCTCCTCCTCGGTGGTCGTCGGGGTCGAGCTCCTGCTTGTCGACGTCGCCGACGTCGCCGACGTCGTCACCTGCGTGGTCGACGCCGCGGCGGTGGTCTCGGCCTCGTCCGCGCCGCGGCCGGCGAAGGCCACGAGGCCCCACACCAGCAGTCCGACGAGGACGAGGATGATCACGGCCGCGGCGACGCGGCGGCGGACGTAAATCTCTTCGGGGAGTCGGCGGGGGCTGCGGTTGGTCACGTCCCTCACTTTAATTGCGGCACGTCACTGCAGGTGGGATCCCGCTCCCCCGCGTGTCCCCCGTTCCCTAGTTGACGCCGTCGGAGATGACGGGCTGGGTGGAGCCGTCGGAAAGCAGGTAGCGGAGGCCGACGATGGCGCAGCGGCCGTCGGCGATGCGCTCCTGGAGGACGGAGAGGCGGTGCTTGATCTGGATGACGATCTCGATGACGTGCTGACGCTCGTACCCGGGCAGGTCGTTGCGGCCGCGGGCGCGGGCCTCGAGGATCGACGGGGCGACCTTCTCCACGAGGATGCGCTCCAGGCCGTTGGGGATCTTGCCGCCGTCGAGGGCCTCGGCGGTGGCGGCGACGGCACCGCAGGACTCGTGCCCCATGACGACGACCAGGTCGACGCCGAGGCTCTTGATCGCGTACTCGATGGAGGCGAGGACCGCCGGGTCGAGGATCTGACCGGCGGTACGGACCACGAAGAGGTCACCGAGACCGACGTCGAAGATCAGCTCGACGGGAACGCGCGAGTCGGAGCACGAGAGGACGACCGCGCGGGGGTTCTGCCCGCGGCGCAGTTCGGTACGACGCAGGACATCCTGGTTGGGACGCTGCTGCTGGTGCAGGACGAAACGCTGGTTGCCTTCCTTCAGCGCTTCCCAGACAGCCTGCGGACTGTTGGCGACATCTTTCATGGGCATGCGGGCAATTCTATGTCAGAGGCACCTAGACTCGATCCTCATGTTCTCCGCGCGTCTCCTCCCCTGGTTCGACCTCCATGAACGTCCCCTCGCGTGGCGGGAACCGGGCACCTCCGCGTGGGGGATCCTGCTCAGCGAGGTGATGAGCCAGCAGACCCCCGTCGCCCGCGTCGAACCCGTGTGGCGCGAGTGGATGGAACGCTGGCCCGACCCGGCCTCCTTCGCGCAGGCCTCCCCCGCGGACGTGCTCCGCGCGTGGGGCAAGCTCGGGTACCCGCGGCGGGCGCTGCGGCTGCTGGAGTGCGCGCAGCAGATCGTCTCGCTTCACGACGCCCGCGTCCCCGACGACGTCGACACGCTCCTGGAGCTGCCGGGCATCGGCGACTACACGGCACGGGCGGTGGCGTGTTTCGCCTACGGGCGGAACGTGCCCGTGGTGGACACGAACGTGCGGCGGGTCTGGCGGCGGGCGGTGGAGGGGCGCTTCCTGGCGGGCACGGCGTCGAAGGCGGAGCTGGCGGCGGTGGCGGAACTGCTGCCCCAGGACGGACGGGGGCCGCGATTCTCGGCGGCGCTCATGGAGCTGGGGGCGCTGGTGTGCACGG
>Ga0123329_1002818_pt1 | contig 14914 bp, 6 predicted proteins | sample BioC12SIPDNA_FD_89703 | JGI IMG/M metagenome (GOLD analysis project Ga0123329, IMG submission 89703) | Anaerobic biogas reactor microbial communites from Washington, USA - Biogas_R1_B C12 SIP DNA | ecosystem: Engineered > Bioreactor > Anaerobic > Unclassified | place: Washington, USA | collected... | reverse complement strand
GACCGCGACCGCGACCGCGACCGTCGGCAAAGACGATGCGACGGACGACGACCAGACGGACGACGACGAGGACTAGGCCGGGCGATCGGCAAATCACGGCCGGTCGGGGCGGTGGCGGGGGCGGCCTCAAGTGGACAACGTGCCCTGGCGGCAAACGTCCAAGCCGGGGCGGACACGATCCGTGGGCCTTGAACGATCGGAGAAATCGCTGTGGCGGCAAGTTACAACCGCGTGATCCTGCTGGGCAACTTGACTCGTGACCCGGAAATCCGATACACACCCAGCGGCACGGCTGTTACGGACGTCGGCTTGGCCGTGAATGACCGGCGGAAGAATTCCGAGGGGCAGTGGGTCGATGAGACGACCTATGTCGACGTGACCCTCTGGGGTCGGACCGCCGAAGTGGCCGGCGAATATCTCAGCAAGGGCTCGCCGGTGCTGATCGAAGGGCGGCTGAAACTCGATAGCTGGGAGACGGGCGACGGCCAGAAGCGGAACAAACTCCGGGTGGTCTGCGAGCGGATGCAGATGGTCGGGTCGCGCGGCGGCGGTGCGGGCGGTGGCGCGGGAGGCGCCGGTGGCGGAAGCGCCAGGCCGCCTCAACAGCGCAACGGCGACGCCTATAGCCAGGATGCCCCGCCCGAAGATTCCTACGGCGCCCCCCCCGCTGCGGGAGGAACACCCGAAGACGAAATCCCCTTTTGAGACACGCAGGAGCACGTTCCGGGACTCCACGCAGAGCTGCCCACCGCCGGCCGATCGCCCGCCGCGCGGAGGCAGACGGTTCCGGGATGCATCGCCGCCGGGTTCCCTTGTCGGCCGGGGCGTAAAAAGAAACAGACAGATGTGGACCAGACCACTCGGAGAGGTTCGAGACTCATGGCGCAGACAAAGACCAGAAAACAAGCAAAGGCCGGCCGAGAGAGACGCTTCAAGAGGCTTCCCAAAGGGCCCGCGGGCGGCATCGAACTGCTGCTGATCCAATCGATTGAAGACGTCGGCGAGCAGGGCGACGTGGTGTGCGTGAAACCGGGCTACGCCCTGAATTACCTGATCCCGCAGGGGTTGGCGACGATTGCCACGGAACACCACAAGCGAATGGTGGAGAAGCACAAGGCCAAGCTGCTCTCGATCCAGAAAGCCCGGCTCGCCGGGCTGCGGACGCTGGCCGCCGAACTGAAGCAGCAGAGCCTGACGATCGAGACCAACGCCAACGAGGAGGGACACCTCTACGGTTCGGTCGGCGCGCCGGAGATCGTCAACGCCCTGAAGAAGGCCGGGATCACGATCGCCCTCGACCAGGTGCGGCTGGAAGGCCCCCTGAAAGAACTCGGCTTGTACACCGTGAAACTCCATGTCGGCCAGGATGTCGACTCGGAAGTCAAGGTTTGGGTGGTTCCGGCCGTTGGCGAGGACGAGGCCTGAGCCGGTTCCTCGTGGCGGGCACGGATTCTCGTGGAGACGGAGCGATGGCGACGGCAGGACGCGTGGACGGCAGACACAGCGCGGCGCGCGTGAGTTCCGAGATTCTCGACCGGCTGCCGCCCCAGAACCTGGATGCCGAGCGGGGCGTGCTCGGAAGCCTGCTGCTCGATCCGGTCCTCTGCGACGAGGTGGCGCTGATCCTGCGGGCGGAGGACTTCTATGCCGACGCCCATCGCAAGCTCTACCACCACATGATCACGATGCACGGCGAGGGGGGCCGCCTCGACACCACCCTGCTCGTGGAGCGGCTCCGCCAGGCCGGCGATCTGGAGGCGGTCGGCGGGACGGCGTTCCTGGCCGAGATCCTCCAAGCCGTCCCCGTTGCCGCCCATGCCACCTACTACGCGCGGATCGTCCGCGACAAGTCCACGTTGCGGTCGCTGATCCATGCGAGTACCGAGATTCTCCGCGACGCCTACGACCCAACCCATAATCCGCGCGAGCTGGTCGGCCGGGCGGAGGAGAAGATCTTCGCCGTCCACGACGAGCGCAGCGCCGAACAGGTGGCCAACATGCACGACGTCCTCGTCGACGCTTTCGCCCACATCGACCACCGCCTGAAGCACGGCGGCGCGACCGGAATTCCGACCGGTTTCAACGATTTCGACAGCCTGACCGGCGGCCTGCACGATTCCGAACTGGTCATCCTGGCCGCCCGACCCAGCATGGGAAAAACAGCGTTGGCGACCAACATCGCCGATCACGTGGCGGTCGAATCGAACGTCACCACGCTGATGGTCAGCCTGGAAATGGCCCGGCTCGAGTTGGCCCAGCGGATGCTCTGCTCACGCGGGCGGATCGATGGGCACAAGTTCCGCGCCGGATACCTCTCCAGCGAAGATCGCGAGGACCTCGTCAAGGCCTCCGCCGAGCTGAGCAAGGCGCCCCTGTTCATCGACGACTCGCCGAGCCGCACGGTCACCGAGATCGCGGCCACGGCGCGGCGCTTGAAGCGGCGCAACCAGCTGGGCCTCGTGGTGATCGACTACCTGCAACTGATCGAGCCGGAGAATCCCTCCGATCCGCGCCAAGAACAGGTGGCCAAGATCGCCCGGCGACTGAAGGGGCTCGCCAGGGAGCTGAAGGTGCCCGTGTTGTGCCTCGCTCAATTGAACCGCCAGGCCGAGGTCACCAAGGACAATCGGCCGCGGATGAGCCACCTGCGGGAATCCGGGGCGATCGAGCAGGACGCCGACGTGGTGATGTTCGTGCACCGCGAGGAGTACTACATGTCGCGCGAGGAAGCCCGCGAACGCGACCTGGTGGGCAAGGCGGAACTGATCGTCGCCAAGCAGCGGAACGGCCCGACCGACGATGTCAAGCTGACCTGGCGGCAGGAGTTCACGCGGTTCGAGAATCGCGCGGTCGACCGTTACGACGAGTTCAATGATTTCCAGGGGACTGCCGAGCCGTTTTGAGCCGTGCCGAGTCGCCGGGTGGGCGGGAATTTCCGGCCCCGGGCGGCACAGCCTCTCCAAAACCCGCAGCTTCTCGCCCCCGGCGGAACTCGCCTTGCCAGCCCAAGGGGCTTTCTGTATTTGTACGCCCATTGTGGAGTCTCTTGGCGCATGGATCGCCCCTCGGCGCGGGAGGCGCGCGCGACCGGGAGAGCCGGCCAGCGCCGCACCCCCGAGATGGCAGGCGCTGGCGTTGCCGGGATGGTTGAACTGCCCGCCAGCGCCGTCCGTAAGCTCAACAAGCAAGCAACGATGTGCCAGGCTAGGGCGCTATTCTCGACGATCAGCAACCGCGAAACGGGAAGGACCCCGATGGTCGCAGTCCGCACGCTCGCCAGCCAAACTACGCGCGCCGCTCTCCAGATCCTGGCAATCGGCGCCCTCTCGGCGGCTGGCGCTGGGGCGGTTTGCCATGCGTCCCAACCGCCAAACCTGCCGGCGCTTGTTCAACCGGCGGCGATTCCCGCCGAGATTCCCGCCGCCGAAATCGTCGTCGAGGTGCGAATCGTTGGCAACAAGCACACGCCCGAGGAACGCCTGCTGCGCCTGATCAAGACGCGTCCCGGGCGGCCCTACAGCGCCGAGACGGTCGGGCAGGACGTCGTCCGCTTGACCGATTCCGGCCTCGTGCTCCATGTCCGCCCCCAATACCAGGACGCGCCCAACGGGCAGGGCAAGGTGGTCGTCTTCGAGGTCTCCGAGCGGCCCACCATCGGCTATGTCAAGTATGTCGGCAACCGGATCAGCAAGAAGACCCTGGCGAAGGAAGCCAAGCTGAAGACCGGCGACGCCCTGGACCCGTTCGCCGTCGAGGAAGCCCGCCGCCGGATCGAGGCCTTCTACAAGAAAAAGGGATTCCCCAAGGCCCATGTGAGCCTCTTCGAGGGCAGCCGGCCAACGGACGAAGGGGTCGTGTTCCTCATCAACGAAGGCTCCAAGCAGAGCATCCTCTGGACCAGTTTCGAGGGCAATTCGATCGCGACCGACGCACGGCTGCGGACGCAAATCAAGTCCAAGCAAGGCATCCTTTGGGTTTTCGGCGGGGAGTTGGACCGCAAACAGATCGACCTCGATGAGGAACGTCTCGAATCCTACTATCATAGCCTGGGATTCTTCCGCGCGCGGATCGGCTGCACGCTCGAGGAGCACCAGTTCAGCGACAGGCGCACCTGGATCTCGCTGAAGTTCGTGATTGACGAAGGGCCTCGCTACGCCGTCCGCAATCTGTCCGTCGTCGGCAATGAAAAGATCGCCACCGGGGAGCTCGAGGCGCTGCTGAAACTGAAACCGGGAGAGCCCTTTTATCAAGACCGGATGACCGAGGGGGAGAACGCGATCAAGGACCGCTACGGGGCCGTCGGCTACGTCTTCGCCGACGTCAAACCGGAAATCCGATTCCTCGAAGAGCCGGGACAACTCGACCTGGTCTACAAGATCACGGAAGGGGAACGATACCGGGTGGGCAAAATCGAGCCCAAGATCCTCGGCGACTATCCGCACACCCAGATCACGACGATGCTCAACCGGATGTCGCTCCAGCCGGGCGATATCGTCGATATCCGCGAACTCCGCAACAGCCAGCGAAGGCTCCGTTCCAGCCAGCTCTTCAAGGTCGATCCGGCCATGGGAGTCGTGCCCGACATCGCCTTCAGCCCTCCAACTCCGGAGGACATCGAACGGGCGAAAATCGAGTTTGCCCGGCGGCAGGCGCAGACCGGCGCGTTTCGCGGCCAGCAAGACCCGGCCGATGCGGACTCCCGCCCCCCCCAGGCCCAGCCGAGCGAGAATATCGTCAGATACCAGTATTCAGCCGACTGGGGCAAATCGACGCCGTCGCTGCCGCCCTACGGCGTCCAATCGAGCAGCCCGCCCGCCCAGCCGCCGGTGGGCGCCTACGCCCAACCGCCCGCCGGCCAGGTCCAACCCCCAGCGGGCACTTACGCCCAACCCCCGGCGGGCACTTACGCCCAACCGCCCGCCGGCCAGGTCCAGCCCCCAGCGGGCACCTACGCCCAACCACCGGCGGGCACCTACGCCCAACCGCCAGCGGGCCAGTTGCCGCCGCCGGCCAGCGTCGGCTCGGCCGGTCAGCCGGGTTCGTTCTTCCCCGACTTCGGCCTGTTTGGCGATCGCTACCAGGGCCCGATGGTCGGCACGCCGCCCGACCAGGAGCCGCTGATCGATCTGCCGCTGGTACCGACGGGCCAGGAGACGGAGACCGGCCGGTTCATGTTCAGCGCCGGGATCAACTCGGAAGCGGGCCTGATCGGCTCGGTCGTCATCGACGAGCAGAACTTCGACTGGCAGCGCCCCCCGCGAAGCTGGGCCGACATCCGCAACGGAACCGCGTTTCGCGGCCGCGGCCAGCGATTCCGCGTCGAGGCCATGCCGGGCACGGAAGTCCAACGCTACATGGTCACGTTCACCGAGCCCTACCTGCTCGATTCGCAGGTCAGCCTGAACCTGAACGGGTTCTACTACACGCGTTTCTACAACGAGTGGGACGAGCAGCGGATCGGCGGCAGGGTGGCTCTCGGCTACGCCTTGACCCACGACCTGTCGGTCTCCGGAGCGGTACGCTACGCCCACGTGACGATTTCCGACCCGATCCTCGGCGCGCCACCCGATCTGCTCGACGCGGTAGGCGAATCGGACCTCTACGGCTTCATGGGCCAATTGACGCACGACACCCGCGACAGCACGTTTCTGCCGACCGAAGGGCACCTGCTTTCGATGTCGTTCGAGCAGGTGCTCGGCACCTACCAGTATCCGCGCGCGGAGATCGATTTCCGCAAGTACTTCATGCTCCACGAGCGGCCCGACGGTTCCGGAAGGCATGTGCTCAGCGTCAAGGGCACGACCTCCTATACCGGCGAGAAGACGCCGATCTACGAGCACTACTTCGCCGGCGGGTTCTCGACGATCCGCGGCTTCCGGTTCCGCGAAGCCTCGCCGCGCGTCGGCGGCGTCGTCGTCGGCGGCGAGTACAGCCTGCTGGCCTCGGCCGAATACATGTTCCCGATCACGGCCAACGACATGGTGCGGGGCGTCGTCTTCTGCGACACCGGCGCGGTGCAACCGACGATCGACAACTGGCAGGACCGCTATCGCGTCGCCCCCGGCTTCGGCCTGCGGATCACGATCCCCGCGATGGGGCCGGCGCCGATCGCGCTCGACTTCGCCTTCCCGATCGTTTCGGAAAAGGGCGACCGGGAGCAGGTGTTCTCGTTCTTCATCGGTTTTCTGCGGTAGGGGGCCGCCTTTCCCCCGCTTGCCGATCGAGGCCTTGGAGTGCGGCGGTTGATCGCCGCTGTCCCCTCCCCAGACGCACCTCGTTCTCAAGTGGCCGCGCGTCCAAAGCGGCGATCCGTCGCTGCACTCCACGGGCAGCGCGGCGGGCAGGCGGAGCACTCCGAAGACCGGCCGACCCACTCTGGGGCCGGAAGATGGGGGCTTCGGGCATTTTTTTCTGGCAAATGCTTGACAGGCCGTTTTCCCGCAGTCATGATGACCCGGACCGCGGAGCGCAGAGTGGCTGCACTCCGCTGGGGCAGCCCCGGTTGGTATGGGGCGTGTATCTGTCGGGCGGAAGCGCGCCTTGGCGTCGCTCTGCCAAGGAGTGGCCGACGGCCCGTACGCTTGCGGAAACTCCGTGAATTTGCCGTGCCGGCAAGCGTTCCGGGCGCGCGTAATCACGTTTCACAACCGTCGAGTTCTTTTCGCCGCAACGGTTCCGCAGCGATTTTGTCATCCGTCTCCGCCGAAGGGTGTGACATCATGCGCCGATTTCTCTTTGAACGCATCCGCAGCTCGATCCTCCATCCCGACTCGCCGTCCCCGCTCCGCGCTTCTCGACCGAAGCGCCGCCGCCTGCTCTGCGAACCGCTGGAAGATCGGCGGCTGCTCAGCGGCGTGACCTTCATCACGCATGGAGCCCAACCGCCCGGAGATCAGCCCCAGTTGCCGATCTGGGTTGGTCGAATGGCGGAGGAGGTCGCCGGCCGGATTGGCGAGGCCTACGGGGGCGAAGCGGAGAGCGTCGCCCAATTCAAGATCACGGTCCAAGAGGTGGATGGCGGCGTGCAAGTCACGGGCTGGGACTTCCACGGCACCTTCGCGCCCGACGCGGAAGACATCGCGGCCACCTACGACCTGGCGAAGTCGCTCGGTGGTGAAGCGGTCGTCAGCCTCGACTGGTCCGCCGTCGCCACGCCCTGGGAGGCGACCACCCAGTCCGTCGCCGAAGCGGTCTCCACGCATCTCTTGACCGGTCTGGCCTCACTCGGCGCCAATCTGCTCGCCTCGCCGATCCACTTGGTCGGGCACAGCCGCGGCGCTTCCCTGGTTGGCGCCCTGGCGGAAGATTTCGGCCAGGCGGGAGTCTGGGTCGACCAGGTCACCTACCTCGACACCCACCCGATCGATTTTCCCGTCGGCGCCGACGATTGGGGAGACAACAGCTTCGCCGTCACCGAGAACGTGGTCTTCGCCGACAGCTACTGGCGATCCGACGCGAATGTGACCGACTTCGACGGCGAATCCGTCCCCGGGGCCCACGAGTTCCTCCTCAACGAGGAGCTCCTCGATGGGGAGGACAACCTGGGCTATCCGGGCGCGCACTCCGACGTCCATCTCTGGTACCACGGCACAATCGACACGGTCGACGGCATCCACGACGGCGATGTTGAGTTGACCGCGGCCGAGCTGGCCGCCTGGTACGACACGGCCCAACAGATGCCCGGCCCACGCGGCGAAACGGGGTATTATTATTGCCGGGTCGTTGGGGGACCGCGTCCCTCCGCGGGTCTGGCGACCGCTCTGGGCGGCGAAGGGAGCCGCGCGGCCATCGACTGGACCAATGCCACTTGGCCGAATCTCCTCGATCTGCGGGTCGCTTCCGCCCAGCGGAACTTCATTTCGGGCGACACGTTCGACGTCGATTTCCGCCACCAGGACTACGACAGCCCGGCCACCGCCCATTTCTACCTCGATCCGGACCGCAACCCCTACAACGACAATGCGATCCTGGTCAGCAGCGAGGCGGGCCAGACCCTGGCGAAGACTGCCGCGGCGCCGCAGGCGCAATCTGGCACATGCGACCTTGCCGGTATCGCGATCGGCGACTACTTCGTGCTCGGCGCGATCCGCGACGCAGCGGACCATGTCCGCTACGCCTACGCCCCCGACTCGATCCATGTCGGCCAGCCCGTCCCCACGATCACCGATCTGGACGCCGACCCGGCCACCATCGACGAGGGCGGTTCGACGACCCTCTATTGCGGATTCGACGACCCGAGCCCCGTCGACGTCCACACGATCACGATCGACTGGGGCGATGGCGGGAGCGACACGTTCGACTTGACCGAGGGCGAGCGCGGCTTCGCCCGCTCCCACCAGTATCTCGATGAGAACTCGGCCGGCTTGCCGGGCGATCCCTACACGGTCACGGTCGCAATCACCGACTCCGGCGGCGCCAGCGACACCAGGACGATCCCCATCACGGTCCTCAACGCGGCCCCGATTGTCAGCCCCATCGAAGATGCGATCGTCGACGAAGGGACTCCATTCACGCTGGATGTCGTCTTTACCGATCCCGGCGACGATCAGTGGACGGCCGAGGTCGACTACGGCGACGGCTCGGGTTGGCAGCCGGCGGCGATTGACGGCAAAACGGTCAAGCTCGCGCACGACTACGGGGTCGCCTTGGAGGTCTACACCGTCTCGATCCGCGTGCGGGACGACGGCGGCGGAGAGGGCCTCGGCACGTTTTCCCTGACCGTCCAAAACGCCCCCCCGAGCCTTTGGGTCCGCGGCATCCGCGTCGTCGCCGAGGGGAGCGAACTGGACATCGCCAACCTCGGGATGTTCACCGACCCCGGATACCATCAACTCGACGCTGCGGCGTTCACCTACGAAATCGACTGGGCCGACGGCTCGGCACTCGACAGCGGCACCGCCCGGATTGACGTCCCCGGCGGCCCCGGAAGACTCACCTGGGGTACGTTCGACGGTTCGCATACCTACTTGGACGACGGCCGCTACGTGGTCGCCATCGCCGTGGAGGACGATGGCGGCGGCCGCTCGCTCGAACGCTACATGACCGTGATCGTGAACAACGCGGCGCCGCGAGCGCTGGTTGTCGACGACATCGCGCCCGTGACCGAGGGCGACGTCGCCTATGTCCACGGCACGTTCGAAGACGGCGGCATCCTCGACGAGCACACCGTGACCGTCAGTTGGGGCGACGGGACGCCCGAGACGGTGGTCACCCTGCCGGTCGGGGCCAGGGAGTTCACGATCCCGGTCGAGCCCCTTTCCGATCCGCACCGATATCTTGACGACGGCCCGAACTCCACCGGCGCGGATCCGCCCGCCGAAGTCTTCGTCTACAACGTCCGCGTGACCGTGGCCGACGGCGATGGCGGCAGCATCAGCGTCGACAAGACGGCCGAGGTCCGCAACGCCCCGCCGCAGGTCACGCCCCTCGGACCCGAGGAGATCGCGGAAGGGGCGTTGCTCGACAGGGTTCTGGCGAGTTTCACCGATGCCGGCTCGCTTGATCTGCACACCGCGATGATCGACTGGGGCGACGGCACGGAACCCGAGGCCGGCCTGGTCGATCCAGTCGCCCGAACCGTCGCCGCGAGCCACGTCTATGCCGACGAGAACACCGACGATTCCGGCGACGTCATCCCCTACACGGTCACCGTGACGGTTACCGACGACGACGGCGGGGTGGGGACGGCGACACTGGAAGTCACCGTGGTGAACGTTGCGCCCGTGCTCGACCCGATCGCCGACGCGAGCGTCAACGCGGGCGAACCGTTCACCCTCGGCCCGGTGGATTTCCTCGACTCGGGCACGCTCGACACCCACACGGCCCTGGTCGATTGGGGCGACGGGACGCAAGACCAGGCGACCGTGGTCGCATCTCCATTCGGCCCGCCGGGCGACGTCGCCGGTCTGACCGGCTCGATCACGGCCAGCCACACCTATGCCAGCGCGCGGCGCGATCCGCTCGGCAACGTGATCCCCTACGAAGTGACCGTCACGCTCGAGGACGACGACGGCGGAACCCACGCGCAGACGTTGCTCGTCACGGTCCAGGACGTCGAACCGCCGGCCGAGCCCGCCAGCAGCGACGGCCTCCGTTCGGACACGTCCGCCGCGCCGGGCCAACCGTTCATCGGGCCGCTGGCCAACCCGGCGGATATCGCCGCCGCGGCGCTCGAGGAAGACAACCAGCCGCCGAGCGTGCTGGTCGTCGGCAACCTGACCCGCCCAGAAGGCCTGATCGACTTCGGCAAGATCGCCGCGTTTCTCGATCCCGACAGCAGCGGGCCGTTCCTCTACGAGATCGACTGGGGCGACGGCACCGCCAACGATTCGGGCGAAGCCGACGCGGAGGAGACCTGGCCGCCGGCGGTCGGGTCGATCGACGCCAGCCACGTCTACGCCGACGACGGCTCCTATATCGTGTCGATCACGGTCACCGACGAGCACGGGATGTCGACGACCGAGCAGTTCGAGCTGACCGTCGTCAATGCCGCGCCGGTGGCCGACGCGAACGGCCCCTACCTGGTCGATGAATTCGGCACGGTCGAGCTGTTTGGCTCGGGCGCCGACGCGCCGGCCGACCAGCCGACCCTCGTCTACGAGTGGGACCTCGACGGCGATGGACTGTTCGGCGAGACCGGCGAGGCGGCGGAGCGCGGCGACGAGAACCTACAAAACCCCGTCTTCTCGGCCCACGGCCTGGCCGGGCCCGGCTCCTGGATGGTCTACCTCCGCTGCACCGACAATGCCGGAGCGGTCAGCGAACTGGCCCAGGCGACCATCGAGATCGTCAATCTCCCCCCGGCGATCGGCGTCCACGACGAGTCGGTGACCGTCGCCGAAGGGACCACGGCGACGAACACCGGCACCTACTCCGATCCGGGCGGCGACGCGGTGACCCTTAGCGCCTCGGCGGGCACGATCGTCGACCTCGGCGACGGCGCCTGGAGCTGGTCGTTGGAAACCACCGACGGCCCGGACGACTCGCAGACCGTTTCGATCACCGCCACCGACAGCCACGGCGCCGCGGCCACGATCACCTTCGAACTGCTCGTCGAAAACGTCGCCCCCGCGCTATCCGTCGACCATCAAACGGTAACGGTCGTCGAAGGCGAGACGGCCACGAACACCGGCACGCTGCACGATCCGGGCGACGATTCGGTCACGCTCGCGGCCTCCGCCGGCACGATCGTCGACAACGGCGACGGCACCTGGAGCTGGTCGTTCACAACCGCCAACGACGCCATCGATTCGCAGCAGGTCTCGATCACCGCCACCGACAGCGACGGCGCCGCGGCCACGATCACCTTCGAACTGGTGGTCGAGAACGCCGCCCCCGTGCTCACGGTCGACCAGGCAGCGGTGAATGTGGACGAAGGGGAACTGGCGGCCAACAGCGGCACATACCACGATCCGGGCGACGATTCGGTCACGCTGACCGTTTCCGCCGGCACGATCGTCGACCACGGCGACGGCACCTGGAGCTGGTCGCTCGCGACATCCGACGGGCCCGACGATTCCCAAGTGATCACGGTCACCGCCACCGACAGCGACGGCGCGGCGACCTCGGAGACGTTCGAACTCGTCGTCGCCAACGTGGCGCCCGAGGTGAGCGCCGCCCTGCCGGAAGTCGAAGTCGTGGAGGGCCAGACGGCGGCCAACAGCGGCACGTACCACGATCCGGGCGACGATTCGGTGACGCTGACCGTTTCCGCGGGCACGATCGTCGACCACGGCGACGGCGCCTGGAGCTGGTCGCTCGCGACATCCGACGGGCCCGACGATTCGCGCCTGGTCACGGTCACGGCCACCGATAGCGACGGCGAAGCGGCGAGCGTTTCCTTCGAGCTGGTCGTGCTCAACGCTCCGCCGGTGGCCAACGCCGATTACTACGTCTTCGACGGCTTCGGCCGGCTGGAAGTCGACGCGGCGCGGGGGGTGTTGGCCAACGACTCCGACCCGGGCAACGACCCGATCGTTGTCGACACCTGGGGAGAACCGACCGTCGGAGAATTGCTCGAGGGGAACGCCGACGGGTCGTTCGTCTACGTCGCGCCCGACGGCTATTCCGGCAAGGTCACCTTTACCTACACGATTCGCGATGCAGACGGCGCCGTCTCGGAGCACGAGGCGATTGTCCGGGTCGATGTCGGCATGACTTCCGCCGTCACCGGCTATGTCTATGCACGGAACACGGACAGCCGATTCCAGCCCGCCGCGTTGCCGCTGCCGGGCGTCTTCGTGACCCTCACGGCGATCGACGACACGGAGCATCGCGGCGTGGTCGAGATCAACACGATCACCGACGACCAGGGTCGATTCCGCATCGACGGTCTCCGGGCGGGCGACTACCAGGTCGTCGCCCGGCAGCCGGCCGCGTGCTATGCCGGAGATCAGCTGACGGCGACGATCACGCTCGACGCGGACGAGGAAGGCCGGATCGGCGGCCTCTATACGGGCTGGCTGCGGCCCACCTCGGTCTCGATCGGCAGCTTCCTCGGTTCGACGATCCACACCAGCCTGACAACCTACGGCTGGCCTTACAGCCTCCGCGAGCAGATGGCCCGGGCGGAAGACCGCGCCGGCGACAGCGAGGCCGCCGATTGGATTCGGCTCGGCGAAGTGATCCAGGTCGGCCGGCGCGGCCGGCAAGTGATGATCACCGGCACGAGCCGCGACGAGGCGGTCGAGTTTCTGCCCAGCGCCGACGGCTACCACGTGAGCCTGGGCGCATGGAGCCACGTCTTCTCGGCCGGTGCGATCACCTCGATCAGAATCTACGGGGGCGGCGGATACGACACGGCCGTGCTCCATGATTCCGCCCTCGACGACGTTCTGCGCGCGGAATTCAATTCGGCAAGCCTCGCAAACGACCAGCTCACGTGCGACCTGCGGGATTTCTCCTTCGTCGAGGCACGGTCCCAAGCGGGAGGAACGGACAGCAAGTCGATCGCCAAGACGGTCGACTTCGTCCTCAGGACGCTTGGTCCGTGGAACTGATCGCCGCCGGCGCGCATAGGACGTGGTCGATCGACCGCCGACCCCGGATTATTCTCGCGGCACGGAATGCCTTCCGTTGCGCCCCATTTTCACCGTCGTTCCCAGGCCCGCGCGTGGGAACGAGGCGGACGATTCCCCGTCAGAACCGGTAATCGAGCCCGAAATTCATGCCCTGGATCCACAGATCGGTGGTCACGAACGTGAATTCCGGCTGCGGGGCGCCGACGGCCGGGCCGTTGTTGGGAAAGAACGTCGGGTTGAGGTTGCGGTCGATCTGCTCGCCCGGCCGGGCCACGCGGCTCCAGTAGATGAACGTGTAGCCGAACGTCGCCCGCAGCCGCTGCGTCAGGTTGCAGCCGACCGAGACGCCGAGTTCCGGAATGGCGGCCAGCCCGCCCTGCGAATAGGAGCCGGAATTCGTGGTCAGCGCCAGCAGTCCGCCGTCGGAGACGACGGGCGGGCCGCCCCCGGTGGTCGTGGTCGTCGCCCCGTCGATTACCACGTCGGCCGACGAATGGCCGAGCCCGAGCTGCATCAACAATTCCAGGGAAAACGCCCAGTAGCGGAACTCCGCGAGGACGCCGAGATTCGCCCCGTGGAACGTATTCTCGGTCGAAAACGAGTCGAACAGGTCGAACTGGGTCGGACCAGCCGCCTCGAACGATTCGCGGATCCGCAGGTCCTCGTCCAGTTGCATGAATCGATAGCCGGCCAGGAAGTCGACCCGGGCGCCCGACCGGTCGTCGCCGTCGCAGCGGAAGTCAGCGGTCTCGAGAATCGCCCGGCGAAACCAGAGTCCCGCCGCCTGCATCCGGCTGTCGGACGAGATGTCGATCGAGCCGGAGGCGACATCCGGATAGGCGAACACGTGCGAGTCTTCCTGCCCGGTGACAATGTTGAAGAACGGCCGGGCGAGGACGGGAACGCCGTCGCCCGAGGCGGCAAACCCCTCGCTCTCCTCGAGCAGGATCAGGTAGTCGCCCTCGATCCCCAGAAGCCCGGCCTCGTCGAACCAATAACCCCCTTGCGCGCGAAAGCCGTGCCGCATGCCGGCATTCAGCCTTGTGCTCGGGAAGAGGACTTCCGTCCCCAATTCGCCCAGGGCGCCGGTCGATCCGCCGATCCCGCTGGTCACCAGCGCCGGCGTGCGGCTCCCTTCGACCCACCACATCAGGTAATTCGCGTCAAACCACAGCGCCGGCCGGCGCGGCTGGTATTGCGGCACGACCTGCTGGGCGGATGGCAACACGACCGTCAGGTCGTTGCCGGGCCCCTCGGTGATCACGGGCTCCAGCGCCGGGCCGTAATTCACCGCGTAGGGAGCATGGAGATCTCCCACCCGCGGAGCGACCGGCGCGGCCACGCCGGCGTTCGCCGCCTCCGCAGGGCTGCCGCCAGCCGGCCGGCCGCCGCCGCTGGTCGCCACCGGCAGCGAGACGGCCGCCGCCGGCACGCCTTGCGAAGCCGCCTCCGCCGTCGCCCGATCGGCCCCCGCGTCTCCGTCTTGCCTGGAGGGCTTCCAGATCGGCAGCCGCTGCGGCACGAGCGAGACCGCCTTCGCGCCGGACTCGCCCGAGGCCTGGCCATACGCCGGCACGGCAACCAGGCCCCCGCACAAGCAGAGACCCACCAGAAGAACAAATTCACACTGGTAGCGGTTTCGAAAGTTCATCGCTTTTGCGCAGAGTGGGACCGGATGGCAAGAGACAGACCGAACGCTCAGATGACGTCTGCGAAAAGGCGGTGCATACCGAAAACACCAGGCAAACACAATAGGACTTCGTGCCGCAAGGCCGCCCACTCGCGCCATTTTGCCCAGAACAGCGAATTCTGGACGCGCGACGCCCCCCGGCCGGCGGCCCCCGCCGCCGCGATGGCGCCTGACGAGCGGCTCGGCACTCGCTATCCAGGGTCAT
>Ga0123329_1002815_pt1 | contig 14928 bp, 10 predicted proteins | sample BioC12SIPDNA_FD_89703 | JGI IMG/M metagenome (GOLD analysis project Ga0123329, IMG submission 89703) | Anaerobic biogas reactor microbial communites from Washington, USA - Biogas_R1_B C12 SIP DNA | ecosystem: Engineered > Bioreactor > Anaerobic > Unclassified | place: Washington, USA | collected... | reverse complement strand
TGTTAGCTTTTGGCCGTCAGCTATTAGCTTCCTGGCGCCGAATCGAACCCCACCCAAGACCTGTCAGGTGTCCCAAAACCTGACAGGTCTTGCTTTCCTGAACCATGATTCTCATCATGGGCATGATGGACTATGATTTCCCCGCTCCCTGCGGAGCCATAAGCTATTAGCCGTAAGCCGTAAGCTTTCGGCTTATGGCTTACGGCTTACGGCTCATAGCTGACAATTTCACCTCCCCTTCACCCACCCCCGCCCACTTCCCCTGTATAATACTACCGAACACATGTTCTACTCTGAAGACCATGAACACGCCGACCACCACGCCTCACCCCCAACCACCCCTCCCGCGAGCTACCGCCTGCCGATACTTCGCGCAATTTCCCCGAAATATCGCCAACCGGCACAACACGAAGGAGACCGCGCCCCCGAAATATCACCAACCGGCACTTCCGACACATATCAACGTGCCGCCAGGCGACACTTCCCGCGCCCAAAAAACAGTCTCGAACTATCACCAGACGACACGCCAACCACCCGGCCAAGAGCTAACGGCCAAAAGCTCTTAGCTGTCAGCTCTTAGCCTACCTTAATCCCCCCTAAACCCTGATTTGTCGCTGCGCCCGCCTATGCTACGATGCACGGCGTTATCAACCTGTCCGCAAGGAGAACGCCGATGAAACCCCGTTTGACTTTACTCCTCTTGCTCTTGTTGCTCCTCGCCGTTGCCTGCGGCCCCTCGGGCGGCAGCGGCGACCCTACCGCCGAACTCGCCCCGGACGAGGCTACCGCGACCGCGCCCGTCGCCGCCCCGCCCACCGCCGACGAGACCATCGAAGCCTATCCGGCGCCGACCCAGCTACCCACGCCGACCGCCTTCCCGGACGACTACCCCATGCCGCCGACCCCGACGCCCGCCCCCACCTTCGACCCGTACCCCGGCCCCGACGACGACGGAACCGTCGTGCCTGAGTCTCCGGGCGGTGAAGCCACCGCTGCCGCGCCCACCGGCGGCCTGCCCCCCGGCCTCGTCTACGAAGCCGACGACGCCACCTGGCTCGTCCGGGCCGACGGCGCGCCCACCGGTCTGGCGCCGCGCACCGGCCTCGAGGTCAGCCCCGACGGCAGCCGCGCCGCCTACCTGGAAGGCGACGATATCTTCATCCTCAACCTGGAGACCGACGAGACGACCAATATCACCGAAGACAGCGACCGCCCCCATACCGTGGTCGCCTGGTGGCCCGACCGCCCGGATACCCTGCTCGCCCTCTCCCGGGACCCCGGCGACATCGGCCCCAACCTCGGCCGGCTGACCCTGCTCGCGGCCGACGGCGCCACCTACGAGGTGCTCGGCGAGACCGCCAGCAACGCCATGCCCGCCGGCTCCCACGACGGCACGCGCATCGCCTACGACGAGGGCGGGCAGCCCTTCATCTACGACGTGGACGCCGGCGCGCGCGAGCCGTTTGACCCCGCCGCCTTCACCCTGCCCGAAGGCGTCACCGTCACCCGCGCCGCCAGCCCTGCCTGGTCGCCCGACGACAGCGCGATCGCCTGGATGATGGGCATCGAGCGCGAAGGCGAGCCCGAAGGGGAAGAAATCGCCCTCGGCATCTTCGACCTGCAAGCCGGCACCGCGCAGATCATCCACCCCTACGTCACCCTGGGCCGGGGCGGCTGGCTCATCGCCCCCACCTGGAGCCCCGACGGCGCCTGGGTCGTCTTCCCCGTAGAGACCGGCGACGCCGACCGGGGGATGTGGGTCACCGCAGCCGACGGCAGCAGCGAGCAGCTACTGGGCGGCGACACCTTCTCGCCCGTCTTCTGGCTCCCCGACAGCAGCGCCGTCCTCGTCAGCATCCCGCAGCAGGCGACGATGGACCTGGCCCAGTACACCGCCCCCGCCTGGGAAGAAACGCTGCTGGGCCTGACGCACACGCGGCTGCCGGGCTGGGTAGAGCAATAAGCAGTAAGCTATAAGCCATAAGCCGTTAGCTGGCGCTAACGGCTTATGGCTATCTTCTGCTTATTGCTGCTTAAAGCTTACGGCTTAAAGCTTACAGCTACCACCTGCGCCGTGCTCACGTCCGGCGCCCTGACCACCGTCGTCTGCAGGCCGCCCGCGTAGAGGCACAACACGCCCTGGTCGGGCCAGCAGGCGCCGTCGGGCGTATCGATGCGGCCCGCGCCGCCCGTCAGCCGCTCCGCATAGCGCGTGAAGGCGCTGGCAAACTGCGACGCATCCGCCCCGCTGTCCCACAGAATCCGCAGCACCATCACCTGCGCCTGCGCCTCCTCGTTCCAGTAGACGGCAAACGCATCGCCGCCCCAACCCGTCGCCGCCGCGTCCACCTCTTCCTCGTCAAGCTGCTGGCCCAGATACTCGCGCAGCAGGAACTCGCCGAAGACATCCGTCTCCAGCAGCTCGTAGCCCGCCCCCAGCGTATCCGTCAGCGGCGCCAGGCTGACGATGTCCGGCTGGTCCCCCGCCAGATAGCGGTCCACGTGCAAAATCTGCTCCGTCGAGCGCGGCGGATTGCCCCAGGCCGCATTCAGCCCGTTCCAGCCCGCCCGGCTGTGCAGCGCCCGCACAAACTCCACGCCCTGCTCATAGGGAAAGATAAAGCTCGTGGAGAGAATGCGCGGGAACTCGATCCCGCCGCTCGGCCGCCGCCGCGAGGTCAGGTTGAAAATCTCCACAAGCTGGTCGTCGGTCAGATAGCCCTGGTCGATGTACTGCTCCTGCAGCAGCTCCGCCTCGCCCTCGGCCAGCGCCCGGATAGCCATATTGCCGTCGTAGCTCAGCGTCGTATCGGTAATCAGCGCCAGGTCGAAATGCTGGTCCTGCAGCGCGTGCATAAACTCGTGCGCGTAGACCCACTCCTCCAGCGCGTTCATCTGCTCGGCGTCGCTGATGACGACAAACTCCTTCGTCGCCGGGTCGTAAAAGCCCGCCAGACTCTCGCCCAGATAGCGCCGCTGCAGGTCATAGAGGTTGAAGTCGCGCCGCATAAAGTCGAACGCGCTGTAAACGAGCACGTCGCGCCGCGCCTGCTCCTCGGTGTAGACCGCCTCCGCCTGCAGCCGCTGCCGCAGCTCCGTCCGCGACAGGATGCTGGGCACGACCGGCTCCTGCGCCGCCAGCCCGCGCATCGCCGTCACGTTCCCCTCCACCTTCGCCCAGAGCGGCGCGTTCGCCGCCATCATCTCCTGGTCCACCACGCGCAGCCGCAGCGCCGCGCTGCTGATGACGTTCCCCTCGCGGTCGCCCAGCGTCGCCACGACATGATGTGTGCCCGCATAACTCGGCGTCCACGCCTGCTCCACGCGCACGCTCGACTCGTCCATCCCCCGCGCCTGCCCGATATTCTGCCCGTTTGACGTCAGCGTAATCGTGCGCACGCCGCTCGGCGCGCTCGCCTCGACCACCAGCGTCAGCGGCGCGCCCATATCGACCAGCGCGCCTTCCTCCGGCGCCGTAATCGCCACCACCGCCGGGCCCGGCGTCGGCGTGGCCGTCGGCGCCACCGTCGCCGTGGGCAGCGGCGTGGGGGACGCCACGACCGCTTCTGGCGCCAGCGTGGGCAGCGGCTGGCCGCCGCAGGCGGAGAGGATGAAGACCAGCAGGACGATGGCGCCAGCGCAGCGGATCGCTCGCTTCCCTGCATCTTTCTGAATGATCATGATCATGCTTATGACTGCTCCTCCGCTTTTGAACTTTGATTTATCTGATTACTATGATGGACTATGATTCGTCTGCTCGCCAGCGAAAAATCACAGGAAATCATGCCCATCATGAGAATTACAGTTCAGAACTGTGATTTATCTGATTACCATGATGGGCTATGATTTGGCCGGCCGCCAAACGAAGGTGTAGCGCGATTTTTACAAATCGCGCGCGGTGCGGTGGGGAGCGATTTTTCCAAATCGCTCTACAAGAAGAACTAAACCGCCTGCCCCAGCCGCACCTCTCCTTCGACCTCCGCCAGGACCTCCACCACCGCCTCGCGCAGCAGGGCGACCAGCTCCGCGAGTTGCTCCTCGGTGATAATCAGCGGCGGCCCCAGCAGGATCAGATCGCCGTTCTGCCCGTCGGCACAGCCCTGCGACCAGTAGACAATCAGCCCCTTCTCAAGCGCCCGCTGCCGGATGCGCCACGCCAGCCCCAGCGACGCCGGGAACGGCTCTTTCGTCTCCCGGTCCTGCACGAACTCCAGCGCCCAGAACAGCCCGCGCCCGCGAATGTCGCCCACATACGGGTGGTCGGCGAACGCCTGCCGCAGCTCCTGCTTCAGCACCGGCCCCAACCGCGCCGCGTTCTCCACCAGCCCTTCCTGCTGGATGATGCGCAGCACCGCCAGCGCCGCCGCCGCACCCACGGCGTGGTGGCTGAACGTCCCGCCGTGGTTAAAGTCGCCGAGCGCGTCGGCAATGTCCTGCACCTTCTCGTGTGCCGTCACAATCGCCCCGAAGGGCACGTAGCCCCCGGCGATGCCCTTGCTGGAGACGAGGATGTCCGGCTGCACCTGCCAGTGGTCGATGCCCCACCAGCGGCCGGTGCGCCCCATGCCCGTGAGCACCTCGTCGATAATCAGCAGCACCCCGTACTGGTCGCAAATCTCCCGGATGCGCGGCCAGTAGTCGGGCGGCGGCGCGGCGGCGCCCAGGCTGCTCCCGCTGATCGGCTCGGCGATGAAACCGGCCACATTTTCCGGCCCATAGGCCAGAATCGTCTCCTCCAGCCGGTCCGCCAGATTTTCGCCGCGCGGGTCGAAGCGGTAGGGGTACGGGTGGCGAATGTGCGGCATGTTCTGGAGCATGCCCATGTACGGCGTGCGCAGGCTCGTCCGCCCGCTGACGCTCATCGCGCCCAGCGTCGTGCCGTGATAGCTCAGGCTGCGGCAGATGACCATGTAGCGCCCCGCCTCGCCGCGCGCCATCTGCACCTGCCGCGCCAGCTTCAGCGCCCCCTCCACCACTTCGCTGCCGCTACTGAGGAAGAAGCTGCGCGCCCGCGGCACAGGCACCACCTCCGCCAGCGCCGCGGCATACTCCTCCACCACGGCTGCCGTGAAGGTCACCGGATGGACAAAGGCGGCGGCCTGCGCCTGCCGGGCCATCGCCTCCACGACCTCCGCCCGGCCGTGGCCCACGCTGATCGCCAGCGGCCCGCCCGAGCCGTCCAGGTAGCGCTTGCCGCTCTTGTCGTAGATGTAGACGCCATGCGCGTGGCTGATCATCGGCCGCTTGTGCTTCAGCTTGCGATAAAAAACGCTCCCGTCTGGATGCGAATACAGCTTGTCCGACACTGCCTCCTCCCATCAGCGCGCCCCGGCGCGCCCTTTTTGATGATGCCGCGAATTGTCGCACAACCACGCCGGCCGGCAACATTGGATAGTGGTCAGTGGGGAGTAGGTAGGCGTCACTGCCCACCGGCTGCTGCCAGCCACCTGACGTTTTATGTCAACCACTTGAAGTTTACACGAAAGCGGGTAGAATAGGCGCCAGCTTTTTTGAGCGGACTATCTCTTTGCTTCTGCGGCGCCAGGATATCTATGGCCATCAGTATTCCCCTCGTCTTCCACCTCAACCAGCACCTGAGCGAGCGCGCTCTCACCGCCAGCCTCGCTGCCTATCGCGGCCTGCTGCGTGTCCTGCGCGCCCACCCGCTGCTGCCTGTCAACATTCAGATTTCCGGCACGCTCATCGACGCCCTGCGCTGGCTCGACCCGGAGCCGCTGCAGGAGATCTGGGAAGGGCTGCGCGCCGGGCAGTTCGAGCTGCTTGGTTCCACCTACGCCCAGAACGTGCCCTACGCCTCCGACGACTGGGACAACGCCCGCCAGATTGAGATGCACCAGGAGATCCTCTACAAGACGTTCGGCGTCACCCCGGTCACCTTCTGGAACGCCGAGCGGAGCTGGCGCCAGTCGCTGCTGCCGATCATCTCCGCGGCGGGCTACCGCTCCACCCTGGTCGAAGATTTCATCCTCGCCCAGGCCAATCTGGCCGAGCCGGTCGTCGTCACCAGCCAGGTCGGCCCGCACATCCTGACCCTGCTCTGCGACGACCAGCAGCTCAAGCATCTCTTCAACTTCGCCGTCTGGTTTGGCCGGCCGGGCCAGCTCCAGAGCTATCTGCTGCAGCGCGCCCGCCACCCCAACCACAACGCCCACTGCCTGGCTTACGCCGAAGACGCCGACGCGATGGGCCTCTGGGGCTGGAAGGAAGGCGTCGTGCCCAACCAGACGTGGCACCGGCTCGACCAGGTGCTCAGCCTGCTGGAGGCCATGCCCGAAATCCAGCTCGTCCACCTGACCAACTCGCCGCCTTCCGTCGGCAACCTCTCGCCCATCCCCGACGGCAGCGGTAGCTGGATGGACATCAGCCTGCAGGACCCCGAGCTGCCCTACCACGAGCCGGGCTACAAGGACTGGCTGGACTTCAACGAGAACTCGCCCAAGCTGCAAAAATACCGCTCCTTTTTCGGCGAGATTCGCGCCGAGCTGCAGGCCGTGGAAACGCTGCTGCAGGACGGCACCGGGCGCAAGAGCCGCGCCGCTCGCAACCTCTACCAGCTTGCGCTGCAGAACTACCTGGGCCACCAGTACGAGTTCGGCTGTATCGGCATTGGCGGCGACGGCTATCGCGGCTGGGATGGCGCGCAGGCTTCCTACGCCCTGCTGGCGGCGGCCCGCTGGGCGCTCGACCCCCGGCCTCTGGTCAGCATCGAAGACGTGAACCGCGACGGGCACGACGAGCTGGTCCTCAGCGACGGCAAGCAGGCGATTATCACCACGCCGCACGGCGGCCGCCTGCTCTACTGGTTCGACCTGGAGACGGGCGAGCAGTATGCGGGCAACCAGCGCGCCGTCACCGACGCGCCCTACGAGGCCGATTCCGTGCTGCCGGCCGTGGAGACGCTCGACTACCGGCTCTGGCTGCCGGAGGAAGCGCGCCCGCAGCCGTTCATGGCCGACGCGACGCTCACCGCCGAGATGGCCCCGACGCGCATGGCCAAATACCTGCCTTCCTGGATCTTCGAGAACGAGCGCCAGCCGTTCGAGCTGCTCACGCGCGAGATGAAGCTGCCCGGCACGACGACCCGGCTCCCGGCCCAGCGCCGCGCCCTGGTGGACTACATCACCGTGGACGGCGTCCCCCTGGAGGCCGGCGCCCAGCTAACCGGCGGGCACAATGGCGACACGCTGCACTTCGAGCGCGAAGTGCCTGGCGGCGTGCACGTCGGCAAGCGGTACGCCCTCGCCGATAGCGCGGTGGAGGTCGAATACACCTGGCGCAACGACAGCGAGGGAAGCTGCCCCGTGCAGTGGCGCGTCGTCAACGAGCTGACGCCGGCCTACACGATACTCACGCGCACCGACCGCAGCGAAATCCAGTTCATCGAAGACGAGGAGCGGCCCGGCGTCGCCAACACCACGGCCCGCCAGGGTATCTTCGTCGAGGCCGACCCCCGGCCCGACGAAGTGGGCTTCAACGAGGCGATGCTCGCCATGGAAGTGGAGCTGGGCTACGAGTTCAACCTGGAGCCCGGCGCCACGCACACGGTGACCATCCGCCTGCAGCGGGAGACGGTGCAGAAGAAGAAGCGGCGGCGGCGCTGAGCCGGAGCGCGCCTGCCATGCTGGCAGGCAGCTTCCAGCCCGCATCTTCATCTTCTGAACTGTGATTTAGCTGATTGGCCTGATTGGCTATGATTTTGGCTGGCGCCAATGTAGCGCGATTTCTGCAAATCGCGCGGTGCGCGGTGGGGAGGAGCGATTTGGGAAAATCGCTCTACAGACCACTGCGAAATCATAGGCCATCATCCCCTTCATTCTAATCACAGTTCAGAAGATGCGGGCAGGGATGCCCGCGATCCCTCCCCAACAAAAAAGCCGTTAGCCTGGCCCTCCAGGCTAACGGCTAAGAGCTAACAGCTAAAAGCTCTACATCAACCCCAACACCTTCCCCGTCTCCAGGTCCACGTCGATGTCGTAGAAGACGGGACGCGTCGGCAGGCCGGGCATCGTGCTCATCTGCCCGACGAGCGGGTAGAGGAAGCCGGCGCCCACGCTGGCGCGAATGTCGCGGATGGGCAGGATGTAGCCCGTCGGCACGCCCTTCAGCGCCGGGTCGTGGCTCAGGCTGAGGTGCGTCTTGGCCATGCAGATGGGCAGCCCGGCGAAGCCCAGCCGGTTGTAGCGCTCGATCTTGCGCTCCGCCTCTTCCGAATACTCCACGCCGTCCGCGCCGTAAATCTGCGTGGCGATGATCTCGATCTTCTCCTTGATGCTGGCTTCCAGCGGGTAGAGGAAGTCGAAGTTGCTGTCCTGCTTCGTCGCCTCCATGACGGCCTTGCCCAGCTCGATGGAGCCCAGGCCGCCCTCGGCCCAGTGGTTGCTCGGCACCGCGTCGTAGGCGCCGGCCTCCTGGGCGATGCGCCGCACCAGGGCGATTTCGGCCTCGGTGTCGTCCTTGAACTGGTTGATCGCCACCACCACCGGGATGCCGAAGCGCAGCGCGTTCTTGATGTGCGCCACCATGTTGCCCGCGCCCGCCTCCAGCAGCTCCAGATTCTCCTGCGTATAGGCCGGGTCCAGCGGCTTGCCCGCGACGACCTTCGGCCCGCCGCCGTGCATCTTCAGCGCGCGGATCGTCGCCACCAGCACCACCGCGTCGGGGATGAGGCCCGAGTAGCGGCACTTGATGTCGAAGAACTTCTCCATGCCGATGTCGGCGCCGAAGCCCGATTCCGTCAGCACGTAGCCGTCCGGACCGACGAGCTTGAGGGCGATCTGGTCGGCGACGATGGAGCTATTGCCGTGGGCGATATTGGCGAACGGGCCGGCATGGACGAAGGCCGGCGTGCCCTCCAGCGTCTGCATCAGGTTGGGCATGATGGCGTCCTTCATCAGCACCGTCAGCGCGCCGCCCACGCCCAGGTCGTCGGCGGTGATGGCTTCGCCCGCCCGGTTCGTGCCGATGACCATGCGGCCCAGCCGCTCGCGCATGTCCGCCAGGCTCGTCGTGAGCGCGAGGATCGCCATAATCTCGCTGGCGACGGTGATGTCGTAACCCGTCTGGCGCTGGAACTTCTCCTGCGGCCCCTGCCCGATGGTAATCTCGCGCAGGTAGCGGTCGTTGGTATCCACGACGCGCCGCCAGGTAATCGTGTCCGGGTCGATGTCCAGGCGCACGAAGCGGCTGCGCTCTTCAGCCGTCAGCTCGTTGGGGTCGGTCTTGTCGATGCCCAGCTTGGCCAGCCGGCGCAGCATCACGCCGGAGAAGCGGCGGTTGCCCTGACCGTCGGGCGGGCAGAGGGCGTTGAACAGGCGCTCGTCGTCCTGGTACAGCTCGTGGTGCATGCGCGCGTCAATCGCCGCCGCCAGCAGGTTGTTGGCTGCCGTAATCGCGTGAATGTCGCCGGTCAGGTGGAGGTTGAAGTCCTCCATCGGGATGACCTGGGCATAGCCGCCGCCTGCTGCGCCGCCCTTAATGCCGAACGTTGGCCCCTGTGAGGGCTGGCGGATGTTGGTGAAGACCTTCTGGCCCAGGTGCGCGCCGAGCGCCTGGCTCAGCCCGACGGTCGTCGTCGTCTTGCCCTCGCCCAGCGGGGTGGGGGTGATGGCAGTCACGTCGATGTACTTGCCGTTGGGCCGGTCCTTCAACCGCTCCAGCACGTCCAACTTGACCTTTGCCTTATAGGGGCCATAGAGGAGCAGCTCGTCCTCCAGCAGACCGACCTCTTCGGCAATCTGAACGATGGGCTTCAGCTCCGCTTCCTGGGCGATCTCGATGTCGCTAGGCACCGGCTTGCGCAGCCTCAGCGGGGTAGCAGTGAACATGGGGTAATCTCCTTAATCTGTAAATGCCGGCGCCGTTTGCGCACGACCCCGGGGTTGGGCCGGTTCGCGGCCTGACCTTCCGGGCCAGCCCGCTCACGCCGTAACTCCCAATAGGCGCCCCGCCCTAACCTCAACCGCCTCTAACATATCAGAACTCCACTAGATCGCCAAGAACGCGGGCGCGCTTTGTCTCCCGGGCAATCGGGTATTTCCACGCCCAATGGTGGGGCATTACCCCATTCCCCCCGGCGACTATCCCCGCTATGCTCATCTATAGACACGGGGGTAGAGCGGGCAAGGTTCCGCTGCCCTGTCTGTGCCACTGCCACCTGACTACCGATTACCGATAGGCGTAATAAGGAGGCACGACGATGCATAACTTTAGCCGCCTGCACGATCTGCTGAACCACGAACTGGACGACCTGATGAGCGCCGAGCGCATGCTTGCCGAAGCGCTGCCAAAAATGGCCGCCGCCGCCACCGATCCCAAGCTCAAGGAAGGGTTCGAGAAGCACCTGAAAGAGACGCGCGACAAGCACATCTCCCGCCTGGACGAGATCTACCGGCACCTGGGGCGCGCGCCGAACGGCGTCGTCTGCAAGGGCATGCAGGGCATTATCCAGGAAGGCGAGGAGATGATCCGCGCTACCGGCGACCCGGCGACGATTGACGCGGCCCTCATTGGCGCCGCCCAGCGCGCCGAGCATTACGAAATGGCCGCCTACGGCACCGCCCGCGCCCACGCCGAAGAGCTGGGCCTCGACAAGGTCGCCGACCTGCTCCAGGACACCCTCGACAATGAGGGCGAGACGAATAAGCTGCTGACCAGGGTCGCCGAAGGTGGGTTGCTGACTCGCGGCGTCAATCCGCAGGCCGCCCATTCAGTTCGCTAACTGCACAATCGCACCGCGCCCCTACCAGGGCGAGCGGAACAGGAACGCCCGGTCGCTCCAACGGCCGGGCGTTCCTCTTGACCCGAGTGACTGCTCCCAGGAGGATTCTATGGCAGAAAAACAGCCCGAGCGCGAGCCCCGGCCCGACTATGACCCCGAGCTGGACGACGACCTCGACTACACCGACACCGTGCCCACGCAGCGCGGCGCTGCCGCAGGGGACGGCGACCGCCCGAAGCGCCAGTACACCAGCAACGACCCGCAGCCCCAATCGGAACAGCACGCCCTGCTGTACACCGAAGGCGAAGAAAAGCCCGACTACCCGCTCGGCGGGCAGCGTGAATTTGACCGGCTGACCACAGAGGAAAACAGCGAAGGCGTGATGACCGAAATCGGGCGCGAGACCGAGGACGCCGATATCCTCGACGACTTCCAGGAGCGCCAGACAATGCCCACCGACGAGCAGGGTCTCTTCCGGCGGCTGCGCGAGCACCACGCCGAGACGCCCGAGCTGAGCGGCGGCGACCTGGACGAAGGCTGGTTCGAGGCCGGCGTCGGCGACCATGACGTCGGCGCCGAACCGATGCCCGACCGGGACCTGGTGGACGAGATTGGGGAGGGCGCCGGCGTCACCTACCGCGACGACGAAGAGCTTGACTTCGCCACCAAGGTCCTCCGCCGCGACGAAGAGCGCTGGGAGCTGGACCCGGCCTCCGCCGAGGATGAGCTGGACGAAGACGAGCCGGACGTGGAAGAGTGACCGGTGACCGCGCCAGAAAATCGAGGCGGATCAAAAAGATAGATTAATCGCCGATCAAAAAGGCCGTTCCTGTGCTAGAATAGCGAGGATTATCCAGTACGTGCCAAAGGAGAATCCCCCCATGGAAAACGCGGACGTTCGTTTCGCTCAGCTCAGCCCCAAGCAGCTCAAGCGGCTGCGCAAGTTCGAGGACAAGATCGGCACGCTCGTGCTCGCCGTCGAGCCGGCTACCCGCCTTGCTGACCTGACCGACGATCAGGTCAGCCGCCTGCAGGCCCTCGAAGAGGAGCTGGGCGTCATGCTCCTTGCCTACCAGGCTCCGGAGAAGGCGAACTAGCCCTCTGGAACGGAACGAAGCTGCACGTTGACAAATGACGGGGCATTTACGCGAAGTACCCTTCTTGTAGAGCGATTTTTCCAAATCGCTCCCCATCGCACGATTTAGAAATCGTGCTACATCGTTGCCTGCGTCATGCCTCGCAATTCATCAACGTCCAACCAGCCCGCCTAGGGCCCCGTAGCTAACCTAATCCCCATCAATCAGCGATAGCAGCTCGTCCGCGGCCTTTTCGATGGCCGTGTGGTCGTTTTGTGCTGCCCGCTGCTTGGCGGCAATCACGCCGTCGCGGTGTACCTGCTTGAAGTCGCCGTAGGGGAAGTTGTAGCGGTCTTTCGTCTCTTCGCTGGCCTCGCGATCAATCGCCAGGAACCACGCGCCATACTCCCGCCAGTCGTGCCCTTCCAGATAGCGCGATTCCTCTCTGGCTGACGGCTGCGCCTCGCTCCAATCGCTCTCCATCTTCACCTTTCCGTCGCGGATCAGCCGCTTCGCCTGCCTCACGGCGTCCCCATTCACGCTGTACTTGCCGGCCATGGTCTACCTCCAACAAACGTTTCGTTTTCCCGCACCATAACGCGCCGCCCGCCGGCCCGCCTGTATCCCGGATATATTCGCCGGGTAGATATCTACGTACCGGTTTAACCCCGGTTAAATTCAGACTTTACCGCCTATAACTTATAATTGAACCTTCTGCGTAGACCCCCCTTCCATAAGCTGTAATAATAAGCCCCGTCAGTCTGGCGCCAGACCAATTAACCACACACTGACACGAAGAGGAAACCGTCTTGTTGACTGACTATCGTCTGTTCCGGCCCAGCGCCGTATTGTTTATCCTGATTCTCGGCCTTCTCGCCGCCTGCGGCGCGCAGCCCGGCCAGGAGCCAACTACCGCCCCCGATACACCAAGCGACACCGCGGAAACCGCGCCCCCTGACGAGGCCCTCGGCGACGCCGGGCGGCTCGTCATCTACTCCGGCCGCAGCGAGAGCCTGGTCGGCCCGATTATCGACCAGTTCGCCGCCGCCACCGGCATCGACGTCGAGGTGCGCTACGGCAGCACCCCCGAAATCACCGGCGTGCTGCTCGAAGAGGGCGAAAACAGCCCGGCCGACCTCTTTTACGCGCAGGACCCCGGCGGTCTGGGCGCCATTGAAGCGGCCGGCCTCTTTGCCACGCTGCCCGACGAGACGCTGGCGAAAGTGGCTCCCCGCTTCGCCTCCGAAAGCGGCCAGTGGGTCGGCATCTCCGGCCGGGCGCGTACCATCGTCTACAACACCGAGGCCATCCCCGACCCGGCCACAGGCCTGCCCGGGGGGCTGGAAGGCTTTACCGACCCGGAGTGGAAGGGCCGGCTGGGCTGGGCGCCGACCAACGCCTCCTTCCAGGCGATGGTTACGGCGATGCGCGCCCTGTGGGGCGACGAGCGCACGGCCGACTGGCTGCGCGGCATCCAGGCTAACGATCCCCTCGTCTTCGACGGCAACTCGCCCATTGTCCAGGCTGTTGGCGCGGGCGAGATTGACGCCGGCTTCGTGAACCACTACTACCTGTACCGCTTTCTCGCCGAGCAGGGTGAGAGCTTCGCCGCGCGCAACTACTTCCTGCCCGGCGGCGGCCCCGGCAGCCTGATCATGGTCTCTGGCGCGGGCATCCTTGCCAGCGCCGAGAACGCCGAGAACGCGCAACGCTTTATCGACTTCCTGCTCAGCGTGCCGGGCCAGCAATACTTCGCCGCCCAGACCAACGAATACCCGGTGATAGAGGGCGTGACCACTGCCGCCGGCCTGCCGCCGCTCGCCGAGCTGGACGCCCAGGCCGCCGACATCGAGCTGTCCCAGCTTGCCGACTTCCAGGGCACGCAGGATATGTTGATCGAGTTAGGGATTATTGATTAGCTGTTAGCTATAAGCCGTAAGCTTTAAGCCTTCAGCCTTCAGCTTAAGGCTTAGAGCTCATAGCTTGAGGCTTTTTTATGACCATTTTCCAGCAACTTAGCCGCCCCTTTGCTACACCCGCCGTTCCAACCGGCGCGCTAAACCCTGCCGCCCCGCGCACGACGGCGCGGCTGTCCGGCCTCTCTGCCAGGAGCCTGACCATCGCCGCCGCGCTCGTCACCGGCCTCATCCTCCTCGTACCGGCATATCTGCTCTATCGTAGCGCCGGAGCGGGGCGGCAGGCGCTGGATACCCTGCTCAGCGTGCGCACGTTTGCCATGCTCGGCACGACGATCGGCCTCGCCGCCGCCGTCACCGCCGCCTCGACCGTGCTCGCCGTCGCCCTGGCCTGGCTCACCGCCGCCACCGACCTGCCCGGCCGGCGCTTCTGGGCGGTCGCCGCCGGCCTGCCGCTCATCCTGCCCAGCTACGTCGCCGCCTACGTCTATGTCTCCCTGCTCAGCCCGAAGGGGCTTGTCCAGCAGCTACTCGCCCCGCTCGGGGTCGAGCGGCTGCCCAGCCCCTATGGCCTGCCCGGCGCCTTCGTCGTGCTCACGCTGATCAGCTATCCCTACGTGCTGCTGACGGTGCGCGGCGCCATCCAGCGGCTGGACCCGTCGCTGGTGGAGGCGGCGCGCAGCCTGGGGCTGACGCCGTGGCAGGCGTTCCGCCGCGTCACGCTGCCCCACCTGCGCCCCAGCATCGTCGCCGGCGCCCTGCTCGTCGCCCTTTACGTGCTGCGCGACTTCGGCGCGGTGACGATGCTGCAGGTGAACACCTTCACGCGCATCATCTACAACCGCTACCTCGGCTACCAGCTTGAGACCGCCGCCACGCTGGCGCTGCTGCTCGTCCTGCTGACTGTCGTCATCCTGCATCTGGAGCAGCGCACGCGGGGACGCGCCCGCTACGAACGGCTCTCCAGCGGCGCCGCCCGCGTGCGCCGGCCCACGCCGCTGGGCCGCTGGCGGCTGCCCGCGCTGGCGTTCGTCGCCGCTACCGTTTTCGCCAGCCTCGGCCTGCCCCTCGCCGGCCTGCTCTACTGGTTCTACCGCGGCCTTGCCGGTCAGTCGGGTATCGCCCTGGCGTCGGTCGAGGGCGGCATGAGCAACGTCCAGCCGCTCGCCGGGCTGCTGCCCGCCGCCTGGGGCAGCGT
>Ga0123329_1002812_pt1 | contig 14952 bp, 12 predicted proteins | sample BioC12SIPDNA_FD_89703 | JGI IMG/M metagenome (GOLD analysis project Ga0123329, IMG submission 89703) | Anaerobic biogas reactor microbial communites from Washington, USA - Biogas_R1_B C12 SIP DNA | ecosystem: Engineered > Bioreactor > Anaerobic > Unclassified | place: Washington, USA | collected... | reverse complement strand
GCTTGCAGCCACGCGGAAGCGCAAGGGAACTCGCCCATGCCTGACGGGGCAGGCATGGCACCCAGCAACAACGAACCACGCAACGAATTGTCGGACAGGCTCGACGGGGCAGGCATGGCACCAAACCATGCAAGGTGACGCGCGAGGCAAGCGTCGGGCATGGCCGCCCCTCGACGGAGCTCGGGAACTACGTCAAGCGGCCATGGCACCGGACCCGAGGCTTGCGGCATGTCGCGCCGAGTCTGCGTCGCTGTCGGCGGATCGGTCACCTGGCCAGCACGCTCCTGGCGCGGCGGCGGACGTAGGCTCGCTCGTCTGTCAGGTAGGGCTCGGCCAGGGACGGATCAGGCCGCCCCAAGCGGGCCAGGGCCTCGGCGGCCGTCAGGTCCAGTTGCCAGCGGGCGTCCTCGACCACCTTGCCGCGGCCGGCCATGCTGACCTGAAGGCTCCGGGTGGTATCCAGATTGGTTCGAGCCAGGGCGGCGCGGATGACCCCTTCGGCCGACGGATCGCCGATGCGTCCGAGGGCCCTCACGGCGGCGACGACCGCGCCGAGCGTCGCCTCGGGGTCGGCCAGCACGTCGCACAGGGCCGGCACGGCGTCGCGGCTGCCGACGCGGCCCAGCAGCACGATCGACGACATCCATTGCGGCCCCGCCTTGTTGCTCTTGAGGGTCTCCTGCCGCCGCTGGCGCACCGCCTCGATCAGTTCGCCCGCCCCCGCGCCGTCGCCGGCCAGGGCCAGCGTCGCCGCCGACCAGAATCGCTGGGCCGGCACGTCGCTGCCCAGTTTCTCGCGCAGCGCCGGCACGGCGTCCGGATGGTTCTCGGCCAGTTGCCACGCGGCGTCGAACGGTTTGTCTTCGCCCAACTGCTCCACCAGCTTCTCGGTGGCCGCCTCCGGCAGCGCCGGCAACGGGCGGTCCGACTCGCGCAGTGCGCCGCAGTCGGTGAGAATACGCTGAAGCTCCGCCACGTCGATGGTCCGCGGCGTCAGGCCTTGCCGCGCCGCCAGCGCCGCCGCGATGCCCGCCGCCTCGCCGATCCGCTGCATGTCCCGCTGCATCCGCAACTGGTGATGCGCGTCCTGCGTCAGCGACAGCGCGCGGCACGCCACGAGCAACCCCTCGATGCCGCGCGGCAGCAGGCACCGGTACGGTATCTCGCAGCCGATAGGCTTGCGCCACTGGCCCAGCAGCCAGACCCACATCGCGCCGCCGTCGGACTCGTTCTCGTAGTCCATGGCGTGGTTGTCGTAGTGGCTGAAGCCGTAGCCGATCACGTCGGGGAACTGCCGCCCCGCGGCCTGGTCGGCCAGGGTCAACTGGTAGTCGCCGACGATCTGCCGTCCCTGGCGCAGCCCCAGGTGCGGCGCAACGTAGGTCCAGCGTGTGTCGTCGGTCCAGGCGTCGAGCCGCAGGTGATTCAGGCCCAGGCCGCGTCCGCGCGTCAGGTCGGTCACGTCGTCGGGGTCCACGTATCCGGCGTCGAAGTTCACGAGGATCATGTTGAGGCAACCCAGGGGCTTGCCGTCGGCGTCCTTGGCCGGCGCGACGGCGCCGGCGCTCTGGCTGAAGGCGTGCAGCAGCCCATCGCCCTCGCGTCCGTAGACGAACTCGGCTCCGGCCATGGCGGCCACGTCGCCGTCACCCGTCGAATCGACAAACGCCGCGGCCTCGCAGAAACGCACCGCCTCGGGACCGGCCGCCACGACCGCCGTCACGCGAATCGGCGACTCAGTGCCCGTGGTGCCGCGTCGCACCAGGGCCTTCGACCGCCAGTCGGTGGGCTCGTACCGCTCGGCGATGACGCCCGTGGCCGTGGTGCCCAGGGCCAGCCGCACGCCCGCCTCGCGGGCCAGTTCCAGCAGCGCCACCTTCTTGGCGTCCGGGTGGAAGGTGCGGTTGTCCCAGGCCCGCACCTGGTGCCGCCCCATGAACAGCGGCGCGAGCTCCTGTGTGCGGCGGTCCACCTCGTCCTGGAGTCCGCCCGTGCGTCCGTGGTAGTACATGTGAATGCCGCCGCCGGTGCCGATGCCGCCCAGGTAGGTCAGCGGCTCCACCAGGAGCGTGTCGGCGCCGTGCCGTGCCGCGGCAATGGCCGCCAGGGCTCCGGCCGTGCCGCCGCCCAGGACCACCACGTCGGCCCGCTCGTGCGGCGGCGGGGGAAGCAGCGACCCCGCCTCGTCCAGCGGCGCGTCGTCCCGCGGCACATAGGCCCGCACCGCGTCGGCCCCGGCCGACTCTCCCAGGGCGATGAGCGCCGCCGGGCTGCACGCCTCGGCGTCGCCGTCGGCTCCCGTCGCGGCGGCCGTCACCAGCCCCGGCCGCGATGCCGGCGCGGCTCCAGGGTCCGCCACGACCAGCGGCTCAAGGGGCAGCGTTTCCACGCTCATGCTCGTGACCAGGGCGTCGCGTGCCGCTGCCACGCGGTCGCGAACGGCATGGAGAATCTGCGGCACGGCCAGGTGCGCGTCAATGATGGAATCCGTGGGCATCGTGGCCTCGACGGCGGCCTCGCCCGTCCACAGCGACGGACGCACGACCACGGCCGTCGCCGGTCCGCACGGTCCCAGGTCCACGGCCTCGCCCAGCGGCCCGTCCAGGGCATTCATCAGGATCGTCACGCGCGCGGGCGCAGACTCCACGCGCCGAAACGGCAATCCGGCATCGCGGGCCAGCACCAGCGTGTCCGTGGCGTCCACGACCAGGTCCGCGCGCAGCGCGTGCTGGCCGGACTTGCAGCCGACGAGCACGCCGGTGATGCGCCCGTCGTCGGCCTGCACCGGGCACAGCGGCGCGGCAAAGAGCAGCAGTTCGACGCCGGCCTCCTGGGCCATCTGGTGCATCATCAACTCGGCCGCGGGCGGGCAGAGGATCCCGTCGCGTGCGGCGCCCTGGGCGGCAAGCCGGCTCAGGAGTTCGGCGGCCAGTCCGCCGGCCGGCGGCGCGGCACGATCCCAGAGGCGGACGGCATGGGCCAGGGCGATCTGCCACCCGAGCTGGGCCCGTCGGGAGACCAGCAGAACCTTGCGTCCTGCGCGTGCGGCGGTCAGGGCGGCCGCCCAGCCGCACAACCCGCCGCCGGCCACCAGGATCTCGTGCTTACGGTCGAAAACGTCGTACGCCATGTCCGACTCTCCTATGTCATCCCTGCTTTTTGAGGATCCGAAGGCGGTATGATACCGTTTTCGGCTGTCTGGGCACAAGGCCGGTCGGCGGCCAAAAATGACTTAGTTTTCGTTGACAAGGTCTCGCCAAGGGCTGCACGTGAGCTATAATACCGGGTCGATTGGCGGAGTCGCTGCCGCCGTGGCAGCGTCCCACCGGCAACGGTCACGTTGACAACGGTCAGAAGACAACGCGGGTAGGAAACCAGGCATGGGCAGTGAAGCAGGCGGCAACAACACGTTCCGCAGCGATGCGGACCATCGGCTGGATGCTCAGTTGGAGCAGGAGATCCAGGATGCTCTGGGCGGCAAGAGCATCGACGAGGTGATGGACGAGGCCGAGGCGTCGCGCGATGCGTCGGCGTCGGCCGGTGGCGTGCCGGGGCTGAAGCGCGGCAAGGTCATCGGCGTCACCGGCAGCGACATCTTCGTCGATCTCGGCGGTCGCAGCCAGGGCGTCATCACGAGCGACCAGTTCGAGCCGGACAAGCTGCCGCAGGTCGGCGACACGATCGAGGTGCTGATCGAGCGTTACGACGAGCGCGAGGGGATGCTGATCCTGTCGCGTCAGGGCGTGGCGCAGAAGACGGCCTGGGCCACGATGGCCATGGGCGACATTGTGGAAGCCCGCGTCACGGGCGTCAACAAGGGCGGCCTGGAGTGCGACTTGAAGGGCATTCGGGCGTTCATGCCGGCCAGCCAGGTGGACATCGTCCGCATCGAGGACGTCAGCACGATGATCGGGCAGCGTCTGACGGCCGAGATCGTCGAGCTGGACCGCAACGACAAGAACGTCGTGCTGTCGCGGCGCAAGATGCTTGAGCGCCAGGCGGCCGAATCGCGCGAACAGACCATGGCCGAACTGGCCGAGGGCCAGGTCCGCACCGGCACGGTCCGCAACATCATGCCGTTCGGTGCGTTTCTGGACATCGGCGGCGTGGACGGCCTGCTGCACGTCAGCGACATGAGCTACTCGCGCGTGGACGATCCGAAGGACGTCGTGAAGCTGGGCCAGAAACTCAATGTGCAGGTTCTGAAGATCGAGCAGGGCGGCAAGCGCATCAGCCTGGGCCTGAAACAGTTGCTGGCCGACCCGTGGGAGAACGTGGTCGACAAGTACAAAGCCGGGCAGGCCGTCAAGGGCAAGGTGACCAACCTGGCGAAGTTCGGGGCATTCGTCGAGGTGGAGCCGGGCCTGGAGGCCCTGATTCCCATCGGCGAGATGACCTGGAAGAAGCGGATCAACCACCCGTCGGAGATTCTGTCGAAGGGCCAGGCCGTGGAGGTCAGTGTCCTGGAGGTGGATCCGACGCGGAAGCGCATGAGTGTGAGCCTGAAGGCGTTCGAGCCCGATCCGTGGTCCGAGGTGGAACGGAAGTACCCGATCGGCGCCGCCGTGGAGGGCACCGTGACGCGGCTGGCGGATTTCGGGGCGTTCATCGAGCTGGAGCCGGGCGTGGACGGGCTGGCCCACATCAGCGAGCTGTCGAGCAAGCCGATTCAGCGTCCGAGCGACGCCGTGCGGCAGGGGCAGAAGGTGCAGGCCCGCGTGCTGCACGTCAGCGCGTCGGACCGCCGCATCTCGCTGACGCTCAAGGGCGAGGACGCCCCCGAGGCCGAGGCGGCCCCCAGCGGCGAGGCGGCCAAGCCGGCCAAAAAGCGGCAGGGCCCGCTTCGCGGCGGGTTGGAATAGCAGAGGCTGTGCAATGAACCTGGCAGCCGGCGTCCTGTCCCGGGCGCCGGCTGCTGCCCAGATGCGATAAGACGCGAAGGGTATCGGACATGGCAAAGAAGGACTTCCCCCGCGATTTCGTTTTTGGCACGGCGACAGCCAGCTACCAGATTGAAGGCGCAGCCCAGGAAGACGGTCGCGGCGAGAGCATCTGGGACCGGTTCAGCCACACGCCCGGCAAGGTCCGCGACGGTCACACCGGCGACGTGGCGTGCGACCACTATCACCGCGTGGACGAGGACATCGCGTTGATGAAGGCCCTGGGCGTAGGGGCCTACCGGTTCAGCATCGCCTGGCCGCGCGTCTACCCGACCGGCGAAGGCAAGGTGAATCCCGCGGGCCTCGACTGGTACTCGCGCCTGGTCGATAAGCTCCTGGCGGCCGGGATCACGCCTTACGCGACGATGTACCACTGGGATCTGCCGCAGGCGCTGGAAGACAAGTACGGCGGCTGGCGCAGCCGCAAAACACCGCAGGCCTTCGCCCGCTACGCCGACACGATCGTCCAGACCCTGGGCGACCGCGTGCGGCACTGGATGACGCTGAACGAGATGCCGTGCATCATCTTCCTGGGGCACAGGACCGGCATGCACGCGCCGGGCGCGCAGGAGCCGCCGAAGGTCATCAACCAGATACAGCACCATTGCCTTCTCGCTCACGGCCACGGCGTGCGTGCCGTGCGTGAGCACGGCCGTGGGGCCGAGGTGGGGTTGGTCCACAACGCGCCGACCTACGTTCCGGTTTACGAAACGCCCGAGCACATCGAGGCCGCGCGGCGAGCGTTCCTGGGCTCGAACGTCATGCTCAGTGCGATGGCCCACGGCGAGTATCCCGAGTGGTGGCTGAAGGAGATTGGCGCCGACCGGCCGAAGGTGACCGCCGGCGACCTGGAGTTGATCGCCGGGGCCACGGACTTCATCGGCTACAACATCTATGGCGGCACGCTTGTTGAGGCCGCCGACAACGACAAGGGCTTCCGCGTTATCGAGTTTCCGTCGAGCTACCCGCAGGCCCTGGCCGCGTGGATCAAGTTCGTGCCGCAGGCGCTCTACTGGGGCGTCCGCTGGTTGCACGAGGAGTTCGGCCACCGGAAAGTCTTCATCAGCGAAAACGGCTGCGCAATGGTCGACGAGGTGGCCGAGGGCAAGGTGCTCGACACCGACCGTCTGCAATACTACCGCCTGTATCTTCAGGCGGCGGCGCGGGCGGTGGCCGAGGGGCTGCCCCTGGCGGGCTACTTCGCCTGGTCGCTCATGGACAACTTCGAGTGGGCCGAAGGGTACAATCACCGCTTCGGCCTGCACCACGTGGATTTCCAGACGCAGCGGCGCACGCGAAAGCTCAGCGGCGACTACTATGCCGCCGTGATCAAGGCCCGCCGCGTGCTGTAGTCGGCGTCGCGGATGCAGCGGCCGCTCCTCGGCCGTGTTCGGGCATTGGGCCACGCGGCCATGTCGCCGGGCTTTCTGCAGGGGCGGCTCGCGAGCCGTCCGGGATACGCTGAGTCCTGGCGAGAACACGAGGACCCCCGGTCATGGCAAAGAAGGGTTTCCCGAAGGATTTCCTTTTCGGTGCGGCGACGGCAAGCTACCAGATCGAGGGCGCAGCCCGCGAAGACGGTCGCGGCGAAAGCATCTGGGACCGCTTCAGCCACACGCCCGGCAAGGTGCTCGACGGGCACACGGGCGACGTGGCGTGCGACCACTATCACCGGGTGGACGGCGACATCGAGCTGATGAAGGCCATGGGTGTGGGGGCCTACCGGTTCAGCATCGCCTGGCCGCGCATCGTTCCCGACGGCGAGGGCGAGGTGAACCCGAAGGGGCTCGACTGGTACTCGCGTCTGGTGGACAAGCTCCTGGCCGCGGGCATCCGCCCGTTCGCGACGATGTACCACTGGGATCTGCCGCAGCGGCTGGAGGAGAAGTACGGCGGCTGGCGAAGCCGCAAGACGCCCGAGGCGTTCGGCCGCTACGCGGCAGTTGTCGTCCGAGCGCTGGGCGACCGCGTGGGCGACTGGATGACGCTGAACGAGATGCCGGCGACGATCCTGGCGGGGTACCAGGTGGGGTTCCACGCGCCGGGGGCCCAGGAGCCGCCGCGCGTCGTCAACCAGGTGCAGCACCATTGCCTGCTGGCTCACGGCTACGGCGTGCGTGCGGTCCGCGAGCACGGCCGCCCCGGAAGCGAAGTCGGCACGGCCCACAACGCGCGGGTCTACGTCCCCGTGTACGAGACCGACGAGCACATCGCCGCCACGGCCGAGGCGTTCAGGGACCACAACGGGCCGATGCTCGATTCGATGGTCTTCGGGCGCTATCCCGAGAAATGGCTGCGGGCCATCGGCGACGACGCGCCGAAGGTCGATGCCGGCGACATGGAGCTGATCGGCTCGCCGTGCGACTTCATCGGGCTGAACTGCTACCGCGGCATCTACATCCGCGCCGCCCAGGGCGCCTCCGCCGGCGACACCTCCGGCGTCGGTCCCGTCGAGAACGTCGGCGCCAAGCGGCCCATCGCCCAGGCCACGCCCTCGACGGCCGACCTCGTCACCGGCAACTACGAGCTGCTGCCGTTCCCGTCGAGCTACCCGCGCGGCAAAGCCGACTGGGTGCTGTTTGTGCCGCAGGCCATCTATTGGGGCGTGCGTCTGCTCCACGAGCTCTGGGGGTACAAGAAGACCTACATCACCGAGAACGGGACCGTGGGGGAGGACGCCCTGACCGCGGACGGGCGCATCCTTGACCTCGACCGGCTCCAGTACTACCGGCTCTACATGCAGTCGGCCGCACGGGCCGTGGCCGAGGGGTATCCGTTGAAGGGCTACTTCGCGTGGTCGCTGATGGACAACTTCGAGTGGTCCAAGGGCTACCACGAACGCTTCGGCATTCACTACGTGAACTACGAGACGCTGGAGCGCACACGCAAGCTCAGCGGCGACTTCTACGCCGCCGTGACGCAGGCCCGCCGCGTACTGTAAGGAGGCAGGAGGATGGACTCGGCCGCAGATCGCAAGTACACGTTTGGCCCGGTGCCGTCGCGCCGCCTGGGGCTGAGCCTGGGCGTGGATCTGGTTCCCCGCAAGGTTTGCACGCAGGACTGCATCTACTGCCAGGTCGGCCGCACGACCGATTGCACGGTGCGTCGTGGCGATTTCGTGCCCGTGGACGAGGTGGTGGCCGAGATCGCCCGTGTTCTGCCGCACGTGCCGCGGCCCGACTACATCACGATGAGTGGCTCGGGCGAACCGACGCTGAACGTGCGTCTGGGCGACGTGATCGACGGCGTCCGTCGCGTCACGGACGTGCCTGTGGCGGTTATCACGAACGGGACGCTGCTGACCGACGCCGACGTGCGTCGCGACTGCGCCAAGGCGGACCTCGTGGTGCCGTCGCTCGATGCGGCCGACGAGGCGACATTCCAGGCGGTCAACCGGCCGGCCCGCGGCCTGACGCTGGAGGGCCTTGTCGCGGGCCTTGTGGCGTTTCGCAGCGAGTTCCGGGGGCAGTTGTGGCTCGAAGTGTTCCTGGCGGCCGGATGCAACGATTCCGACGAGCAGGTGGCCGCCATGGGGCGGCTGATCGAACGGATCCGCCCGGACCGCATCGACCTGAACACGGCCACGCGGCCGACGGCCGACGCCGACGTCCGGGCCGTGAGCCCCGAGCGGCTGGCGGCGATTGCCGCCATGCTCGGCTCCAAGGCCTGTGTGGTGGCCTCGTTCAAGGCGTCGCGGACCACCGAAGCCATGACCGTCAACGAGAACCAGGCCCTGGCTATGATCCGTCGCCGTCCGGTCACCATCGACGACATCGCCGCCGGTCTGGGCGCCCATGCCAACGAAGTGGCCAAGGTCGTGGGCCACCTGCTGGAATCGGGCCTCATCCGCCGCAGCGACCGCGGCGGCCTGGCCTACTACGAAGCCGCCGAGAAACCCTGATCCGGTTCTCTCGCCACCGGGTTGCCGCCGCCGGGTTCAAGGAACTGTCCGCCGTCGCGCTTCCGTAGCACACAGGGGCAATGTAATGAACCGAATCGTCGTGGGACTGCTTATCGTGGCCTCCGTGGCGGTTTGTCCTGCCATGGCCGGAGACGTCGTGGGTTGGCGCACCGACTGGACCGGCAAGTATCCCGACGCCGATCCGCCGCTGGCGTGGTCCGACACCCAGGGCGTCGTCTGGAAAACCCCCATGCCCGGCCCGGGCAACAGCACGCCCGTCCTCGTCGGCGACAAGCTGATCGTTTGCAGCGAACCGTCCTCGGTTGTCTGCCTGAACTTGTCCGACGGGAAGATCCTGTGGCAGAAGGCCAACCCGCTGATGGAGGCTTTCAGTCCCGACGAACAGGCCAAGGCCAAGGCCGAGATGGAGCGCATCGGCGTGCCCGCCGTGCAGGAGGCGATCAAGGGGCTCGAGCGCGAACTCAACCAGGTTCGGCGCGACCTGCGGCAGAATCGCGACGACGAAACGCTCAAGGCCAAAGACCGCGACATCCAGCAGAAGATCGCCGCCGAGAAGAAGAAGCTCGAGCCGGTGGCCCGGTACATGGACCCGCCGACGCAGTCCGTCAACGGCTACACGTCGGCCACCCCCGTCAGTGACGGCAAGCACGTCTGGGCGGTCTTCGGCACCGGCGTTGTGGTCTGCTACGACCTGGACGGCAACCGCAAGTGGATCACATTCGTTGAGCAACCCAGGGAGCCCAACGGCTGGGGCTTCTGTGCCTCGCCCGTCCTGGCCGGCGACAAACTGATGGTGGCCATTGACTCACTGGTGGCCCTCGATGCGGCCACCGGCAAACTCGTTTACCGCGTGCCGGCGAAGGCCCGCTGGGGCACGCCCACGCTGACCGCCATCGGCGGCACGGAGGTCCTCGTGACGGCCGGCGGCGAGTTCTTCCGCGTCGGCGATGGCAAGAAACTCCTGGACCGCACCGTGGCCCTGGAGTACAACCAGCCCGTGATCGAGGCCGGCGTGGTCTACTTCATCCAGAGCGGCGGTAAGGCCTACAAGCTACCCGGGCGGCTCTCCGGCGACAGGCTGGATGCCTCGCCGCTGTGGACCACCGAGCCGAAGAAGGACCGCTATTACGCTTCGCCCGTGGTTCACGACGGCCTTGTCTACGGCGTCACCCAGGCGAGCGTCTTCAGCGCCATTGATGCCGCAACGGGGAAGGTCGTGTACGAGCAGAACCTCAACCTCGGCCGCGAGCAAGCCTATCCCAGCATCGCCCTGGCGGGCAAACACCTGTTCGTCAGCGGCTCCAGCGGCCAGACGGCCGTTATCGAGGCTGGCCGCGAGTTCAAGGAAGTCGGCCGCAACAAGCTCGAACCGTTCCGCTCGACGCCCGTATTCCAGGGCACGCGGATGTACGTGCGCGGCCTGAAGCACATGTACTGCATCGGAAAGTGACCGCCGGGAATGGACACGCTGATCGTCATCCTCGCCGTCGTCGCGGCCGCAGGCGCCGTCGGCTACGCGATGTGGCGCTGGCTCTCGGGTCGCGGCGGCTGCTCCTGCGGCTCCGAGGCGCAGGGCCCCTGTCGCACTTGCGCGAACCCGTGCGACAAGGAGCGCCGCCCATGAACGTTCACGAAGTCGACGACCGCCGGGCCATGGGCTATCTGGCCACCAAGCCGACCATTGTCGTCACGACGCTGCACGCCTCGGGCATCGTCAATGCAGGCGTCTTCGGGGCTTACACCAACCTCTCGGCCGAGCACATCGGCATCGCCGTTCACAAGGAGAGCCACACCTACGCCAACATGCGCAGGGCAGGGGAGTTTGTCGTCAACGTGCCGGGCGCCGACCTCGTCAAGGCCATCGCCGTTCTGGCCGACGACATTCCGCCGGAGCGCAGCGAACTGGACGAGGCCGGCCTGACCGCGCGGCCCGGACGCCAGGTGGCCGCGCCGTCAATTGCCGAATGCGTCGCCGCCGTGGAGTTCCGTTTCGAGCAGGAAGTGCCCGTTGCCGGCCACTCGTTCATGATCGGCCGCTGCGTCGGCGGCTGGATTCGCAAGGACTGCCTCGACGACGACGGCAAGATCAACATCTTCGCCGCCCGCGTCTTCAAGGACTTCAAGTACCCCAAGCCTCTCTACGTCCTGCCCGGCGAGGTCATCGAAGGGTGACCGACGACGGCCGACGCGAACTGTTCTGTCATGGACTGAGGCGGTTCGGTCAGGAGGAGGTGCGCTGTGAGTATGGAGCGGTGGATTCGCCTGATTGCTGGAGTGTTTATCCTGACCAGCCTGTTGCTGGCCTGGCTCGTCAGTCGTCATTTCCTATGGTTCACGGCCTTTGTCGGCGCCAATCTCCTGCAATCGTCGCTCACCAAGTGGTGTCTCATGGAAGGCATTCTGGCTCGCGTGGGTGTCAGGCGCTGTGGCGAGGCCGGGCCGACCGCACCTCGAGTGCCTTGACCGCGGAGGTGCGTTGTCTCCGGGCTTGAACTTGTTGCCCCGATCCGATAGCATATCCTCATGCTCATGTCTATGGCCTGCTGCGCGAAGCCTGTAGCGGTCGAAGGTCTGTAGCCAGCCTTGTCCCGTGTCGGAGGTAGTCACCATGACGGCCGAGGAGAAACGGATCTATGTGGACCTGGCGCGGCTCAATGCCGAGAGTGCTCAGGGTCGCATCCAGGTGCAGTGGAAGATTGTCCTGAGCCTGTGGGCCGCGATGGGGCTGGTGCTGTGGTACGTCGTGGACAAGAACGTGGACGTCCCGGCCTGGTTTGCACTGCCGGCGATTGCCCTCTACTGGGTCACCGCCGTGCTGGTCATCACGCCGGCCTTCCAGACGCCGCACGAGACGGACAAGGCCTGGCAGCACCACTTCATGGCCATTGCCCAGGGTCGTCCTTCAGAAGCCCCCAAACTCCGAAGGCCCCGGTGGGACATCAGGACACTCAAACTCCCGTGGCCCATCGCCCAGGTTCTCATCACAACGATCCTGGCAGCCGCCCTGGTCTTTGCCGTCCTGCGATAGCCGCATCATGGCCTATCGTCGCCCCCCCCACCGCGCGGCCGATGCGATCCAGGGCCTCGCGGAGCAGGCTCCGCGGGCAACCGAAGTTCAGCCGCACGTAACCCGGCGCGCCGAATTCCTTGCCGTCCATCAGCCCGACGCCGGCCTCCTCGAACAGCGCCGCTGGGTTGTCCGCGCACAGCGCCCTCGCGTCGATCCACGCCAGGTACGTCGCTTCCACGTGCGTCATGGCCAGCGGCGGCGTATCGGCGATGGCCCGCTCAACCAGGTCGCGGTTGCCGCGCAGGTAGTCCACCAGCGCCAGCCGCCACGGCTCGGCGTCGCGCCACGCGGCCAGCGACGCCGCATAGCCGAAGGGGTTGCCGCCCGAGACCAGGCCGGCGAACGCGCCGCGGAACCGCCGCCGCAGGCCCTCGTCGGCGATCACCGCCACGGCGCACCGCAGTCCCGGCACATTGAACGTCTTGCTGGCCGACAGGAGCGTGATGGTCCGTGCCGCGGCGTCGGCCGACAGCATCGCCGTCGGCACGTGACGCAGATCCGCGTCGAGCGTCAACTCGGCGTGCACCTCGTCGCTACAGACGACCAGGTCGTGCCTGCGGCAGAGGTCCATCAGGCCGCGAAGCTCCTCGGCCGTGTAGAGCCGCCCGACGGGGTTGTGCGGATTGCAGAGCAGCACCGCCCGGGTCCGCGGCGTGATGGCTCGGGCCACGGCGTCCAGGTCCATCGCCCACCGCCCGTTGCGCAGCGACAGGGGCACGTCCAGGCGCTGGCGGCCCGAGCGCTTCGGCGCCGCCAGAAACGGCGGATAGATCGGCGGCATGACCAGCACCTGGTCGCCTTCGTCGCCGGCCGCACGGCACGCCAGGTGCAGCCCCGCCCCGAGGTCCGGTAGCCACACCAGATGCTCGGCCTCGACGGTCCAGCCGTAACGCTCGCGGAGCCGTCCGAGCAGGCACGCGGTCAGTCCGTCCGGCGCGTGGGCGTAGCCGAACACGCCGTGATCCACCACGCGGTGAAGCGCTGCAAGTATCTCCGGCGCACAGCGGAAGTCCATGTCCGCGACCCACATCGGGATCACGTCGCGGCCCTTGTACCGGTCCCACTTGACGCTGTCGCTGTGGCGACGATCGACCACGGCGTCGAAGTCATAACTCATGACGGGCTCCTGACGAATCGGCTTCCGCCGCAACGGCGGCCATCCGGTGACAGGAGTCTAGCCCAGGGCAGGGCGGTTGTCCACTATGCGGCCCGGGAAGCGCCGGATTCGCCGGTTTCCGGGAATGGTTGTGCCACGGCGGAGCCGAAGGTCCGCCGTGCCGCCACGTCCCGGGGAGACAACCACCCGGTGCGTTGCCTCGGCCTGATCGCTATACGCTCTGCCGCGGGACGACAACGCCCACGCCTGACGGGGCGGGATGGCACCCGGCACCGCCAACCGTAGGGGCGGCTCGGGAGCCGCCCGCGCGGTGGCTTGTCCCTCGCGGGTCGCTCGCGAGCGACCCCTACAGCGATGCCCGCCATGGCCCACAAACATGACGCACCCGAACTTGCAAGGCCCCACCACGGTTGCCCCGGCGCGCCGGCCCTGATACGATGGCGCGTGAATTGCACGTGATGCCGTGAAGGCACGCCGCGAGGGCCACCGATGAGCGACGACGCATCCCATGGCATGGAGCAGACGCTCCGCCGCGAACTCCGCACGGGCGACATTCGCCTGCGCGCCGCGGGGGTCGCGCCCGCCCAGCTCCGCGCCGTGCGGCGCACGCTGCGAGCCACGAACCGCCTCGAAACCATGGCTGTCCAGGTCTATCGCGCCCAATGGTCGCCCGAGCCGACCGAACTGAACCGGCAACTCATCGCCGCTATGGACAACGAACTGACGCACCAGGCCGACAGCCTGTCGCGGCTCATGGAGTACGGCGGCCGGCCGATGCTGATGCGGGGGCCGTTCTATGTCGTCGGCTGGGTGCTCGGGCGGGTTTCGCGCATGCTCGGGCTGCGGGCGATGTTGCGGCTCGGGGCATGGGTCGAGGCCAAGGCCATCGACCACTACGCCCACCTGACGGCGGCCGTGGACTGGGATCCCGCTACGCACGACCTGCTCGTGGGCATGTGGAACGACGAGAAGTGCCACCTCCGCCGCTGGACGCACCTGCTGGAGCACCCGGAGGAGGCCCTGGCGCCGCCCCGCGAGCCGCCGGCGCCACAATAGCGTGGACTGCCAGAAGGATCATGGCCACGCAAAGCGCGGCCATGCCACCAGTCACATTGCCATTGTGGGCTATTAATGCTACGGGGCCTTTTCACCGTGGCACGGGCATCCTGCCCGTGCGTCGCAGGGCCATCCTGGCCCTGCAAGGCGTGGTTCGTCCACGGGCAAGATGCCAATACTGTCCGGGACGTTGGGGGGGTGGGGCGAGGGGGACGGCGTGTGGGGCGTCAGGGAGTCATGGGATGGGGGGGCGGGGGCGGGATGGGCGCATGCGGCGGCGGCCGGTTCGCCTCGGGCAGGAAGAGGGCGTCGAGGTTACCGGTTCTGTTTTTCGGCGCGTCGGCGGGCCAGGCGCGCTCGTTCGAGTTGTCGTTCCCGTTCCCGTTTTTCCAGGATCGGGAGGATGTCGTCGAGGGTGGCCCGCCCGCTGGCGACGAAGGTCAGCAGACTGACGGCATATTTGCTGACGCGGTGGCCGGTGGCCAGGTACGTCAGCAGCACGCCGATGACAGCCACGTAGAACTGGATCGTCAGGCCGCCGGGGCTGTGGCTGATGAGGTGCTCGAAGTGGCCCCAGACCTTGAGCCAGCGGAAGAACAGTTCAATCTGCCAGCGGCGGCGATAGAGGAGGCCGACGACGTAAGCCGGCGCCTCGAGCAGACTGGTCAGGAGGCGGATGGGCGTGTCGGTTCCGGGCTCGCACAGCACCAGTTCGCGCAGAGGTCGGTCGGGCGCGCCGCGTCCGGGGAGGCGGCCGAGGCGGTCGCTCTGGACGCCGTGGGCTGCGTCCTGCTCCGAGAGGGGCAGGAGGCATTCGGGGTCGAAGTTTGGCGCGTGGTCTCTGGCG